>OLNQ01003281.1_pt1 | contig 13239 bp, 9 predicted proteins | sample 1672821 | NCBI WGS metagenome assembly OLNQ01 (sample SAMEA3136727, study PRJEB25190) | human gut metagenome | biome: human gut; feature: human-associated habitat; material: faeces | place: Austria | collected 2013 | reverse complement strand
CCTTTATGAACAAGCTAACGCACTGCGTCATCGACGGCTACGACCGCCCCGACCTAGGTGAGAGCGAGCCTGGCAATGCTTACGGAGCCTACAGTGGCTCGGCACAAAACCATCACTTCGTCATCGACCACACGGCACGTGCTCTGCTGGGAGACCCGACCGCTCAGGCGGTGGAGATAGAGGATGCCCTGCGTGTCGTGCGCCTCATTCGCAACATCTACCAGCACAACCCTTACCTCTCCTAAGAAAGTCCTTCACGTTATGATTAAACTTCAGCATCGCACCTTACTCTATTGTCTCGCTACACTCCTCCTGCTGGGGAGCTTCGCCAGTTGCAAGCAGGCAGAGCGGGAGACGCACACGCTTCGTATCCTACATACGACTGATGTACACGGCAACATACTAGGCTATGACTTCGTTCAGGACAGCTCTACCCCTAGCGGACTGGGACGTGTCTCTACTTATGTGACTCAGGTGAGAAGTGACTACCCGACGAGTACGCTGCTCTTCGACGGAGGCGATGTGCTACAAGGCAATGCGGCGGTCTACTACTCCAACTTCGTCGACACCGTGCGTACGCACTTCATCTCTGACGCTATGACGCTGCTGGGCTATGATGCAGCCGTCGTGGGGAACCATGACCTAGAGGCTACGCCGAGCGTCTACCACCGCTGGCAACACGATATGGCGACACCTCTGCTAGCCGCCAACATCGTACACAGCGATGGTCCTCTCAAGGGCAAGCCTTACTACTCGCCCTACAGCGTACATATGGTCGACGGGGTCAAGGTGGCTGTTCTCGGGCTGATCACTCCATCCGTTCCAGAGTGGATTCCCCAGTCCTCTTACGAGGGAATGACCTTTGCTAGTCCGATCGCTACTGCTTATGTGTGGATTCCTACGATCCAGGAGCATGTCCATCCCGACCTGCTCATAGTCCTGATGCACTCGGGACTAGGCGACTCGGAGGGAGGTGAGAACTTTGCTATGCAGTTGGCAAACAGTGTCTCTGGTATCGATCTGATCCTCTACGGACACGATCATCAGGCTAATCAGACGACCGTGCAGAGCCCGTCAGGCTCTCCCGTCTTGCTAATCAATCCTGGGAGCCATGCGAGAAACGTGGCGGACGTGACGGTCTCCATCACCAAGCAACGCAACAAAGTGATCGAGAAACAGATCCAGGGAGAGATCGTCTCAATGGCTTCCGTACCAGTAGACTCCGCTTTCGTCAGTTACTTCTCGGGCTTTGCCGACACGGTGCGTAGCTTTATCGCTGAGCCTATCACACAGCTCACAGAGCCTCTAGTAGGTGTGGACGCACTCTTCGGACCCTCCGCTTATATCTCTCTGCTTCACCAGCTACAGCTAGACTTGAGCGGGGCAGACATCTCCTTCTCCGCACCGCATCGTCTCTCCCTGTCACAGCCTGCTGACACGCTACGGGTACGAGACTTCTTCGACATCTATCCCTACGAGAACCACCTCTACACGCTGCGCCTATCAGGGCAAGAGATCAAGGACTACTTAGAGTACTCTTACGGCTTGTGGTGCGGTCCCGATGCCAGCGCGGGCGAGCATCTGCTCTATCTGAAGGATCAAGCTGACGAGCAACGCTTCCCAACGGTCAAGCCGACCTTCAACTTCAGCGCAGCTGCCGGCATCGACTACACGGTGGATCTGCGCAAAGCTCAAGGCGAGCGGATCTCCATCGAGCGCCTATCTGACGGACGCCCCTTCTCGGCCGACAGCGTCTACACGGTGGCGGTCAACTCTTACCGAGCTATCGGTGGCGGTGGGCATCTGACGCAAGGAGCGGGACTTTCGCCCGAAGAGTTGCGCCAGCGTGTCGTTTGGGTTTCGCCTTACGACCTGCGCTATCACCTCATCGAGTGGGCAAAGGCACACCAGCCGCTCACACCGCCTCGCTACAACAACTGGACCTTCATCCCTAAAGAGCAAGCTGCGCCAGCCATCGCCCGCGATCGTCGCATCATCGAGGAGAGCCTTAATAAGTAAAGCGGGCGAGACCCAATGCCACCGCCTGACCCTCAACTAGACTATGACTTGGGTTGATCTCCTGCTCCTACTGATCTTAGCTGGTGGTATCACCACCTTCGGTCGTAAGCGACTGCGCAAGCACAACCCCGTCTACAAAGGCGTAGAGCGTGACTTCGCCTCGCATTGTGCGCTCAGCATCGAGGAGTCACCGCTCCTGCAGCTCAGCACAGCACCCGCAGGGGCCACGCCCCGCTACCTAGTGGTAGACACCGAGACCGTACGCTACCTGCACGACACGCTCGACGAGACACAGCTCTCCGCCATCAACACACCGCTCCTAGCGAGTCTCTCGTGGCTCCTCCTAGACGAAGAGCTACGTGTCGTACGGAGCGAAGACCATCTACTGCTCAGTGGCGTGCCGATCACGAGCGAAGCGACCGACTACCACCAGCTAACGACCGAGTTTGTCGCGGGGCATGGCGAGCCACCCCAAGCCGTATTAGAGCTATTCCTCAGAGATCTAGAGACTACGCAGATGATCGTGGGGCATAGCCTCGCCTTTCACTTAGCTGTCCTAGCACACGACCTGCAGCACTACCAGTTGCCCAGTGAGAGTCTGCGGTCCAAGCGACGCTTCTGCACTATGCGCCAAGGCATCAACTACCTCATCTCGCACTACCAAGCCGATCCTCTACAGACACGCATCAGCCTAGAAACGCTTTACAGCAAGCTCCTGTGGGGTCGCGAGAACATAGAGATCATCTACCAGCTCAAGTCTCGCCACGACGTGGTTCTCGCCACGCACTGCTTCATCAAGCTTTACAAGGATCCAACCAGTGCAGCCGACTCGTGACCATGCAACAGGTGAACAAGCGTCATCACAACGCCCATCACAATGAAAAGAAGCGAGATCCCCACATTGAGCCACTTGCGCCACCGCTGCATACCGCCAGCAAATTGCGCTAAGCGACTCAACCCCATACGTATCAGCCCATAGACAGGATAAGCGACACTACCCGTTAGGAGCGCAAAGAGTCCCAGATAGAGCAACCCCACAGCGCCCCCCGCCTGAGCCGTCATAGGCACCAGCATACCAAAGTAGATCAGTCCCGTAGCAGGGCAGAAAAAGAGAGCCGAGCTAAAGCCTAGCCAGAGGGCCCGCCAGCTCCACGCACCCTGTCGCTCTAGCGGTTGCCTTTGTTCTAGATCATACTCCTCCGCTTGATGCGTCGGCTCCTCGTTCTGGTGGTTATGATGGTCGTGATGATCGTGACGACCGAACAGCCATAGCAACACTCCCAATAGAATAATCAGCGGTCCCAGCCAATGCTCCAAGCCATACAGGATCTGCTCCTGTAGCTGGAGCGTCTGAATGCTCGTACGCAAGAGCCAAGCCGAGAGCAGTCCGAGCGAGAAGTAGAGTAGCGCACGTCCTAGTGCATAGAGCGTAGCGATCCACCACCCTTGCCGTCTACTCGTCTGCCGCCCCGTCAAGAAGAGCAGTGAGGAGACCACCGTCGCCAGTGGACACGGATTGATCGCCACAAGGAGCGCCATCACCACCACCGCCACAAAAGGCGTTGAACCCGAGACTAGAGCTAAGAGATCGGACTGCATAACGAAACAGATTACTTGGTCAGAGTATCTTAGCGCACCACAATCTTGCCCGAAGTGTAGGCCGGCACCGAGTCACCCTGCGTCATCCGCAAGCGGTAGATGTAAAGCCCCGGCATCAAGGCGCCACCCGACTGTAGCTTAGGCTCCCACCGTATCAGCGCAGGCGTGTCGTAACCAGAGCGCGCCACCATCTGTGGCGAGAACGCAACGAGTGCACCACGATAGTCGTATAGTTCGATAGTCACATCGACCTCCACGCCTGGCGCATTGTTGTACACCTCTACGACCAGCGGATCATCAGCCGTCAAGACCCCAGGACGAGCACGACTCTCAACCACCGTCGGCGCTTGACCAGCACGCACACGGAAGGCAAAGCTATGCTCCGTCACATTGTTGCACACGTCCCACACCGTAAAGGTCGCTGTATGGTCGCCATCGGGAAGCTCAGGTAGCAAGTAAAGCACCCGTCCCACACCCGCCTCCATCTCAGAGGCAGTGTAGCTGCTGTTGAGGTTAAAGGTCAAGTCCTCACGACCGTCCACTACCAGCGTCATGTTGTGCCCTACGCCCGTTCCCGAAAGGTTGATCCCTGAGGCATCAGCCAGCGTGGCAACGAAGAGCGGTGTCGAGCCGATCGGGTTCTCCATCGAGAAGTTTGGATGACCTAGGTAGAGCTCTCGTATCTCTGGCGGTATCGTATCGACCACGCTGTGCTGCCCTACTCCTGGCTTGACACAGATCGCATGGCTCACGCCCATCGCTTCGTATGGCTCGCTACCCTTCGCATCACTGTAAGCATAGAGATTGATCTTGCCATTGCCCCCGCTATAAGGGAGGTCTTTAGGCACCACAAAGGAAAAGTCAAAGTGTCCCTCCTTTACCTCAGCGATACCCGCATAAAGCATCCCTGGGTAGTCCTCAAAAGAGGTAATCTTCTCAGGATCCTTGCCGGGAGCATTGTCAATGTGCGTCTTGACCTGAGCCTTAGCGTCAAAGACCGTCACAAAGAGCCGACCCGTGAAGTCACCCTGCACGACCCCCTGACTGTTCGCCACATAGCCCCGCACCTGGACACTATCCATTGCGTGGAGCGCCACCGCCTCCCCCTCCGAGAGCTCGTCGAGCGATACACCCGCTAGCTCCGTGATGACCGTTTCGTAGGCAGGCATACGAAGGCGCAGAGCCGGGTCACCAAGCAGGAAGAAGTTCAACTTATTCGTCTTATCGACTCTTATCAACTCATTCTTCGCATCACGCATCACGACCCCCATAGGACGGAGGAAGCCATCCTCTTGAGGTGTGAAGAGACTCTCATGCAGCGCTCTATTCATATGCTCATTAGCCACATCCATCACCACGCGCGTAGTCGTGTAGAGTGCGATAGCCCCACTAGTCGGATTGAGCATAGCCGACTCCCCAGCCGACGTCTGCGGATGATCATAGTTGGTAAAGTCACAAGTCGCCGTAATCCATACTGGCAAGTGGGGATAGTCAAAGCGCACAATATCCGCCTGCGTCAAGATCTGCTCATCGCTCCACGCTGCGGGGCCCCCGTGTCCCGTATAGTCTAGGAGGAGTAGTCCCTTCTGTAGCTCGTCCATCAGTTTGCGGCGCGCCTCTGGCACCGAGGTACGCCCGCCCACATTCTTGTGCGCATAAGCATCCATATAGACTTTAGAGACCATCAACTCTGGCTGCAACCGCTCCATAAGCTGGGCAATGCCGTCCGCTTGTCCTAGGTGCGAATAACCATCCATATTGTCCGCTACATAGCAAGCGCGCGTACGCCACACGCCTGGCACCTGCTCGCTATCGTAGCGGATTATTTTATCCACTACCGCCTCAGCCTCAGCCAGCGTCCGTATAGGCAGACGACCGATACCCACCGAGAGCGTCTGCGCTCCGATACCGACACCACGCTGACCCTCTGAGAGGAGACCAAAGTAGTCATCCGTCGAGTAACTGTAAATGTTGGTCGAGTTCTCTCCTTGATAGGTCAGCAAGAACTCCGTCAGCTGAAAGTCCCGTGCTCTCCAGTCTTGCGACACCTTACGATTGTCGTAGGCGCCATCGCCCATGAGGAGCAGCAACGGGTGGTAGCTACCCGCACCATGCTCCGCTTCGTAGCGCTGCTTATAGTTCCACAGCATCAAGCGATAAGCCGTTGCATCAGGCGTGCCGCCATTGTATTCATCAAAAAGCTCTTGCTGCGTCACCACCTGCACGCGTAGCCCCGAGTGCTCTCTGTGGTAAGTGGCCAAGCGCTCCGCTGCGGGGCGCAAAGCCTCCGTCGTAATCATCAGATAGTCCGGCACCGTATCTAAACGAACCCCTCCATGAGAAAGCGCTACCACCTGCTCCACAGGGTAAGCATCCGTAAGGGCAAAGAGCGTGTACTCCACAGGCCTCCCTGCTCCGTCAGTCACAGCTCCCGTAAAGGTCAAGGCACCACCCTGCTCCGCCACGGGCAAGCTCATCACCTGCCCCCCGGCAGTACGTACCCACAGTTGCAGCGCACCAGCAGAGCCTGTCACCCCGATACGATGCTCTGCGATAGCTCCTGGGGTTGCAGAGAAATTGCGAAAGGCTAACTGCCCCTTGCCCCCATACTGCAAAGCGACTGGTGCCACCAATGTCACATAGTCTAGATAAGTAGGTCTTCCCGCTGGCGACACTTGCAGCTGCACCTCCACGCTCTGAGCCTCAGAGGTAAGGTGGGTAGCAAAGCGCTTAGCGTGATAGATCCCCGCCAGATAGGTGCTCGTGGAGCCATCCTCACTCCTCTTGATAATATCTTTGTACGTCTCACCTCCTAATTGCGCTGTCAGCTCCAGCGTCTCTTTTTTAGCTGGCAACCCCACATAAGCCACGCCTAGTTGTCCCTCGGCTGCTGGCACCAGTGGCGTCGGTAACGAGAGCGACACCGAGAGCGGATGCCCCCCGATAGGCTCGCCAAAGAGCTTACGCCCTGAGGCACGCAGCGAGTGGCGATCCTCCTCATGTACCACATGCGCCAAGAAGCTCGTCCGCACAGTCGTCTCCGTAGCCTGCTGCGCTCCCTGTGGCACCACGATGCTCTGTGCCGGTAGATCCGTGCGATCGGTCGCTAGGTAGTACCCCTTATTGCTGTAGATATTTTGCTGGTGGCGGAAGGTCTGCTGCGACAGCTCTGGGATCCATTCGGTCGTACCCGTAGCGTAAAAGTAAACCGCCTCATCAGCCACATAGATGGGGACAGGCGTGAGCTGCAAACTATTATCCTCTAGCACCTCGCTGAGCATCGCTCCGCCCCGCCCGAAGAGACGAACCTCGGCTGGGTTCGCAATGCCCGCCTCGCGCAGTGCCGCAAAGGTCACCCTATGCACGCCCGTACGTGTCACAGAGAGACGCGCCCAATGTCCCTCACGGAGCGGTGCGTAGTCTGCGGACTGCGCCTCCAGCCCCAGCAGAGCCGTAAGCAGCGTGACCAGTAGCAGGCAGATAGGTCTGTATATATATAGGAGTCTATGTCTCATAAGCATTCTAATAACGTGGGTATAGCTACTTATAGTATATCCATAGCCGTGACCGACAGTGCAAATATACCACAATCTTCCCTTTGGTCTCGGCATTCCCGCCATATCACGACTTTGCAAATATCGCACAATCGTAGCTTACGCACCTTGTAGCAAAAAACACAATAGGGACACCCCTTAGGAAGTCCCTACTGCTGTGAGTTCGTTTAGCAGATAAACTAAGCCCTGCTACGAAAGTCTATCGTCACTCCTCAGCTTGAGTCACCGACTAACAAGGCAACTGGTCAAGCCAAAGAGTACTTTGTCTACTTCATCTTGCGATACTTCGCTAGGAGTGCAGCCCGCTGCTCAGAAGTCGCTTGTCTAGCGTCCTTTATTTCGGCAGGGCCAGTCCATGTTCCCTTGATATTGTTGCCAGCATCGTCCTGAGCATCGACCACTATGGTGTAGTCACTACCAGCCTGCTGCACGGTAATAGCGCCCTTGTCCAGCGGAGCGTAGAAGGTGGAGTTACCATCATCATCAGCCTTAGATGTATCGCCAAACCAGCTATAGATAAAGTCATGTGACCCAAAGGTCATCGCTCCTGGGAATGCCTTGAAGGGAGCTACTCCCCAGGCGATCTGATAGGTGCTAGGCAGTAACTTCATCCCAGCCGCTAGAGGCGTAACTAGTTCCGTGGTAATCATCTCTCCACCCTTCTCAGAGGCTAGTACGAGCATCCACTCGTTGAAACGTGGATCGAGGTAGTTACCTAGGAAGTATGCAATCAGCTTAGCGTCTGTCGGGTAAGAGATCTGATGATCCTCTTTCAATTGGCTCCAAGGTCTCTTAGGCATCGTCTTGTCATTGTCGTTGAAGTTGCCCATCGTCATAGGTGCGTCAAAGGAACCCTTGATCGACTGTCCCTCAGGAGTCTTAAAGTCAAAAGCAATCTTGTAGCTATCGCCCTTATCCTCGACCGTCATCGTACCAGAGGTAAAGTAGCCAATCTTACCGACACCCGTCTCGGGATCTATGTACTTTAGGAAAGAGCCCACGGCCAGCTTGGTACCAAAGAGTGGGATTAGCTCACCACGCTTGATCGTCATCGGTAGACAGTCAAAAGACTTGACATTACGTCCGTCCACCTTATAGGTACCCACCTCGATACGTATGTCGGGGTCGTTGTAGTCTGCGACCTTGTGCATAAAGCCATCTAAGCTCAGCTGATATCCCGACAGGAGCTGACCTCGTCTAGTCTTACCAGCGAAAAAGTCTATGTGATAGTTATCACTATGTGGTGCAAACCAGTTACCATAGTATCGAGCCTGAGCTGTAGTGAAGGTAACATTCTGCGGCTCTTCAAAAGGTTCAAAGGAAGACTCCCCAACGAGTGGAAAGTCTATGCTACCCTCATAGTATGCCCATATTGGACGTCCTGAGCCGTCAGTCAGTCTGATCGTTATCTGATACTTATTGTCTGTATTCAGTACCTCTACGGCACCAGAGGAAAAGGGTAGAGCCTGAGCCTCACCTCGCTCATTGACAAAGTAAACGGCCGACTGCCCCGACTCTATCTCGAAGGGGTTCTTTTCGCCCAGCGTGTAGATCCCTTCAGGTAGCGAGGGTGACTTAGGCTTCTCATCCTTGACATTGTAGAGAGACAGGACTATCTGCACATCGCCTGGATTGACTGGGTTCCCTGCTTGATTGGGGTCAGCATTAGATAGGTTAACGACATAGTTGGCAGTCTCGTCATCCTCTACAGAGTAGTAAGAGGCGAGTACTCTGTCTAGGAGTATCTGTGACTGTGACTGTCCCTGCTCACTCGTCTTCATTTGGAGAGGTGTAGCTGCAATCAAGCCCTTCTTGCTCTGCGCTACGACGTAGACCACATACTCGGTATCGCCCTTTAGGTTTTCCTCTTTGATGGTCTTCTCTTTATTAGCTTCGATCTGCTTACCCTTAGCCATGACCTCGTCATCCTTAGGCTTTGTAGCTGTAGCCTCTTGGCAGATGTATGCAACACGCTCTACAGCCTCCGAAGAGACCTTGAAGGTGACTGCATCTGCCGTCGCTTCGACAGCTATCGCACGAAGAGATGGTTCTGGCTCTAGGACTGTCTCACTCTTATGACAGCTAGAGAGCGCAAAGAACGATAAGACTAGGAGAGCGAGTAGCTCCCTCACGATTGATTTTCTCATTGTTGCTTCTGTATAGTTAGTTGTTTGTAAAGTCAATTGTACCCCTAAACTGGCTTATGTAGTGTATCTGATCATCCTTGCCGATTAGGTCAAAGTCTATCGTATAGCCCCCCTCATCGATAGAGACCTGCACTTTAGAGCCTTCGGCAAATCGTACGTCCTTATTCTTTGGTGCGTAAAACGAGATTGTACTCTTTGGTGAGATTGTCATCGGAGCAACCACCTCACTGTAAGTGTAGGTGCCAGGCCGTAGCGTCTTGTCCTCAGGCTGCCCGTGGAAGTCGATAGTCATCTCTTGATGCCAATTCGTATCGTTGAACTTAATCATACTCTCGCCTGCCTTGAGGTCGTCTGGGGTCAAGACACGGGCTGCATCTGTGTCAAACTCGTACTCATCTTCCTTCTGCCCACCAATTAGGATACCATCCACCTTGCCCGTATAGGAGACTTGATACCTAGCACCACTCTCCAGCTCCAACTCTGCCGTTATGGTGTATTGATTCTCCGCTATGCTCACCTTTGCTGAACCCGCTTTTGCGCGGATCATAGAGTAGTCAGTGCCTATGAGTGCGGAGTAGTTAGAGATAGTACCCTCGGTACACTCTGTACTAAATGTGTAGTCACCCTCTGGGAGCCACTTCTGAGCCTTGTGGTAAAAGTCTAATCGGAGTGTCAACCCCTCAGCACTAACTAGCGAAACCATCGTATTAGTATCTCCCGTCAGCTGGGCAGAGGCAGAGACCGCTGTGAAGGTAGAGACCAGTAGCTCGCTCCACTTGAGCGTTGTGGTCAGCTCGCTAAGGTAGCTCTTGCCATTGTCCCCCTGCAGATCCATAGTCATAGTGTACTGATCACTTTCGCCAGCGACCACGACCACACGACCGCCCGTTAGGGCTACCGTCTCTGATGATCCACTACTTAGGTCCATCACTGTGAGCTGACTACAAGACCCACAGATACTATTCGCCTCCTTACGCTCATTGACCTCATAAGTGCCACTAGGCAACTTATCACTGGCTGGATCGGCATAAAAGTCTAAGGTCATCGTCTCACTCCATGTATCATTGCTAAAGGAGATAAAGTAATGCCCTGGCTCTGTAGAGCGATCTGCCTGCACCTCCGCCTGTGTGAAGGTTAGGGAAGTAAACTCCTGTACGACAAACTTAAAGCTATCTATCTCGCTAACGGGATAACGATGTGTCTTGCCATCTTTAGTATGTATGACCATCTGCTGATCACTCTGTGCGAAGGTAGTGTGAGCTGTAGCTAGTGCTAGTAGCCCTAGGAGCATCACGAGGAGATAGTTTCGTCTCATAACTATATAGTGTTTGATCTGTTTTTTACTGAAGTGTGTCGCTCGAACCCTCGCGTAGCTTAGCTCACGCTACAACTATGGGAGGCTCTATTTTGCTGATGCAACAGTGTGTTTTCTTAAGCCTTTCCGCAAAGGTAGGTAAAAATAAAATAGTACACAAGCAACCTATATTAAACCGCTAACAATCGAACTGCATCACATAGCCACTCAACGCATTGACCCATAGGAAGCGATGAGGAGAGACGATACCAGCACTGATCCAATGGCTACGCACCTCGTGCAGTATGCCCTATACACCTGCTCGCCAAGCAATAACTACGCATAGACAGCGATGGCGGATTTGTCGTTTCCTACGTAGCTATTTGTGTTTCTCCACGTGGGGATAAAAGATTCTCCACGTGGGCGAGAAATAAAACTTCGGAAGAATCAAATGAAACTTCGGAGGAATCATTTCGCGCCTACGTGGAGAATTTTCTTTTTCCACGTGGCGGTTTGAGATTTTCCACGTGGAGAAGCGTTGATTCTAGCTTATGAAGGCTGTGAGAACTGGCGAGAGTTACGATCTTGGTGCTATCCGCTGCAACATTTTGACGACTCACTCGTCTTAATGGTGTACGACGCTCTTATGGATTGTTGATCCGAGCGTAGTTAGTTATACATTGAGTTAGTTTTTAGTTTACAGTGATTACAATGGATGGAGCCACTTTCATACAGACCTACGTCCCCCTACGGCCGACGATCCTACAGGTCTGTATGGCTCTCCTATCCAACGAGATGGAGGCTGAGGATGTGACCCAAGAGGTGCTCATCAAGCTCTGGGAGCAACGAGACCATCTGGAGGAGGTCGCCTCACCGAAGGCTTACGCCATCCGCATCGCTCGCAACAAATGCATCGATACGCTACGGGCACCCGCACAGCGTCTGCGCAATGCCGAGGAGCCTACGGAGCTAGAGATGCCTCTAGTCACAGCGACACCCCAAGAGCAGCTCATTGCCAAGGAGCAGCTAGCACGCATCGATGACTGGGTCGCTACGCTCCCCGAGCAGCAGCAAGAGGTGTGGCGACTACGACAGGAGATGATGCTGACCAACGATGAGACGGCACAGCGTATGGGACTCAAGGAGGTGACCGTTCGATCGATGATCTCACGACTGCGCAAAGAGGCGAGAGCTCTCTTTGCTGATATGAAAGCCTAATCTCGAGTACCTCACTATTTATAGACTACACAAGCCACTATGATACATTCATCACACGATATAGAGCAGCTATTGGAGCGTTACTACGACGGATTGTCCACGCCCGATGAGGAGTTTGTCCTCTACTTAGCACTCCTTCAGGAGGAGCCTGGCTCACCATACTATGCCGATCGTATGCTCCTAGAGGCTACACTGCAGCGTGCTGCCTCGCAGACGAAGAGCGCAGAGGCGGAGCCATCCCTTTCCTATCAAACCACTCCACGGTGGAAGGTGTGGGTGCGTAAGTATGCAGCTGTCGCTGCCGTACTGATCGTGGGCGGTGTAGGAGTCTCCTTCTTCCAGTGGGGGCGCAACAGCCGACAGGCGGAGCTGTCCCTACGCAATGGTCAGCCCATACCGCAGGAGCAGGTCAATGAGTATACGCTCGCAGCGCTCTCCAAGCTGGGAGACTGTATGGAGCTATGCTCTGAGCAAAACGAGGAGATAGACCAAATCTTCGGTCGCCTGCAGGACTCTTACCAGAGTTCGATGGAGAAGATCCCCTTTGTCACAGAGGGTGGGTGGATCCTGACGGGCAATTGATTTCATCTATGACTGCAACAATCTGCCCTCTCAAACGACTTATATATAGAACCTCTGATACAGACACACACAGATTATGAAAGCATACATAACTCATCTCTCACGCCTGAGCATCATCACGCTATCGATGCTACTCCTGATGGGGCTGCCAGCACTGGCGCAGCGGGGCGCTGCTCGTACACGTATCAATACGTCCAAGCTGATGGAGATCAAAAACGTGGATGTCATCTATATATCCCCCGCAATGCTCCAAAGCGTACCCAAGGCGAGCCTTAAGATAGACGGTGCTGACGCTATGTCGGGTGTTATGGACGGCATCACTTCGATACACATCTACACCTCTTCCGACCGCAAGGCGATACAAGAGCTTCGTCGCACCTTTGCCCCTATTACAGAGCTACGTCACTCAGACCTCGAGCAACTGATGTATATCAAGGACGATAACGGGATCGTCAACTTGATCGGACAGCTACAAGGAGACAATGCCTCCGAGCTATACATGATCGTCTCTAGCGATGAGGAGTACACGGTGATCAACTTCTCGGGAAGCTTCTCCCGCCGAGAACTGGAGAAGGCGGTGACCCAAGACAACAGTCGCAAGCGCAAGAAGTAACTCTAGTCGCTTGCTCACCTAGACCCATTCTACTTAACCTTTCAATAAGTACCTACAAACGGGCTACACGTTATTGTAGCATCTTGCGGAGCGTGACCATACGTGAGTACCGTACACGTTCCATACACGGAGAGCCCAAGAGGCACCGTGTGGCAAGACTGTTTTGTGATTAGTTTTAGTTGTAAATTGAACAGAAGCGACGAGAGGGAGCCC
>OLNQ01003275.1_pt1 | contig 13257 bp, 10 predicted proteins | sample 1672821 | NCBI WGS metagenome assembly OLNQ01 (sample SAMEA3136727, study PRJEB25190) | human gut metagenome | biome: human gut; feature: human-associated habitat; material: faeces | place: Austria | collected 2013 | reverse complement strand
AGAAGCCAATAAGCAAGCTGGAATCAGCGAAAGCGCCAAAGCAGTCAACCAAAGAAGCCAATAAGCAAGCTGGAATCAGCGAAAGCGCCAAAGCAGTCAACCAAAGAGGCCAATAAGCAAGCTGAAATAGAAAAAGTCCCCAAAGCAGTCAACCAAAGAAGCCAAAAAGCAAGCTGAAATCAGCGAAAGCGCTAAAGCAGTCAACCAAAGAAGACCGATAGGCAAGCTGGAATCAGCGAAAGCGCTAAAGCAGTCAACCAAAGAAGACCGATAGGCAAGCTGAAATAGAAAAAGTCCCCAAAGCAGTCAACCAAAGAAGCACGATAGGCAAGCTAGAATTAGCGAAAACGTCAAAGCAGTCAACCGAAGAAGCCAATAGGCAAGCTGGAATCAGGGAAAGCATCACAGAAACCAATATAAGTAGTCTCAGTTATAGATAATGGTGGATTGATTTGACTAGAATTCAATATGATACCATTCGGAGACGAAGTTGAAATAAGCTGATCGAAATTCGATAAATTGCATCGCTGTCATACAAAAGGGAAGAAAATAAGTATGGCAACATGGATTTTTCACGATCAAATCATCTTGAACCGCGATTTCAAATATATTCGAGAGTATGGCATGGATGCGATGCTGGTACTTGGATGATAGTCCCAGTGAATTGAGCATTTGTTGAATATGCATTGTGCGAATTTCGCAAAGCGGCATATAACCTAAAAATTTTTTGATATGATTATTGTAGATGCAGCAATAATTTTGGATTGTCGATGGTTTGACAACGCCGTTTTTATAATTCTGTATCCCAAAAGAATACCATTCGTTTAGCGTTAGGGTGCTTTTGTCTAAATTGCTATTTGGGTTATTAGGATTACATTTTGCTCTGTTATAAAAAGCCTCACTTTCAAGTTTTTGAAAGGTATTATAACAAGATATAAATAAATTTATTCTTTCCGTTTTTTTGCCATAATGGAAATACGAAACAAGTATTCGTGGCAGGAAAGTTCTGAATAATGCATGCATGGCAGGTCTGTCGTATTGTGTATATTTACGGTAAAAATCATCGACATAGACAGGATTAAGAAATATATTTGTGTATATTTAACAAAATCGGCAATAGATTTTTTAAAAAACAGGTAAAAATGATTGATTTATTTACCGTATCGTGTTAAAATATGTTTTGTAATTTTTTATGTATATAAATGAAAGGCTATGGTGCGTTTTGACTGAAATATGAGTTTTTGTTTCATGACTCTTTAGCTCAAAACATACGTACAGCATTTCAGTTATGTACGATGACTCAATAATAAAAAGAGGAGGAGAAATAATGAGAAAACAGACAAAAAAAGTTTTGTCATGGGTTCTTGCCGGTGCAATGGCGTTAAGTCTTATTCCTAGCGTCGGCCTTGTTTCTGAAAAAGCAGATGCTGCGGTATCTACTGTGGACAAGGTTGTATTTGATAAGGCAGTAGAATCTAAGTTAGTAGGCGGAGATTCTGGAGAAGCTCGTTTGTTAGTATTTAACAACTGGGGCAAGTATGATCCAAATGCACTTGAAGGAATTAGCATGAAAGATGCATCTATTACTTTTAATGTTGAAGGTGTAGCTGATGTGTTGGCGAAGACAGGTGCTAAGTCTATTAAAGCATTCCTTGGATTGAATTCAAGTGATTGGTCAGTGAATACTCTTGGTAACACTGCACCTGCAGATGGAGTAACAGAAATTGAGAAAGATGGAACCTATACAGTAACATATACTGGTTCCTCAACAATTACACTTGGAAATCAGATGGGTGTAATGTTTGCTGACATCGACTCTGCTTTAGAGAAAGATGATGACAAGAATGTAACAGCAGGTTTGAAAGTTTCTGATACAAAGCTTCAGCTTAAAGCTCCTGCTTTAATGAAAGATGTTACATCTTTCGATAAAGCGGTAGAATCTAAGTTAGTAGGCGGAGATTCCGGAGAAGCTCGTTTGTTAGTATTTAACAACTGGGGCAAGTATGACCCGAGTGAGCTTGAAGGTATTGATGTAAAGAATGCATCTATTACTTTCAAGGTTGCAGGTGTTGCAGATGTATTGGCAAAGACAGGCGCTAAGTCTATCAAGGCATTCATCGGTGTAAACTCAAGTGACTGGTCTGTAAATACATTAGGTAACACAGTACCATCAGCTGGTGTTGTTGAAATCGAAAAAGACGGAACATATACAGTATCTTATACTGCAGCAGGAGAAATTACTCTTGGAAATCAGTTAGGTGTAATGTTCGCTGACATCGATTCTGCATTAGAGAAAGATGATGACAAGAATGTAACAGCTGGTTTAACAGTATCTGATGCATCTCTCAAAGTTGAGGTGGCAAAGGAAGTTAAGAGCGTTGCAAAATTCGATGGTGCTACAGAAGGACCAGAAGTAACACCTACTCCAGAGCCAACAGACGCTCCTAAGGCTTATGATGAGGCTCTTTGGGCTACAAAGGGTATCCATGCTTACCTCTCATATCAGATGGATTCATGGGATTATCGTAATGGTTACAAGCCAAATGCTGTTGGAAAACAGGATACTTACGATTACATCAAGGCAAGCGGTGACGCTACAAAATTCAAGGCTACTGATGTATTACTTACAAGAGATGGTGAGTATACAGTAGCTATTAGCGGTATCGATTTGTCATCAGCTACGAAGTACAACTTGTTGTCTATCGCAACAGACCTTTCTGCTAAGACAGAAGAAAACCCAGATGGTGCATATGCAGATGTTAAGTTATCTGTTACATCTCTGAAGGTTGATGGTGCTGAAGTTGCTAAAGATCTGAGCCTTGTTCAGAAAGCAGATGAGTTGTATTACTACTATCCACTGATCAACAAGTGGAGTAGTGATGATAAGGGACCTTTGTTTGAAAAGACAGATGCTGAAGATTTGGCAATTCCAGAGAACAGCATTGAGATTACATTTAAGGTTACAGGACTTAAGGCTGCATTGAACGACCTTAAGGAAGGTACTTATAAAGATCCTGAGACAGGTGAGAATGTAAAGAACGATACTATCACAAAGGACGATATTGATGCGTCTGAGGGTGCTCTTCCTACACCGAGTGAACAGCCAACTGTTAAACCAAGTGAGAAGCCAAACGTAACACCGGCTCCTACAAACAGCCCGGCACCTACTAAGGCACCTACTAAGGCACCAAAGGCACCTAAGAAGGGTAATAAGGTTGAGAGCGGCAAGGTTGTTTACAAGGTAACAAAAGCAGCTACAGCTAAGAAAGCTGGTACATTAGCAATCGTTGGTCTTTCTAAGGCAGGCAAGAAGGCATCTAGCCTCTCTGCACCAGCTACAGCTAAGATCAATGGCTACAGCTACAAAGTAACAAGTATTGGCAAGAACGCATTCAAGGGCGCTAATGCTAAGACGATCTCTCTTGGTAAGAACATTAAGTCCATTCCTGCAGGAGCATTTGCTAATTGCAAGAAGTTATCTACTTTGAAGGTAAAAGCTAAATTAACAAAGGTTGCTAAGAAAGCATTCAAGGGATGCAAGAAGACAATCAAGGTTAAGGGCGCTTCTAAGAAAGTAACTAAGGCTAATGTTAAGAAGTTAAAGAAGAGCGGTTACAAGAAATTCAAATAATTAAAGAAATTAACACTAAATTTTGATAATTATTGAGTCATTTAAAATATGGTGAAAACCGGAAAACAGTCGTGTCGAAAGACACGGCTGTTTTTTATTTATCGGAAATACATTATCGAAAAATGCTGTTGTGTGGAGTAATGCTATCAAGAATTGCTTTAGCAATTCTTGTAAAGCAAAGCGCTGGCTTTGCTTTTGTTGAGTGGTTTTAGTTCGTAGAAGACTGTGCATCAAGAGGATTCTCTATTTTTGTAGGTAAAACAAGCCTTTTTTTCAAAGGAAAAAGGGCTGGAAATTTTAAAGAAAATCTTGTATAATAGTACATGATTTGGGGGACATCAGCATTTAAGTATGATATCCTGACCAGAATGTTCAAGAACATGTCAATGTTTGACCAAAACATTGCAAAATGAAAAGGAGGAAAATATTCATGAGAAAACAGTCAAAGAGTTTACTCTCTATGATTCTCACAGCAGCTATGGTTGTTTCTTTAGGTGCTGGTGTGACTGGTGAGAAGTCTAAAGCTGCAGATGCAACTAAGATCGCACCAGAATTTACTGCATATCTTGTGCAGAATAACAGTAAGATTTTCAATGGAACAGACAGAGTTGTAAAGGACAGCACAGGTGCTGTTAAGCAGGTTGATGCTGCTTACAAACTTGCAGCAGGCGAGACAGAAGAGGTTAATGGTGGATTTGTAGCATCTACAGGAGCCATCTCTACGACAGGCACATATACAGTATCTGCAGTAGCAGAGGATGACGTAGATGATCTTTTGACAGAGGCATCTTATCTTGGAGTTGAGTTTGGTACTTTAGGTGCAAAGGATGTATCCGGCAAGAAGAATTATGTTGTACCTAGCACATATTCTATAAAGCCTAAGACAATCACAATCACTGGCGCTGACGGTAAAGTAAAGCAGACGCTTGATTGGTCTAAGGCAAGCGTTTATAACGATGGTAATAAAGCAACAGGAAAGCTTCGCGCTGGTATTGTTAATAACTACTGCAGCACATCCGCAAGTAAGGCAGATGAGTTCCAGAAAGCAAACCCATTTATGACAAATGCTAATGGTACATGGACAAACGCAGGTGACCCGGTTGAGGTTGTTGCAGGTGATACACTCGCAGTTACATTGGAAGTATCTGCTGAGGCTCCTGTAGTAACACCTACTCCAAAGCCAACTGTTGCTCCTACAAAGGCACCGGCATTGAAGACATATGATGCATACCTTGGATTCCAGACAGATAACTACATCTTCCGTGATCCATGGAACGCCAGCAATGGTCTTAAGAGCAAGGAAATTAAGTATAATTCTCAGGTATCACTTAGCACAGGTGATAAGATGAAAGGATTCAATGCTAAGATTGCTAATGCTACAATGAAAGCAAACGGAACAAACTATACAGTATCTATCTCCGGTGTAAACCTTAAGACAATCAAGGGTGTTGAGAAAGATGCTAAGACAGCTAAGGGCTTCAACATGCTCTATGTTACAACTCAGATTCCTTTGACACAGAAGGGTGTAACTGCTGTTAATGCTACATTAAAGATTGATGGCAAGGTTGTTAAGAGTGGTTTCTCACTTCCTAACAAGCCGGATGCTGATGAGTATTATCAGTTCATGGTAGCTGATGGATATTCAGAAGATGACGGAATCAAGAATGTAGCTTATCCTAAGGGAAAAGATGCAAATTCTGCAATGAGTAGTTTGACAACTCTTCCTACAAGCAGCATGGAGATTACATTCCAGCTCAAAGGTGCTAGCTTCGAAGCAGCTAAGACAATTGGCTACAAGAAGGGTGCTAAGTTCGAGTCTGGCAACTTCAAATATCAGGTAACAAAGGTTGCAACAGCTACAGGCTCTAAGAAGACAAAGGGTGTTGTAACAGTAGTTGGCTTGTCCAAGAAGGGTAAGAAAGCTTCTAAGCTTAGCGTAGGTACTAGTGTATCTAAGACTGTAAGCAAGGTTAAGGCTACTTACAAGATCAACAAGCTTGGCAAGAATGCATTCAAGGGTGCTAAGGCTAAGAAAGTTACTCTTGGTAAGACGATCAAGTCTATCCCGGCAGGTGCATTCAAGAACTGCAAGAAGCTTTCTAAACTTACATTGAAAGCTAAAGTTTCTGTAAAGAAGGGCGCATTCAAGGGCTGCAAGAAGACAATCAAAGTTACTGCTGCATCTAAGAAGGCAAAGAAAGCTCAGCTTAAGAAACTTAAAAAGAGTGGATACAAGAAATTCAAATAATTTTCGATAGAAAATTAGAAGGAATTGAGTCAAACAAATTCTTGAACACAAAACATTGGTTTTAAGGGAGACCGTGATTCGATTGCAGATCGGATCACGGTCTTTTTATGGAATTGGAAAATGCTGTTATGCAGCGTGACATCACCAAGAATTGCTTTAGTAATTCTTGCATAGCAAAGTGCTGGCTTTACTCTTTTTTTATGTCATGAGCGAACTTCTCACCGAAATTAGCACAAAATATCAAAATAATGTTATAAATTGCCCTAATAATTGTAGACGAAACAAATATATGCAAGTATAATAGAACTATCAAGTCGCAAGATATGCGCAATCGGATGATCTTGTCTTACCGATATGACAAGCGGGGATAAAGTCATCAAAATTAGAGAAAAGGTATTTTGAAAGGAGACGAAACATGAAAGTAGCAGACGGATTTTGGTTAAGCAAACAGGGTTACAATGTGAACTACGCTTCTCAGGCATACAAGGTGGAGACAACAGAGAATTCCATCAAAGTATTAGCTACACCATATACGGTTTTGAATCGTGGTATGACATTGGGAGGACCAAACCTTGAGATCACATATTCTTCTACATCAGAGAACATCATCAAGGTACACATCGATCATTACAGAGGAGGATTGGACAACATTCCTCGTTATGAGTTGAACGAGGATACAGGATATACTCCTGAGATCACTCGCACAGAGGACAAGGTAACACTGAAGTCCGGCGATACTCGCGTAGAGATCAAGATTGCAGATGACTGGGAAGTACAGTATTACTACAAAGATAAGCATTTGACAGGCGGTGCATGGAGATCTACATCCATCATCAACGAGAGCCAGTACACAGCAAACGCTCGTATGAACACACAGGAAGACGATCAGTTCTTCAACTATCCACAGGATCCTCACACAACATATTTGCGTGAGCAGTTAAAGACAGATATCGGTGAGTGTATTTACGGTTTCGGTGAGAAATTCACTCCATTCGTAAAGAATGGTCAGACAGTAGAGACATGGAACTGTGATGGTGGTACATGTTCCGATCAGAGTTACAAGACAGTGCCGTTCTATATCTCTTCTAAGAGCTATGGTGTATTGGTCAACAGCTCTGACTGTTCATCTCCCCCGCGAACATCTGCAAATTCATTTTCTCCATACTCTCTTCCTCCCTGTTTTCAGAATCGAATCTTCTCTCCGTCCTGCACCCGTCTCCGGATGTCCGCCAGCTCCCGGCTGGACAGGCTTTTCGGGTCGCTGCGTGTCACCGAGCGGCTGCCGCCCCGGTTCTCCGCCACACGTCCGCCGCCGGACGCAATGGCTCTTGCCGTCTGGCTGCGGGCCTGCGCCGCCGCATAGGCCATCGCCGCCTGCAAAAGCTCCTGCCGGTGTACGATCTCGTAGGCGGTCTGCCCGTCCACTCCCGCCGTCACCAGCCGTCCGAACTGGGGCGATGCCAGCTCCCGCTTCCAGTCGAAGTCCGGATACACCTGCCGGATCCGTTCCTCCTCCGCCTGTAAGCGCAGCAGCGCCCCGGCCTGTCTCTCCCGGTGTGCCTGCGTCTCCTGCCGCAGCCGTGCGTTCTCCTGCCGCAGCCCCCGCAGCCGTCCGTCCAGGATCTTCTGTACGCGGGCGTCAAACTGTGCCTTGTACCTTCCCCGGATCAGCTCCGCGAAATCGTCCTGCTCCCCGGCGTCGGGAGCCGCCTGCCCGCCTTCCACCGCGCCCGTCTCCTGACCGGCATCGCCCACCTCCTCGGCAAACGTCTGCCAGTCCATCCAAAGCTGCTTCATAGCCTCTCCTTCCCGTGGTAGGTCACGACCCTGTCATCTCCACACAGCCGGGATACGCCGCGGCCAGCTGCTCCATGCCGCACCGCACCAGCGCAAAGGCCGCGCCGCAGCCCTTCGCGCCCTCGATGTCTGCATAGCCCCTGCGTATATCCGATCGCGCCGCCTGTCCCGTCTCCTCCAGATAGCCCGCCAGCGCATATGTCAGCGCCGATACGGCGGCGCACACGATATCCTGTCCCACCGGCGCGTGTCCCGCATGGCCGCTGACCGTGATGCGCCGTTCACCGGCCCTCACCCGTATCATCGGGGCCGCACCGCCTCGCGGGAGCGCTGCCGCGTCCGCTCCATGGTGTCCAGCGCACCGGCGCCTGCGTCCGGCGTCCGCAGACCGCCGGCGTTCAGCTCTCCGCCGCTCTCTGCGCCGCCCATCTCCCGCGCCAGCTCCTCCGCCAGCTGTGAGCCCTGCCGGGCGTCCAGCAGCCTCAGCGCCGTCATAAGCTGCCCCTGCAGCCACTCCACCTGTTGGGTACGCTGCCGTCCCTGCCGGATCACCGCCGCCAGCTGATCCTTGTTCCTGAACTCCATCAAGTCCAGACACCGCAGGGCCTGCTCGGCCATGTCCGCCCGGAAAAAGCCCATCTGGAACAGCTGCAAGGCCAGCTGGTTGTACTCCATGGTCTTGTAGGGCGTCTCGTTCTGCGCCGCCACCTCCAGATCGAACTCCGGCACCCGGTAGCCGCCCAGCTCCATAAGCTGCGGCTGCAAGCCGCCGTTGTCGAACAGATCAAACTGCCGCTCCGCGCCCCGGCCCAGCAGCCGGAACTGCCGGGGTACGCTGTAAAACTGCCGCACCAGCTCGATGCACAGCGTCACCACCTGCGAAAATGCCTCGTACCCGTCGTCGATCATGTTGCGCGACAGCTTGCCTCCGGCCTCCTGCAAGGCGGCAATGGCAGTAGCGGCAGTGACGCCGCCGGCCGTACCGCCGCTCATCACATCCCGGTTGCCCGCCGTCTCCTTCATCTCCGCCACCTTGTTCTGCAAAATGGCCACATACACGCCGTCCAGCGTAGGCACCCGGATGGGCGCGATGGAATCCGCTCCCAGATTCCCGTTGGTGTGGACAAAGGGCCGCGTCCAGTCGGCGTACTCCTCCTCGTTCACCGCGCCGTCGGAACGGATGAAGAACCGGGGCGTGGTGGCCGCCAGCGCGTTTTTCAAAATCGCCTGATTCATCAGATCGATCTGCTTCTGCGCCGACTTGCACAAATCTACATATCCGTAGCCGCAGGGCGTGCCCTCCTCCGGGAACAGCACGTCGAACACGAAGGGGTATTTCCCGTGGTCGTACCAGCCCTTCTCGGCGTAGGCAGGGTCGTTCTCCGTGGCGTACAGCACCGTCTCCCCCACGAACTTGCAGTATTGCAGCACCGGCTGTCCGTTGACCTCCGTGTGGTAGTACCAGTCCACCACCAGCGACCGGTCGGAGGTATCCACCCTGTCGTCGTAGAGATACCGGCTCACCTGCGCCCCGCCGCCCCGGCCCAGCTTTCCCTCCAGCTGGGGATATTCCCGCAGCAGCCGGTGATCCGGCACCAGCTCTGTGGAGAAGAAATGCTCCGACGCCTGAATGTCCTGCACTCCCGGCTCCCAGAACAGATTCAGCACATCCATGCTGCGGATGTCCACATCCCCCAGTCCGTGGAGCTTGTCCCCGTCCCAGAACACGCCGTACACGGCGCAGCCGGACTTCAGCTTGTTCCACCACGCCTTGGCGTACTCCCGCTTGAACCGGTTGTTCTTCAGGATCACCGGCAGGATGCGCGTCAGCTTGGCCGCCTCCTCCCGGTCGTCCGGCTCACGGGGCAGCACCGTAGGCTCCGGATAGCTGTCCATGGCATCCGCGTGCTTGGACAGGATGCAGTTCACCAGCCACCCGCTGGCGGGTCTTGGGTCGGCAGGGTTGCCGCCCTCCCCCGCCTTTTCCATCTGCTCCCAGTGCCGCAGCTTCCAGAACTGCTCGTTGTCGATGATGCGCTTGTCCAGATTCTCCTTGCCGCGCCGGTACTTGCGCAGGATCTCCGCCGCGCGGAGCACCTCCTGCGCGCCGATCCTCGGCCGCATGACCTCCTGTTCCATATGCACCGTCCTTTCCTTGTTGCTGTCTCTGTGATCTCTCGCCGTTTTGTTGCACGGTTCGATACAGCGCCCCTCAAATTCTTCTCACGCCGCCCCAGCTTCCGAACCGTCCCGACCGCAGATCAAGCGGATCCTCGGCCACCTCCCGCACCTCTGCCCGCACCGGCGCGATGGGCCGCGTCATGCAGAAGTACCGGCTCTCGTCGGCCACATGATCCTCCTGACTGGTATCCACGTCCTCCGGCGCCGTCTGGCTGTACAGCAGCGCCGGCACTGTTCGGATGAACGCCCGGCAGTTTTCAAACACATACAGCATGGGATACCCCTGCTCGTCAAAGCTCATCCGATAGTGCATCTGCATCCACCCCGCGATACGCCGGTTGTCCCCCTTCACGAAGAAGATGCGGTGCTTCAGCGCCGTCTCATAGATGCTCTCGCCCCGGCTGGCGTCCCAGATGGCCGGGTCAGCCACCCCCTGTATCTGCCGCCCCCGCAGCAGCGGATGCTCCTCCTCGATGCGCCGTATCTCCGCAAACTGCTTGTCCGGCGTCCACAGCACCCCCTCGTTGGGCGTCGCGGTACAGCCGTACAGCTCTGCGATCCGGTACACGCATCCGTCATGATCCACCGCCCACCAGCCGCAGGAAAAGGGCTTGGCGTAGCCGAAGTCATAACTCCGGTACACGCTCCACTCCCGCGGCACATCAAATGGCCGTATCACATGGGTCCACTGGCGATCCTCGTAGTGCGCCGGGTCGTCCGTAAACTCCTGAAACACCTGTCCCTCCATGATGTCCCAGCGCCCCTCCAGCCACGCCCGCCGCAGCTTGGGCGGCAGCGCCTCCAGCGTCTTGAGATAGTCCGGCTGCCGGGCCAGCAGCGCCGTGTTGTCCGTGACCCTCGCCGGGATAAAGGCGTAGTCCTCCGGCTCCTCCCCCGGCTCGTACCGCCGGTCGATAAACAGCCGCTTGATGTACCCATGCCCCGGCCCACCCGGATTGCAGGTGTAGTAGATCCGCTTGGGAAAATCGTTGACGCCCCGCAGGCACGCAGCGATCTGCCGCATCCACAGCTCCTTCAGCTGGGTGGCCTCGTCCAGAAAGATCACGTCGTACTCCGCTCCCTGATACCGATCCAAGTCCCGGTCGCTCCCGCAGTACCCGAATTGCAGAATGCTGCCGTTGCCGAACACGAACCGCTTGTCGCCCGCCCGGTACTCCGCCACCTCCGCCAGCTCCCGCCGCAGGAAGGTCAGATGGTTGGCCTCCAGCTCCGGCAGGCTCCGCCGCACCAGCAGCAGCCGAATGCCTGGATACCGCAGTGCCAGCAGCTTTGCCTTGCACCGCACCGCCCAGCTTTTGCCGCCGCCCCGTGCGCCGCCGAAGGCAACGTACTTTTTCCGGCACTGTAAGAACTCCCGCTGCCGCGGGTTGGGCGTTCCCAGCGCCACGGTGACGCCGCTCATTGGCTCAGCTCCTCCGCTTCCTCGGACAGCACCACCCGCACTGTACTATCCGTCTTTTTCCCCGCTGCCTGCATCGGCTCCAACACCTTCTCCAGACCCGCCAACGTCTGTAGGACCGCCGCCAATTCCTTCAGCTCCTTCACATCCGCCGTCCCCTCCTCCATCCGCCCCGCGGCGGTGGCTGCGGCGCGGTTCAGCTGCCGCACCGCATCGGTCAGACAGCTCCGTATCTCCTTTTCCGAACTGCGCTTTCTCCCGCCTATACGTCCTCTCCCCCTCTCACCTCATACACCCGCAGGATCTGGGCGGCAAAATCCGCCAGACAGCTCCGGCACACATTTTCACCGCCCACCCGGTAGTAGCTCTCGCCCCAACCGATCTCTCGGCCGCACAGATCGCACTCGGCCCACGTACCCTCTTTGTCTCCCTGCGCTCTCCTGTTCTCGTGCATCGCATAGCCCCCCTTCATCTTCTCCGCGCCATTCCCCCTCCGGTTGCCCTTTTCCCGCCAACACCGCCCCACTTTTTTGCGTCTGCCCCGCCGCGCCGCTGACGGCACCGCCGGGAAAGGGACTTAGGGCAAGCTGCCGGAGGTATGAAGCGAAAAAGATATCCCGCACCAAAACGGTGCGGGATAAAACAACCATATTGTCAAGTTTTAGAGCGATTTGGAGTATAGAAAAAGCGCCGCCTCGGGATCACTCCCAAGACGGCGCTTTTTGTTGTGGATCAGAGCGAACATTTCACAGCGAAACCGCCGTTAAAGAAATATGTGTTCGTCCAATACCTGTTTGGTAAATAGCCTTAACTTTGATAGAATGCGCCCCCGGACGCTTAGGGGGTGCATTTTCAATTTAAGGGAAAGTGGTGATTTTTATCGTTGCTCTTTACTTACGGCACAGGCAAGAATATACGCAGTCATCGACCACAAAGAATTTCGGAAAAGTATCCTTTTAGGAAATGCCGATACTCCGGATGATCGGATGCGTTCTCGTATTCTTCCAAAATAGTCTTTTTGTTCCATGCTCTCATTTTATCATTCATTTCTTCATATCGGATAATCGTAAGCAGACCTTCTCGTTCCGCCTGTAAAATTGCTTCATAGGCATCTGGGATAAACTCCACACCGGATATATCGACCGGTATGCTACTGGTAGCGACATCCGGTATTTGAACCGAAAAACCGGAATCTGAAATTGACTCGGCAGAATAAATATACCCGGATACGCCTTTGTATGTGCTTATCAGAGCATTGGGATAATACTCTTCCAAACGTTGCCGCCCATCTTTACCAAAACCATACGGCCCCCATTTTTGGCATTTTCCATCATAAGAAAAGCCGGTTTCCACGCAATACTTTTCGATGGAATTGCTCAAATAGACCAATACGTTTTCTCTTTTTGTGGAAAAATAAACCAAAGGAATACCATGATTCGAACTCTGCGGCGTTAGTCGTGTAATACCCTTAACAGATGATGCGTGATAGTACATTAGCTTTCTTTCCTCCTAACGTAATTTATTCCAAGCGTTTTTCGACGGTGTACAGGTACTCGGAAAATTCTCGCATAGGTATATCTTCATTTTAGCAAGTAACCAGCGCCTAAACAATAGAAAAAGTCCACCGTAATTCTATCAAAATTACGGTGGACTTTTGGTGGAGCTGAGGGGAGTCGAACCCCTGTCCGAAAGCGCTTTAACAGGACTTTCTCCGGGCGCAGTCAGGTTTCAACATTCCCTCCCCGCAAAGACACCGGACAGACTTTGCGGTTCAGTAGAGTCATGATGCGTGGGCGGGGCAACTCTTACCCGCCTCACGGACGCCACCTAAACGACGCCTTCCCCGGCCGGTGGCCTCTCCGGTTCAGACGGTCACTGCTTAAGCAGCGACGGCAACAGTGTTAGTGTTGTCAGTTAATTTTAAATTGCCCGTTTTATGGCGGTCAGGCGCCGCCGCCCGCTTATCCAGCCTCCACACCC
>OLNQ01003274.1_pt1 | contig 13257 bp, 13 predicted proteins | sample 1672821 | NCBI WGS metagenome assembly OLNQ01 (sample SAMEA3136727, study PRJEB25190) | human gut metagenome | biome: human gut; feature: human-associated habitat; material: faeces | place: Austria | collected 2013 | reverse complement strand
TCTTCAATGGCAAAACGTCTTTTTGCCTCCTCCAATGTTTTTTCAGAGCTTGGAAAATGGATTTCCCAAAGGGCTTGTTTTCTTTCTAAAATTTTATATTTTTGACAGAGTTCTTCCGGAATATTTTCAGCAAGGGAACTTTCTGTAAGAGATAAAACTTCCCGCATATATTTTCGAAAACGATTTTGAGAAAGATTTTTATGGGTACTATAAATGGGTAAAATTTCTCCCTGCATTTTTTGTCCTTTTGAAAGTTTGAATTCAGGATTTGTCATTTGAAAAGTCCCCATACTACGTTTGACAGTTCCGATAAAAATATATTCTTCCTGTAATTTTAGAGATTTTTGAAGATAGGGCATACCAAACCAAAGAATTTCGATGAGACCGCTTCCGTCACTGGCAGTTGCCTTTGTCATTCTTTTTCCGCTTCTGGTAGGAGTGGTGTATACATGTAACAGTTTTGCATGAAGAACCGCATACTCTTCCTGGTGTAGTTCTGCAATTGTCTTAAGATTGGAACGATTGTCATAGGCTCTCGGAAAAGAATAAAGGAGGTCATGAACTGTCACAATTCCTAAAGTTTTTAGACCTTTATATTTCTTAGGGTCCAATCCTTGATACAGAGCAGAATGATATTGTTCCATAAAAACCTCCTTTGCTTTTTATTTTATTGTCATCTTATGCTTTAATCCAATTGCTTTAATAATTCTTCTGGAATATCAAAATTAGAATACACTTCTTGTACATCATCCAAATCATCTAAAGAATCAAATAATAGCATTACTTTTTTTGCTGTTTCCAAATCCGTGATTTCTACTTTATTATCCGGTACCATAGAGATTTCAGCTTCCATATACGTATATCCGGCTGCTTTTAAGTTTTCCGCAACAGTTTGTAATTGGGTATAATCCGTCACCACTTCAAAACTATCTCCTTCATCGGTAACATCTTCCGCTCCTGCTTCCAAGGCAGCCATCATAAATTCATCCAAGTCCAATCCTTCTGAAGCCACTTCAATGATTCCTAATTTTTTAAACATCCAAGAGACAGCTCCGTCAGCTCCTAAGTTTCCACCTTTTCTTGAAAAGACGGTTCTTACTTCGGAAGCGGAACGATTTTTATTGTCTGTCACTACATCAACGATAAAGGCAGTTCCTGCAGGTCCATATCCTTCATATCGAATTTCTGTAAAATCAACACCTTCTAATTCTCCGGTTCCTTTTTTTATGGCTCTTTCTAAAATATCTTTTGGCATGTTTCCGGCTTTTGCTTTTTCAATTGCCAAACGTAATCTCGGATTGAAGCTGGGGTCTCCCCCTCCTTCTTTTGCAGCAATAGTCAATTCTCTTCCGAATTTTGTAAACAACTTAGCTCTTTTTCTATCTTGAGCTCCTTTTCTATGTTGGATATTATTCCACTTACTATGTCCTGACACAATAGCCTCCTTACACTTTTCAAAAATCTACTCAAAATTTTAACATATTTTTCTTTCGAATGCAAATAAATAGATAAATACTTCGACCGAAACTAAAGATCAAAAAAGAGAGCCAAAGCCCGTGATTTTCGAATCTTGGAATAATATAGTAATAGGAGAGTAAAAAGAGACTCAAAGAAAACAACATGGAATTTCGAATATCGCTCGTATTACTGATTCCGATAAAAATAGCATAGTATACAAGTCCAACTCCTATGATAAAAGGAAAAATTTGAATCCAGAAGTAGTAAATTTCGGCAAAATTTTGTATCTCCGGAAGCGAGGTAAAAATAGAAATGACTCCCTTCGGATAAATACTTATCACAGTAAATAAGAAAAGACTTACTCCTACAATTGCTTGATTGGATACTTTCATAAGAGAACGAAACATTGCTTTGTCTTTTTTCCCTTTGCTTTCTCCTGCCAAAATACTGGAGGCATTTCCAAAGCCGTCAAAGAAGTAGGAAATGATATATTGAATTTGGAATAAAAGAGAATTTGCAGCTAAAATATCCTTTCCAAAATCGGAGCCTTTGGAAACAAACATATTTGTCACAGTCAGCAAACAGATAGTTCGGATCATCAAATCGGTATTGGCAATAAAAAATTTAGTGACCGCTGATTTTCGGAAACTATGAATTCCTTTCGAAAAAAGAGAAAAAAGATGCAACTCTTGATGTATCCAAAATAATCCTACAGCAAAGGAGAAACATTGAGAGATTAAGGTTGCATAAGCAACCCCTTCCACTTTCATTCCCCACTTATGAACAAACAGAATATCTAGGATAATATTCAAAATATTGGCAGAAATTTGCAAAAACATGCTTTGTTTGATTTTTTTTTGGCCCATGAGCCATCCCAAATTGACATAGCCGATAAGAACCATAGGAGCTCCCCAAATGAGGATACGATAGTAAATGTTGGCTTGTTCCATGACATCCACAGTTTTTAAGTCCATGATTTTTTGTGCTAAGCTGAAAATAGGAAGCTGTAAGATTAAAAAGGAAAGTCCTAAAAAAAAGGCAATCACTGCCGGCATGAAATAAGAAGAAATTTTATCTTCTTTTTTTGACTGCCTAATGCTTGTGCAGAATAGGCGGAAGTATTGATACGCAGAAAACCAAAAAGCCAATAAATTGTGCTAAAAATAACGGCTCCGACAGCCACTCCTCCAAGATACACGGAGTCTTCCAATCTCCCTACGACTGCAGTGTCGACAGCACCTAGTAAGGGTTGAGTGATGGTAGAGATTGTCAGAGGCAAAGCCAATTGCAAATATTCTCGAAATTTCAAAAGAGTCCTCCTTCCATAATATAGAAAAAATTCTTTGTATGATTATAAATTTTCGCATGTATTATAACATGAGCAAGAAAAAAAGTCTTGTAAAATTTTGAAAAATATGATAGTCTATAATCTACAATAGAATATGGGAGTGCAAAGGTTTCGACGGGGTTATCGGGTCATAGGTAGCAGGTCAGGCTGGTCGCTGTGAAAGACCGACTCATCGTTTAGATGGAAACAGAAATTACGCTTTAGCTGCTTAATTGTCAGCTCACCCCTCTTCGCTTCTTCTGTATGAGCGTGGAATCCGGGTGTCACCCAAGTACAGATTACTTTTTGTGATTTCTCTAAGCAAGGAGGAAAATATAGAGGATAGCTTTTGTTAGCCCTGTTTGCGGGAGTAACATCTGCGAAATATAGTAGCAAACTAAGCTTGTAGAGGCTTATGGTTACTTTAATTTCGGACGCGGGTTCGATTCCCGCCACTTCCACCATAGTGCTTTATATCTTTCTATGAAAGTACAAAAACTTGATTTTTCAAGGCTTTACTGAAAGAGAAAAGTATAGCTTACGATAACATTCTATAAAATACTATACCGTTACATACAGAAAACTTTACAAAGAGGCTTTGAAAATCCTCTTTTTTTATTTCTTCACTTCTAAAATGAAAGAGGTTTTAATACCTAAGGCTTTTGAAAAGCTTTAAAAGAGGTTTTTAGGCTTTTACTCATAAATTTCTTTTCTGTGTCCTATTTTGATTGATAAAATGGTTACCGTTTCGTCTTGAATATCGGCTAATAACCTGTAATTTCCGACACGATAACGCCAAAAGCACTTTAAGTTTCCCTTTAGTTCTTTTCCATGTATTGTTGGATTTTCCGTATCAATTAGATTTTTACAGATCCACTTCATAATAATTTTTTGAGTAAAGGCATCTAATTTTTTCAATTCCTTTTTTCCTTGTTGTGAAAATTCCATTCGGTATTTCATAGCTCAATTCCCAATTCATTTAAAACTTCATCAAAAGAATATGATTTTTTTCCACTTTCCAGATATTCCTGATATGCTTTATCAAAACATTTAATATCATACTCATCCTCTAATCTTTCATAGATAATTTTTTTGATATATGAGGAGATTCCCAAGCCCTCAAATGCTGAGAATTCTCTTAATAATTTTTCTTCTTTTTCATTTAGTCGTAAAGAAATAATAGACATAAAATAGCCTCCTTTCTATTGTATTCTTTTTGTAATACAATTGTAACATAGAAAGAAAAAAGGAGCAAGAAAAATATTCCCGCTTTCTTTCAACTCTTTTTAGGAATTTAGTTTCTTTAATAATTTTTTCTTTCTTAGTTAACTTTGTGATGAACCAGAGTTTCCTCTGTAGAATTTAATTCCGACATTTCTTTATCAAGGAACAATATGAACATGACTAGCCGTGGTAATTAAGAGAAAAAATATCTATATTTTTATTTTTTCCAGTGAGAGTTTCTTTTTTCGAAGAATAGAAGTTTCGTTTTGAATTTTTTGCTTAAGAATGGTATAATTTTCAAGATAGAATTGAAAATGGAAGGAAATGTTTAAAATAGCTTGATTAAGGAAGTGGAAGATCATCCGAAAATTAGAAGACCGGTTTCGAGCGAACTCCGACTATGTTTCCCCGTTGGTTCGGGATATGTCAAAATAATCGGGGTTTTGAGAAAGATAGGAGAAAAAGATGAAATCATATGTACAAGTGTATACAGGAAATGGAAAGGGAAAGACAACAGCTTCTTTAGGCTTAGCGATTCGTGCTTTGGGGAATGATTGGACTGTTTTACTTTGTCAATTTATGAAGGGACAAAATTATGGGGAATTAAAATCCTTAGCCAGTTTTCAAAATATGACAATTCGTCGTTTTGGAACGGGAAATTTCATTCGAAGATTGGAAAATGTACAGGATATAGACAGAAAGTTGGCAAGGGAGGGTTATCTTTTTCTGAAGGAAGCTCTTAGAAGTGGGGAATATTCCTTGGTTATTGCAGATGAGATTTTTGTAGCAAGACGCTTTGAACTGATTTCCACAGAAGAAATTTTGGAATTGATGAGCTTGAAATCAGAGAAAACGGAGTTGATTTTGACCGGAAGGCATGCCCCGGAAGAAATTATGGAAAAGGCAGATTTAGTAACAGAAATGAGAGAGATAAAACATTATTTGAAACAAGGAGTCAAGGCAAGAGAAGGGATTGAGAGATAGAATTTTAGAAAATTTAAGATGAAAATGCTGTTAGGAATAAAATATAAAAAATGAAGAAAGTATAAATTAAGTATAAATGCAAGAAAGAACAACAGAAATTAAAAAAAACAAAAAGGAGATTATCTATGAATCAAAAAGATTGGATTATAAAGATGACAGAAAATTTTCAAAAAGTGAAAATAGCAGTTTTAGGAGATTTGATGTTGGATGATTACATTATAGGAAAAGTGGAGAGGATCTCTCCGGAAGCTCCTGTTCCTGTTGTCAATGTGGAAGAAGAAAAATTTGTACTGGGAGGAGCGGCAAACGTTGTCAATAATTTATCGAAGTTGGGAGCGGAAGTGTATTGTTTAGGAGTGATAGGAACCGGACATAATTCTAGAAGATTACTGTCTGCTTTTGATGAAGAGATTCATGTAGAGGGCATTATTCGCTCGGAAGAAAGACCTACGATTGTAAAAAAAAGAGTATTGAGTGGAAATCATCAGCTTCTTCGTTTGGATTGGGAGGACTCTTCTCCTATTTCAAAGGATTTGGAAGAGGAAGTATTGAAACGATTTTTCAATATTTCGGATAAAATTGATGCCATTATTTTATCGGATTATAATAAAGGAATCTTAACAAAACGAGTTTCCCAAGAAATTATTCGAATCTGTCGAGAAAAAAATATTGTGGTTACCGTTGATCCGAAGCCTGTAAATATTCAAAATTATTATGGAGCCTCTTCCATCACACCAAATCGAAAAGAGGCCTATCAATGTGTGGGGGCTTCCATGACTTATGATATTGAAACATTAGGAATGGATTTACGAAAACAATATCAACTAGAAACGGTTTTAATTACCCGGAGCGAGGAAGGAATGTCCTTATATGAGAATGAAATTTATACTGTTCCTACTTTTGCAAAGGAAGTATACGATGTGACAGGGGCAGGAGATACTGTAATCTCCGTTTTTACCTTGTCCAAAGTTGCAGGAGCTTCTTGGAAAGAGGCAGCGGAAATTGCAAATACGGCAGCCGGACTGGTAGTAGGAAAAGTGGGAACATCGACAGTCAGTATTGAAGAAATTCAAGAGGAATATTGTCGTATTTATGAATAAATCAGGGAGAGTATTATGTTTCGAATTGGAAATGGTTATGATGTTCATATGTTAACAGAAGGAAGAAAGTTGGTCCTAGGTGGAGTGGAAATTCCACATAATAAAGGAGTTTTGGGGCACTCTGACGGAGATGTTTTAATTCATGCCATTATGGATGCATTATTGGGAGCTTTGGCTTTGGGGGATATCGGCTTACATTTTCCGGATAGTAAGGAGGAGTATCGAGGAATCTCCAGTCTGTCTTTACTGGAAGAAGTTTCTCAAATGGTGAAGAAGAAAGGATATCGAATTGAAAATGTGGATTCCACGATTGCCTTACAAAGACCGAAGTTAAGACCTTATATTGATAGTATGCGTGAAAAGATAGCAGAGAGTCTTGATATGAATTTGGAACAGGTTAGTATTAAGGCGACAACGGAAGAAAGATTAGGTTTTACAGGAAGAGAAGAAGGAGTTAAAGCGTATGCTGTTGCTTTATTAGAACGGGATTGAGAGCTTATTTTGGAGTAAGATAAAAAGCTGTGGAGGAAATTTATGAAAAAAGCATTACTACAGGAGTTAGATTACTTGCATGAGGAAGAGAAACATCAAGCAGTCATAGAAAAAATAAGGGAACTTTCTTCTGAGAATTTGAGCTCTGACATATTGGGAAAATTGGCAAGAGCTTATGCCAATTTAGGAAATTATGAAGAGGCTTTGAAGATTTTGAAGGAGATTCGAAAAGAGGAGGAACACACTTCTTTGTGGAATTATCGCGTGGGACATCAATATTTTGAATTAAATAACTATGAGAAGGCAAGGGTATACTTGGAGAAAGCTTTCGAAATTGATCCGGAAGAACCGGATGTGGCCTATTTGTTGCCTTATGCTTATGAATATTTAGCAAATCAGATGATGCAAGAAGAGAATTTTGAAAAATTTTTAGAATATTGTAATAAAGTAAAATTCTATGCGGATTATGATAAAAATATCGAAGAACTGATTTGGGCAGAATCTCGATTGGCTTGGATTTATGACAGATGGGGAGAATTTGAAGAAGGAAAAATTCATTTAGATAGGCTTCGAGAATTAATTCCGGAATTAGACTCTTGGACATACGCAGAAATTGCTTATAATGCAAGAGGAAGAGGAAAATTGGAAGAAGCGATTGATAATTTTCATAAGTCGATTGCCTGTGAAACACCACAACCATGGATATATAAAGAGCTGGGGTGGTGTTACAGTCTCCTGGAAAACTATGACAAAGGAATCGAGTTTCTCAGCAAAGGGGAAGAACTATCTCCGGAAGATGGGTGGCTTGTATCTCACTTAGGTTATAGTTTGGTACGAGGCGGATATGTGGAAGAAGGAATTGCAAAATTAAAAGCTTCTTTGAACTTAGAAAATACATCTAAAATTTGGGTTTATTCAGAATTGGGATGGATTTATGACGAAGAGGGGCGTTTTGAAGAAGCTTATGGTTATTTGTTGGAAGCAGAAAAATTAGGTCGAAATGATGAATGGCTAATCACAGAAATTGGACAATGTTTAGGTAGGTTAGGAAAGCATGAAGAAGCGATTGAAAAACTACAACAGTCTTTACATATGGAAGAAGTTGATACCATAAGCTTGCCTTTTCTTTATTCCGAAATTGCTTGGAATTACGGAAAATTAAAAAACTATGAAAAAGCTCTTCTTGCTTTGGAAGAAGCTAAAAAATTGGGTCGTGAAGATACTTGGTTGTATTCAGAAATCGGATATAATTTATCTATGAAGCAAAATACTTTAGACAAAGCGATGGAAAATTTTAAAAAGGCAAAAGAATTAGGGCGAGAAGATATCTGGATTTATGGTCAAATGGGGTATGTATATGAGAGAATGGGAAATAGTATGGAAGCCGTCATTTGTTTTCGGAAAGCCAAAGAATTTTCAGCCTATGATAGCTGGATTTTGTATCATCTTGGAAAAAATTTGAGAATTTTGGGAGAAATTCCGCAGGCAATTTCAATTTTAGAGCAGGAAATAGAAATATCACAGTTCAAAGGTTGGGGAGATTTGGAATTGGCTTGGTGTTATGCTTTGATTGATGAGAAAGAAAAAGCGGAAGAATATCTTAACAATGTGGAAGAGTATTTGTCTGCACAATTGCAAACGGATGTGCAATTACAGGCAGATTACCAAGAAGTACAGGCTTTATTGACAAGTAAAAAATATTTGATGTAATCTTTGAAAAGTAAAAACTTTTTTCATTGACTTAGTTTACAAAATATGATATCATACTATAGATTACGCTTGGGAGAGGTCATCAGCAACCTTACCAGCGACAAATACTTTTGGAGGTGTTAGAATGTACGCAGTGATTAAAACTGGAGGTAAACAATACAAAGTTGCAGAAGGTCAAGTATTAAGAGTCGAAAAACTAAATGCTGAAGTTAATGAAACTGTTGAATTACAAGAAGTTCTTTTAGTAGCAGATGGGGAAAACGTTAAAGTTGGAACTCCTGTAGTAGAAGGAGCGAAAGTAGTAGCAGAAATTTTAGCTCAAGGAAAAGGAGCGAAAGTGATTAACTTCAAATACAAGCCTAAGAAAGCTTCTCATAGAAAAAAAGGTCATAGACAATTGTTTACTGAAATTAAAGTAACTTCTATTCAAGCATAGTTATAAACATTATGATTCGAGTTACTGTAGTAAGAAAAAATGGAAATATCATCGGATATTTTGCAAAAGGACACTACGTCTGACCGAAAATTGGCTTCTTGCTTATCAGCCGTTCAAGAACTCCGTCTTGAGCCAGCCGTAGGTGCCGTTGTAGTTCACAACAACCCAGCTGCCGTCCTCATTGGTGCCCAGTGCGGTCACGCCGGTGGAGGCGGGCACCTGACCGATCTTGTCATAGTCGGTGCCGGGGCCGCCGCGCATGTTCAGGTTGTTGCCGTCGGTCACGGTGTAGGTCGGCTGCTCACCCTCATTATAATAGGTGGTGGGCTGCACGCTCAGGCCCTCGTACTCGGGCACGGGCGTGGGCTCCGGCGTCGGCTCGGGGGTGGCCTCGGGCTCGGCGGGCACCTCCTCGGCAGAGGCGCTCTCTGCGGTAAAGCTGTCGGCGGTGGGATCGTCAACGCCCTCCGCGGGGGCACTGCTGCTGATGGTATCGCCGGAGGCAGGCTGGCTGCCTCCGGTTTTGCCGTCAAAGGTGCCGTTCAGCAGCAGGACACTGAAAATGATGCAGGCGACGAGCGCTACAGCGCAGAGCACCAGACGGGTCATTGCTTTTTTACGGATTTCACTCATGATTCACGTCCCCTTAGTGGTTGAACTTGTTCTGGGCGTACTGCAGATTGTCGTCCATCAGCAGCTTGCAGGCTTCCTCAATGTCCGGGTAGCGGTCCGTCATGGCCTTGCGGTCTGCGGCAGGCAGCTTGCCCAGCACCCAGGCGGCCAGGTCGTACTGCGGGTTCGGTTTAGCGCCGATGCCGATGCGGATACGGCTGAAATGGTCGGTGCCCAGGCTGGCAATGATGCTTTTCAGCCCGTTGTGCCCGCCGGCAGAGCCGTGGGGCCGGATGCGCAGATGTCCCGGCTCCTGGGTGATGTCATCGCACAGCACAATGATGTGGTCTGCCGGGATCTTGTAAAAGTTGGCGGCGGGGGCAATGCTCTGGCCGCTCAGGTTCATGTAGGTCAGCGGCTTGAGCAGCACGACCTTGTGGCCGTTCACCTGTGCCGTGCCGTACAGGCCCTGCCATTTGGCTTTGGCAATGTCGCACTGCCACTGCGCGGCCAGATAGTCCAGCGCCTCAAAACCGGCGTTGTGGCGGGTGCCGTCATATTTCGGTTCGGGGTTGCCCAGTCCGGCAATCAGCCAGTCCGCCCCGGAGGTCATTTCGAACATAGATATATCCTTTGAAAAATCGTGAAGTACCGTAGGGACCGGGCATGCCCAGCCCGGCAGCGTAAGATAAGCGGCTGCTTATGGGAAGGCCGCGGGGCGTCGAGGACGCCGCCCCCTGCAACGCTTTACTTCCCTTTCTTCTCCGCTTCCAGCTTCTGCTTCTTGGCGATATACTTCTCCAGCTTGCGCTCGCCCCAGCCGTCGATCTCGGCCTGCTTGGCGCGCTCGATGCCAAGCGCACCGGCGGGCACGTCATGGCCGATGGTGGAGCCGGCAGCCGTGAACGCATGGTCGCCGATGGTGACGGGTGCGACCAGGTTCGTGTTGCAGCCGATGAACGCATAGTCGCCGATGGTCGTGTGGAACTTGCCCTCGCCGTCGTAGTTGCAGGTGACGGTGCCGCAGCCGAAGTTGCAGTACTTGCCCACCGTGGCATCACCGATGTAGGTCAGGTGGCTGACCGTGTTGCCCTCGGCAAAGTCGGCGTTCTTCGTTTCGACATAAGCGCCCAGATGGCAGCCCTCGGCGGTTTTGGTGCCGACGCGCACATGGGTGAAGGGACCGATCTTGTTGTTGGGGCCGATGTGGCTCCCATAGCACTGGCTGGCATTGATCGTGGACCCGGCGTCAACGACGGTATCCTCGAGCAGGGTGTTGGGGCCGATGACGCAGTCCGGGCCGATGACCGTCTGGCCGCGCAGGATGCAGCCCGGCAGGATGGTCGCACCGGGGGCAATGACGACCTCCGGCTCAATGCAGACGTTATCGCTGATAAAATTCACGCCGTTATCCAGATGGCGCTCAAACGTGGCGGCATAGCGCTGCTGTGCCAGCTCGAAATTCTCTCTTGCGGTAGACATATAGCGGTTCTTCCTTTATACACTCATTTCGTGCCCGCGGCGCACGGGGGCTGCCGACGGACCTTATACCTATATATTGTATAACATGCGGCGCATTTTAGCAAGCCGAAAAACGCCGTTCGCCGCAAAAATTTACCGCGGCACTCAAAAAGAAAAAAAGTGACAGCTCGAAAAATATTTCGAACTTCCCACCCATTATAAAATACACGATTTTTGTGCAAATTGCAATACCTGAACCAAAAAAGTTTGGCTACTTTTCAGCGAAACTATTGAGCATTTTTTTAACAATCTACTGGAAATCTGTCTTTCGGTCTGTTATAATGGACTATGCAGACATGATTTATGTGATGCAAACACGTCACCAATTTGGGAGGTAACTATGAGCAAGAAATTCTTGTATCTGTTCAAAGAGGGCCATGACGCCTTCGGCGGCGACCAGACCACCATGAAGAACACTCTGGGTGGTAAGGGTGCCGGCCTGGCCGAGATGACCCACGCCGGCATGCCGGTTCCGCAGGGCTTCACCATCACCACCGAGGCCTGCACCCAGTACTATGCTGACAACCGTGAGATCAACGATGAGATCAAGGCAGACATCTTCAAATACATGGGCATCCTCGAGGAGCAGACCGGTAAGACCTTCGGCTCCATCGAGAACCCCCTGCTGGTTTCCGTCCGTTCCGGCGCACGTCAGTCCATGCCCGGCATGATGGACACCATCCTGAACCTCGGCCTGAACGATCAGGCTGTTGAGGGTCTGGCCAAAAAGACCAACAACCCCCGTTTTGCCTACGACTGCTACCGCCGCTTCATCCAGATGTACTCTGACGTCGTCATGGAGCTGGGCAAGAGCTTCTTCGAGGAGCGCATCGACGCTATGAAGGAGCGCAAGGGCGTCAAGCAGGACGTTGAGCTGGACGCCAACGACCTGAAGGAGCTCGTCAAGGAGTTCAAGCAGATCTACCTTGAGAAGCAGGGCGAGGAGTTCCCGCAGGATCCCAAGGAGCAGCTGATCGGTGCCGTCAAGGCCGTTTTCCGTTCCTGGGATAACCCCCGCGCCAACGTGTATCGTAAGATGAACGAGATCCCCTACGAGTGGGGCACTGCCGTCAACGTGCAGCAGATGGCCTTCGGTAACTCCGGTATGCGTTCCGGCACCGGCGTTGCCTTCACCCGTAACCCCGCCACCGGCGAGAAGAAGCTGATGGGCGAGTACCTGATCAACGCTCAGGGCGAGGACGTCGTCGCCGGTATCCGTACTCCTTCTCCCATCAGCAAGCTGCATGAGGAGATGCCCGAGGTCTACGATCAGTTCGTTGAGATCGCTACCCGCCTCGAGAACTACTACAAGGATATGCAGGACATGGAGTTCACCATCGAGGATGGCAAGCTCTTCATGCTGCAGACCCGTAACGGCAAGCGTACCGCCCAGGCTGCTCTGCAGATCGCCTGCGACCTGGTCGACGAGGGCGTTATCGACGAAAAGACCGCTGTTCTGCGCGTCGAGCCCAAGCAGCTGGACACCCTGCTGCACCCGCAGTTTGATGCTGCCGCTCTGAAGGCCGCCGAGGCAATCGGCAAGGGCCTGGCCGCTTCTCCGGGATCTGCCTGCGGCCGCGTCGTCTTCTCTGCTGAGGACGCCGAGGAGAAGGTTAAGGACGACGCCTGGAAGAAGGTCGTTCTGGTTCGTCTCGAGACCTCTCCCGAGGACATCGTCGGCATGCAGGTCTCTCAGGGCATCCTGACCGTCCGCGGCGGTATGACCAGCCACGCTGCTGTTGTCGCCCGCGGCATGGGCACCTGCTGCGTCTCCGGCTGCGGCAACGATAACGACGTCGCCATCGACTATGACGCCAAGGTCATCACCATCAACGGCCACACCTTCCATGAGGGTGACTGGATGAGCATCGACGGCTCCACCGGCAACGTCTACGAGGGCCAGATCGCTACCGTCGCTTCCACCGAGAACGCCAACTTCAAGCGCTTCATGGGCTGGGCTGACGCAAACCGCCAGATGAAGGTCATGACCAACGCCGACAACCCGCGCGACGCGCAGAACGCCGTTGACATGGGTGCCGAGGGCATTGGTCTGTGCCGTACCGAGCACATGTTCTTCGCCGAGGACCGCATCAAGGCTGTCCGTGAGATGATCTGCGCCCGTACCGTTGAGGAGCGCAAGGCTGCTCTGGCTAAGGTTGAGCCGTTCCAGGAGGCCGACTTCACTGCTATGTACCGCATCATGGGCGAGCGTCCGATGACCATCCGTTATCTGGATCCGCCGCTGCATGAGTTCCTGCCCACCAAGGCCGAGGACATCGAGGCTCTGGCTAAGGACATGGGTATGACCACCGAGGAGCTGAACAACGTTGTTGTCAGCCTGCACGAGTTCAACCCCATGATGGGTCACCGTGGCTGCCGTCTGGCTGTTACCT
>OLNQ01003267.1_pt1 | contig 13272 bp, 10 predicted proteins | sample 1672821 | NCBI WGS metagenome assembly OLNQ01 (sample SAMEA3136727, study PRJEB25190) | human gut metagenome | biome: human gut; feature: human-associated habitat; material: faeces | place: Austria | collected 2013 | reverse complement strand
CGGGCCCCCGTCAATTCCTTTGAGTTTCACCGTTGCCGGCGTACTCCCCAGGTGGGATGCTTAATGCTTTCGCTTAGCCGCTAACGCCAGGCGCTAACAGCGGGCATCCATCGTTTACCGTGCGGACTACCAGGGTATCTAATCCTGTTCGATACCCGCACCTTCGAGCTTAAGCGTCAGTAACACTCCCGTACGCTGCCTTCGCAATCGGAGTTCGTCATGATATCTAAGCATTTCACCGCTACACCATGAATTCCGCATACGTTGCGTGCACTCAAGTCCGCCAGTTCGCGCTGCAAGGTAGATGTTGAGCACCTAAATTTCACAACACGCTTAACAGACCGCCTACACTCCCTTTAAACCCAATAAATCCGGATAACGCCTGGACCTTCCGTATTACCGCGGCTGCTGGCACGGAATTAGCCGGTCCTTATTCGAAGGGTAAATGCAAAAAGGCACGCGTGCCTCACTTTACTCCCCAACAAAAGCAGTTTACAACCCATAGGGCCGTCAATCCTGCACGCTACTTGGCTGGTTCAGACTTCCGTCCATTGACCAATATTCCTCACTGCTGCCTCCCGTAGGAGTTTGGACCGTGTCTCAGTTCCAATGTGGGGGACCTTCCTCTCAGAACCCCTACTGATCGTTGCCTTGGTGGGCCGTTACCCGCACCAACAAGCTAATCAGACGCATCCCCATCCTCCACCGATGAATCTTTGGTCCACGTCAGATGCCATATGTGGACAACATCGGGTATTAGGCCGTCTTTCAACGGGGTATCCCCGAGTGGAGGGAAGGTTGGATACGCGATACTCACCCGTGCGCCGGTCGACGTCCAAAATGTGCAAGCACATAATGCCGTTTCCCCTCGACTTGCATGTGTTAAGCCTATAGCTAGCGTTCATCCTGAGCCAGGATCAAACTCTCCATTGTAAAAAAATCATATAAAGAAAATGCTATCACAAACACTCATAAACTAATAATAAGGAAAAACCTCATTGTCTTATCAGTGAAGCGACGCACTCCATTTGTCTCTGCTCAGAACCTTCATCCGAAGTACCAAGTTCAAAACACCAAAATCAAGAAAAATGATAGGACGTTTCTTTTACCCATCTGCCAACATAAAAAATGCGGCAGACGCTTCTTGTACTACTTCTCTGTATATGTAAAACTTTTCAAAGAACGAATATGCTAAAAAAGAAGCCGCAGGACGGCATTTCTTGAAAGCGAGTGCAAAGATAGAACAAAAAAATATACGAACCAAATGTTTTAAGAAGAAAAATGAAAAAAAGCGCGTTTTGCAGGAGAGATTTGATGTAAATCAATAAACAAAACAATTTACACATTATAATATATAGCAAGGTTTACCACATAAAAGCAACATAAAAAGTAACACGTCCCCACGTTTTTCAGCTTCAGGAAAACCAAAAGTCTATCTATCGCATCAGGTTTTGGACATCAGAAAAATAAAAGAAACATAAAAAAGAAGTGGTTTTTTGCGTTTATCATAGCTTTAAAGTATATTTGCAAAATGATTTAAGACACGCCTTCTTGATGTTGAGTTGGCATATTCTTTGCAATACGAGATAGAAAAAACAAAATAAAAAAAGACAAATTATGGATTTTGACAATTTTTCAAAAACAAGCAAAGACCGTTACAGTGAGTTAGAAATGTCGCGCACATGGCCTTTACTCATGCGCAAGGTTTACACATGGATGGCAATGGCACTGGCTATTACAGGCGTTGTGGCATACGGTGTTGGTACATCGGAGACAATGCTGATGATGCTTTACAACGGAATGGCACCACTACTGATTTGCATCTTTGCAGAATTGGGCATTGTTTTCTACCTTTCCGCACGCATTCAGAAACTCTCGTTGGCAACTGCCACAACGTGGTTCATTATCTTTTCAGTTTTGAACGGACTCACTTTGGGCTGGATTTTTGCAGCTTATACTGCTGCTTCCATTGCCAAAACTTTCTTCATTACGGCAGGAACATTCGCTGCAATGGCTGTTGTGGGCACCACTACAAAGAAAGATTTAACCAAGATGGGAGGCATTTTGTTTATGGCACTCATTGGTTTAATCATTGCAGGCTTGGTAAACATATTCTTCCGAAGTACTATGTTTGATTTGATTGTCAGCGGATTAGGAGTTCTTATCTTTACAGGTCTGACAGCTTGGGACGCACAAAAGATTAAGGAAATGGTGATGCGTGCACCCGATGCAGGCGAATCGGCACAGAAAATGGCATTGCTTGGGTCTTTGAGTCTGTACTTAGACTTCATCAACCTTTTCCTCTACTTGCTCCGTTTCTTCGGTAACAGAAACTAAGTCAAACGATAGAAGATAATGTAGAAATACATACACGTCTTTATCTAAAAAAGCAGAAAACATCGCTCCTTTTCATTTTTTCACACAACAGAAGCAATGTTTTCCTGCTTTTTCCATTTAGTACATAATAAATAGAAAAGACAACAAAAGAAACAAAGAACAATTATGAAGAAGAATTTAAGCAAAATTATGTTGATTGCATTTGCTGGTATAGCAATGCTCGGTATGACATCATGTAACGCTGACGAACCAGAAAACGAGCTTACTCCTGCAGAAGCCCAAGCTGCATACGAAAGTGTAAAGGGCGAATACACGGGATACGTGTTTTTCAAGAAGAGAAAAAACAATTCACACGAATTAGAGAAAGATAGTCTGCCCGTTTCGGTAAGCCTCAACTCTGGCACTATGCTCACTATTAAGAACCTTCCCACCAAGGCAATTGCAGGAATATTAGAAAACGGAAACCTGAAAAAAGCAATAGAAGAAGCTGGAGCCATCGACCTAAAATGCAACATAGGCTTTATGCGTAAAAACCCTGTAACAATGTTAGTAAATCCGCTTCCTGCTACTTTCAAAATAAACTACAACGGCAAGGAGCAGGAAATCAAGACACTTTTCCTAATTAATAGCAAAAGTTCGGCAGCACAAGCTGTCGGAAAAGACAAGCTGGCAATGCAAATCATTCAAATGGCAGGTATGTATCTCGGCGAGCGACGTGTTGCAATCGAAACAGGAAACACACCTTTGCTGTTCAAACTGAAACGCTAATAAGATAATATCGGGTCTATTAACGATTACGAAAAGAAGCACACACACTTGATTATTCATAATCCAAAAGAGGGCAGGCCATCGCTGGCTTGCCCTCTTTTTTTTATAAAGGAACCTCTCATTCTATACATATCTGAGCAATATAACTTCTCTCACATTTCGTATTTTACAGCCAGAAACAAAGCAACAAGACTGTAAAGAATTTTTCAAAACATCCATATCACCTAACCAGCTTGTTACCAACGCATTACAAAACCTATTGTTTTGCATTCTAAAAGCGGCTGTTTTGCACGGTAAAAGCGTAGGTTTTGCATCGCAAAAGAGCCGCTTTCGCAACGCCAAAGCGCAGTTATCACTTTTTAACAGAACTATCTTTACAAAATCAGAGATATTTCGTGCCATTCTGTCCGAATTACCTCAATGGAAAACTGCTGCACTTTTCCATTTCCACCAAACCTTTCTGCACATATCGCAAACTATTTCGTCGGCTACTCACAATAAGTCGGTATTACCCTAAATTCGCCTATATTTATTTTGTCGTTCAAGCTATTTGGATTACCTTTGCACTTATTATCACATTATAATAATGTCGAACGAGAATACTTTCAAACTTTTAAACAAGATTGACTCGCCTGCCGATTTAAGAAAATTGAGCATAGACGAGCTCCCTATACTATGCGAAGAACTGCGCAAGGACATCATTCACGAGGTGGCTGTAAACCCCGGACACCTTGCATCAAGTCTTGGCGCAACCGAAATAACCGTAGCCTGCCATTACGTTTTCAATACGCCTGACGACAGAATTGTATGGGACGTAGGGCATCAGGCATACGGACACAAGATTTTAACGCATCGTCGCGAATGCTTCTGCGAGAACAGAAAGAAAGACGGACTTATGCCTTTCCCCTCTCCAAAAGAAAGCGAATACGACACGTTTACTTGTGGGCACGCTTCCAATTCCATTTCAGCAGCATTGGGAATGGCAGTAGCTGCCAAGATGACAAACCACCCCGAACGCCACGTAGTTGCCATTATCGGCGACGGAGCGATGAGCGGTGGCTTGGCTTTCGAGGGTTTGAACAATGCTTCGAGCCAACCCAACGACTTGCTCATCATCTTGAACGACAACGATATGTCGATAGACAGAGCCGTTGGCGGTATGCAACAATACTTGCTCAACCTCGATACAAACGAAACTTACAACAGGCTTCGTTTCAAGGCATCGCAATGGTTGCACGCCAAAGGCATACTGAACGACAAGCGACGCAAGGGAATTATTCGTCTGAACAACGCCATCAAGTCGGCTCTTGCCCAACAGCAGAACCTCTTCGAGGGTATGGACATACGCTACTTCGGTCCATTCGACGGGCACGACGTTAAGGAAATTGTAAGGGTGTTGAACCAACTTAAGAATATGAAAGGCCCCAAACTGCTGCACCTGCACACCACGAAAGGCAAGGGATACGAACCTGCCGAGAAGAGCGCAACGGTGTGGCACGCACCTGGAAAGTTCGACCCCGAAACAGGACAGCGTCTTGTGCAGGACGACAGCAATAAGCCGCCAAAGTTTCAAGATGTATTTGGGCACACCCTTTTAGAGCTTGCAAAAAGCAATCCACGCATTGTTGGCGTTACACCAGCCATGCCGACAGGCTGCTCGATGAACATTATGATGAAAGAAATGGCAGACCGTACCTTCGACGTAGGTATTGCCGAAGGGCATGCTATGACTTTCTCAGCAGGTATGGCAAAGGACGGCTTGCAACCATTCTGCAACATTTACAGTTCTTTCGCACAACGCGCTTACGACAACATCATTCACGATACTGCCATCTTGAACCTCCCCGTTGTGCTGTGCTTAGACCGCGCAGGACTCGTTGGCGAAGATGGCGCAACCCACCACGGTGCTTTCGATATGGCTTTCTTGCGCCCTATTCCGAACGTTACCATTGCTTCGCCAATGGACGAACACGAATTGCGCCGACTTATGTTTACTGCACAATTGCCCGAAAAAGGCTTCTTCGTGATAAGATACCCCCGTGGTGGTGGCGTACTGGTGGATTGGCAATGCCCATTAGAAGAGGTAAAAGTGGGCACAGGACGTAAACTTTACGACAAGACTTTCGGCACCGACCAAGAGCAAGCTACGAAAAGCGTAGCCGTCCTTGCCATTGGCCCTGTGGGACACGATGCACTGAAAGCCATCGAAGAGTTGGAACAAGAAAACAAATGCACAGGTCGCATTGCCCACTACGATATGCGTTTCTTGAAGCCAATAGACGAAAACATACTCGAAGAGGTGGGACAGAACTTCTCAGAAGTCATCACTGTGGAAGACGGAGCGAAAAACGGCGGACTTGGAACAGCCGTTATGGAATGGCTGAACGAGCACAACCACAACATACACGTGCAAAGATTAGCCCTTCCCGACGAATTTATCGAGCAGGGAACAGTGCAGCAACTCCGCCAATTGTGTGGAATTGACAAGGACAGTATAAAGCGGGAAATAGAAAAAAGATTGTAAGCAACACACGGAGGACAGAGGTATGAAGATAATTATAGCAGGAGCATACGCCATTGGAACTTATTTGGCACAGTTTCTTTCTCGCAACAAGTACGACATTATACTTATTGACGAGCAAGAAGAGAACTTGAACAAGATAGGTCAGAACTACGACCTTCTTACGTTGCAAGGGAAGCCGACAAGCATAAAAGTGCTGCAGGAAGCAGGTGTAAAGCATGCCGACCTCTTTATTGCGGTAGACCTCAAAGAGACCATCAACATAACAGCCTGCACCATGGCGCACAATCTTGGCGCAAAAAAGACCGTGGCTAAGATTGACAACCCCGAATACATGGAGCCTAAGAACCAAGAGCTTTTCAAGCAGTTGGGCATTGACAGTCTCATCTACCCCGAACTCTTGGCGGCAAAAGACATTATAAACGGACTGAAAATGTCGTGGGTTCGCCAGCGTTGGGACGTTCAAGGTGGCGCGTTGGTTATGCTGGGCATAAAGCTCCGCAAGACTTGTGAGATATTAGACAAACCACTCAGGGACATAAGCGGCCCCAACGACCCTTACCACGTTGTAGCCATCAAGCGCAGGAACGAAACTATCATTCCCGATGGTAACGAAACGCTGAAACAAGAAGACCTTGCTTACTTCATGACGACTAAGGAATACATACCTTACATACGCAAGCTCACGGGCAAAGAACACTATGTCGATGTGAAAAACGTAATGATTATGGGCGGTGGACGCACGGCTGTCCGTTCGGTAAAGATAATGCCCGAATACATGGACGTAAAGGTTATAGAAAGAAGCATCGAGCGTTGCGAATACCTGAACGAAATGTTCGACGAGTCGCAGCTTGTCATCAATGGCGACGGACGCGACACCGACTTGCTCATCGAAGAGGGTATCCGCCACACGCAAGCCTTTGTTGCGCTTACGCCGAATGCCGAAACGAACATTCTTGCATGTTTGGCTGTAAAGAGTTTGGGCGTCAAGAAAACCATTGCAGCAGTAGAAAACTTCGACTATGTAGACATGGCAGCCAATTTGGACATTGGTACCATCATCAACAAGAAGGCAATTGCCGCAGGCTACATCTATCAGATGCTGCTCGACGCCAACGTAGACAACGTGCGCTTCCTTATGTCTGTCGATGCCGACGTTGCCGAATTCATTCCTGTTCAAGGCTCGAAGATAACGCAAAAGCCTATCAAGGACATGAATTTGCCAAGCGGAATGACCATTGGCGGACTGGTTCGCCACGAGGAAGGTATGCTCGTTTCGGGTAATACGCAGATTGAGGCGGGCGACATTGTAGTCGTATTCTGCTACAATACCAACATGAAGAAGGTGGAACAACTGTTCAATTAAAGACTGTAAGAAAGGTTAGCAATGCTCAATCTAAAAACTATATCGAAAATCTTAGGTGCGCTTTTAGGAATAGAAGCCTTACTGATGTCGCTTTGCCTATTCGTTTCGCTGTGGTACAAGGACAACGATATTGTGGCTTTCCTATGGGCTATCCTTATCACCGTGATGGCAGGAGCCGTCTTCCGCTTGATGGGCAGGCGCGCCGACAACACCATTGGTCGCCGAGACGCCTACTTCGTGGTGGCAGTAGCGTGGGTTATATTCTCGCTTTTCGGCACGCTGCCTTTCCTAATCAGCGGCGACATTCCAGATTTCACCAATGCTTTCTTTGAAACGATGTCGGGTTTCACCACCACCGGAGCCACCATCGTGGACTATCCCGAGCATTTACCAAAGGGATTGCTGTTCTGGCGTTCGCTGACGCAGTGGATTGGCGGTCTTGGAATTGTGTTCTTCACCATCGCCATACTTCCTTCGCTCGTCGGCGGTTCGCTCAAGGTGTTTGCAGCAGAGTCTACCGGACCGATTAAGAGTAAGCTCCACCCTCGCCTCAGCACAGGTGCCAAGTGGATATGGATAGTTTACTTCGTACTCACCGTGGCATGTATATTGAGCTACAAGGTGTGCGGCATGAACTGGTTCGACGCCTTCAACTATGCCATGACAAGCACTGCAACGGGTGGCTTCGGTACGGAAAGCGGTTCGATTGCCACGTTCCATTCACCTGCCGAAGAGTATGTCTGCACCATCTTCTGTTTCTTATCGGGTGTGAACTTCACTTTGCTCTACACATCTGTGGCAGGCTTCAAGTTCAAGCAACTGTTCAGGAACAGCGAGTTCAAGTTCTACACGACGATGATTGCGGCTTTCACGGTCTTCATCATGCTGGAACTCATTTTCCAATGCAACTACGAAGTGGAGCATGCCTTCCGCAGCTCTGTTTTCCAAGTAGTTTCGTTCATCACCACCACAGGACTTTACAGCGACGATGCTGCCAAATGGCCTCATGTAACGTGGGTGGTGCTGGCAGCCTGTATGTTCTTCGGTGGTTCGTCGGGGTCTACAAGCGGTGGAATCAAGAGCATTCGCGGTGTGATGTTGCTGAAGATTGTGAAGAACGAATTTCGCCAAATACTCCACCCGAATGCTGTCTTGCCGATGAAAATAGACGGCTACAATGTTCAAATGTCCAAGCGTGTAACCCTGTTGGGCTTCATCGGCTTGTACCTTTTTCTTGCCGTTATCTGTGCCTTTACGATGATTGCAGCAGGCATCGACTCGACCAATTCAATGACGATAACGCTAAGCTGCCTTGGCAACGTGGGACCTACGTTAGGTTTAGAGATTGGCCCGACGATGTCGTGGAACGAACTGCCCGACTTTGCCAAATGGATTAGCTCGTTCCTGATGCTTGTCGGACGTCTCGAACTCTTCTCGGTTTTGGTGCTTTTCACCCCTTCTTTCTGGAAAGAAAATTAGAGAAAAAACCTGTACAGTAAAGGCACTTCTTATCTACTCTATTTCAACGACTTAGCAGTGCGTGAAAAATATGACGTCATATTTGCCAGAATATGACGTCATATTTATCTGAACATGACGTTATGCTTGTCTGAATATAGCGTCATACTTGTCTGAATATGGCAACATAATTGTCCAAATATGGCATCATAACTGTCCGAATATGACACCATATTTATCAGAAAAATTAAAGAAGTAGATGTGGAAAACAGAAATAACGGCTTACTCCTCGCTGTTTCCGTCTAAGAAATCTCTTAAATCGGCTTTCAGACGCAAATAAGGTTCACTGTTGGTATAGCCCACGTTGCGCCGCAGCATTGGTACAATTTCTTCTATGCTGTGATTGTAGTTTGAAAGTTCGTTTCTCTGTTGCACAATGTGTCGCGCATTGCGATAAATCTCCTGTTCATGGTCGCGTATAAGCTTGTCGCACACTCTTTTCAGAGCGGGCACCACCACATTGTCGAACAAATGATGCCCCTGTATATACAAATAAGTGGTTTGTGCCGTTACTCCCAATCGCTTTATATCCTCTTTCACAGCCAAGTAGGTAGCCTTGGCATCGGGATATTCGTGCTGGAACTGCCGTATCTTCCTTGCCACCTTTCGGCGCAACTTCTCTATGTTCGCATAAGCTGTCTGGAAACTGAAGTTGCCCATTTCTATGATATGGTTGAAATCGGTAATGGTGAACTTTCCATAAATTCCTTTCCTGTAAAACCATACGCTCCACACGAACAACGGGAAAATAGCCTCGCTGTAAAGACGCAGATACTCTTCAAAATCGAAGATGGCGCGGTCGTTCAGCGTAACAGCAACGCTCACATCGTGCAGGCTGGCGGCATAGCACTGCAGGTTTTCGATGGCGTATGCATAGGTGTGAAATACGTAAGGACTATGGTTTACGGCGCGCGACATCGACGTGGAACCTTGCAGGAGATAGTCGTAGTCGGCATCTACACAGGCTATCATACTTTCGCCGACATTTTCCGAAATCAAATTCATCAGCACCGAGCGTTTTCCCTTCGTCAGTGTGTGGCGCGAAGGAAGCATTACCTCAAAATAACGGTGCTTGTTCTCGAAACTGCTAAGTGCCGTGCGCCAAAAGAATATATCGTCGTACGACTCCACATACGCCACTATCCGCTTTCGCGCATTGCGCCCATTCAGGTAGTTGGCCGCATCAAAGTAAGCCGACGATAAATTGTCCTTTAGCCGTTTTCCCATCGCTCGTTCTCCTTTGACCTATCCTATCGTAATCTCGCTGACTTCGGTTACCTTGTCAATCCAGCCGTCCATGATAACCGCCGGGCTGTGGGTGCTGAGTATGATTTGCACATTCGGGTTCAAACTCAATATCAACGCGATGAGCTTCTTTTGCCAATCTACGTGCATGCTCACCTCTGGTTCGTCCATGAACAAGACGTAAGGCAGCCCGTCCTGCACCAAGACGGTGAGCAAAATTGCCAATATCTGCTTTTCGCCACTCGACAGCTGGTAGGGGAACAGCGTTTCGCCAACCTGCGAAAAGCGTATCTCGTTTTCCGAACGCACAATCTTCTTGCCCGTTTCTACAAACAATTCGTCGATTATGTCTTGAAACAATCTCTTCGGTGCAGAGTAGGTCTGCGCCTTTGCAGCCGCCTCGCCATTGCCACTTTGCAATGCTTCTATAATCCTATTGCCTACATTTACCTGATAGTCGAGATACTTTCTCTGCAATTGGAACAGCTGCCAGTCAAGCTCGGTGGTAAGGTTCAGGTCTACCTTGTTTATGCTTTCGATGTTCAGCAGTGGGCGGTCGAACGAACGTATGATATCGTACCTTATCCAATTTGCATCTCTTGGCGACACCTTTATATGCACGCCTTTCATCATATGGCTTGGAAACTCGCCTCCTTGTGAAAGCCCTTTTATCACCTTGTTCAATATGGTGCTCTTGCCCACGCCGTTGATGCCACTCAGAATATTTACCTTTCGGTCGAGTGTCCAGCGTATGTGCTTCAAGTCTGCCCACAGCGAATCTATCTCAATCTCTTCAATATAATCGGCATATTTCTGCATAATCGTTCTTTTGTTTCTTCGCAAATATAGCATTTTTCTTTCAATTTAAGCCTAAATAGTGTTTTTTTAACGCAAACAGCAGCGACTGTTCAGAACATTCATATATCATACAGAAACATTGAGGGCGCATCTTTTCAGATGCGCCCTCTCCGATTTGTAGATTATATTTAAGTAGGTTCTTGGTTTTCTTCAGACTTTTCGAAAAATGATTAAAATCTACTCAGCTTCAGTTTACCTTCAGGGTTTGTAGACAGTCTTGTCTTTCTTTTTTGTGGTGCCCCGCGTTTCAACAACGAAGGGCATCAACTTATTCATCACATAGTTACATTAACTTAATCTGTAGAAAAAAGCATATATTGTATTTAAAAAGTTCATTACTAACTTCTGAAGTATCCGCTGAACTTCGATTATAAAACAGCGAAAAAAGCAAAACCCCTACTCTATCTGCATAATTAACATTCTTTTATACTATTATTTTCAAGCTCCAACACTACAAAAACACATAACCAACTAATAAACAGGAATATACAAAGAATAATATAAAAGAGCTTTTTTCTAAAAGAAATACCAACCCCATTCTACGCACAAGCTATGTTAATTTTCAAAGGCTTATTTTGATATGTGAGAGAATTGCTGTAAATTTGCAATAAAATAAGAACAAAATGCAAGAAACAAGACAAAACCGCATAGCCCGACTCCTACAAAAAGAGTTGGCAAGCATATTTCAAAGTCAGACACGCGCAATGCACGGCGTGTTGGTCAGCGTAACGCGTGCAAAGGTAAGTCCCGACTTGGGCGTCTGCACGGCGTATCTGAGCATATTCCCTTCCGACAAGGCAGAAGAGCTGTTGAAGAACATCAACGCAAACGAAAAGACGATACGCTACGACCTTGGGCAGCGTGTCCACAATCAGTTGCGCATCATTCCTGAACTAAGATTTTTCCTTGACGACTCGTTAGACTATATCGAGCGCATCGATGAATTATTGAAAAAGTAATGAGTTTCCCCTTTTACATCGCCCGACGCTATCTTTTTTCTAAGAAAAGCACCCACGCCATCAATGTCATCAGTCTGATTTCAGTGATTGGCGTAGCCGTTGCAACTATGGCGTTGGTAGTGGTTTTGAGTGGATTCAATGGGTTTTCCGACCTCGTGGCATCGTTCTTCACCAACTTCGACCCACAGATAAAAGTGGAAGCGGCAAAGGGAAAGGCGATAGCAGCAGACGACCCCACACTGGAAAAGATAAAGTCGCTGCCAAGCATAGAGGTTGCTACGGAGTGTGTAACCGACCAAGCATTAGCTACCTACCAAGGCAGACAGATGATGGTAATGGTGAAAGGCGTAGCCGACAACTTCGATTCGCTCACCCACATCAGCGACATTCTTTTCGGAGAGGGAGAGTTTAAACTGCACGTAGCCAACTTAGACTACGGCGTTATCGGAATTGGCGTGGCGCAACAGCTGAACACAGGCGTGGAATGGAACAACTATTTGCACATCTATGCGCCACAACGCAAAGGTCAATACGACGCATCGAACCCCACAAACGCCTTCGTGGCAGACTCGTTGCTGTCGCCGAAGACCGTCTTCCAAGTGAAACAGGGAAAGTACGACAACAATTACATCGTTACTTCCTTGGCTTTTGCACGCAGAATATTCAATCGGCAGGGCGAGATAACTTCGCTCGAAATACGCCTTAAAGCAGGCGAAGATGTTGATAAGGTGAAGAACGAAATAGAAGAAATTGGCGGCGACAAGTTCGTTGTGAAAGACAGATACGAGCAACAAGCCGACACGTTCAACATTATGCGCATCGAAAAGCTCTTCGCATACGTCTTCCTTACTTTCATTCTTATGGTGGCGTGCTTCAACATCATAGGTTCGCTCTCGATGTTGATGATTGACAAGAAGGACGACGTACAGACTTTGCGCAACCTCGGGGCTACCGACAAGCAAATAAATCAAGTGTTCCTGTTTGAGGGACGTATGATTTCGGCTGCGGGAGCCATCATCGGCATTGCCATCGGACTGCTGCTTTGCTGGCTGCAACAGACTTACGGATTGGTGAAATTGGGCGACCAAGCAGGCAACTTTGTAGTGAATGCCTACCCCATCAGCGTGCACCCGTGGGACATTGTCGGCATTTTCGCTACCGTCATCATCGTTGGCTGGCTTGCTGTATGGTATCCTGTACGCTATATGAGCAAACAGTTTACAAAGTAAAAGGCAGGCAAAAGCACGAGAATATTTATTCGATTGTTGGGTAAAAGTTTCTGCAATTCTACTTTTTTTTATAACTTTGCAGAAGATATAAATGCACAGAAAAAAGACGGAAAACATCGGGATGTAGCGCAGTTGGTAGCGCACTACGTTCGGGACGTAGGGGTCGCTGGTTCGAGTCCAGTCATCCCGACAGAAGAAAAGGCAAGTGAAATTGTTTTCACTTGCCTTTTCTTATTGGGTTAAACGCTCTAAACAGCCTTTCAGAACATAGGCGTGAGAAGGGTGGAAAATTGATGATGAGAACCTGCTTTTTGGGCGAAAAGAAGGCGATAAAGGCGTAAATATTTTTCGCAAGCGAAACTATTGCATAACCACCTTGCTTTCAGCGTGTTGCAAAACCTATTGTTTTGCATTGTAAAAGCGTAGGTTTTGCACGGTAAAAGCGGCTCTTTTGCCGTCCAAAAGAGCCGC
>OLNQ01003256.1_pt1 | contig 13287 bp, 9 predicted proteins | sample 1672821 | NCBI WGS metagenome assembly OLNQ01 (sample SAMEA3136727, study PRJEB25190) | human gut metagenome | biome: human gut; feature: human-associated habitat; material: faeces | place: Austria | collected 2013 | reverse complement strand
TCGGGACGGTGATGGAGAAGAACTGTTTCCATTTGCCAGCGCCGTCGATGGTGGCGGCCTCGTACATGGTCTGCGGAATCTGGCGGACGGCACCCTGGTACAGCAGCGAATGCAGCGGGATGAAGCACCAGGAGACCGCGAAGATTACGGTCCACAGGGCGGTTTTCGGGTCGCCGAGCCAGTTGTGGGCCAGCCAGCCGATGCCGAATGCCTTGCCGACGCCGAAGTTCGGGTCGAGCAGGTTCTTCCAGGTGATGGCCACGGCGGTGGAGCTGAAGAGCAGCGGTAGGAAGTAGAAGACGGCGAGGAATGCGCGGTACTTCTGATTGCCGGCCATGAACGTGCCGAGCAGGATGCAGATCGGGGTCTGTACGGCCCAGCTGACGATGGTCAGGATGATGGTGAGCTTGAAGGCGTTGAGCACCAGCGGATCGGAGAGCATGCGGGTCCAGTTGCCGATGCCGTTGAAGGTGATGGAGCCGAGGCCGTCCCAGTTCATAAACGACAGGACGAGCACGCCGACGAGCGGGATGAGGGCGAATACGCCGAAGAAGATGAGGGCCGGAGCCGTGTACCACAGGGACGGGCCCTTGTGGAGTTTGCCGGATTTGTTGGCCTTGACGGGCTTGGTGAGCTTGCTGGCTTTGCCGGCTTTGCGAGTAGTGAGCGAAGACATGAAGATAACCTCTCTTGGTTCCCGGTTTCCTGGCCCAGCCTGCTCCGGCCCGATATCGCCGGGACAGGCTGGGAAAACCGGGAGGAAACCCTTACAGGGTCTTGTTCATCGCATCCGCGAACTGCTGCGGGGTGATCTGCTTGAGGAAGACCTGCTCGAGGTTGTTGAGCAGGGCCTGGCCTTGGTCGGCGGGCAGTGCCACGTCGAGGGAGAGCTGGTAGTTGGAGGCGCCCTTGACAGCGTCGTAGACATAGGTGAGGAAGCCGGAACCGTCGTCGGCGGACTTGACCTTGTCTTCGATGCCCTTGACCGGCGGCACGCCACCGCTCTTAAGCAGGCCGTCAACGATGCCGTCGGAGTAGGTGTTCTCCTTCAGATAATTGATGGCAGTCTTCTGGGATTCCTTGCTGGCGGAAGCGGCCACGGACCAGTAGTTGGCGAGGTTGCCGGTAAGCATGGACGGATCGCCCTTACCTCCATCGACTGCCGGGAAGGCGGCGTAACCGAGGTCATTCTTGGCGAAGTCGGCGTTGATGGTGCCGAAGTCGGCGTACACCCAGGAGCCCATCAGATCGAAACCGGCCTGACCGTTGGCAAGCAGAGCGGTGTCTTTCTTATCGTCGGCGGACATCGACTGGTAGCTGTCGCCGAATGCGCCGGCGTCCACGAGTTCCTGAATCTTGGTCATGGCTTCGATGACGGCCGGATCGCTCCAGGCGTCGGCCTTGCCGTCGAGGATGTTCTGCATCACCTCCGGGCCGCCGATGCGGTCGATGAGGTAGGCGGCCCACATCAGGTAGGGCCACTTGCTGCCGCCGGCGAGGGCGATCGGGGTCTTGCCGGCGTCCTTGAGCTTGGCGACATCGTCGAGCAGTTCGTCCCACGTGGTGGGTGCATCGGAGATGCCGGCTTCCTTAAGCACGGCCTTGTTGGTCCACAGGATGGCGGGCTGGACCTGGCCGACAGGCACGGCCACGAGCTTGTCGTCGCGGTAGCCTTCGGCGGCCACGGAGTCGAGCACCTTGCTCTTGACGGTGGAGTCGAGATCGGACGTCAGGTCAACGATGTTCTCGTTGGACCAGTAGTCGGTGACCGGCGAACCACCCCAGCTCAGCACCAGCGTAGGCGCGTTGCCGGAGCCGATGGCGGTGCGGATCTTCTCTTTGTAGGAATCGTTGGCGAAGGATTCGTTCTTGATCTGCGCATCCGGATTGGCTTTGTTCCAATCCTCGAAGGTCTGCTGGACGCTGGCCCAAGTGCTGTCGGTCAGGGTCCATACGGTGGCGTTCGTGCCGGTGGCCTTGGCCGAACCGCCTCCTGGCTGTGCGCCGCAGGCCGCGACGGACATCAAGGTGGCACCGGCTGCGATCGCCGCAGTCAACCTGATCGCCTTCGTCTTCAATGTTCCTTTCATCTGTTCCTCCTCGAACTTGGGGTGACATCAACAACGACTTTGTGTGACTTCCCTTTTTTTCGGTTGATTGTTCAACCGATACCCAAACTATATACCGAGTCAGCGCTCAGTTCAAAATAATATCGGCGTATTGAGGGAGGTTCGCAGGGAACAATCCTGCGGGCGCGGGTTCAGACGAGCATTGGCCCTTATAAATCGGCTTATTTACTGGCTTTTCGCGGCATTTTATGCGCTTGTTGCCCGGCGGAAGAAGACGTATCTACGCTATGCTTTCGCTTCAACCGAGCAACGAAAGGGAGTGATTCTTGTGCGAATCACTCCCTTTTGAGGGGTGTCCGCTTTCTTGAACTGAGTTTCAACTCAGTTGAGACTCAGTTGGATGATTCCGGTATCACCCGGTCGATGTACCGCTTCCATAACCCAACAAAATCAAGGGTTCGCCCACTTCTCAGCCAACGCAACTGCAGTCCATCCATAGCTGCCAGCACTTCAATAGCCATGGCCGTAGGGTTCTCAACCTTGTCTCGCTTAGCGGCTTGACGGTATTCGTTAAGCACCCACTGCTCACGATCTTGGAAATATCGCCATGCAGGATGGTCCTCGCTCAGCGACTCTCCTTGCAACACCATGTACAGTCGGACGATTTCCGGGCGCTCAACATTCATGCGGCATGTAGCCAAGGTCAGGTCCCGCAAACCGACCGGGAATGGGTCGCCCTCCATTTTCTCTAGGCCGAGGCTTTCGCACAGCATCATGCGATCGGCTTCATCACGGTGCTTGAGCACGGCGATGAGCAGATCATCCTTCGATTTGAAGTGATACAGCACACCGCCTTCGGTGATGCCGCACTCATTGGCCACATCACGCAGCGTAAAACCGTGGAATCCATACTCGCTGATGAGCAGCGTCGCCTCGTCAATGATTTGCAGCAGTCGTTCCTGCGTGGGAATGCGCTGATACCTATTCCCGGTGTGTTTGCGAGGCATGACTTTTTCTTCCTGACGGTCGGTATTCAATATCCACTACGAACTATAGTCAAGCTCAGTTCGCAACATGCGTTAGCCATCATTATTCAATCCCGATCAATCAGGGCGGTGAGAGCCCAGAGGATGCTCACCACATCGATGGCCTCCTGAAGAAAGGCTCCAACGACCACTGGAATGAGGTTGAACGCGGCGGCAATCATGCCGATGGTGGCAAGCACAAGGCCCGCGATTACGGCTTGAAGCATCACGCGCTTGGTGCGGCGTGCAATGGCGATGGCGCGCGGCACGGCGGCGATATTGTCATTCATAATGACCACCTGAGCGCTTTCGGAAGCGGCGGTGGACGTGCCATCGGTCATGGCCACGCCGATATCGGCAACAGCGAGCACCGGGGCATCATTCACACCGTCACCAACCATCATCGTGACGGTTTTGCCGGCTCCTGTAGCGGCCCTGACTGCGGCTACCTTATCCTCCGGGAACAGTTCGGCGTGAACCTCGTCAATGCCGACTTCGCTGGCAATGATATTGGCGGAAGCCCGCTTGTCACCGGTAAGCATGGCGAGCTCGGTGACGCCCAACTCATGCAGTTTGGCGAGCACTGCCTTGGCGTTGGCACGCGGTACGTCGCGCAGCACGATGCGCGCGATCAGCCGGCCGTCAACGGACACGTAGGACGCCATCTCATCCGGCTGCAGCAGGCCAAAGCGAGTGCGCAGGTCATCTTTTTGCTGAGCTCCCCCTCTTAGGGGGAGCTGGCCGCTTCGCGGGCTGAGGGGGGCAGCCTCGCCGACCGCCAGGAATCCATCCTCCCCAGCAGCCGCGAAAGACAGCCGGCCAACGCGCACCGCGTGTCCGTTCACCTCGCCAGAAACGCCCTTGCCGGCGTCTTCATTGATGTTCTTGACGACCGGATACTCCCGGCCATGGCCAGGCCAGCTGGCCTCCGGCTCTGGGCACAGGCGCTGGCCATCCTCGAACCGCTGGCGCAGTCGGGCCAGCGCCTCCGCGCCGGCCTTGGCAATGCCTTTGGACAGGATGTGCACCGAGTAGCTTTCCACCGCGCCGGCCATCATCAGCACATGGTCTTCGTTGAGACGGGTTGCAGCGCCGGGCAACATCTCGACGCGCACCACCTGCGGCTGCTTGACGGTGAGCGTACCGGTTTTGTCGAAGAACACCTGCGTGACGCGGCCAAGGTTTTCCAGCACGTCCTGTGCTTTGATAAGCACGCCGGCTGCGGCGAGGCGTCCGGTTCCGGCGATGTATGCCACCGGTGCGGCGATGAGCAGCGGGCAGGGCGTGGCCAGCACCAGCACCTGGGCGAATCGCGTCGGTACCCCGGACACCGCCCATGCGACGCCGGCAATCACCAACGAAAGCACGGTAAAGGGCACGGCCAAGCGGTCAGCGGTTTTTACCACGGCCGGGCGCGACTCCTGCGCGGAGGCCACGAGCTCGAGGATGCGCTGGTACTGCGAATCGGCGGCCACCTGGGTGGCACGCATGGTCAATGCAGTCGAGCCGTTCACCGCCCCGGACATCACACGGGCGCCGGCGAACACTTCACGCGGCACCGGCTCACCGTTGATATTGCTCAGGTCGAGCGTGGCCGTGCCGGACAGCAGCTCGCCGTCAACCGGCACAGTTTCGCCCGGCAACACCATGAGTACGTCGCCCAGCTGCACCTGCTCGACCGGCACCGTGTCGAAGCGGTGCGCGGCGGCGGCAGCCGATGCCAAGCCCACACGCCGGAAGCCATCGGACGAATCGCCCTTATCGGCAGCAAACCCACGCCCCACGCCAGGCAGGTTGACGACGTGCGCGGTTTGCGGCGCGGCCTCCATCAGCGCGGTCAGACTGCGCTCGGCCTTGGCTTGAGCGTATTCCTCAATGGCCTCGCCGGACGTGATCATCAGCGTCACCGCCCAACTTGCCCAGTATTCGGCGACGGCCACGGTGGAGAGGATCGCGACCACGGCCAGCACATCGACTCCAACCTGCCCATGACGCAAATCGTCAATCATGCCGCGCACAGTGTCAATCACGATAATCAGCACCAGTGCGATAACCAGCCACTGGCCGAAACCCGGATTGCCGAGTACCGGAATCGCCATCGCATTGCCCCACGGACGCCAATCGCCTAGTAAAGCCAACGGAATTGCGGCGATGACGACGACCGGAAGCATCGGCACAAGCTTGCAGATGTCGAGAATTTTGGTGAAGAATCTGATGAGTCTGCTCATCATTGCTCCTTACGCTCGTATACGGAGTCGATTGCGGTACGGTAAGCGTGGCCCGCGCAATCGGCGCTACGGTCACGCCTTGTTAACCCACCGGCGGCTTTGCCTGGGGCTTCGCTTTGCTCGGCTCCCGCGCAACCTTCCGATACACGGCGTAAAGAAATGTATTCAGTTTTGTATTGAATTATGCGCTGTGTTCAGGACGTCGCCCGAACTCAGTGCTTGGCCTACCCTATCAACGAGCGTTGCGCGACATGCCGGATATCGAAACTACGTTGGCGGCATGGGCGCAGGGCACAATAGCGCATACGAAAAGCCCGTGGCAGGAGTTTGCTCACTGCCACGGGCCTTTGCTTGTCCGACACGGTGTTCAGCGGTTACCGCTCAACACCGTGTGACGTTGTCGAGTCGGCTTTACCACAGGCCGAACGGGTCGGAGAAGCCGCCGCCGTCACCGGTGCCGCCATCGCTGTTGCCATTGCCATTACCGTAACCGTTCTGGCCATTGCCGTTCTGGTTGTTCTGGTTATTCTGGCTGTTGCCGTTGGAATCGGAGCCGGACGAACCGTTCACCGACGACTCCTCCTGATCGAGCGTCACGTCCACATCCATGGTCTTGCCGTCGCGCACGATGGTCAGCGTCACCTTGTCTCCCAAAGCCGCGGCACGAACGTAACCAAGCAGCGAGTAGTTGTTGTTCACGGCGTTGCCGTTGAAGGCCACGATGGTGTCGCCCTCCTTAAGGCCGGCCTTGTCGGCCGGGCCGCCGGAGACGACCGCGCTGCCGGTGGCGCTGGACTTGGTGATGGTCGCGCCGCCGCGGGTCACGCCGTCGGCTTCAACCGTGTCGGACTTGATGACCACGCCGAGGGCAACGTGCTTGACCTTGCCGTCCTTGATGATTTCGTCGGCCACACGCTTGACGAGGTTGGACGGGATGGCGAAGCCGATGCCGATGGAGCCGGCGGAGTCGGAGGAGGTGGCGGTGGAGGCGATCGAGGAGTTGATGCCGATCACCTGGCCGGCCGCGTTGAAGGTCGGGCCGCCGGAGTTGCCGGGGTTGATGGCCGCGTCGATCTGGACGGCGTTGGTGACGATCTCGTTGTTGTTGTCGTCGGTCACGGTCACCGGGCGGTTCAGGGCGGAGACGATGCCGGTGGTGGCGGTGTCGTCGTAGCCGAGCGGGTTGCCGATGGCCATCACGTTCTCGCCGACGGCGAGCTTGTCGGAATCGGCGAATTCCACGGCCTTGAGGTCGCTCGGCGGGTTGTCGAGCTTGATGACCGCAAGATCGGTGGTGGCGTCAGTGCCGACGAGCGTGGCGGAATACATGTTGCCGTTGGCAAGCGTCACCTGAATCTGCTGGGCACCGGAGATCACGTGGTTGTTGGTGATGATGTGGCCTTCGGTGTCGATGATGGCGCCGGAGCCCTTGGCGGTGCCGTTGCTCAACGCGGTCTGGATGGAGACCACGGAGCCGGAGACATCGCTGGCGACAGTCTGCCAGTCGGGGGCTTCGCCGCTCTTGGCGGTGGCGGACCCGGAGCCGGACTTATTCGAGCTGACGTTGGACAGCGAATTGCTGGTCGGCAAGGTGATCAGGCCGCTGGTGAGGGCGCCGTAACCGAGGCCCAGGCAGAGGGCCGCAGCCAGAACGGCGGCGACCACGGCGATGAGGATGTTGCTCGCCGTCTTGGACATGCCCTGCTTGGCGGGGCCGGGCTGACCGGGCTGTCCCGGCTGGGTCGGACCTTGACCGTTCGGCGTACCGGTACCGGGAACGCCGAAACCGAACAGACCGCCCTGCTGGGGCTGCTGGCCATTCTGGCCATTCTGACCGGACTGGCTGGCAAACGGGTTGCCGTTGTTCTGCTGCGGCTGCGTGGGCGGATTGAACGGATTGCCGTTGCCCTGCGGCTGCGGGTTATTGGTGTAGTAGGGATTGCGGTTGTCCTGCTGGCCCTGTGGGGTTTGCTGTGCAGGCTGACCGAACGGGAATTGCTGCGTGGGCTGGGCATTGCTGCCGGCCTGGCCGCCCTGCTGGCCCTGTGCCTGAGTCGGGGTCGGCCCATAAGCGCCGTATTCCGGGGCCGGGCGGTACAGCGGAGTTGTGGCCGAGGTCTGGCCTGCGGCCGGCGCTGCCGGAGAAGCCGGCGAGGAGGAGACCACCGTGCTCTCGCCCTTGGCGGAGGCGTAGTCCGGGATGGGCTCGGTGGCGGCTTGCGTAGGCTGCTGATCGGCAGCGAGGGCGGCCGAGGAAACCGGGGCTTGCTGCTCGCTGGAATCGCTGGCGTTGCCGGCATCAACCGAGTCGCCACCCACAAACGGGTTCTTCGGCTCGGCGTTGCCGGTATCGGCAGTACTATTGGGGTTTTCGTTATTCCGCGGGGTCTGGTCGACGCCCTGCGGGTTAAATTCGTCAGCCATTGCTGCTCCTTTTCCTAAATTCCTATCACGTCTGTTCGGCGGCTATTCGGGCACTTGCCCATTGCCACTTCTCGTGTGCTACCTCAGTAGTAAAGGCAGTCAATCTGGAGGTTTTCTGAACGTTGATTGAAAGTCTATGCGTAATCATCGCAGAGTCTTATGGGCATCTCGGCTTCGAGGGGCTGATTTCCTGTTTCGGGAACATCTACTTGCACTTCAAGGGGCTGTTCGCGCGGTCAATTCCGAGTATCAAGGGCCCTCATTTAACGCCATTCCGCCATTTTTGCAGCCGGCCTACTTGACCGGGAGCCCCTTGAAGCGGAAGTAGACGTTCGGGAGCGGCGAAATCCGCCCCTCGAAACCGAGTTCTTCACAATTTCCGGCCCTTTTCTGGCCCTTCTGCCTAAAGTGAACATATGACGATCAGCCTTCTTGAACATCCGTTGGGCGCACAGCCCGGACAGCCCGGCGACCGCAGCGCCTTCCATTTCGAAACGATCACCCGCCTGCCATCCACGGCCAGCGGGCTTGGGCGAGACGGTGCCCGATACGGCCGCACCGGCATCATTCACACGCCCCACGGCGATATTCGCACGCCTGCCTTCGTGCCGGTGGGCACGCAAGCCGCGATGAAGGCCGTGTTGCCCGAGCAGATGAAGGATCTAGGCGCACAGTGCCTGCTGGCCAACGCCTTCCACCTGTTCGAGCGCCCGGGCGAGGACGTGCTGGACGCGGCCGGCGGCTTGGCGCGTTTCATGAACTGGGATGGGCCCACGTTCACCGATTCCGGCGGTTTCCAAGTGATGTCGCTGGGCGTCGGCTTCAAGAAGACGCTGGCGATGGACGTGACCGGCATGAAGTCGGACGACATCATCGCCAAGGGCAAGGAGCGCATGGCCTGGGTGGATGAGGACGGCGTGACGTTCAAGTCGCCTTTGAATGGTGACGCACATCGTTTCTCCGCTGAGATTTCGATGGGCATCCAGCACAAAATCGGCGCAGACATCATGTTCGCGTTCGACGAACTCACCACGCTGATGAACACCCGCTCCTACCAGGAGGACTCGGTGGAGCGCACCTTCCGCTGGGCCCGCCGATGCGTGGACGAGCACCAGCGGCTGACGGCTGATCGAGTCGGGAAGCCGTATCAGGCGTTGTATGGCGTGGTGCAGGGCGCGAATTACGAGGATCTGCGCCGACGTGCAGCCTCGCAGATCGCCTCTCTGGACTTCGACGGCGTGGGCATCGGCGGCGCGATCGAGAAGCGCATCATCGGCGACACCTGCGCATGGATCTGCGACGCGATGCCGGAAAACCGCCCACGCCACGTGCTGGGTATCGCCTCTGTGGACGACATCTTCGCCTGCGTGGAGAACGGCGGCGACACCTTCGACTGCGTGGCCCCCGCACGTTGCGCCCGCAACGGCGCGATCTACACGAGGTCGGGCCGATACAACATCAAACGCGCCCAGCACAAGTTCGATTTCGGCCCGCTGGAGGAAGGATGCGACTGCTACACGTGCCGTCACTACTCGCGCGCATACGTCGACCACCTGCTTCGCGCACGCGAATTCAACGGCTTCACGTTGGCCACGATTCACAACGAGCATTTCTTCGTGAAGCTGCTGGACGACATCCGCGCCTCGATCGACGGCGGATACTTTGATGAGTTCCGCGACGAAGCGTTGGCCCACTTCTACGGCAACGGCGAGCGCCGGCCAGGGTTGTGAGTTTTTCTCCTTCGTTGCGGCTTGTGCCGAACTTCTCTCTGCTCCCCTCGCTGAGGCTGAGACGTTAAGCAAACAGCCCAGTGGGCTGTTTGTAGTCGAAGGTGAGACGATAGTCGAACCAGCAGGTTGCAGGCAAGGCCCGTCCTTAATTGCGGACGAGCTGTCACGAAGTGACTGAGGGGAGTGCCGCCACCCTCAAAGATCACGGCGCCCGCAGGAGACCCACAAGCGATATATCCCTGCCTCCCATGCGACACGCCGAAGATTGCATGATTACCCAGCCGGGTGTAAGTTAGGCGATTGTCTGCGAGTGTGGCGGAATGGTAGACGCGCTGTCTTCAGGTGGCAGTGAGTGTATGCTCGTGGGGGTTCAACTCCCCCCACTCGCACCAGCAACTAAAGGGCTGGAATCGGAAGGTTCCAGCCCTTTTGCTTTGTCCGGGCAAGCGCCGTTTTTCAGGGGGGCTTTAGGACTTGAGACTTATGGCCCAACTTTCGTGGCGGAAAATGTCCCGGTACCTGCATCAATCGTTTGACGTTCAAGCCAGGCCAGAATCCGCTGTCCCGGTTCGCGATTTCGGGCGATCTTTGCAAACCGGGACAATTTTTGTTGCCCCGGTATAAATGTCAATCGATTTATGCGAAAACCGGGACAACGTGCCAATTCCAGAATCGGCCTTATTCCGCCGATTCCGTCTGCCAGACGATATGAGTTGAGGAAACCGGAGTGTCCCGGTTCACGAAAACAAGCCGAAATCGCCGACCGGGACAGCGGATTCTGCCCCGGTCGACAGGTCAAACGATTGACATATGAACCGGGACAAATACAGATCAGAGAGAAGCCCATGAAGCAGATTTAACTTTCCTCAACTTTCCATCCGCCATAAACTAGCATTACATAACATCATGAACCGAGACGAAACCAACGAAGTATCTGGAGTCACCGACGACCAGCTCGGCCGAACGGCCGAGCCGTACGAATCCGGCAACTGGCGGGGCGGCGTCGGGAGCATCATTCGCAGCAATCCGAAATCAGGAACCGACACAAGTCGGACCCAGCAGACACGCATAATACGAGTTCACAGACTCGGCGATGTATTCCGCAACCGCACCACCGAATACCACACCACGGAAGAACTGTAAGCATTACGAAATCAACCTTGATTATTGCGCGGGCCTATACTAGGTTACGGTAGCGTAGGTTAGTGGTCGGGAGAGCATCGCCGGCCATAGCGAGGTGATCAGTATGAGCGTTTCCATCAGCACGCCATCTGGACGAACCATGGCTTCCGCCGCAACAGTTGCGCCTTCCGCAACCGCGAGTCAAAAATCCAGCGCAAGCGCCAACCCCACCGCACTGGACCGTGCATCGGCCCGATACAGGGCCGCGCAATCGCGCTACCGCCAAGCCAAGGCCGCACTGAAGGCGATCAAGCGCCAGATCGTCCCCGTGGATGCATTCGGCAATCGCAAGCCGCGACTGCGCGGATGGCTTCACCTCGCCACCCTGCCGCTGTGCATCGCGGCGTCCATCGTACTCATCTGCATCGCGCCGGCCGGCTCGGTCAAAGCGGCCTGCGCAGTGTACGGTGCCTCGGCCATGCTGCTGTTCGGCAACAGCGCGCTGCTGCACGTCGTGCCGTGGCGCAGCGCGAAGGTGACTCGCGTACTGTGCGGCATCGATTATTCGAACATCTTCCTCATCATCGCCGGCACTAACACACCCGTGCTGTTCGCGCTCAGCCCGGCGATTCGCCGGCCATATCTCACGGTGATTTGGGTGACCGCGGCGATCGGCACGATACTGCATATCGTCTGGCTGCGCACCCCGAACTGGGTGTTCACCACTGTGTATGTTGTGCTGGGATTGGCGCCGGTGACGCTTATTCCGCAGCTCTGGACGACTCCCGCAGTAGGCCCGGCGCCGACCGTGCTCATCGCGTGCGGAGGCGCCGCGTATATCGCCGGCGCTGTGTGCTTTGCGCTGCGCAAGCCGAATCCGATTCCAGGCTGGTTCGAGTTCCACGAGGTGTTTCACCTAGGCACGGTCATCGGGTACGCCTGCCACGTCGTGGCGATTTATCTGATTGTCTGCGCGCTGTAGTCGTCCAGCAATTCATACAGGATGCTTCGAACTCGCTGTATTGCAGCGATTTGAACACGGCGCGGGACAGACAGCGGCCCTTAATTCTCGGAGCCAAGAATCAAGTCCTTGATCAGCCAGCCGTGACGGCCGCCTTCATAGACTTCATCGGTGAGCCGGTAGCCGCACTGCTCATAGAACTTGTAGTGGTCGTTTTCCGAGTGCACGGCGGCCATGGTTCCGCCGGCTTGCGCGATGCGGCGTTCGGCGTCGGCCAGCAGCCGCGAGCCGATATGCCGGCCTTGTGCCTCGGGCAGTACCGCCAGGCGCGCGATGATGCATCGCCCGGGCTGGTCGGGATGATCGGGGTCCGCGTAGAACCGACAGGTCGCTACGGGGTGATTCTGGCTGGGCTGAATGGGCTGGCTGCGTGAGGCCAATTGCGCGGACGAGCCGGGGCGATTGGGCGCATCATTATCCGAATCGAACACCAGCAGATGTACGGACGCGGCATCCCATTCATCGAACTCCGGCCGCCAGTCGCGTTCGCGGATGAACACCTGCTCGCGTATGGCGCGGGCGGCGGCGGGGCAGCGGTCGTATGCTTCGATTCGTATGGTCATGAGCGTCAGTGTAATGCGTCACGATAACCGACAAAGCCGGCTCGATGGACAAGTCCGGGCCCAGGCTGTGCCCGATGGGCTTAGGCCGTACGCGCGATCTGCACGGCGGTGCCGGACGCGGTGACCATCAGCATACCGTTGTCGGCGCCGAGCACCTCGTAGTCGATGTCCACGCCGACCACGGCGTGCGCGCCCATCGCCTCCGCACGCTGCTGCATCTCGGCGATGGCCTCGTTGCGGGCACGCATCAGCTCTTCCTCATAGCCCTGGCTGCGGCCGCCGAACATGTTACGCAGGCCCGCGCCAAGATCCTTGAACATGTTCACACCGGATACCACTTCGCCGAAGACGATGCCCTGGTAGTTGGTGATGGTGTATCCGTCGACGGACGGGGTGGTGGTGACGAGGATCATGGCGAGGCTCCTTTGGCTTGTCTGCGTAGATGAATCACTGCCGAGAGTCGGATCGCTCCCGAATCTCACCTCGGAAACGGATCGCTTCTCTTGGCTACCACAATAGTCGAGAGCGCCTTCCCCAACATCTTCAATCCACGCGATTGCGTAATCAAACGCATGTTTCGCCTCCAAAAAATGCTGATAGACATTGGGCCGCAAAAGGCCAGCCTCAACGGGCGCAAGCCGCTCACCAAACTGAATCGCAGACCCAAATGACTCGTCATGGGCAAACGGCTGGACCACCCAAATTCCGCTGCGATAATCAACCATCACCGAAAGCCCAGGCTGCTCCGTCGATACGACCATCATCGAACCGGACACGTTCTCGACATTGATATTCGGGTGCCCGTACAACGCGTAACTCAAACCATCATCGGCAACACCCTGCTCTTGCCAATTGGCGCCTAAGCACTCCAACATCTCGCTGGGCGAGTACGCACAATCTTCCGCATAATCAATCGGCTGAGCATCCGTATAACAGCATTCACCGCCGTCACCTTCCGCAATGCTGCGCTCCACAAGATAGGCCATCACATCCGGCATCTCCCAATAATCAATGGACAGCTTATCAATACAGCCGTTTTTCCAAGCCATACCCGTTGTCTAAATGAAAGTGCAACACCCGTTAGATTGGAAATTGCCTAGAAAAC
>OLNQ01003248.1_pt1 | contig 13299 bp, 7 predicted proteins | sample 1672821 | NCBI WGS metagenome assembly OLNQ01 (sample SAMEA3136727, study PRJEB25190) | human gut metagenome | biome: human gut; feature: human-associated habitat; material: faeces | place: Austria | collected 2013 | reverse complement strand
CCGCCCGAGCTCGCGCCGGAAGATCTTCTCGTCGTGGCTGCCGGCCTTCTGTTCGTCATAGAACCAGCCGCGCGTGCCGCAGAGCGCAAGCTCCCCATAAAAGAAGCAGCTGTTGTTCAGCACGTGAAAATCCGAAAAGCCGTGCTCCGCGCAGAAGCGGTCAAAGGCCTTGAGCGTCGTCCACCAGTAGTCGTGGTTGCCCTTGAGGATGATCTTGCGGCCGGGGATGGCGTTCATGAAGGCAAAATCCTCCGCCGCGTCCTCCAGACTCATTGCCCAGCTGAGATCGCCGAGCAGCACGGTCGTATCCTCCGGCCCGATGACGCGCAGGTTCTCCCGGAGCTTGTCGACATAGCCCTCCCACCGGCCGCCGAAGACGTCCATCGGCTTATCGGCCGGCCCCAGCGACAGGTGCAGATCGCCGATCGCGTACAGGGCCATTACTGCAGAAACTCCGTGACGACGGACTGCATCGCAGTCTTGTCCGCGACTTCGCCGAAGCGCGGGGTCTTGCCCGCGAGACTGGCCAGCGGCAGCGGCGCTTCGCGGCCGGTCACGGCCGTGAGCTGGCCCAGGACCTTCGTGCCGGGCTGATGCTCCGTCACGCCGAGCGCGTCCAGCACGCTCGCGCAGAACTTGAAGGGGCTGGCCGTGGACTCGACGACAGTCAGCGTCCCGTCGCCGGTCTCGGCGCGGTAGCCCTCCAGCACGGTGCAGGCCACAGCGGTATGGGTGTCAAGCAGATAGTTCTTTTCGCGGAAGGTCTTGCCGATCGTCTGCGCGCCCTGCGCGTCAGTGCAGAAGCCGCAGGAGAACTCTGCCTGGACCGCGCGGAACACCCGCTCCGAGACGGTATAGCGGCCGGTCTCGGCGAGCGCCTGCATGTACCCGCGCACCTCCTCGTCCGAGCCCGACAGCAGGTACAAAAGCCGCTCGAGGTTTGACGAGATCAGGATGTCCATCGACGGCGAAGCTGTCTGATAGAATGGGCGGTTGCGGTCATAGGTGCCGGTCCGGATGAAGTCGGTCAGGACGTTATTCTCGTTCGACGCGCAGATGAGCCTGCCGATGGGCACGCCCATCTTCTTCGCGTAGAAGCCGGAGAGAATGTTGCCGAAGTTGCCTGTCGGGACGCAGAAATTGACGCGCGTCCCGGCTTCGATGGTCCCAGCGTTCAGCAGGTCGCAGTACGACGAGACGTAATACACGATCTGCGGCAGGACCCGGCCCCAGTTGATGGAGTTGGCCGAGGAGAGGAAATAGCCGCGGGAGGCGAGCGTCTCGCGCAGCTGCGCATCGGAGAAGATGCGCTTGACGCCGGTCTGCGCGTCGTCAAAGTTGCCGCGCACGGCGCACACGCCGACGTTCCGGCCCTCCTGTGTGACCATCTGGAGCTTCTGGATCTCCGACACGCCGCCGTCGGGGTAGAAGACGAGGATCTTCGTGCGGTCCACGTCCCGGAAGCCCTCGAGCGCGGCCTTGCCGGTGTCGCCGGAGGTGGCGACGAGGATGCAGACGGTCTTCTCCTCGCCGGTCTTTTTGAGCGAGGCCGTCAGCAGATATGGCAGCATCTGCAGGGCCATGTCCTTGAACGCGCACGTCGGCCCGTGCCAGAGCTCCTGGATATAGGTGTTGTCCGCGAGCTGCACGACGGGCGCAGCCGCGGGGGTATCGAATTTGGTGGGGCCATAGGCCTTCTGCGCGAAGCCGAGCAGCTCTTCCTCGGAGAATTCCTCAAGATAGAGCTTCATGATCTTCGCCGCCCGCTCCGGATAGGACAGACGCGCGAGCGCGCGGATGTCCGCCAGGGTCAGCTGCGGAATGGATTCCGGCAGATACAGACCGCCGTCGCGGCTGAGTCCCTGGACGATTGCCTGCGCCGCAGAAAGGCGCGTGTCCGGATTTCTGGTACTTACATAGTGCATTGTTTCACAACCTTTAATAAAGACTCGCTGAAAATATGTTCGATCGTCGCGGCGGGAAGATGCTTTTCTTCCAGTTTTGTCTTGCAGACCCGCTCAATTTCACGGATTCTGAAGGACTCTCTGCGGCTTGCCAGCGTAAAGCTCATGCCCTCTTTTCCTGCTCTGCCAGTACGGCCGATACGGTGCACATAATATTCGATATCCTGCGGAACGTCATAATTGATAACGCCATCCACATCGTTTACATCGATTCCTCTCGCCGCAACATCCGTTGCGATCAGCATCTGGAGATTACCGCTTCTGAAACGGTTCATGACCGTATCTCTCTGTGCCTGGCTCAAATCGCCATGCAGCCCTTCTGCCGCGATGCCTCTGTTTTTCAGATTCTCTGCCAGCTCGTCCACCATACTCTTGGTGTTGCAGAAAATCAGTCCTCTTTTCAGGTTATAATATTCAATCAGCCTTGCGGCTGCAGCTTCCTTATCCGATCTGCGGATATAATAAAGATACTGCCGGATTCTTTCTACCGTCAATTCCTTTTTGACAACCTTTACCATTTCCGCATCGGTCTGGAACTGATCGGTGATCTGTAAAATCGGCTCCGGCATCGTTGCGGAAAACAGCGCCGTCTGGTGTTCGCACGGAATCTGTCCCAGAATCGCCTCCATATCTTCCCGAAAGCCCATGTTCAGCATTTCATCAGCTTCATCCAGAACGACCATTTTCAGGTTGTCTAAGCGGATCGTGTGGCGTCTCATATGATCCATCACGCGTCCCGGTGTGCCGACAATGATCTGCACGCCGCCCTTTAACGCCTTGATCTGTCTGTTGATATCCTGCCCTCCATATACGGCAAGCACGCGAATATTGTGCATATATTTTGCAAACTGTCTCAGCTGCTGAGCCGCCTGCATCGCAAGCTCTCTCGTCGGGCAAAGGATCATACCCTGCAGCGATCTGTCCTCTTCGTCAATCTTCTGAAGCATCGGGATTCCAAACGCGGCGGTCTTACCGGTTCCTGTCTGCGCCTGTCCGATCACATCTCTTCCTTCCAGAAAAACCGGAATCGCCTTTTCCTGGATCGGCGTCATATGGACGAAGCCCATCTCCTCCACTGCGCGCAAAATCCGCTCGTCAATTCCTGATTCTTCGTAACGTACCAATAATTCTCCCATTTAATCTCCTTTAATCTCTATCACTACAAAACTCTTCTGAGTTTACGCGCCTTATAGCTGTTTTGTCAATGAAAGATTGAAAAATAAACAGGAAAAAAGGATTCATCCCCAGCCTTTGAGAATGAATCCCCTGATTCATGACAATAGAATGCTCGCAGAGCGTGCATTCTATTGTTTTCTTTCTATCGAACTTCATCCGTTTCCCGGTACACCGGATACGGGTCTCCGTCTGTCATTTCCATTCCGGGTACGCTGTCAAACGCCGCAGATTCCTTTAGCTCCCGGTCGTAACGCTGCATACCGCCCTGCCGCGACATCTGCTGTCGGCAGTTGCAGTCCTGCGGTCCCGACATAGGTCCGGCAGTTTCGCCGCTTCGCTGCTGCATCCCTGCTGCGTTCTCCCGCTGGCAGTTGCAGCCTGACTGTCCGGTCCAGCCATCATTTTCGCAGCTGCAACCGTACTGCACCCTGTCGCCGTTTCTGCAGCCACAGTCCGTATCCCGCATACGCATATCCTGCTGTCGGTTATCTCCTGCGTCTCTTCTTTCGTTCCAGTTTGCGCAGTCCGCCCGATTCTGACAGCTGCAGCACATCAGCAATACCAGCAAGTAAAAACCGTTCATCGTTTTCCCCTGTTTCAAACAGATCTGATATCACTGTATGCAAACCTTTCTGGCTCTGTGTCTGTCCGCCCGGCTGTACATCAGGAACTATGTCTGTCTGCTCGACGGCCTTTTTTCAAAATCCTGCGAACATAAGCGAACGTCTTTTCCTCGCCCTCTTCTGCCAGCATCGTCAGAAGGTGCTCCAGCTGCCGTCTTGTCTGTATGTGCATAAACGGCGGCTCTTTTGCATTTTTGTAATACGCGAGAGGATCGCTGTCTTTATAGGCGCTTCCCCGGTAGGTTTTGGACGCTGCAATCCGGTCCATCAGCATTTCTGCCACATATTTGCGCGGCATCGGCACCGGAGCCATTCCGCCCTCAATGCTCTGCGTGCTGTAATCCACCCAGTATTCGTAATGATGCCTGTTGCGTCCTTTATGATGCAGCCATGCAGAAGAATACCCAATATCCTCCCGCTCCGCGTTGTTCGGGCTTCGATTTCCCTGATAATATTTTGCTCCGACCCTAAATTCCGTCCAGGAATATTTGGAAAGGTCATGACAGATGCCCTGCCGGTACAAGCCGACCGCAAAGCATCCTTTCATCACCAGATACTTATGATAGGTAATCGTCTTAAAATGCTGTAACGCTTTCACTTTTCTTTTCTTTTCTTTCCTTTCCTGACCGGATTTCCTGTGCTTTCCAGAACCTGGATGCAGCGTCCCGGAACGGTGATGGATTTTGTCAGCGGATCGGCCTGTGTTTCCACCACATCGCCCTGTGTATCCAACACCTTTTCCCAGCGCATGCCTGCCGGAAGATCAGGAAGCGCCAGCCGCTGGGGCTCCCAGTGCATGTTCATAGCGATATAGAAAAAGTCATCCTCCTGTGCACGGTCTTTTGGGGCATAACGACCGCAGTACATCAAACCTGCCTCCCGGTTTAACCGGTCGGCCATCAAGCGCCATGCATCCTTTCCATGATAAGATAAATCCGGATAGCCGCACGCCGCATAGTCCATCAGCGTCAGCTCTCTGCTCTGGTGGAGTACCGGATGCGCTTTCCTCAGCGCAATCAGCTCCTTTGTATAGTCCAGAAAATCCTTATTTTTCTCCGTAAGCTTCCAGTTCAGCCAGCTGATCTCGTTGTCCTGACAGTACGGATTGTTGTTGCCCTCCCGGCTCTGTCCAAACTCGTCCCCGGCTGTCAGCATCGGGGTCCCCTGCGACAACAGCAAAAGCGCCAGTGCGTTTTTCATCTGCCTTTTGCGCAGCTGCAAAATTGTCCGCTTGCGGGTAGGTCCTTCCACGCCGCAGTTCCAGCTCGCGTTGTAGGGATTTCCGTCCTGATTGTCCTCCCCGTTTGCCTCGTTATGCTTGCGGTCGTAGGAAACCAGATCCGCCAGGGAAAAGCCTTCATAGCTGGTGATATAATTGATCACGCCGTTCTGCACCGGATTACAGCGCATTCTCCGCAGCGCCTGATGCAGCGTATCCTCGTCTCCCTTTAAAAAGCGGCGCATGTCATACTGAAATTCATCCCGGCATTCCGCTAAATTGCGCACGTCCGGAACCTGCCCCACCGGATAAATCTCTTCATACGGAAATCCGTAATAAATCAGCTTCGTATCCGTAAGCATCGGGTCAGCTGCCAGAATTCCCACCGGAATCTGTTCTCCCATCAGATGCACGCCGTCGATATGGTACTCGCACACCCAATATCGGATCACTTCCAGGATCATCTCCCGATTGATTTCTTTCGGAAAATAGAACTGCAGAATTATCTCCATTCCCTCTGCGTGGAACGCACGCACCATTTCCTTGAATTCCAACACAGGATCCTTAACGCTGTATGACGCTTTCGGTGCGAAATAATAGCCTTTTTTAAAGCCCCAGTAATTGATCCGCGGCAGGGTTTCCTCCACAGGATTTCCTTCCTGATCTTTTGCCGGATAAGCCTTCTGCCGCAGCGGCTTTACCGCTTCCAGTTCTGTGAATTCATACACCGGCATCAGCTCCACTGCCGTTACCTGCAGCGATTTTAAATAGGGAATCTTCTCTGCCAGACCAGCGAACGTCCCTTTCGCCGTCACACCGGAAGACGTGTGCTTCGTGAACCCTCTGACATGCAGCTGATAAAAAATGCTGTTCTCATAAGGGATCTGCGGGCGTCTGTCATTCTTCCAGTCAAACGCATCCTCTGTGCTGTCGCTGCGAAGAGATGGGGAAATTTTTTTGCCCCATTTCTCATTGCCGCAGATTCTGCGCGCCTTCGGGTCTGTAATCACCTCTTCGCCACAGTAAAAATTATATTCATACTCCTGCGCATCCAGCCCGATCAGCTTCATGCAGCAGATTTTTCCGATTCGGTCTTCTTCCCGAAATGCCAGCCGTCTGGGCGCACCGCCTCTTCTGGGATACAGAAGGACCCCGCACTCTTTGCTGCGTTCCAGCACTGCTGCGAGATTGATGCTGCCATCCGCATTTTCCGTCCACCCCAGCGGATACGGTTTTCCTTTTTCCATTCTGATCTCTTTTGTTTCTTTCACGTTCCTGTTCCCGCCTTCTGACCTTTTTTCAATCCTGTTTCAGTATAGCACAAATAATTCTTGCATGCCACCGCAAGTTACGGTATGATAAGCGTGACAGGCATGTCTGATTATCGCGCGCTCTGACGCGCCTTTTAAGAAAGGATATCATCCATGGGTAAGGAACAGTTTGAAGAAATGGACGAAGAAATGACCGTAGAACTGGAGCTGGATGACGGCACGAATGTAACCTGTGCCATCATTACCATTCTCGAAGTAGAGGGCAAGGATTACATCGTTTTGATGCCGCTTGACGAAAACGGACAGAACGATGACGGAGAGGTTTGGTTCTATCGTTACTCCGAGAACCCCAATGACCCCAACGAAGAGCCTCAGCTGGACTACATCGATGACGATGCAGAGTATGAAAAGGTAGAAGAAGCGTTCGACGAATACCTTGACAGCTGTGAATTCGATGAGCTGGTTACTCTCGACGGAGAAGCAAACGAATAAAAACGAAACCAAAAGAACTGCCGTACCGGAGCTTTTCCATACAGGAAATGTTCCGGACGGCATTTTTTTCATTCCTGACATAGCAGTTCTCTGCGGTTTCGTTTCTACCGTTTCGGCTCCTTCCACCCACACTCAGCAAGAAACCGGGACGCAAACCCCTGCGTTTCCTTTGTTCCTTTCGTATACGACAGATACAGCTCTTTTTTCGCCCGTGTCATTCCAACGTAGAATATCCTGCGCTCTTCCTCCAGTGCCGCCTGATCCTTGCTCTTTTTGTGTGGGACGACGCCCTCCATACAGCACGGAAGAAAAACGGCGTCGTATTCCAGTCCCTTCGAACCGTGCATAGTGACAAGCTCGGCAATTGGGAGTGTTTTGAATGCTGCAGCCGTGTGCGCTGCCGTGTCTGCTGCGTCCGCCATGTTCTGATCCATCTGGTCTTCATATGCCGTCATTGCTTCCTCAAGCTCCGTCAGGCTTTGAAATTCCCGCGCCTGTTCCTGAAAAAAGTCGGCGGCTTCCAGATCCCGTTCCAGCTTTCCGGCTGCGTGTGCCCGGGCTCCTGCAGGTGCCCTCTCTTGTCCCTGCCGTGATTCTCCCGCCGACGGCGTCTGCCCGGCATTCTCTTTTAACCACGCATCGTATCCCATTCCGCGGCGGATATAATGAACTGCCGCATATAAATCCATTTTCGCCAGCCGTGAGATATCCGCTTCCAGACGGTGCAAAATCTCCTGCATATACGGCTTCTGTGCATACGCCCGGCGCAATGCTGAAAATGAAATTTCTGCATCCGGCAGCATCTGGCGAGACAGATAGCGGCATGGGCGGTTCATAATTCTCAGGAAATCCTTCCGTTTCCGCCCTTCCATCGCAAACTGCAAATAAGCGAGTAAGTCCTGACAGACCGGGGTTTCATACGGATTTTTCGGCTTTTCTTTCCAGAGATAGGGAATATTTCTGCACTTTAGCGCTGTTGCCAGCCACACTGCATCCGCATTCGTCCGAAAAATCGCCGCACAGCTTTTTCCCTGCCGCAACGTCTTCCCGATTTCATCTGCGACTGTCTCAGCCTCCTGCCTCCGATCTTGAAAACCGCAGACCAAGACGCTGCGATCCGTGCTTAAGGGCAACCAGCTCGTGCCGAAAGCAGCGGCGGAAATGCCTGATGCGGTGCCGGTTGGAATGGGTAAAGTGCTTTTTTCTCCCTGCATCCGGCGCGCCCCCTGCGTCGCTTCTGGCACAAAGCACACGTCCTGCCTCTCATCCGACGTGCTCTGTCCAGCCACGATCTGCTTCGGAAATCTCTCCCGGTTTTGCCCGATCAGCTTTCCTGCCGTCTCCACAATTCCGGCGCGGCTACGATAATTGACCGACAGAAAAATCTGCTTTGCTTCCGGAAAATCCTTTAAAAACTGACGCATAATCGCCGGGTCAGAGCCCCGAAAGCCGTAGATCGCCTGATCATCATCTCCAACGACAAACAGATTTCTCTTTCCACCGCAAAGCAGCTTTACTGCTTCATACTGTGCTGCGTTGATATCCTGAAACTCATCCACCAGAAGATAGGAATATTCCCGCTGCCAGCGCGCAAGTTCTGCCGGATTTGTCCGGAATAAATGACAGACCGCCGCCGCAAAATCGTCCAGATCAAGCTTCTTTTCCTGTGCAAGCTGCTTTTGAAACGATACGAAAATCCGCATAAATTCCTGTCTGCTGACGTATTCACTTGTAAAATCAGCTGGAAGCTTCCCGATATTTTTGATAAATCCGATTTCTGAAAGAAGTCCCTGCTCCCATTCCTGGTCCATTTTCCCATCGTTTTGGGCATAAAATTTTTTCGGAAGCGTAAGCAGAGCCGCACGCAAATATTCTCTTTTCTCTTTTTCTTTCAAAATGCTCGACCCATTATAATGACAGGATGTTTTTAAAATGTGAAAAAAGACGGCATGAAATGTGCCGAAGGTGACCGGAAAGAACTGATTGTCCATCCGGGCAAAGAAACGGTCCCGCATCTGCCGGGCTGCCGCTTTTGTGAATGTAATAACTAAAATGTGGGACGGATCTGCATGATGGACTTCGATCAGATACCGTACCCGTTCGACCGTTGTAAAGGTCTTACCGGAACCCGGACCGGCAAGGATCAGTGCCGGTCCGGTATTGTGGGCAATCGCCCGTTGCTGCTGTTTGTTTGCCTGCAAAAAATACTCCTGTTTATGCCTGCTCCAAAAGTTCGATTCCCTTGCGGATTCTGGACAAAGATTCCTCTTTGCCAAGGATTTCCATGATTTCCGTTGCGCCTGCAGGAGTCATCTGCTTACCGGAAACCGCAGTACGAACCGGCCACAACACATAGCCGTTCTTGCAGCCCTTTTTCTCCACATAGGAAAGCAGAAGCGCATACAGTGCGTCGTTGGTATAGTCCTCCTGCTCTTCCAACAGCGGAAGCAGTTCTTTTAAAACCTCCAGAGCGCTTTCTTTGGTTGTCTTCATCTTCTTATGTACATACATGGCAGGATCATATTCCGGAAGGGTCTCGAAGAAATCTACCATCTCTTCGATTTCAGGAAATACCTCAATTCTTGTCTGAACCATGTCTGCGATCTTATCCAGATCCTGTCCCTTTGTCAGAGCCTTTTCCAGATAGGGCTTTGCATGCTCCATAAAGGTCTCATGATCCATCTTCTTGATATATTCGCCGTTCATCCATTTCAGCTTGGTATAATCAAATACTGCAGGGGATTTCGACATCCGGTGATAATCAAATTCCTTCACCAGCTCTTCCAGAGAAAAGATCTCATTCTCGCCCTCCGGGCTCCAGCCAAGCAGCGCCACAAAATTGACAACGGCCTCCGTCACAAAGCCCTGATCGATCAGATCCTCGTAGGAGGAATGACCGCAGCGTTTGGAAAGCTTGTGATGCTCCTCGTCTGTGATCAGCGGACAATGAATGTATACCGGCACCTTCCATCCAAAGGCATCATAAAGTCTGTTATACTTCGGAGAAGAGGAAAGGTATTCATTTCCGCGTACAACATGGGTAATGCCCATCAAATGGTCATCTACAACGTTTGCAAAGTTATAGGTCGGATAGCCGTCGGATTTGATCAGGATCATATCGTCCAGCTCGGAATTCTCTACCGTGATATCTCCGTAAATCTCATCATGGAAGGTTGTGGTTCCCTCCGTCGGATTGTTCTGACGGATTACATAAGGGACCCCTGCTGCCAGCTTTGCTTCTACCTCTTCTTTGGATAAATGCAGGCAATGCTTGTCGTATACATTGATTTCCTTGCCTGCGACAACCCGGTTTAAGGTTGCCAGACGCTCTTTATCACAGAAGCAGTAATAAGCTTCGCCTTTTGCGATCAGCTGCTTGGCATATTCCAGATAAATTCCGCTTGCCTGACGCTCGCTCTGAACGTAAGGGCCTACGCCGCCGTCTTTATCCGGACCTTCATCATGCACCAGACCGGTCTTTTCCATCGTACGATAAATGATATCTACTGCGCCTTCTACATAACGCTCCTGATCGGTATCCTCAATTCTAAGGATAAAGTCTCCACCTTCGTGTTTTGCCACCAGGTATGCGTACAGTGCCGTACGCAGATTTCCTACATGCATCCGTCCGGTCGGGCTGGGTGCAAAACGGGTTCTGATCTTTGTCACTTTTTCATCCTCCATGAACGAAACCGTCTCTTTTCCCCGAGACGGTTTCTCTTTTTTTGTTTGTTGATCTATGGCTTTCGGAAAAGCTCTGCTGCCTCCGCAAAATTTACTTTGCCTCGTCCATCGCGTTCTGTGGCGGAAGCTTTCTTTCTGCCTCATTCTGGAAGCTGCTCAGTGCTTTTTGTGCCTGCAAAATTGCAACATTGGTACCAGCACCTGCAATACAGCCGCCGGGACACGCCATTCCTTCAATCAGGCAGCCGTTTTTCTTACCCAGCTTTGCAAGCATCAGGATCTTTTTACAGTCTGCGAGACTTTCGACATGCTCAATATGAACGGTTGTATCCGGATAATACTCCTGTACACACTTCTCGATAGCACTTGCCACACCACCTGACGCAGCATACCCACGACCTGCTGAGGTCGCATCCATAATCGGTGTTTCTTCCTCTACCTTTGTAATATCAATTCCCTTTGCTTCAAACATACCGGTAAGCTCTTCAAAGGTAATGACAAAATCCACATCGGAACGAACGGATCTTCTGGAAGCCTCCAGTTTTTTTGCTACGCAGGGACCGATAAACACAACAGATGCATCGGGATGCTCTTTTTTGATGACACGTGCAGTCGCTACCATAGGTGTCAGGGCGTTGGAGATTTTATCGATGGTCTCCGGGAAGAATTTCTTTGCCAGCATTGACCAGGAGGGACAGCAGGACGTCAGCAGAAACGGCAGTTCGCCGGTTGCCACTTCTTTCACATAATGCTCCGCTTCTATTGCCGCTCCGATATCGGCTCCGATGGCGGTTTCATAAACATCTGCAAAGCCAAGCTGCTTTAACGCGGTCTTGATCTTCCCAGGCGTCGCTGCAGGACCAAACTGACCGACAAACGCAGGCGCTACCTGTGCAATGATCTCTCTGCCGGACTCAAGGGCATGGATCAGCTGAAAAATCTGGGATTTATCTGCAATTGCGCCAAAGGGACAGCTTACCATACACTGGCCACAGGTGACACACTTCTCGCTGTCGATAACCGCCCTGCCGGCCCCATCGCTGCCGATCGCACCCACACCGCAGGCTGCGCTGCAGGGTCTCTGCTGATGGGAAACTGCATCGTAGGGACACACTGATTTACATTTACCGCAGCGAATACATTTGCTCTGATCAATGACCGACTTGCCATTTACGGTGCTGATCGCCCCTCTCGGGCATACAACCTGACACGGATGTGCTACACACCCCATACAACGGTCTGTTACACAATATTCATTTTCAGGGCAGGCATTACATGCCGAGGGAATCACCTGGATCATCGGAGGCTCGTAATATTTTTCGTCAATATTGCTCTCCTCCAGCCCCTGTGTCACATGCACCGGTGCGTCTTCCGGGCGAAGCGACAGCCCCATCGCAAGCCGGATCTGCTCTCTTACTATTTCACGCTCCCGGTAAATGCTTTCCCGATAAATCGGAGTTTCAGGATTCACAATTTTATAGGGTAACGCTTCTACATCATCATTCAGATTGTCAGAATGATATGCAAGCTGCGCGATCTCTTTAAAAATCTCTCTCCGCATTTTTCTGACAGGTGTATCAATTCCTCTCATGACTACCTCCATTGGCACCTTTCCTTTTTACCGTATTTTATTTTTGCACAAACCCTCGGTAAAATCAAGCCCCTTTCGCTTCCCGCACCGCTTCTGTTACCTCCAGCGTAATCTGATCTCCGCCCGCTTCCATCCATTCTTCCACAAATCTGTCAAATTCATCCAGCTCCTTCACTCCTGTGATGATTTCCAGATATAGCTTCTTTTCCATTTCCTGAAGCTTCGACCATTTCGTCTTCATGGTTTCCGTCTCCCCGGAAAAGACAGTACTGCACACCTCCAGATCCTTATTATCCAGCAGAGCACAGGCACGGATCCTGGATTCATAAGCCGCCCAGGTTTCCGCGTCTGCAGACTGGGAATTTTCCAGATAATCTTTGCATTTTTCATAATAGGCATATTCGAGAACCTGCAGCTCATCCGGATCCTTTTTCCCGGTCAGTGCACCGTTAATATCCTCATAGCAGCGATGCAGCGCATCGCTGTAATCAATATTGATGGAGATCGGCCGCGCCGTGGAATCCACATTGGTCTGAAAATAATAAGCAAGTTCTTCGTTGTATCGTCCTTCTGTACGCATTTTATCGAACATCACGCTTGCCATTTTAAATACGATCTCCGGATGCTCAAAGTCTTTTCGCACCACAACGTATTTGTAGCTCGGATTCTGATCATAATACTGCAGCTTTCCATCCTCTGTCGTCCGGATCAGATAGGGCTCCCATACCGCATCCGGGTTTTTCTCCATCGCTTCCATCAGCGGATTGTTCGGCGCCCACCAGGGACCGAAAAACGAACCGCACTTTCCGTCTACGATCAGTTCCGCAATATTTGCCATCGTACGGAGCATAAAGCTATCATCCAGCAGCTTCTCTTCATACAATTTTCTCACTTCGGCAAGTGCCTCTTTTACCTGCGGCTGCACCGAGCCGTAAACCACTGTGCCGTCCTCCTGCAAAATCCACTGCTTTGGAAATGCACTATAGGATGCAAAAAGTGTATTCAGCTGAAATTCATAACGATATCCTGTTTCTCCGGTCAGATCGGAATGGCACACCAGGCCAATGGTGTTGCCTTCTCCGTTATTTCCGGGATCCTGTTCCACAAATGCCCGTACGATCTCCACAGCCTCCTCCATCGTATCCGGTGCTTCAAGTCCCAGCTCGTCCAGCTGTGCTTCGCTTACGCGCTGCGGTGCCTGAGTCATCAGACAGGATGCATCTTTTACCTTCGGGAATGCAATTACGTCACGAATACTGTCAACCTTGGCAATGAGCAT
>OLNQ01003245.1_pt1 | contig 13308 bp, 8 predicted proteins | sample 1672821 | NCBI WGS metagenome assembly OLNQ01 (sample SAMEA3136727, study PRJEB25190) | human gut metagenome | biome: human gut; feature: human-associated habitat; material: faeces | place: Austria | collected 2013 | reverse complement strand
GTGGCCTCCTTCCTCAAGCAGGGCCTTTGGTCGCTGCGCCGCCGCTGGGAGTGGAAATACAAGGTGCGGCTGCATGTCGTCGCCGACCAGAGTCTCGGTATCGTCGAGGTCCATTACCACGACCGCAAGGACAACGACCTGATAAACAAGTAACCGTATGACTGCCCGCGAGCAGCTGGCGCAGTTCGCCGCCGGGTCGAAAGCCCTGCCCCGCCTGTGCCGCGAATATAAGAAAGAGCGCGCAACCGTCCATCTGAAAGAGCTGGTCGGCGGCGCTCTTTCGTTCTATGCCGCTGCCGCTGCGGCGAAAACCGGGGGCGTACACGTCTTCGTCGCCGAGGACCGCGACGCTGCGGCCTACCTGATGAACGACTTCTATAACCTGCTGGACGAGAAGCAGGTCTATTTCTTCCCCTCCTCCTACAAGCGTTCGGTGGCCTACGGCGCCGAAGATGCGCAGGGCGTGGTGCAGCGCACGGCGGCGATGAGCGCCGTGAAGGGCTTCACGAAAGGGTATCTGATCGTCTGCACCTATCCCGAAGCGCTGGTCGAGCGGGTCGCCGACGCCGAAACCCTCCGGCGGGACACGATCGCCGTGAAAGTCGGCGACAGTATCTCGATCGCCGTGCTGGAGGACGCGCTCGTCGATGCGAACTTCACCCGCGTCGATTTCGTCTATGAGCCGGGCCAGTATTCGGTGCGCGGCGGTATCGTGGACGTCTTCTCCTTCTCGGAAAGCAAACCCTACCGTATCGACTTTTTCGGCGACGAGGTGGAGACCATCCGTACGTTCGACGTGGAGACGCAACTCAGCAAGGAGAAGCTGGACAGCATCTATATCGTACCAGAGATGAGCAAGAACGCCAAGGATAGTACTTCCTTGCTAGGCTCCCTCCCCCGGAACACCTTCATAGCGGCGAGAGATCTCGCATGGTGCAAGGAGCGCATCGGAAGCGTATGGAACGACGATCCGGTGGTAGCCGACGAGGAATCCTTCGCCGATATCGACCAGATGCGGAAGAAATTAGTCCGGGGCGAGGACTTCCTACGGGAGGTATTGGATTTCCGTCGCATCCATTTCGGGGCACGGCCGATGGGAACGGCGGACGCTACCATCCACTTCTCTACGCAAACGCAGCCGATCTATCATAAGAATTTCGACCGGGTGAGCGAGTCGTTCCATAAATACCTCGACGAGGGCTATACATTATATATATTGAGCGATCAAGAGAAACAAGCCAACCGTATCCGGATGATTTTCGAGGATAGGGGCGACAATATCCCTTTCACCGCCGTAAACCGCACGATACACGAGGGATTCGCCGACGATACGCTACGCATCTGCTTTTTCACCGACCATCAATTGTTCGACCGCTTCCACAAGTTCAACTTGAAGAGCGATAAGGCACGAAGCGGAAAGATCACCCTTTCGCTCAAGGAACTGAACCAGTTCTCGCAAGGGGATTATATCGTACATATCGACCATGGCGTAGGACAGTTCGGGGGATTGGTACGCACCGAGGTGAACGGTAAGATGCAAGAGGCCATCAAATTGATTTATCAGAATAACGATATTATATTCGTCAGCATCCATTCCCTGCATAAATTATCGAAATACAAGGGGAAAGAGAGCGGCGAGCCGCCTAAGTTGAGCAAGCTCGGCACAGGCGCATGGGAAAAGATGAAGGAACGTACCAAGGCGAAGGTGAAGGATATCGCCCGGGACTTGATCCTCCTCTATTCCAAACGCAAGCAAGAGACGGGTTTCGCCTACACGCCGGACAGCTTCATGCAGCATGAGCTGGAAGCCAGCTTCATCTATGAGGACACGCCGGACCAGATGAAGGCTACCGCCGAGGTCAAGGCGGATATGGAAAGTACCCGTCCAATGGACCGGTTGATTTGTGGAGACGTTGGTTTCGGAAAAACCGAGGTGGCTATCCGCGCGGCATTCAAGGCGGTATCGGACAATAAGCAGGTGGCCGTGTTGGTACCCACCACCGTACTGGCTTTCCAGCATTACCAGACGTTTTGTGAGCGCTTGAAGGATTTCCCTTGCAAGATCGATTATATCAGCCGGGCCCGTACGGCCGCGCAAATCAAGGCTACCTTGAAAGAGCTGAAAGAGGGCGAGGTGAATATCTTGATCGGCACCCACCGGATCGTCGGCAAGGATGTACGTTTCAAGGATCTGGGCTTGCTTATCATCGACGAGGAGCAGAAGTTCGGGGTATCCGTCAAGGAGAAGCTTCGGCAACTGAAGGTGAACGTGGACACCTTGACAATGACGGCCACCCCGATCCCCCGTACCCTACAGTTCTCCTTGATGGGGGCCCGGGATCTTTCCAGCATCACCACGCCACCGCCCAACCGTTATCCCGTGCAGACGGAGGTGGAGCGTTTCAACCCCGATATCATCCGGGAAGCGATCAATTTCGAGATGAGCCGGAACGGGCAGGTGTTCTTCATCAACAACCGTATCCAGAACATTTACGAGATGGAAGCCTTGGTACGGCGAGAAGTCCCCGACGCACGGGTAGCCGTGGGGCACGGGCAGATGGAACCGGAGAAGCTAGAAAAGATCATCCTCGATTTCGTGAATTATGAGTATGACGTATTGATAGCCACCAGTATCGTGGAGAGCGGCATCGACGTGCCCAACGCCAACACCATCATCATCAACAACGCCCAGCAATTCGGGCTTAGCGACCTCCATCAGCTACGCGGACGTGTAGGACGAAGCAACCGGAAAGCCTTCTGCTACCTCCTTTCCCCGCCCCTCACCTCGCTGACGCAGGAGGCACGGCGCAGGTTGCAAGCGATCGAGAACTTCTCCGAGCTGGGTAGCGGTATCCATATCGCCATGCAAGACCTCGACATCCGGGGGGCCGGGAATATGCTAGGCGCCGAGCAAAGCGGTTTCATCGCGGATCTGGGTTACGAGACGTACCAGAAGATCTTGGAGGAGGCGGTAGACGAGTTGAAAAGCGAGGAATTCGCCGATCTTTACGCCGATAACACCGAAGGGCACCGGGATACGGGCAGCGAGTACGTCCGGGAGACCTATATCGAGAGCGACCTGGAATTGATGTTCCCTCCCACCTACATCCCCAACGACTCGGAGCGTATCTCCCTATACCGGGAGTTGGATAATATGGAGGAGGAACGTGATATCCTCGCCTTTACGGAGCGCCTGAAAGACCGCTTCGGCAAGATACCGAAGGAGGGCAAGGAGTTGATCCGGATCGTGCGCCTCCGCCGCATGGCCAAGAAACTGGGCATGGAGAAAGTGATCCTGAAGAAAGGGCAGATGAGCCTCTTCTTGGTGAATAACCCGGATAGCCCGTATTACCAAAGCGAGGCGTTCGGCAAGCTGCTGGGCTTCATCCAAAAGCATCCCCGTGAATGCAACCTCCGGGAGCAGAATGGCAAGCGAAGTATCGTGATCAAGAACGTCCCTACGGTGGAAGCGGCATGCGGCTACCTGCAAGAGATGGAAAAAATAAACTCAACCAACTTTTGACACATCCTCTTACAAACACGAAAAGATATGGAAAAGAAAACGATTATAGACCTTTTTGAGAGTTCAGCCAAGCGATTCCCGAGTAATCCTTTTTTATGGGAGAAGACGGGCAAGCGATTCGAGCCAACCACTTACGCCGAGGTTCGCGACCTCGTCTATGAGGAAGGCGCCGGCCTCATATCGCTGGGTGTGCGAAAGGGGGATAATATGGCTTTACTGAGCGAAGGGCGCAACGCGTGGATCATCGGCGAGCTGGCCATGTTCTACGCCGGGGCGACGAACGTGCCCCTATCGATCAAGCTGGAGGAGGCGAACGACCTCCTGTTCCGTCTCGTCCACGCCGACGTGAAATATATCATGGTATCGGGTCAGCAACTCAAGAAAATCCGGGCGATCAAGGATAAGCTCCCCGCCGTACGGAAGATCATCGTACTCGACGAGCAAGCGGAATACCAAGACCGTGAGATGTCGCTGTCCGAGATACGCCGGATGGGGAAGGTCTATCTGGGTATTCATCCGCTAGAGGAGTTCTTGGCGATCGGGCAATCGCTGGGCAACGATGATTACGCCACCATCACCTATACCTCCGGCACGACCGCCGATCCGAAAGGCGTGATCCTCACCCACCGTAACTATACGGCGAACGTGGAGCAAGCGCTCACTTGCGTGGATATAGACGATACGTGGCGTACGTTGGTGATACTCCCGCTGGACCATTGCTTCGCCCACGTGGTAGGATTCTACATCTTCATGTCGAAGGGAGCCTCGGTAGCTACCGTGCAGGTAGGGCGTACCGGTATGGAGACCTTGAAGAATATCCCTATCAATATAAAGGAGTTCAAGCCGTACCTGATACTGAGCGTCCCCGCCTTGGCGAAGAACTTCAAGAAGAATATCGAGCAAGGTATCCGAGCGCAAGGCAAGAACGCCGTCCGCCTTTTCAACCTAGCCTTACGGATCGGTTATATCTATAATGGGGATAGCGACGAGGAGGAAGGAAAAGGTTTCCGCGTCCTCTTGAAGCCACTGGTCCGTTTGTTCGACAAGCTATTGTTCGCGAAAGTCCGTGAGAACTTCGGGGGCGAACTGAAGTTCTTTATCGGAGGGGGCGCCTTGCTGGATAAGGACTTGCAGAAGTTCTATTACGCCTTGGGAATCCCGATGTACCAAGGATACGGGCTGAGCGAGGCGACACCGATCATCTCGACCAACGGCCCCCGCCGCCACGTCTTCGGCAGTAGCGGCGTATTGGTGCGGCCCCTCGACCTAAAGATCTGCGACATGGACGGCAACGTACTTCCTCCGGGGGAGAAAGGCGAGATCGTCATCCGGGGAGAGAACGTGATGGCCGGCTACTGGAAGAACCCGGCATCGACGGCCGATACCGTAAAGGAGGGTTGGCTGTACACCGGGGATATGGGATATATGCGTGACGGGCTTCTTTATGTGTTGGGTCGTTTCAAGAGCCTGCTGATCGGAAGCGACGGGGAGAAATACAGTCCGGAGGGTATAGAGGAAGCCTTGGTAGAGCATTCCTCTTGCATCGACCAACTGATCCTGTACAATAACCAGAGTCCGTACACGACCGCCCTGTTGGTCCCTAACAAAGAACGGTTGCGGAAGCATCTGGCCCACCAGAATCTGGACCTCACGAGCGATCAAGGCCGGGAAGAGGCCATCCGTACCATCCAGCGCCAGATCAACCGCTTCCGCAAGGGAGGCGACCTGTCCACCCTATTCCCGGATCGTTGGTTGCCGACCACCTTCGCCATCCTCCCCGAGCCTTTCACCGAGCAAAACGGCATGGTAAACAGCACCATGAAGATCGTCCGGGGCAAGGTAGAGAAAGCCTACGCCGCCCGTATCGCCCAGCTCTATACTCCCGAGGGGAAGAACCCGCTGAACAAGTGGAACAAGGAGGCGTTGTAGAGACGCGGCGTGCCGCATCTCATCCCCCGCGATGGGCCTTGCTACCCCGGCAAGGCCTTTGTTGTTTCAAGAGGGCCGCAGAACGAGAACAACACAAAGATATTTATGTAAAAAACAAAGTTTATTTTTGCTTTTATGTAATTTTCTACTGACCTTTGACAGTGATTAATAATTGCCTATTCCATAAATAGTAGCCCCCCAGCTCCTCGGAGTTTCTTCTCACAGCTAATATGGTTTAATAATTTCTTTCTTGAGAAATGAATCTCTAAATCTAATTTTATATGAAAACTAAATTTTTAGCACAATTACTGTTATCAACATGTTTGATATCCTCCTGCACGAGCGAAGATATAGAATTTTCAGATGTAGACGAACAGGGATCGATAGAAACCACCACGTTGGATATCGATGAAGCCAAAAGTTTATTGCAAGAGTTCGTGGCCGATGCTTTCACGAAGTCTAACACGTCTTTCACGATCAAAGAGCATAAATTAAAGACTCTGTATATTGATAACACAGAGACCTTGCCCGTTACAGTCAGAGATACGATACCCGTTTATGAGTTCACTACCGAGACGGATGGACAAGAGGGCTACTCCGTGGTAGTCGGAGATAAAAGAGTAGAGAAAGTGCTCATTTCAGTACCTTCCGGTCTTTTATCGGACACATCGTTCATCGAACCTTTGCGATTGTATTATAGAGATATCCCGATGCTCATTCAGCAAGATCTGAATCAATATTACGCAGAGACACAAGAAAAGGCCATTCAAACAAAGATGAGTGTGGAAGCTTGCTATAAAGACCTACCTACACTTTGGAGTCAAGGATATCCCTATAATGAAAAATGTCCAATAAAGTGTTATGACCATGCGCTTGCTGGATGTAATGCCATTGCTATCGCCCAGATCCTCGCTTATCACAGAGTCCCAACAAACCTTAATTGGAATGCTATCTTAGCTAGCTCTACGGTAACATCTTCTTCTAGCGCAACTGTCATAGATCAAGTGAGCACACTTATAGCAAACATAGGAAGTAAAATCAGCACAGAGTATGAATGTCTCGAAAGTGGAGCATCTCCAAGCAATATACCATCCTGTCTAATTTCTTATGGGCTTAAAGCAGATGGTATCGTAACACTTTCCGTTGAAGAATGTAAAATGAACCTTCAAAATGGAAGACCGGCGATTCTTTTCGGATATACGGCATCAAATGCAGGCCACACATGGGTTTGCGATGGATGGAAAAAACATATATATGATGACGGAAATTGCTATGATTACTTAAAAATGAATTGGGGTTGGGGAGGCGATTCGAACGGATTCTTCTTAATAGAATACCCAATGTCTTTCAATGCCGGAGGATATTTATTTAACAAAAATCTAAAGATGATTTGCAATATACATAAACTATAAACATATAAGATACTCATGAGAAAAACAATCATACTCGCTTCAATCTTCTCCTTCATCCTCATAGCCTGCACCAAGGATGACAACACATGGAAATATGGCGACAAACAGGAGTTGGCAGGCTCGGAATGGCTCAAAGTAGAAATGTATCCCGTGACTTATGTCTCCAACGAGGGATTCTCTCCCATCCGGAACCCCAAAGAGCAAACGCTGCGTTTCGAGGACGACGGCTTCACGATGACGACTAAAGGCAGTGTGCATGATGACGAATCGCAAATCATGCGGGATACTATCATCCTCACGCACGGACGCTACGAGTACGAGCACCCTACCCTGCGATTGACACCCGACTCCGGCAGCCCCTCCGTGGAGGCATGGATCTCCCCTCTGAACAGGATTTGCTTCCATGATAACGGAGACCTCCGAGAGTTCAAACGGAAATAACGATCCGCCGAGGCCCGGCCATCACGGTTGGGCCTCGCATTTTCTAAAGATTCGACCTCGCGCTTGCCGCGGAATGCCGCATTTCCCCAAGATTCGACCGCACACCCGATGTAACCCCCGCATTTTTCCAAGATTCGACTGCGCACCCGCCGCAAGGTCTCGCATTTCCCCAAGATTCCGTTTCGCGCCCGATGTAAGCCCCGTATTTTCCCAAGATTCAACTTTTCACCTGCCGCGAGGTCGAATCCGCGAAAAACACGGTAGTTTCCAGAGCTATATCCACCGATTTGTCTTACCTTTAGCCAGTATTAAACCTGATCATGGATCTAAATCAACAAGAAAATGGAAAAGATTACAAAAGTAAAAGACATTAACATCACGAAATTGAACAACGCCGAGTACCGAACCTTCATGGCCCGCTACGGGAACCTGCTCGCGGGTGGCGGAGGCGACTCGGAATCTCCCGACGAAATCAGCTTCGACCCGAACGACCCGCTGGGCATCCCCCAAGAACTTCGTACGGCCTTCGCCGCCGATTTCGCCCTATTGACCGACGCCGTGAACCAATCCTCGGCCAGCGAGGAGACCGCGCAGATGTCCACCCTCGACAAGGAGAGGGATGATCTCTTGATCTTCATTACTTCCACCATTACCCAAATGACGAAAAGCCCGCTGGTGGCACAACGCACGGCGGCCGAGAAGCTATACCTTCCCGTGAAGCCCTACATCGGCGCCGCACGCCTCGCCAACTTGCAGGAGACGGCCGCCATCGAGGGCTTGCTGGTAGACCTCGACAAGGACGGCATGCCCGAGGCGCTGGCGGCGCTCACCCTCACCGAGGTAGTGGCCTCGCTGAAGGAGAAGAACCAGCAATACGCAGCCTTGACCGAGCAGCGCACCAACGCACAAGCCGACAACCCCGTAGAGAGCGCCAAGAAGATCCGCCTCCGCATGGACGAGGAATACGACGAGATGACCACCTACGCCTTCGCCCAGAGCGTGGTGAAGCCAACGGCCACGACCGCCACCTTCATCAACCGCCTCAACACCCTCATCGACGAGACCAACGCCCTCTATAACCAGCGCATAGCGCAGGCGAAAGCCGCCGCCAAGAAGCAAGCGGATAGCGAATCGCCGTCAGAGATATAAAGCCGTGAGGCCCTCATGTTTTTTAGATTTAAGAATGATGGGGCTCCCCTCCCTCCAAGGAGGGGATGCCCCATTGATTAATGATTATTAATAGCCTCTCCCCCCTCCCTCCCACGAAAAAAACATACCTTTGCCAACTGTATTATCCGTGAAGGAATAACGAGACATTTACATGATAAGATCTATTCGCTATATCACTTTGCTAGTCCTGTTACAATTCGTGACCGGCATTTCCGTCCTATACGCCCAGAGCATAACTTCCGCTTCCGGAATCGTGAAAGACTCCGTAAGCGGGGAACCCCTATCCTACGTATCCGTCATGTTCGAGAACTCGACGATCGGGGCGATGACCGACGATGACGGGGCTTTCAGCCTCCAGAACGACAAGGGGCTCACCCGACTGGTCCTCTCTTCCCTAGGATATGACAACAAGGCGGTAAACCTCAAGGCCGGGCGGAAGAACGACAATCTGGATATATTATTAAGCCCCACCTCCTTCCAGATCGCGGAGGTAGAGGTGAGGCCTACCAAGGAGAGATACTCCCGCAAGGACAATCCCGCCGTGGAACTGATCAAGAAAGTCATAGAGCATAAGAACGACAACCGCATCGAGGCGAAGGACGAGTACCAAAGCGAGGTGTACGAGAAGCTCAGCATGTCGCTGGACGACTTCAACCCCAATCTCGAGAAGAATAAGTTCCTGAAGAAATTCAAGTTCATCAAGAACTATCTGGATACCTCGGAGTTCAACGGGAAACCGATCCTGACGATCTCCGTCCGTGAGACGATCTCCGACCAATACTACCGCAAACATCCCAAGGCGGAGAAGACGATCACCAAGGCCAAGCGCCAGCAGGGTATCGACAAGACATTGGACGATGGAGGCGCCATCACCGCCAACCTTGAGGAGATATTCAAGGGCGTCAATATCTTCGACAACAATATCAATATCTTGTTGAACCGTTTCGTGAGCCCGTTATCTTCCACGCTGGCCGTCTCCTATTACAAATATTATATCATGGATACGGTGGACGTAGCCGGAGATAAATGTGTGGATCTCGCCTTCGTGCCCGTAAACAGCCAGAGCTACGGCTTCACGGGCCGCTTGTACATCACGCTGGACGGTAATTACGCCGTCAAGAAATTCCTCTTGAACACCCCGGCGAACATCAACCTCAACTGGGTGGACAAGCTCCGGATCGAACAAGAGTTCAAGCGGATGCCGGATAGTACTTGGGTGCTCGCCAACGAGAATACCTACGTTAATTTCTATATCGTAAAAGGGGCGCAACAGCTCTATGCCCACCAGCTAAGGAATTTCGATAAGTATCAGCTCGACGTGCAGAACGCCGACTCGATCTTCGGCCTTCTCGGTCCGATCCATGAGCTGCCCGAAGCCACCGCCCAGACCGACACCTTCTGGATACACAACCGCCATGTCCCCTTGAAAGAGAAAGAGAGCGCCTTGGACGACTTGCTGGCGCAACTCCGCAAGGTACCGGCTTTCAACGTGATCATCAAGACCGCCGAGATATTGATCACCGGTTATATCCCGACCACGGCGGACAAGGATAAGAGCAAGTTCGATTTCGGACCGATGAATACCACGTTCAGCGCCAACCATCTGGAGGGCTTCCGCATGCGTGTGGGAGGTATGACGACGGCAAACCTCAACCCGCACTGGTTCGGTAGCGGTTATCTGGCCTATGGCGTAAACGACCGTAAGCTAAAGTATAACGCCAAGCTGACGTATAGCGTGAACAAGAAGAAATATCACGAGGGAGAAAGCCCGGTGAACAACATCTCCGCGATCCAAGAGTACGACGTATATACGCCCGGTCAGGACTTCCTCTTCACCAGCAAGGATAATATGTTCGTGGCATGGAAGGTGGGCGAGCCCGTCACCATGATGCAATACATCCGCAAGACCATGCTCCAGTACCAGAAGGAATGGCTGAATGGCCTGACCCTTACCACTTGGGCGCGGAACGAGAACAACGAGGCGGCCGGAACGCTCCGCTACGACCGTTACAACGCCGACGGGACATTGACGAACCTAAAGAGTTTCACCAACACGGAGCTAGGGGCCCAGCTTCGTTTCGCCCCGGGCGAGCGTGCCTATAACGGACGAGAGGGTAAGAACTCGCTTTTCAACCTCTCGAAAGACGCTCCCGTATTCAAGCTATCCCATCAGATGGGATTGAAGAACGTGTTGGGGGGCGACTTCAACTACAACCATACGGAGATCAGCGCCGAGAAACGGATCTGGCTCTCTTCCTTCGGACATATCGACGCCTTGGTGACGGCGGGCAAGGTATGGGACAAGGTCCCTTTCCCCTTGCTCATCATGCCGAATACCAACCAGTCCATCACGATCCAGCCGCAAGCCTTCAACATGATGCGTGCGCTGGAGTTCGTAAGCGACCAGTATGTTTCGTTCTACTTCACGTATTATATGAAGGGATGGATCTTAAACCGTATTCCCGGCGTGAAGTGGCTACGTTTGCGTGAGGTGATATCGTTCAGCGGTTTCTACGGAGGACTGACCGATAAGAATAACCCGGCCTTGGACCCGACGGGACTATACCGCTTCCCCGAGGGAACCTCGCCGATGGGCCGTACACCTTACCTGGAGGCCAGCGTAGGTCTGGAGAACATCTTCAAGATATTACGGATCGATTATTACCGCCGGTTGACGTATCTGGACCAACCGAATATCAAGAAGGGGGGCGTGCGTATAGCGCTGCGGTTCTCCTTCTAAGAGTTGACAGTTGAGAATTGACAGTTGACAGTTAAATGTAGGAGAGATAAGAAAATGGGGGAGTTGGAACGCAGACCGAACGCATGGGCGTTGACGCCGCTGGTGGTATTCTTATTGACTTATTTGGTGATATCTATCGTGGCGGGAGATTTCTATAAGATGCCGATAACGGTAGCCTTCGTCATCTCCTCGATCGTAGCGATAGCGATCTCCAAGGGAGGCAAATTAAGCAACCGTATCGAGCAGTTCTGCCGGGGGGCGGCCAATAGCAATATCATGCTGATGGTATTGATCTTCATCCTCGCCGGGGCGTTCGCGCAGACCGCCAAGGCGATGGGTGCCGTAGACGCTACCGTGAATCTGGCGATGTCCATCCTGCCCGGTAACCTGTTGGCGGCCGGAATCTTCTTGGCCGCTTGTTTCATATCCATCTCGGTAGGTACGTCGGTGGGCACGATCGTGGCCTTGGCCCCGGTAGCCGTCGGTATAGCGGACAAGACGGGGATGCCGGACGCCCTTATGCTGGGTGTCGTGGTGAGCGGCGCCATGTTCGGCGATAACCTGTCGTTCATATCCGATACGACCATCGTAGCTACCCGCACGCAGGGTTGCCAGATGTCCGATAAGTTCAAGGTGAATATCCGTATCGCCCTCCCGATAGCGATCCTGACCGGATTGATATACGTGCTGGTGGGAAGCGGCGTGGAGAACGCTTACGCCCCGGCCCCGATCGAATGGGTCAAGGTGATCCCTTATCTGGTGGTGTTGGTAACCGCCGTTTGCGGGATCAATGTCATGCTGGTGCTATTCATCGGGATCGTCCTGTCCGGTATAGTAGGTTTGTGGACCGGTAGCTTCGATATCTGGGGCTGGAACGCCTCCATGGGATTAGGTATCACCAATATGGGCGAGCTGATTATCGTGACGCTTCTGGCAGGAGGCATGTTGGAGATGATCCGCTATAACGGGGGTATCGACTGGATCATCCGCAAGCTTACCTCCCGCATCCATTCCTCCAAGGGGGCCGAGATGAGCATAGCGGCCTTGGTGAGCTTCGCCAACCTTTGCACGGCCAACAATACGATCGCCCTCATCATGGCCGGCCCGATCGCCAAGGATATAGCGGACCGGTTCAAGATAGATCCGCCGCAGCGCCAGCCTATTGGATATCTTCTCTTGCTTCGTACAGGGAATCATCCCCTACGGCGCCCAGATGTTGATGGCCGCCGGACTCGGGCATGTCTCCCCTATCGAGATCATGCAATATCTTTACTACCCGTATCTATTGGGGGCAGGCGCCTTATTGGCGATCTTATTCAATTACCCGAGGAAATATACACTCGTATAGACTGCCCGTCCTTACGAAAAAACACAATAGTATTCAAAGCAAAAAGACTATTGTGTCCGGGATTGAATACTATTGTGTTCGCTGATGAATACTACAGTGCTCAGGTGGGAACACGGTAGTGTTTGGGAGCGATGGGAATACCGCTGTCGGATTAGCCGAACAAATCCAGCGTAAGCTGCTTCTTCGCGGCTTCCAGTTTACGAAGATGCCGCTTGCCTTGAGGGGTGACGATCTCCATCTTATCGAAACGGGTACGTATCACCGTAGTCACGGTATAGCTCACGTTGACCACCTCTCCTAGCTCCGACAGACGGCGGGCAATCTCCAAGACGCAATCGATGCACATGCCGCTCGTGAACGAGATCTTGTCCTCGAACATCTGTTTCTTGAAATCCTCATCTTGCATATAGAAATCGATCGTCTCGCCTCCCTTGTTGTAGATACCTTTCCACCGATACTTACTATCTTTCAGTACCGGCGAGATGATCTCTATCGTGGCCTTATTATCCTTGACAGTAGGCAGATCGTCGCTACGCAAGATAAAATAATCGAACTGGTCCCGCTTCACCTCCAGCGAACCGGAACGGCTACGATCCTTCTCGTTCAACTCACGTACCGAGATTTTCGTCACCTTCGGATACCCTTTCAAAGCCTCGTAGAAATTAGACTTACACTTACAGAAACGGGGCGGTTAAAACCAAATGCTTGCGAGCATCAATAAGCGCAATCTTCTCCTTAGCATAAC
>OLNQ01003244.1_pt1 | contig 13313 bp, 11 predicted proteins | sample 1672821 | NCBI WGS metagenome assembly OLNQ01 (sample SAMEA3136727, study PRJEB25190) | human gut metagenome | biome: human gut; feature: human-associated habitat; material: faeces | place: Austria | collected 2013 | reverse complement strand
GTGACTATGCGAACTATATAGGTGCGGAGGAGACCTTTCAGATTATCCCGCAGGCTAGTCTCAGCTACGCACGCAATCCCAACCATGTCCTACAGATGAATATACAATCTAGCAAGAGGGACCCGAGCTATTGGGAGCGTGAGCCCTTCTCACGGGCGGATGATCGCTATCAACTCTGGGAGGGCAATCCACAGATTAGGCCTTACGTGACGTACTTTGGGCAGGTGAACTACATCTTCAAGCAGCGGTATGTCTTCTTCCTGAGCGGTTACTATCAGCCTCATCGCTTCGAGCAGCAGATGTATCTAGACCCTGATAGGAATCGTCTCGTCTACAAAACGTGGAACTGGCACTATGCCAACAATGCTAGTATCGGAGCTGTCGTGCCACTGCCTCAGACCAAGTGGTGGAACGCGCGCCTGACCCTCAATGGTCAGCTTAACTCGGTCAAGCTAGAGATCCCCTACGAGCCGACCTACCAGTGCACCAAGCCTATGTACTATGTCGGCCTCTCTAATGAGTTTAGGCTCAGCCAAAAGCACAATATCACCATCGGGCTAGACGGGAGCTATCTGCACGGAGCCATACAGGGTTACTATAGTCTAGGCGATATATACAACCTCGCTTGTCGTGCTAAGTGGACCAGCCAGGATAAGAAGTGGAGCCTCACCTTGCGAGGAGACGACCTCCTCAATGCGGGTGTGCCACGGGTGCGGGTCAACTACGGCATCCATCAGGTGGACTTCCGACCCTCGCGCTACAATACCCGCTTCTCAGTTCATCTGAGCTACACGTTCGGTAGCTTTGACAAGGTAGAGACGAAGGAGCCTACACAGCTCTCGACCGACCGCTTCGGTATCTGACGCTGCTGGCTGTTGGCCGTTGGCTGTTAGCTGTTGGCCGTTGGCTGGTGTTACTGCGTCTTGTAGGGACGCACGGTCGTGTCAAGTCAGAGGGCGTCCGTTGTGTCCGTTAGCTGTTAGCTGGTGGCTGGTGTTACTGCGTCTTGTAGGGACGCACGGGTGTGTCTAGCGGGAGGGCGTCCGTTGTAGAACGGCAAGACAAGTATTGATACCGTCTCCTTTAACGGGGACGGACGCCCTCCCACTAGATACTCTCGTGCGTCCCTACAGGGATCGGGGTTACAGTGTTTGATGCGTGGAATTGTCGTGCTGACGTAGCTTGTGTAGGGGCGGACCTACGTGTCCGCCCGCAGAATAGACTGCGCTCTGGTGAGGACGGGCGGACTCACAGGTCCGCCCCTACCCCTACGGTGGGAGCTTCCACCCCGCAGAGCGGTTCACCGAAGAAAAGTCGACCAAGCTTCCGAAACGAGAAAAAACTTCGCTTTTTACTTGCATATGAACTTAGAAAGCAGGGTATCGTCACGGCTAGTGGCGTCCGTTGTGTCCGTTAGCTGTTAGCTGTTAGCTGTTGACCATAATTTAGACCCGACTACATATCGACACGGTGCTGTGTCGGGGAAACGGTTCTCCACGTGGATATTTCGAAATCTCCACGTGGAGAATTTTTATTTTCCACGTGGGAAAGAAAAAATTCTTCGGAGGAATCAAATGAAACTTCGGAGGAAATGAATGACGCCCACGTGGAAAATAAAAAATATCCACGTGGGGATTTGAGATTTCCCACGTGGATATTCGAGAAAGGAGGGTAATTAGAGATTAGAAATTAGAGGTTAGAGATTAGAGGGCAGGGGTGACACCTTTTGAGACTATTGACTTTTGCGACAGTCTCCGTGGAGGAGTTGCGTCTCCTCTAGGCTCAGCTCGATACGCTCCGCCCACGGCATCATAGCATTGATGAGGGCGATGCGGTCATAGGATGCGAGCTCGGTGCGCGCGATGTCTCGAGGTGTCAGCAGCCCCGTGGCGATTAGCTTAGCACGCTGTACCCCTGCGAGTAGCGGTACTCGAGGCGTGTACCAGCGCCCCCCCTGACGCAAAGCTATGTTGGTGTAGGAGCTGTCGGTGAGCAAGCCCTCTGCGCTGACTATTACGATGTCATCCGCCTCGCCACGTAGCTCCAAGAGTGCCTGCAGGGCTCCTCGGTCAGCCCATTTAAGATGATAATCGAGAGCTGGTGCCTCAACAGCTCTCAGCGAGCGAATCAGCCGTCGATGATAGGGAGCATAGCTCAGCTCCAGAGGCTCCTCACCGTATAGAAGACGGCACTTGACCACCCCCACGAGTGACGCTGGACAAGGGTGCTGCGAGAGATAGTCCGCCAGTCGCCAGCGTGGCTTAATACCATACTCAGCGAGTGACCGGTCGACACGCTCCTGGTGTAGCTCCAGCAGCTCAGGCTTGCCATCTACGTAGCGGATGCTCTCCAGTAGTTTGCAGTTCATACGAAAGGTAGATAAACTTTCTGGCACACCTCCCGATACTCCTCTGCGCACTGGCTATTGATTGTAATCCCGCCACCGCTACGATAACGTAGAGAGCCGTCCGCCTGCTGCTCTATGAATCGTATCATCACACCGCTATCCAGAGACTCTCCATCGAAGTAACCACAGATACCCGTGTAGAACCCTCTAAGCTCCCCCTCAGCCTCAGCGATAGCGCGCATGGTAGCCTCCTTGGGGGCACCGCTGATAGAGCCAGCAGGGAGTAGTGCACTCAAGATGCTCCCGAGGTGAGCGCGCCAGTCAGGGGTGAGCTGGCCGACAATCTCCGAGCTCACTTGGAGCAACCGCCCACGACTAGTGACCAGCTCATCGATATACCTAAAGCGTCTCACCTCGACGTCACGAGCCACACGACTTAGGTCATTGCGTATCAGATCCGTGATGGTGTAGTGCTCGGCAGTCTCCTTGTAGTCGCTGAGGATTGTCTCAGCAGCATGGGGGAGGGTCGCATCTATCGTCCCTTTCATCGGGAAGCAGCTAATCTCACTCCCCACGATACGCACGAAAGTCTCAGGCGAAAAGCAAACGAAACGCCCAGGCAAGTAGCATTTGTAGGGAGCCTTCGAACGAAAGAAGACTTCTTCCAGCGGGATGTTCAGCTCTACGGGTGTAGCAACTGTTAGATTAGCCAGAAAGCTATCGCCACGCTCCAGTGCATGACGGACCACCGCAAAGCGCTCCGCATACGCCTCCTCGCTCATAGGTGTGGCACGTAGCAGAGCTGCCTGGTCACTCGCGGAGCGAACTTGCTGATTTGTCACGCCACCTATGTCAAAGAGCAACTCTTGCTGCGCCAGAGGCTCCTCGAGGAGCACTAGTTCGCTCATCTCATAGTCTAGACAGAAGACAAACGGCTTGCCCTGTCCTCCCAGTTCGTTGAGCCTATCAATCATCGATTGCTTCATATCGTTCACTCGTTTTACTCCATTTTAACTTCGCAAATCGTTACCCGTCAGATGCGTTTGGACAAATCATTACTCGTCAAGTGTGACCACTTGCATCGTTAGTATCTGCAAATATACTATCTTCGTAGCTGTAATGAAACATCTACTCATAGCCGATAGTCACGACTCCTTCGTCTATAACCTCGTAGAGCTACTGCGACAGCTCGACGAGTGCACCTTTGAGATTCACTACACGGAGCAGATCACGCCCGATATGGTCGCTCGCTGTCACGGGATACTGCTCTCGCCAGGTCCTGGGGTGCCGACGGAGCAAACTTACTTGATGAACCTCATCGATAGTTGTCACAAGAAGCTACCGATGCTAGGAGTATGTCTCGGGCACCAAGCTCTCGCAGCTTACTGCGGGGCTAGACTCGAGCAGCTACAATCCCCCCTCCATGGGCACACCGACCAACTCATCATCGAGCATCATGACGAGTTGCTACGAGACATCCCGGCAGGTAGCCACATAGGGCGCTATCACTCGTGGGTCGTGCAGCCCGACAGCCTACCCGACACGCTAGAGGTCACGGCGCACGCTCGGTCTGATGGCTCCATTATGGCGCTGAGACATCGTAGCCTCCCTCTCTGGGGTGTGCAGTTTCATCCTGAGAGCTACATCTCCGACCATGGAAGACGCTACCTGCACAACTTCATCGCCCAGCTCTGACACGCCTTATCTTCGTCGCTCTTAGCCCCTCCGGGAGCGGGTCGCTACGAAGGGACTCGCAGAAGTCACTTCACTATTCGGGAAGAGAGGTTTCACCATCCGGGAAGAAAAATGCGTCAATTCGTACATTTGAAGAGTGGCTGCGCGACACTTTTTGTAGATTGGCGCAGATTGGGTACTTTTGCACTAGAGCTACTGAAAAGGCTCTCCTAGACCTGATGGGTCTTTGTCTCACTCTACAGAACGATAATACAGTATGAAGATAGCTATAGTTGGTGCTAGTGGAGCGGTGGGGCGTGAGTTCCTCCGTCTCTTGGAGCACCGTGACTTCCCTATTGATGAGCTACGGCTCTTCGGTTCGTCTCGCAGTGCTGGTAGCGAAATCACATTCCGCGGTAAGGAATACAAGATAAAACTCCTAGCCCAAAACGATGACTTCAAGGATATTGACGTAGCATTTGTCTCTGCCGGCGGACAGACGGCACTAGACTTCGCCAGTACAATTACGAAGCATGGGGCACTGATGATAGACAATTCGAGTGCCTTCCGTATGGACCCCGAGGTGCCACTCGTTGTGCCTGAGGTCAACGGAGCTGACGCGCTACACCCTGCCAAAAGAATCATCGCCAACCCCAACTGTAGCACGATACAGATGATTGTGGCTCTGGCACCAATCCACGCGCTGAGCCCGATAGAGCGAGTGCATGTGGCTACCTACCAAGCAGCTAGCGGTGCTGGTCACGATGCGATGCTAGAGCTGGAGGGGCAGGTACGTGACCAAGCGATGGGTAAGCCGTTGCAGACAAAGGCTTTCGGCAATCAGCTCCTATATAATCTCATTCCTCAGATTGACATCTTTACGGACAACGACTATACGAAAGAGGAGATGAAGATGTACAACGAGACTTGTAAGATACTCCACAACGATGAGATACGAGTCAGCGCCACTTGTGTCCGAGTCCCCGTACTGCGAGCCCACAGCGAAGCAATTTGGGTGAAGTGTGCTGAGCCGCTCACTGTAGAAGCAGTGCGCGAAGCGATGTCGCATCAGAAGGGATTGCTCCTGATGGACGACCCGGCGAAGCGCAGCTACCCGATGCCTCTACACTGCTCTATGCAAGAGCCAGTCTATGTGGGACGTCTGAGGGCTGACCTTGCCGAGCCGGGATGTGTCACATTCTGGTGCGTGGCTGACCAGATTATGAAGGGGGCTGCGCTCAATGCTATTCAGATTGCTGAGTACCTGATGCAGGAGGGTGCTATTGGCAAGTAAAATCTTTGACCCAATAAGCGAGTTAAACATGGAGCATACCAGCGAGGGCAATCCGCAAGAGCTAGTCGCTTTTCTCACACACTGCAAGGACTACTGCGCACTCATAGAGCATGCGTCCGAGTATAGCCGTGGGGAGTTTGTGAGGCGTGCCTACGGCTATCTTCCAAATATCTTTAGCTACTTGTCTCAGATGCCAGCAACCCCTACGGAGGAGCTGGAGGAGTGGCTCACGGGCTACACGCAGATAATCTCGGATGAGACGGTGAGCTACTACGAGGAGCAGGTGTGCGCCTTACTAGGCGAGGAGCTGGATCTCTTCCTTCACTACCCCGTGGGTGTAGTGCAAGATGGCGAGCTACAACCAGAGCGACTCTCACGGCTCTTGCTACTGATTTACCGTGAACTGGGGACACCTTTATTAGTACTTAGAGAGGATGCGGGCGAGCTACTGGTCGCGACGCTCTCGATACTGCAATACGCTTTTGACTCCTATATGGGCGATGCACTCCTATCCGCTATGCGGGTGCTGCACTACCACAAGAATAGCGAAGCTCTAGAGGAGGAGACAAACTGCTAAGCCTTAGGAAGCATACAATATATAATAGAGTAAACAACTGTGCTGTCATCAATAACCAAAGAGGAAATCGGCAAGCTAGCCAAAGCGTCCTTCACCGGAGAGATTGTAGTTGTGGACTCACTCCCGCAAGTAGAGCCAGCCGTAGCTGCTCTAGAGGAGTGCGCCATCATAGGTATGGACACGGAGTCCAAGCCAGTCTTTAAGAAGTCTGAGCGTCAGTCCGTAGCACTGATTCAACTAGCGACAGAAACCTGCTGCTACCTCTTCAGGATTAACAAAATAGGCATCCCATCTCGACTGAAGTGTCTACTGGAACGTGAGGACATACTCAAGGTCGGGCTAGACCTTTGCGGGGATCGCCGACAGCTGAGACGGTTTGCAAAGGAGCTTTATCCTAAAGGCTTCGTAGACTTACAGCGACTGACGCCCGCTTACGGCATCCATGACTTAGGTCTGCAGAAGATCTATGCTATACTCTTCGGGGAGAAGATTAGCAAGCGTGCCCAGCTGACCAATTGGGAGGCGGCTACGCTAACGCCTGCACAGCAGAGCTACGCTGCTCTCGACGCATACGCCTGTCTCCGCATTTATCACCGCCTAGAGTCAGAGCCTATGCCACTCCTCCACCACTTCGGGCTCTGCCCCGAGCTACCCGCCTAGGACTTTACCACAAGCGCTACAACCTACATCATCCCTATGTACCAGCTATACCTCAAGCCTCATCGTGAGGAGCCGCTCCTCAGACGTCATCCATGGGTCTTCTCAGGCGCACTACAGCGCTCCAAGGAGAGCATACCGCTAGGTGCCACAGTGACTATCCTCAACCACGACGGCTCACAGCAACTGGGACAAGGGCTCTACGAGGGCGGGACGATAGCCGTCCGCATGATGACCTTTGGTGAGGAGGAGATAGGCGCGTGGCAAGATTTCTTTACCACACGACTGAGCCAAGCGTATCAGCTGCGCAAGACGCTCCTCCAGAGCCAGGACGGACGCCAGACTGACTGCTGGCGCTTGTGTTATGGCGAGAGCGATTTCATACCAGGGCTGGTCATCGACATATACAGAGAGGTGGCGGTGGTGCAGATACATGCACTAAGTCTCTACCCGCTACGTCCGTTGATTGCCGAGGTACTGCGCGAACTACCAGAGCTTGGCATAGACTACGTCTACGACAAGTCCGTCGAAACGCTCCCAGCGCAGACACCTAGTGAGTGGATTATGCCGAATGGCTACCTAGGCAAAGCACCTTCGGCAGAGTACAATCGGACAGTGCAGGAGTACGGTTACAGCTTCCTACCAGACTGGGAGCGAGGACAGAAGACCGGTTTCTTCGTCGACCAGCGCGAGAACAGACGGCTTGTCGAGTCTTACGCTCGGGGACGCAACGTCCTCAACGTCTGTTGCTACTCGGGAGGATTCTCCGTCTATGCTCTCGGAGGTGGCGCCCAGCGTGTCGTCTCTCTAGACAGCTCTGCGCGAGCTATCTCACTCTGCGAGGAGAGTGTGGCGCTCAACTTCTCTTCAAACCCAGAGACGCATCAGAGACACGAGGCAGTCGTGGCTGATGCTTTCGACTATCTCTCTACGGTTGAGGCGGGAGACTACGACCTGATTGTCTTAGATCCCCCCGCCTTTGTGAAGCAACGCAACCATAGACAGCAAGGACTAGGCGGGTATCGCCGACTAAACGAATTAGCGCTTAGGGCTATCGCCCGTGGAGGACTGCTCTTCACCTTTAGCTGTTCGCAGGCAATATCGATGGAGGAGTTCACCCTAGCGGTGATGACTGCGGCCACACTTGCTGGACGTGATGTGCGTATCCTCAAGCGTTTAGGACAAAGTCCCTGTCATCCGATCAACATCTTTTACCCAGAGGGGGAGTATCTCAAGGGGCTTCTTCTCTATGTCTCCTGACCTATGTCGCCGAAGCCCGAAGAGCCCACCCCAGACCTACTGACATCCCAGGCCACTAGTGCTGTGGCTGGTGGCATCGACTGCGAGCGGCTCTTTGCCTTGATGACACAACAGCTCTCTCTAGTCGTCGACACGCGACGCTCTGGTAAGCTTTACCGCCTGCTCCAGAAAGCTCTCGAGACCCCAACGGACAACCTCAAGCTCCTGCAGACCGAAGGACTACACTGGCTACACCGAGCAGCCCGTCACGACTCACTCCCTGCTATCGACTATCTGGTCAAGCTCTATCAACCACTCGCAGACAGAGCTGCTCAAATCTGCCTGCGACGCTTCCTGCGCCAGCGGGCAGCACTGCGAGGAAGCGCAGACGACTTCTATACGCTCGCTCTACATCTTATGACCCCTCAGACAGGACTACGTAAGAACTACCGAGAGGCTAGTGACTGTCTCCGCAACGCTATACAACGGGGACACCGAGATGCGCACCTCCTACTAGCACAGCTATACCAGAGAGGTGCCGGCGTCATACGTAGCCACGAGCAGTACCTATACCATCTTGAGGCAGCAGCTCAGGCAGGTCTCGAGGAGGCTCAGATAGCCCTTGCCAGAGCTTACGCACAGGATGGGCTATTCGTGCAGGAGGAGCGGGTCGAGTACTGGCTCTCGCAAGCCGTGCAGCAGGGCGTCCCCGAGGCTCTCTACCTCCTGGGTAAGCTGTGGTATCACCAGGATGGTGACCACTGCACCCTACGTGTCCGCCCCTTATGGCAACAAGCTGCTGAGGCTGGAATCCCTGAGGCTTGCTACCAAGTAGGGCGACTGCTCCTGACGGATCCACAGCAAGCTACCCATCGAGCTGAAGCTATCCGCTACTTGTGCCAAGCAGCGCAGCTCGGCGTCTATCCTGCCGCTCAGCTACTCTACCGATACCAGTACGACACTAGTGGACGGTACATCGGCATCCTTAAAGAGCCTCTGCCAGACTACGTAGCGGTCGAGCAGACACTCTTCTAGCGAGCCAACGAGAATCTTCAAAACATTTACCAACGAAACCATTCCTATGAAATCACACTTAGTCAAGCAAGAATCCTACCTCTCTCACATAGATAACCAGAGAGGCAGTAGCGTAGCTGTCGACCTTCCAGTCGCTTCTGGCGGCACGGACCAAGGCCCCACCGCATTCGAGCTCCTCGCCATGTCGCTCAATGGTTGCATTGCGACCATCTTTACCACCATGGCTGAGAAGAAGCGTCTCACCATCGAGCATCTAGAGCTAGACTTAGAGGCAAAAACCACAGAGGGCGAGATGGAAGCAATCGACTACACGCTACGGGTTAAGACGACAGCTTCTGACAAAGAGCTAGAGAAGTGTCTTGAGCTGACCGAAAAGGTCTGCCCCGTGGGACGACTCTTCCACCGCGCTGGGGTTCCCTTCACCCACCGCATCGAGCGACTTTAACATATGACCTCTCTCCCCTACCCTCGCTCTCTGGGTGAGAGAGGTATCATACGAAGAAGAGTGCTACGCACACTGGGGGCGCTAGCATAGAGCAGCGCAGATGCGGTCGCACCAGATTAGTCCATCGTGCGTCAAGCGCAGATGGTCATCGGCTGTCTGAGTGAGCAACCCTTGTTCGAGCCACGGCGTGGCGCGCTCTAGCAGCGGAGCTTCTCGTAGTTCCGACCGATGCAGGTCTATACCCTGAGAGGTCCGTAGCCCCAGCATGACACACTCCTCGTATAGCTCGGTCGGCGAGAGCCACTCCTCCTCAGCAATCGGGAGCGCCCCCTGCAGGAGAGACTCTATATATAGGTGTATGTCGGAGACATTCCACCAGCGATGCCCCGCTGTGTAGCTATGCGCGCTAGGACCTAGCCCCAGATAAGGTGTGCCGTCCCAGTAAGCGCTATTGTGCTGTGACACAAAGCCTGGGCGTGCCCAGTTGGACAATTCGTAGTGCGTGAAGCCAGCCTCCCGACAAGCTGCGACCAGCGCATAGTACTGCTCCACGTAGGTCTCTTCGCTCGTAGGTGTGACCGCTCCTCGCTCCCTCAGACGATCCAGCCGTGTGCCACGCTCGTAGGTCAAGCCATAAGCAGAAAGGTGCGTCACTGGAAGTGCCAGCGCATGCGCCAAGCTCTCCTCCCAGTCCCGATCATATCCCTCAGGTAGCGCAAAGATTAGATCAATGCTCACATTGGTAATGCCCGCTTGTCGTATGTAGCTAATCGCTCTCTCGGCTTGCGCTGCGGAGTGGCGACGATGTAGGAAGCGCAGCGTCTCATCGCTCCAGCTCTGCACGCCTAGGCTAATACGGGTGAAGCCTAGCTGAGCTACCCCATAAGCCCACTCAGGAGAGACATCCTCGGGGTTTGCCTCGAGCGTTATCTCAATCGTCTCATCAAGTGACCAGATCGAGCGAACCTGATGCATCAACTGCTCCAAGAGCGGGAGCGGAAGGCTACTCGGCGTCCCACCACCCAGGTAGACGGTACGAGGCGAAGCTGCCCACGGCTCCTGGTCATGGTAGACTGCCAGCTCTCGACAGAGTGCTGCCACAAAGGAATCCTGCAACGAGGAGTCACTCTGCGAGTAGAAGTCACAGTAGATGCACCGCGTGGGGCAAAATGGGACATGCATGTAGAGTCCCCACATATTACTTCTTCAGTTCATCCGAGTTGTAGTAGAGGGCACCCGCAGAGAGTGCGCCAGTATGTCCGCTGAAAGCAGCAGGCTCGACAAAAAACTCGACCAGAACATCCTCCGGTAGGAAGTCCCGTGAGATGGTCACCGAGCGTCCCGCGAGGTTTTGCCCCAGGAGTACCATAGGACAGTCGAGGTGAGAGCCGTAGAGACGGTAGTAAAGATTGACCGTGTGTCCCACACGCTCATCTAGGTCATAAGCCCACGTGATTGTTAGCTCACGGTCATGTGCCGACACCTCTTCGATACGAGCTGTGCCAAAAGGTACAGCGGGCTTTCCGCCGAAAGCGGGTCTCAGTGTCGGCAAGAGGAGCTCATCCTGTCGCTCTGCGGGTAGCTCGTCATACATCTGTAGGAGTTGCTCCGCACGGTAGTAGCTCACCCCTGAGAGATTGTACTGTGCTAAGGTATCGAGCTGGTTATAGATGTCTTGGAGCTTCCAGCGTGAATTGTCATACAGACGGTAGACCCCTAGCCCCGCCACCACAGGGCCGTAGGGAGCGATGCGCTTCGCCCAGTCAGCTATGTAGTAGTTAAAGTGTCCATCCTTGTAGTAAATCATCGGAACAATGAAGTCAACTATGCCACGCTGAAACCAGACAAGCGGATCTTGCGACACATCCTCCTTGCAAAAGTAGCCCCCTGGTGCCGGCTTAGGTAACTGCTGATACTTGCCAATACAGGCGGTAGAGAGAGCCACCTCTGGAGCCACCTCCAGCAGCGTGCGGTGGAGCGTGTCGATCATCGCCGTCACATTTGCCTCACGCCACGCCATACGGGGGAGCCTCTCGGGATTCATTCGCTGGTAACTCTTGAGGTCGTTGAATTTGCTCGGGCTATCAGGATAGCGGATGTAGTCTAGGTGCACGCCATCCACGTCATAGCGGGTGACTAGATTGCGCACCAGTTGCGCCATATGCGTGCGTACAGCAGGCTGGGCTGGGTCCATAAACCATGCGTTGCCCTGTCGGAGACACATCTCGGGGTGCGCAGCGTAGAAGCCCTTTCCCTGCTTAGCCAGCGCACGCACGTGATCCTGCGTACCTAGAGGATAGGAGACCATCCAGGCATGTACGCTCAGACCTCGATGGTGACACGCATCAATCGCATACTGGAGCGGGTCATACCCCTCAGGGAGTGTGCCACTCTTACTCACCGTTGTAGAGAGAGGCTCGAGACTACTCGGATAGAGCAGGTCACCACGTAGACGAACCTGTAGGAAGATCGTATTAATCCCCGCCCGGACGCACGCATCTAGCATCTTGTCGAGCGACTCCTGCTGTCGTACCACCCCAGCAGGCGTATCGGCGCTAACCTTCGGCCAGTCTAGCCCCCAGATTGTCGTGAGCCATACAGCACGCATCTCCGCCTTCGGATGCTGAGGCGCCGGATAGGCGACGTCACTCATCGTACAGTCGGGGAGCTCGATATGCGGTCGCCGTGGTGCAGACTGACGTGAGCCGCACTGGGTAAAGAGGAAAAGCGTCAGCAACAACAGGGTCGACTGACAGAGGGAAGATGTAAGTCTCTTGGACATCGCTCGTGTGAATTGATAGATGGCACAAAGATACTAAATAGATAGAGCCTAGCGTAGCACGACACGCCCATATCCAGGGCTGACGCATTATATATATAATGAGTTTATCTATCCCTCGCTGGTCGCTATGTGTAGCTCTTGACAGAGCGATTATGATGAGACTGTTGCAAAAGTCAACAGTCTCAATATAATGTGCCCCCCCCTGCCCTCTAATCTCTAACTTCTAACCTCTAACTACCCTCCTTTTTCGAATATCCACGTGGAAAATCTCAAATCTCCACGTGGATATTTTTTATTTTCCACGTGGGCGTCATTCATTTCCTCCGAAGTTTCATTTGATTCCTCCGAAGAATTTTTTCTTCCCCACGTGGAAAATAAAAATTCTCCACCTGGATATTTCAAAATATCCACGTGGAAATCCGTTTTCCCCGACATCGGGCCGTTTCGATTTGTCGTTGGGTCTAAATTATTGTGAGCCTGTTGACTTTTGCAATAGTCTATAATGCGTCAGCCCTGCGCCCATATCTATTTCGGAGCACGGGGCTTCGGACTATTGTCACTAGATAATGAGAGAGCTTCGCCACGCCCCTTACAGCCTTGCGCTACACGCCTGCACCACCAGCCAATCATCTGGTAAAGCTTCTAAACGATTACTAGACTTCCTCTGCCATCGGAGAGACATTCCTCCTGAAAGGTCGAAACGCTCCTCCCCAGAAGTCAAATCACCTTTCCCCAGAAGTCTGCTGAACATTAGTCCAAGTTCGTCCAGCTTTTCGTCACTTCATAGTGCTTTATTGTTGCGACTTTGGGACTAAGTACGTATATTTGCGAAATGAATGGGTGCAGGTGCACAAGGATGCTTTCGCATGCGCCCCATTCTAGGCAGAAGACTATTCATTACTCTATATAATTGAACTATGATAATAGGCGTACCTAAAGAAATCATGCACGATGAGGCTCGTGTCGCAGCGAGTCCCGAGGCAGTGAAGCAGTATGTCGCTGATGGACACACTGTACTATTTGAGCGTGGAGCTGGCGAAGGCGCAGCTTATCACGACGAGGACTATCAGGCAGCTGGTGCTGAGCTGATACAAGGTCCGGAAGAGATCTACCGCCGTGCGGAGATCATCATCAAGGTCAAGGAGCCACTCTTCAACGAGCAGCTTGGCAAGCATGAGATCGACATGATGCACAAGGGGCAGTACCTCATCACCTTCATCCACCCAGCCTCTCCTGTGAACCATGATATGGTACGCAAGATGG
>OLNQ01003237.1_pt1 | contig 13322 bp, 16 predicted proteins | sample 1672821 | NCBI WGS metagenome assembly OLNQ01 (sample SAMEA3136727, study PRJEB25190) | human gut metagenome | biome: human gut; feature: human-associated habitat; material: faeces | place: Austria | collected 2013 | reverse complement strand
CGCCGAAAAGGACGATCAGATAGAGATCGATGCACAAAGCGGTTTTGTCGCCGGACACCTTCACGCCGACAAGGTCCGTATCCTTCGCGCCGATGATGCGCGTCAGATTTCCGCTCAGCGTGTCACACAGTCCATAGACACCCGGTACGCCAAGCGCCGCTTTCATCGCGGCCAGACTGACGACCTCCTCCGAAATCTTGTCAATATTCACTTTGCCGGGCTTATCGCCGCCGGTCTGTGGCATGGGGCGCCTCCGTTCATACAGTCAGAATTTTATTTTATCTGCTCTGCGTTCGCTATCGCAGTGGCAAGTACATTATATCAAAAGACCCTCGCATTTTCAATCTTATTTCACGAATCGGCGAGGGTCTTTTTTGGTTTGTTTTTTTGTTTTTATTGATATTCCATGACTAGAAACATTGGCTTAATCGTCACAATTTCATCATATTCCTCTTTGTGAACTACCCACCGTCTAAAGCCAGTGGGATTGCGATAGCCTTATTTCAAATCGTGAATTACAACAAAACCGGTATGCTGTTCTATTTATGAGTTCAGCATACCAGTTTTATCACCTCACTTCAAGAGTAATGTTGTAAAGGTTGGTGCACTACGCAAGTGACAGGAAACGGCTAATTCCAACTCAGCCGATAATACTCATATTGCGTATCTTGCTCATCTTTTATGAAAGCAGCGATACAGCCTTCTTCGCATACGGTGCGAAGTACAACCGGTTTCCTAGAATATTCCGACGAAATCTGCACTGCGTGAACGTCTCCGTTTATGCTGTCAATCTTTAATAGCTGAAATGTAGAATCTACACACAAGGTCACGTCGGTTTTGCTGTCTGTCATGCGATACAGCGGCTTGTTGACTGCTGTATTCTTTTTCTCTTTTGATCGGAAATTATATACCATCAATGAGAATTTTCCGGTTTGTTCATAATCGCCAAGTCCGCAAACCAGAGCATCTTTTGTGAGTCCAAAAGATGTTATCTTTCCATCCAAAGTCACAGATTCAATTTCTCCGTTTTTTCCTACGATCAGGAACCGAGCATCTCCCGCATCGTTTTCCGTCAAGAAGCAAATCTCTTTTGTGTTGCACGCCGAATCGGTGCTGACCAGATTCTGACCCTTTGGCAATTCGATTTCGGATAATTTCTCTCCGTCAAAAATTTCCAGTCCAAACTCTGATTTTTTGGAATCTTTCCATAGAAGTACCGGACTGCCCTCTAATATAGAAAGCTTTGGAAGGTCTTCGTAATAGCTGCATATACCAGATCGAAGATTTTGTTTTGTTCCGTTTTCAAAATGTACAACCGTCCATTCCAACGGCCCGTTCTTCATGACATAATCGACATACAAAATCGCATTTCCAAAAGGAACCGCACTATGGGTTTGCGCGTTCAAATCCATTGGAACTACTTGTTCTAATGTATCATTCTTTAAATTATACTTAAAAAATCCTTTTGTCTCAGAACCCGGTCCGACATTGACCTTTATGCTTTTTTCTAAAGAAAGCAGCAAATTTTCTTCATCTGCATATTGTGGAAAAGTATCAAGGTTCTGTTCTAAGCTGAGCTTTGTATCCAACCTGTTCACGTCCATGCTTGGTTCTGTCCGCGAACTACACCCAGCTAAGAAGAGTACGGTCAATATCCCCACAAAAAGCACGTTGATGATTCGTTTCATGGCATACCTCATTTTATTCATAAGATTTCTCCTTCCTACAATTATTTCATCTATTCATCATTTTCGAATATTTGCTTTACGCTTTTAAGCTCCACGAATGCTTTACCTGAATCTCCTTTGTTTAGTTCTTTTGTGTATAAAAAAAGATTCAATAAATTAAACGCATTTACAATCAAAATGATAAACTCGGGTTTGTCAATATATCCATCAACGAAATTCACCCCTAAAATCACAGCAATGAATAATATGAGGTTTACTTTTATATTACGAAAGTGATCTTTTTGATAGAGCGTTGTCACGATCATGCAAATTGCTGTTCCAAATGCATCAAGTTTTGCGACTACGATTGCATACTGCTGCATTGCGTGCTCATATATAAAAGTTTCTGATACTCTATCTGTAATGAGCTGCAGCAATAACGGCGCACTGATATTTCCCAGATGATACATAGCATAATTTCTAAGCAATAGCGCTCCCATCCATATCAGAACAATTATTGTTATTGTTGAATTTTCTTTTTTCCACCAAGCTATCACTATCAGGATCAATGCCGCGACTGTTATGATAGCATATAGAATTGGTCTCGAAAGAAGTACGATCTCTTCTGCCGTTCCTGTTGGCCTAATGCTTGATGCTGCATAGTTTCTGAGAGAAAGCAGAAACATTGCAATTGCATAAACCTGAATCGTTATGCCAACGTATTTTTTTGATTTCGTCATTTTTTTCCTTTCCTTGCACATCATAGTATCTTAGAAATGATCCATCAACCAATTATCTTCCCATCATACTTTTCAGCAGAGAATCCATATGATCATTTTTATCCTCTTTTGGTATTACGCAGATTCAAGATAACATCTCGTCAAGCATATCCTGTGTAACAACGTTTTCTCCAAAAGTAAATCCGGTAAACGGCAATCCCTTTTTATCCGTACCCTCTAACAAATCCATGATCGTCACATTGCACCGGATCTCCTGCATTTGATCCTGCTTGGAAAATCCGACCAAGATTTCATAGACAGCATCATCCATGCGCAAAGTTCCCTCGAGCGGTCCTTCCCACAACTTTTTACCTGTGGAAAATTCATTCGCAAGTACAGAACCATTTGCTGTGCCGGAATAAACTTTTCGATCGATCCGCACATCAAACTCAAGCGAAACCTCCGCCTCAGTCGTGCTTGCCTCTTTCATTTCATAGGAGTAAGCAGCCTCGCCTTTTTTCGTGTTTTCCTCTATGATCTGCCCGGATACCGATTTCAATACGGTTATCGAATCTGTAAGCGTTCTGCTGCCGTTGTCATCATTTAGGCTCGGCTGCCTGAAAAAAGCGAAAATCACGATTGCCGCTATGACAATGACGATAAGGCACACAAGGTATATATGCTTTCTCATTTCAATCTCCTTTAACTCCCAAGCAGCTTCTGCACTTGCTGCTTCTGCTTCTTCCTCATCCTCGTTCATTTATCCGAAGTTTTTTGCTTCTGTATATAATAACCGCCGAAAAGGTCATTTGGGGACAAGAAATTTAAAATTTTTTATATTCTTCAGATCATAAATTGCAATAAATCCGGTATACAAAAATCTCTTTGTAGATTCAGTATACCAGTTTTATCTTTGTTGCTTTAAGCGAAATCTTATTCAATCTTCCTATCAAAATGCAACCCACAATAACGTTCCGTACATGACTGTGAAAACAATGCTCGCCAGAACAGAAAAACACACGCCGTCAAAATCATTTTGGTCTATGAATTTTTTTATCGCAAACGTAAAGAAAAACATAAAGAGCAAATGTAATCATAAGATTCCCCCTTAGGATTATTCTCAACTTCGAGTCGGCATCAATGCATCTGATTTTTGACATGATCTCATCGGATTCCGCTTATAACGAATCACCTACTGTATGTATACAACAGGGGTCATTTCAAATGCGGCTCCGTTTTCATCTCTTAATCTGGTTTCGTATACTATTTTTTGTTTCGGATCATCAGGACGATCATAGTGATCATAATACGGATCAATTTTATCATCTAAAACGCTGAGAAAATATCCGTTTTCATACAATATGTCCCTTGCATATACCCCCGAGTATATGACCTCAACGGAACCTGCTTTTTTGTTTTCCCCAAATTCGATAAAAAGGTTACGCCCTTTGAACGGAACACTGACATTTTCATACGATGCGTTTGAAAGTTTGCTCTTAAAAGATGGGACTTTTGAATAGAAATTCGCGATCTTTTTCTCGAAAATAAAAATGCCAACATTTTCGTCCGGATTTTTTGTCAATATGACAAGATATCCGTCTCCTTTATGCCAATCCACCACTTCACCGAATTCTTCATTCTCAATAATTTCATCACTGCTAAAAAACATCCTTGGAAAACCAATATAACTTAGAATGAGAATGAAAAGGAATGCGAGAATCGCATATTGTCCTGTTTTCAGATTTAACTTATGTATTTTCATTTCATTCTTCATTTAAAACCCCTCCTTCTTCCGAAATAAAAACGGTATGCTGTCCCTTTTGTAAGTTCAGCATACCAGTTTTATCATCCCAATTTCAAGTGTAATGTTGTAAGTGCGCGGTTTTTGTTGTAAGTGCTTAATTTTTTACAGTATCTGGATGTATTGGGAGTTGGATTTCTGTAAATACATCGATTTGTCCATCTTGTTCTTCCAGATTCCACTGTACCTGTCCGCCTGCGTGCTTTACCGCATCTAAGATATTCCGCACACCGAGACCATGATTTTCTTTGTCTGCTTTGGTCGTTTGTCCAAGTTGGATGATACCGTCTTCGATAACAGGTCTTTCGCTCGTCGGATTCTGTACCCGAATGAATTGATGGTCACGAAAGTTCGTAAAGGAGATCCGAACGCTGCGATCCTCTTTACATCTTAACGCTGCTTCGTAAGCATTGGCGATCACATTCGTAAAGATCACGCAAAGCGCGGTCTCTGAAATGTCAAAGCTCTCCGAGAACTGTCCGACCAGCTCTACATGGATACCATCTCGCAGTCCTTTGCTGTAGTAGGCATTTACCACCGCATCGCCGATCAGGTTGCCGGTCGCGAGGTGCTTCATTTCCGCCTGCTGTCCCATCAGTTCCGAAACATACGAGAGTACACGCTGGTCTCCCGCGTCTTTTGCGATGGACGCGATAGCCTGCAAATGCGCACTGCTGTCATGACGAAAACGCCGCAGTTCCTGCTGCTTCTCATAGAGCAGATGATACTGCCCCGTCTGTTCCTTGATGCAGCGTTCATTGAGTTCGACCTGTGTCCGCAGTTCCTTACGCTGAAAATAGAGGCACACGCCGAGTGCGATCGTAATGGTGAGGATCATTCCGGTTAGACCATCCACGATCGTCAAAATACCTTCCACCTTCAGTACGTCCTCTTCGGCGGTGCTGTAATAACTGAATGTAGGGATGGTTAGTATCACTGTAAAAATCAAATAGGTCCAAAACGGAATGTTCAGCAGCGCAGCATGGATTTTTTCTCGTTTCTTCCGAAGCAGGATCGCTAACAAAATAAAAAAAAGCAGTATGAGTGCATTGCAAATCAGGGTCGCGCGATACCAGTCAATCATCACGTCTCGATCAAATTGCAAAACGGCCGTTAGGATACCCATGAAAAAACTGTATACGGATGCCCTGCATAAAGCATATGTGAGAACCACTCCGATTTTTAAATGGGCGAAAAGCAAAAAAAGATTGACCCATGATAAGATTTGAACTGCTGCAGTAACCGAAAACCAATTCGGAAACATCACCGGCAGCAGCACTGCCGCTGCCGCGGTCAGTGCCACCAGCGGCCAGCAAGCTTTTTCGCGTATTTCATATCCCAGGACATAACGGAACATGACAAAATTAAAAAGCAGCAAAAGGCACCGCAGTGCAATCCCCATCCAGATCATCTGCCGTACCTCGCCATCTTTTTCGCGTAATGCATATATTTTTCTTCACAAGCCTTTCTTCTGCGCGTGCTGAATGGAAAGCGTTCTTCGCAGTCGTCCAAATGTACCCCTTTTTTGTCCAATTTTGCTATATAGCGGCAGCCGACGATGCAGGTATCATGAATGCGCAGAAAGTCTTCGGCCGGAAGCATGGCTTCCCATACGTTCAGAGAGCGGCGGACCGTATAGTCCGCCCCGGATGCCAGATGGACCTGACTGTAAATATCCTGCACGCGGATCCAGACGATATCGCCGACCTGTAAGGATGTGTTGTCATCAAGCGCCACAGTCTCATAAATGCTGTACAGGTCAAAGAATTTTTTCATCAAGAGGCAAAGCCGCTCGTAATCCATCGGTTTTTCAAAGAAACCGATCACATTGCGTCCAAAGGCCTCCCAGACGGCTTCACTGTGACCGGTCACAAAGATGATCAGGCTTTCCGCACTCTTTTTTTCCAGTTCATCCCGGATTGCAAGCCCACTTCTGCCCGGCATTTCAATATCCAAAAACAGCAAATCCGCCGCAAAGTCTTTCGCTTCTTCATAGTCGGTCACGCCTAAGATCCGCATGGCTCGCCCGTACTGTTCTTCGTAGCGCAGCAGGAGTTCTTCCGTTTCCCGCACGATTTCCGGCTGGTCATCGCAGATCAGCACATTGATCTTCCGCATCTCGCATCTTCCTTTCTATGGTCCATATCCCTTTTCTATTTCATGATACCGAAAAGTTCTGCAGGATGCAAGGGGAATGTTGTAAGTGCGCGATTTTTGATGTAAGTGCGCTTCGCAAGGCTCTGCCGCTTGGATCAGTACTTGCTCTGTACCACGATTTTGTCGGCGGTCTTGCCGGTTTCGCGCATCACGATGTCACAGATCTTGGCGACGGTATTGCTGTCAAGCTCCTGCTTATCGACAGTCACCGTCACGCTGCTGTCGGTCATAATAACGAAGGATTCCGGCAGGCCTTTGGACTTGATCATGCTTTCGACAGAGAGCTCTTTCTCCATGGTGTCCATGATGCGGGTCTTTTCGGCGGAGGCGTTCTTCTTCTCATTCTCGTTTTCGCTGTTGTTGATGGTCGAATCCAGATTTGCCAGCAGCTTGCCGCGGTCGAGGTCAAGGCTCGCGCGCATTTCTGCAAATGTCCCCTCCTGCGGCAGATTTTGCTCTGTCGCCGCCCGGCTGTCCACCAGCACGTCACCGTCATGTACCGGGATCTCGTCGTGCATGCCTGCCGTCACCATCAGCCCGGTGCCGAATACAACGATCAGCGCCAGCGCCGTCAGTCGTTTGCTCTTGTATAGAATATCCTTATAGCTGAACTTCTTTTTCAAAGTCACCCCTCCTGTTCTTTTTCAAAAACGATTACGCTCGAAACCGGGATCCGGTACAGCGTCGCCACGCCCTTGGTCAGATCATTGGCTACGACCGGGTTCGCGCCGCCCTCCGCGGTCAGAATCACGCCGGTCACCTTGTTGTTTTCATCGTATTCGATGATCGCATCGACCGCGCCGACCCCTTTCATGCCGGACAAGACGCTGCAAAGCTGTTCCTCGCTGCTGCCGTCCCGATCGATGATCTGCCTGCGCGTATCCTTGGAATCCGTCAGAATATTCAGCGCCAGGATCGCCACCGAGGTGATCAGCAGCACCGTCACGAGGCGCATCAAGGCCCCCTTGCCTGCCAGTTTTTCAAACATCATCTTTACTCCTCACCACTATATGATTTTTAATCCGAAATATACCTGATTACAGGATCTAAGATCATCAAAAGAATAATCAGCGAAAAGATCAGCTTCAGATATTTTTCCATTTCCGAATCCGGCACCAGGATCTCAAAGAAGGTCAGGGACAGAATCATCAGGAAAATATCTTTGATCCAGTTCATCACTTGTTCCATCATCCACCTCCGATCCCGACGATGATGCTGATAAAAATGATGAACAGCAGCGCGGTAAAAAACACGATGGCTGTCATCGAGATCAGGCAGTTTCCCATATCGCTGAGCCCCGCCGGAATCTTGGAGTCCGTCACCGGCTCCGTCACTGCCGCCGTCAGCTTATAGATCAGTGCGCATGCCAGCATCTTGAGCAGCGGCACAAGTGTCAGCAGGACCAGCATCAAAATGCCGAACACCCCGACGATGCCCTTGATCGAGCGCATGCAGCGCAGAAACAGGTCTACGGTATCCGCGGTAAATCCGCCGACGATCGGAATGAACGTGCTGAGCGAATAGCGTGCCGCATTGATCAGCAGCCCGTCGGAAGTATCTGTCAGCAGTCCCTGCACACTGAAAATGCCTGATAGGATTGCAAGAATCAATCCTGTCACAATCAACGCCGCATTGCGAATCAGCCTGGAAAGCTGATTGACATAGTTTTTTTCGGTCAGACAGTTGATCAGACTGAGCATGGTCGAGGCAAACAACGCCGGCAGAATGATCGTCTTGATCAGAACACCGAAGCCTGTCACCGCACCCAGCATCATTGGATGCAGGATCGTTCCCGAGGTGATTGATCCGGTCGCGATCAAAATCCCCAGCAGCACCGGCATGACCAGCGCCATCGTATTGACCATCGTCGAAACGGTGTCCAGACTCAAGGTATAGATCAGGCGAAAGCTGCTGACTGCAATACCGATGATCACCATCGTGCAAACGAGCTGTCCGATGCTGGACAGAGATTTTTTTCCGAACGAGGTTCCCAGGCTCTGCAGCAGTCCGATGGCAATACAGACCGTCAGAATCTGCACGCCGAGCAGCAGCGCGCTCCGGACCTCATAGAGAAACAGCGCCTTAAGATTTTCTATGAGCACCTGACTGTCAAACAGTGCCTCACCGTTCAAAGCGGACTCTACAATGCTGTCCAGAGTGAAATTCTCTGCCATGCCGCCAGAATACTCCGCTACCTGTTTTGTCAGCGCGTCGAACGCATCGGCATCTAGCGTTTCCTTCATTTGTTCTTGCAGAATTTGTTGATAGTCCATCTTCGGTTCCTTTTTGCACATTTTATGTGCGCTATGTTCTTTATGCTGAAAGCAGGCCTTGCTGCGTCGAAACGATTATACCAGCGAATCCAGCAGCTTCATCAGTGAAGTAAAGATTGGAATCGCCGCGAAAAAAATCGCGATCTTGCCTGCCAGCTGCACCTTGGTGCCGATGGACTTTTCTCCGGCGTCCTCACAGAGCGCTGCCGTAAATTCCGTCGCGTAGGCAATTGCCAGCACCTTGAGAATGATCGGAAAATATTCCTGTCCATAGGTCAGGCGGCTGTATAGGTTCTGCATGTATACGAAACCGTAGCGCAGGCTGTCCAGCGCGTAATACAGTAAGATGATCGAAACGCATAAGACCGCCTCTACGGTAAATTCCGGCTTGTAGCTGCGGATCAAGGCGATCAAAACCAGCCCCACAACCGCAATCGCGCAGATTTTGAGCATCATCAGCATGGTACACCTCTAAAATGTCAGGAAGACTTTGACGGTATCAAAAAACTCGCTGATCATTTTGATGATGATCGCCAGCACGATGATCACGCCTGCCAGCGTCGTCATCATGGCCTCCTCTTCTCTGCCCGCCTTGGTCAGGATTTGATTCAGCAGTGCGATTGCGATCCCGATGGCAGCAATTTTGAACAAAACATCTACATCAAATGACATTTTTTCTCCTTTCACAGCGCCTCACAGCAGCACGACTGCCAGCAGCGCTCCGGCAAAAAAACCGATCCTGCGCTGCAGCGGTCCCTTCGTGCGGTAAACTTCTTCCGCCTCCTGCAGCTGTACCTGCAGACGAGTTTCCAGATATTGAAACTGCCGCGCCTGATTCTCACAGTCGGTTTGTCCCAAAAACGTTCCCGGATAACAGACGAGCTGCAGATCCTGCGCTGTCAGCGGCGTTCCCTTGTAGACCGTTTCCGCGCTTTGTTTCCAAACAGTCTGCAGATCCCCCTGCTTTGCATCCAATGCCTGCTGCACCGCAAGAAGCAGCTGCATAGCCTTGGATTCCGCCTTTCCCGGCCTTTGCCGCAATACGCTCTGCAGCGGTTCCTGCAAGTAGTTAATCTCACTTTTGAGCTGCAGCATCATCTGCCAAAAATCCTGCAGCAGCGCGATGCGCTGTTTCAACTCCTGACTTTTGAGGATGCCGAACAGACCGAGAGAAAGGACGATTCCCAAAAGTCCTGCTGCCTTAAGCATCCAGCACCTCTTTCACCGTACCGGGCCCGCCTGTATGACTCAGAATGACCACATAGCGAAACGCTTTCTCATCGAGCAGGCTGCCGATTTTGGACGCTGCCGCGTCCTCCCGACAGTTTCCATGCATGGAAGTGATCAGGCTGATGCCCGCGTTGAGGCAGTCCTCGATGGCTGCCGCGTCCTGCTCCCTGCCGATCTCGTCGGTAAAGATGACCTGCGGCGACATCGAACGGATCAGCATCTGGATTCCTGCTGTCTTTTCGCAGCGGTCGAGCACATCACAGGACGGTCCCAGGTCAAAGCTCGGACGGCTCTGATACATGCCGGCAAGCTCCGACCGTTCATCACAGATGCCGACTTTGATATGATGCCAGCTGAAATTGCGCGCCAGATCGCGCAGCAGTGTCGTTTTGCCGCAGCCCGGCGGCGAGATGATCAGTGTATTTGCAGGCTGCACCTGTCCGTCTTTTTGATATAGACGGTGAAAAACCGCGTCGCTGCAGCCTTTGATCTCTTTGGCGAAACGGATATTCAGCGAACTAATCTCCTTGATCAGCGCCGCCTCGCCGTTCTTTTGCACGACCTTACCGCAGACGCCGACGCGATGCCCGCCCTCGATGGTTACGAAGCCCTTGGCTAAATCATTTTCGTAGGCATAATACGAAAACCGCATCAGGCGATTGAGCGTTTCCTGCAGCTCCTCCGCGGTAACGATGTGCGGAATCCGCTGCGTACCCTTGCCGGTCTCAAGACGCACCTGCTGCCCGCAGCGCAGGCGAATTTCCTCTAAGCTGCAGAGCACGCTCCCCGGCAGCCCTTCGAGCTCCTGCCCAATGGACGGCGGCAGCCTGTTCAAAATTTGTCTAAAGTGTTCCATGCCCTTATCCTCTTTTCTCTGCTTTTTTAAGTTTGTACAGTCTATGCGTCGGACAAGGTTTTATGACAAAAAAAGACCACCGGTAAATCCGGTAGTCCTATACGGCTAAAATTCTTTTTTATTCTTCAAAAAATTCGTAATCTAAAGAGTCCAAAGCAGTACCTCTACTTCTTGTGATGATGATATGGATCGTGGCAATGCTCCGCGTCACATTCTTCTTCCTCTTTTTTGAAAATATCCCAGTCGTGGTTGATATACAGAGAATCATCAATAAACTTCTTCTGTTCCTCCCACCATGCATCGCTGCCCCACTTGTTGGGATCGTTGTGAGAATCGAAATCAGACTTGCCCGCGCCCTTCTTATTTCCGTTTGCGGTCGTGCCTTTGCCGTATGCGGCGCCTCCCACTTGCGCTAGGTCAAGCATGTAGCTGTACAGCCGCTCCTGCTCTTCCCACCATGCATCACTGCCCCACTTGTTGGGATCGTTGTTATCGTCGGAATCAGAATTGCCGGCATCCTTTTTATTTTCTTTTGTCTTGGAAGTCATCCCTTTGATCGTCTTCGCCGCATCGCCGATGTCATGAAAAAACGAAGCAAAACTTTGCAGTATCGAATTCAGTACTCCAATGACAATGCAAATAACAAACAGCACTAAGAACATGTAGAACATAAACGACAACATGACATACCCACCTTTCAAACAGCAGCGCTTGCCTGCTATTATTCTATCACAATCCTCTGGCAGGAACAAGCGTTCCCGTCATATTCACAAAAGATTTTGCTTTAGCTTTTGCGCGGACTTTTGCTTACCCTACTCCACGCCCAGTGCCTTAAACACAGCCTCCTGCGGGCTGCTGGGACAAAAATGCGCATCACGAAATCAGAGATTTCTATGCACACATGGCGCTCACCCATGAGCGACGTTCCGCAAGGTGCCTTTGTCATCATCCCCTACCTTTGATTTTACTCAGCAAGCAGCCAGTCAATCAGATTCAGTGACTTTATGCCCTCGTAGGAATTGATGAAGCTTCGATCCATAGACAGTATGATTTTTTCGTAGTTATCTCCAATCATGCGCAATGGACGAAGCTCCCGTTCACGGGTCTGAGGAGACTGCATACTCTCCGTTACTTGAATATATACCTTATCGTTCGGTTTCTCCGCAACAAAGTCAACCTCCGTCTCTCCGACCTTTCCGATATATACCCGATAGTCACGGCGCAGCAGCTCTAAAAATACGATGTTCTCAAGGATATGACCGCGGTCTGCATCCCGGTAGCCCAATAGCAGATTACGAAAACCCATGTCGATGATAAAGTTCTTCCCAAGTGTTTTGAGCAGCTGTTTTCCTTTTACATCATACCGACCGACAGAGAAGAACACAAATGCATTGCGAAGCATGGTAATATACTTATCCACTGTTTTTCCTGCAATGTTCTTTTGCTTTCCGGTTTGCATATCGCCCTCATTAGAGAGTACATTTCCGATGCTGTTCGGAGAAGTAATGCTGCCGATGTTTGAACACAAGAACAGCATGATCTTTTGAAGCATTGCTTGGTCCGCCCCGTTATTGCGCTGCAAAATGTCACGCAGCACTACGGTAGAATAGATGCCCTCCAACGCTTGATTGCTTCTCGCTTCGTTGAACTTGTATTCTCTCAGAATGGGCATCCCGCCGAACTGCAGATACTTTTGAAACTTTTCGTCCATGGTCACATCGGGTGCAAACTCATAGAAGTCCAAAAAATCCTTGAACGACAGCGGCAGCATCCGTATCTCCACATATCTGCCGGAGAGCAATGTAGAAAACTCTGTGGACAGCAGGTAAGCATTGGAACCTGTGATATAGATGTCTACATCAAAATCCAAGCGGAAGGACTCGATTGCTTTTTCCCAATGTTCCACAGCCTGCAGCTCATCGAAGATAAGGTAGGTCTTTCCATCCTTTGCAATCTGTTTGCTGACATGATCGTAAAAAGAAAGGTAATCGGTCAGGTCACGGTAACGCAGAGATTCCATATTCATGTGAATGATCCGGGAATCCAAAATAATCAACAGTTTCGGGAATAGAAGTCTGAAACTTATTAAAAATGCAGAGTTTTCGCCCTGAAGTGACTAATATCTCGTGGGCATTAAATCCTACTCCACGCCCAGTGTTTTGAACACAGCTTCCTCTATAGAGAATTTTTTTGAATTTCCGAAGCACTGTTTCGGAATTTTGTAGGGCTATATTCGTATTACTCAAAACACTTGCATCTGTCATTAGAATATGCTATGATGGAGTCAAGAGATAGAGTCTTACGACTCAACCATTTAAGCTTTAGGCTTTACAGCCTTGCCGCTCTTGGGTTCAGCAGGAGCGGCTTTTTTTATGTTAGAAATCGTAATTCTCCAACGCTTCAGCGTTATCGTAATTTTCATTCTTACCGCCTCCCTTCTCCAAATCCATACGGACCTTTTGAATTTTGGCTCAGCCGCTCGACACTATTCTCTTGACTACTTATATTCTATCACAGGCCCGACGAAAGAACGAGTGTTCTTTTCGTCTCTCTAAAAGATTTTTCCAATATTTTCAAATTTTATTGACGAACGAACCTGTCGGGATTTCCGACAGGTTA
>OLNQ01003225.1_pt1 | contig 13362 bp, 9 predicted proteins | sample 1672821 | NCBI WGS metagenome assembly OLNQ01 (sample SAMEA3136727, study PRJEB25190) | human gut metagenome | biome: human gut; feature: human-associated habitat; material: faeces | place: Austria | collected 2013 | reverse complement strand
GCAGATGCCCTCCCTCGGCAATCGTTAGCCGCACACCAGGCTCTACGGTGATGCTATCGGTGATCAAGTAAGGTCTGTCGCTACTCCAGAGGGTATCTTTCGCTATATGCAAGTTGGCGGGTAGGGTAGAGATGTTTTGCCTATAACCCTCGATGCGGGTATAGTGGGTGACCCCATTACAGCGCCATAGGAGCGAGTCGGTCACTAGCGTCGGCAGATCTGAGTCCCCATCTGTAAAGGTCGCCTCCACAAAGATGTAAATACTATCACGAGGAGGCAGCGTGATGTCTCGTATCTGCGAGCCGCTACGTCCGTCTACATTAATGCGGTATCCCTTGTTGCCACCACTCAAGAGTGCCACCTCATCAAGGAGTAGTGGCTGGTCGTGCTGATTGTAGATCATCGCCACGTGGGTCGCTGAGGAGAGCGAGCTGTAGAGTGTGTCTAGTCGTATCGTGTCGACAGATAGATAGGGCTGGCTACCCTCTGAGCGGTCATACTGCCAGGGCGACCGCACGCATGCTATCAGCAAGAGCGCAGCGCAGAGTGCGCATAGGGGTATGCGAGTCAGCCGTGACAGGGGACGGGTAGATCTTCTTATTTCGTTCATCGGATGGTGGTAGTCATAGGTAGGAAATATGGAGTAAAGCGAGCTTAAAGTTGCAGAGCCATCAGCAACAAGGCTCCTCCTCGCAAAAGTACTGAAAATAGCAATCAGCACAACCGCTCATACTTTGCAGTCAGCGGGTTACTCTTCACCTCCAGCGACTCAGTTCATTCTGACCCTCTTGCCTGGTTCTCTAGATTCTCCAGCTTAACTACGATCTCCTAGACAAAAACAAACGAGTGCAACCCAAACTATTGGATTGCACTCGCTAGGTGAATGGATGCACAGTACGCATCGTAGTGGTCCCACTTGGGCTTGAACCAAGGACTCCCTGATTATGAGTCAGGTGCTCTAACCGACTGAGCTATAGGACCCGAGATCCTGCCTCTGAGGCGTGTCTCTTTGTAGGCTCTGAGGAGCCTCGTTGCAGAGCTATTGGGCGATAATCTTAGTCGTAGGAAGTGCCGTTCGCTCTGTCGTGGTGCAAAGGTAATGCTTTTTTCTGATATAAGAGCCTTTCCACAGAAAAAAACTCACTGAGAGTGGGTATGGCGGGGACTATCTCAAGTGAAGCAAAATAGGTACCTTTGTCTCTACGAGATTTACATCAAGACACAAGTACTATGAATAAGAAGATTTCTAATCTACCCTCTGAGTGCACGACCATCATCGTCGGCAGTCAGATGAGTGCTGATGGATCACGCATCGTAGCGCGATCAGAAGACTGGGACGCTATGTTTGCCAAGAACCTTACCATCTATCGTCCAGGTGAGCCTGGGTCGGTCGATCCTATGCGCTTTGACGCATTCGATAGCCCCTTCGCTTGCGATCTGCCTGGCGAAGCGCAGAGCTACTCGGCTCTGCCTCCCTATCATTTGAAAGGGCACTGGGGGAGTGCGGGCTTCAATGAGTCGGGTGTCGGCATGAGTGCTACGGAGTCGATCTTCAGCAGTGACGCTGCGCTGGCTGTCGATCCACTTGTGGAGGATGGTGTGGCTGAGAACTCAGTCTTCAACATCGTCCTTCCCTACATCCACACGGCTCGTGAGGGCGTGGAGCGTCTCGGCAAGCTTATCGAGGAGTATGGTGTCAGCGAGGGCTTTGGCATCGGCTTCGTCGATAGCGATGAGATATGGTATCTAGAGACCGCCTCGGGACATCGCTGGCTCGCTTGTCGCATACCTGAGGCGCAATACTTCGTCACGGGCAATCAGAGCCGCTTCCGCCAGTATGATCCCAAGGACAAGGAGCACTTTATGGCATCCAGCGACCTTGTTGAGTTTGCCCAGGAGCATGGACTCTATGATCCGAAGGAGGGTGCTTTTGACTTTCACAAAGCTTATATCCGTGACGTGGAGCTAGACACTACGTACAACTATCCACGCGTCTGGGGTCTCCAGCAGATGTTTACCCCTCAGATGAAACAAGATGTGGCTGTCAACGACTTCCCTGTCTATGCTAAGGCTGAGAAGCCGATCACGATGGAGGCTATGCGTCACGCCTTCCGCTTTCACTACGATGGTACGGAGCATGATCCCTACCTCCACAGCAATCCGCACGAGGTGTATCGTCCTGTCTCTATCTTCCGTACTACGCAGACGCACATCTTACAGGTGCAGCCTAAGCTCCCTGTAGCTGTCGGGCGAATCAACCACGTTTGCCTCGGTATGGCTGATCTAGGTCTCTTCGTGCCGCTCTTCCAGGGTGTGACCTCCTATCCAGAGCCTTATACAAAGGGTGGGGGAGAGTCTTCACAGGAGTCGGCCTATTGGACCTTCCGCAAGGTGCAGGTACTCGGTATGACCAACTATAACAAGTATGCTCCGCTGATCAAGGCTCGTTACCACGCCTTCGAGCTAGAGTGCGATGAGCGCATTGAGGAGATACAGCGTCGCTACTGTCATATGCTAGACAAGGGTATGACCTATGCTGCTCAGGATATGCTACAAGAAGCTTCGGACGCTATCTTGTGGCGTGCACTCGATGTGGCCGATGCGCTGATTGAGGAGCTCTTTACGCAGATGACACGCGATATACAGGCTGAGTACCTCTTTCACGGAGCTTAGCCGATAGAGTATATTTACATAGAAGAAAGAAGACCGCTCACCATTGGAGAGTGGTCTCCTTTTTTCTAACCTCCAATCCATTGTAACGCTCTTCTTTTTGTATCTTTGCACGAGAGTAAGTAGGAGAGGGTCTGTGGAGCTTCTCCTTCTGATTCTATAGATACATGTTGATTATAGAGTACATATTACAGTTGGTCGGGGGCATTATCATAGGTCTCTGCATCTCCGCACCTATGGGGCCTGCTGGCATCCTCTGCCTACGGCGCGCTCTCGAGCAGGGACGACGTGCAGGGGTCATCACAGGGATAGGAGCTACGCTAGGTGATTTGGTTTATGCGATTATGACCTACCTTTTTACAGGTATCTTGCTGGACTATATAGATCGCAATATGGTCCCCCTGCGTATTGTGGCTAGTCTGCTCTTCATAGGCTTTGCTACCTATCTATACTTTAGTACACCACGCCTAGAGGTGTCGCAGCGTGTGGTCGCAAAGATTAATCAGCGCAACCTCTCCCACCTAGCTAGTGGCTTCCTGCTGACTATCCCCAATCTGCTTATCGTCCCTGTCTATGTGGTTCTCTTTAGTCAGTTCAACTTCGTCTATCCGCTTGGCGAACCTCCCTACGGGATGTTTGCTCTAGGACTTATCTCCATTGCCCTAGGGGCTCTCATTTGGTGGCTCTTTATTACTTACATAGCGACTCGTCTCAGAGACTTAGTGAGTCAGCGCAATCTGCGCATCTTCAACCGCATCTTTGCTCTTGTCTTTGCTGTGATAGCGGTCGTCTCGCTGTTTTACACATTTGTAGCTTTGTAAAGGTACACCACAAGACTTATATACCTTATATATTATGACAAAAGCAATCTCACGCCCCACACGGGGCTTCTGGTGTGGGCTACTGCTGATGGCAGCTTTCGCAGGTGTGGCTGTCTTACTAGCGCAGCTACCACTCTTTAAGGAGACGCTCCGCATCTCTCCGCTTATCATAAGCGTCCTGATAGGCATGATCTATGCCAATACGCTACGGCACAAGCTTAACCCAGCTTGGGTGCCTGGGTTAGCCTTTTCATCGAAGCGTATCCTGCGCTTGGCGATTGTCTTCTATGCTTTTCGCCTTACGCTGACAGATATCTATGCTGCTGGGCTCACTGCCTTCGTTTATGACCTCATCATCGTCTCTTCGGTGATTCTCCTCGGGGTACTCATTGGTCGCTGGCTTAAGATGGATCGCGACACTGCCATCCTCACTGCTTCGGGTAGTGCTATTTGCGGAGCTGCTGCAGTGCTAGGCACGGAGCCTGTGCTGGGCGCTAGCTCGGAGAAGACGGTTATAGCCGTTGCTACGGTGGTGCTTTTTGGTACGCTCAGTATGTTTGTCTATCCACTCGTCTATGCTACTGGGTGGCTGGGACTGACAGAGCATCAGATGGCTATCTACACTGGGGGTACGCTCCACGAGGTGGCTCACGTGGCGGGTGCTGGTGGCGCTATGGGCGATGCTATCGCCTCGACAGCGACCATTACGAAGATGATCCGTGTGATTCTCTTGGCTCCTTACCTCTTGATCCTCACCTCCGTCCTGCATCGTGGTGGGCGTGGAGGAGCTACAGTGCAGCGCAAGGTGTCGATCCCTTGGTTTGCCATTTGGTTCCTCATTATGATCTGTGTCAATACGCTGATCGTTTACCTTGCCAATCAGCAGGGTATGAGTGATCTCTACAGTCAGATCTGTGGAGGAATCCGCTGGGCAGACGACTTCGGACTCTGTATGGCTATGGCGGCACTCGGTAGCGATGCTTCGTTTGCTCGCTTCCGACAAGCTGGAGGCAAGCCCTTTCTCCTAGCTGGTGCGCTCTACCTATGGCTCACCATCGGGGGCTACTGCCTAATCCGCTTGATAGGGTAGGCTAATAGCTATGCTGAGTGCTGGGAAAGAGCTAAGGCGGTAGATAACACCTCAAATAGGAATAAGCCTAGTTGACTTATTCAGCTTCCAAAAGAGGAGCGTGTGGTGTAAAAGCGTTATCTTTGTGCCATAAGGTAATCACATAAAGCATTTTCCTATGAAACAAAAGATCTGTATGCTCTTAGTGGCTCTAGCCACGTTAACGCTCTTCGGGGCTTGCAACAATGACAACGAACCAACTAATGACTCCTTCGAGCTAAGCGTAACACCAGAGATGTTGCAGCTGGGAGTCGGCGTTCAGAAGCAACTAACGATCACTCCTGAGGGAGTTCCCTACAGCTGTAGCTCCTCTGATGAGTCTGTCGCTACGGTAGACAGTAAGGGCGTCGTGACTGGTTTCAAGGAGGGAGAGGCTGTCATCACAGTTATGGCTAAGGAGCAGACCAAGACAGTCAAGGTGGTCGTCGTCAATCATCGCTATATGGGTCTACATAGTGGAGATGATCTGATCTCTCCGATATATATCCCCTTCTTCCCTGATCTTGCTGTAAGTAAGGAGGCGCAGAAGCAAGTCATCGCAGCCAATGAGAAGTATGGCTGGGTACTCTTTAGCTATGATGATGGCGAAGATGAAGATGAAGATGATCATGATGGCGACACCGCAGGGCATAGTCATAATGTCATTCATATGAAAGCGCCTAAGTATGCTAATGGTGCCTATATGGACAGCCGTCTCATCATAGATCTCTACTATCACTATATAAAGGCAGATGACATATACTTCGACTGCTGGACGAGACCTTTATTTAAGAATGATGTAGTCAAGGCTGCTCACGATGGCTCTGAGAAGGATATCAAGCTACTCCGTGACATCTTGACGCTCTATGGCTTTACAGAGAATTTGCAACCATCGAAGTACAAGAGCGGACAGCTGAACTTCGAGGGCTATAATATGACGCAGTTCCCCGAAGGACCAATGTGGGGCTCTATCTATTGTACTCAAATTGAAGGTGAAGACTCATACTACCTAGAGTTTCAAGTAGTCCAAAGGGCTCCAAAGAAGTAGTCCTCTCCGCTAGAAGACTAGCATAATAGAGGAGAAATACCCAATCGCTGAGTTCATTCAGTGGTTGGGTATTCTCTTTTTGCCTTCAGACGAATAGCTTCGCTGTCAAAGAATAGGGGCAATCGGCCGATGAGCCGACTGCCCCTAAGCATTTCTAGTTAGACTGTGGACTTAGATCGCGTCTGGACCAGAGACGTACTCGAAGTTGCCACCGCCGAGACCCTTGTAGGTGAAGGTCACGGTGCTATTGGTATAGTTTTGCCGTAAGCCTGTGGTGATGACATACATCTGGTCGATGCCGTTGGTCTGTGCAGGCTTGTCAGCATAGTGCGCCTTGAGTATGAGCTGGAGACCCTCCTTGATGCGCTCTAGGCGTAGCTTGAATAGCTCCTCGGTAGACTTGCCCTCCTCATCGGGACGAGCGCCGAGGCTCTTGCCACCGTCGAGGTTGAAGTTCTTGTAGTAAGCACTACCGCAGAACCACCACTCCTCATTGTCGGGGTATTTCTCGCTGATGTAGTCGGGCTTATTTGCCTTGACCCACGCGTGCAGTATCATAAAGTCGTCGGCCGTCAGCGTGAAGCGAACCGTCGGGTCGAAGATCCACTGCTTACCGATATTGACAAACTGGCTTGCGGTCTGAGCCACACGCCACTGATTGCCCTCTAGCTTGAAGCTCTGGTACTCAGCTGTGGTGACCTTGTTGTCAAACCACTCGTAAACCACGATAAGCTGGTTACCAGGCTGAGCGTACGGCATGCTCTGCTGCAGTAGCTGCGGAATGTACCGCTCGGGGAGCATCGAGCTGCTGAAGTTGCCGTACTTACTGCCCATGGCTTGGTACTCTGCGGGTGAGATGACCTTATAGATACGATTATCGGCGAGACGCTCTCCGATGAAAAGCATGTTGCGCTGCCCATCAGCGAGAGCAACTTTCGCTAGGTAGCTAGTACCCTTCTCAGCGTAGGTCGTTGCTAGGTACTTGCCGAGCTTAGTGATCTCATCTTGAGAGAGCTTGTTAGGGTCTGTCGCCGTGAGACCAGCTTTGGTAGCATCGTCAGCTGAGACCTTGACAGAGATGAGCTTGTCTAGAGCAGCGTCCTCTGCGGGGTGCTGCTGCATAGCGTAAGAGACGGTCACGGCAGAGCCTTTGCCCCACTCGGGGTACATCTTAGCCATGAGGGCTGGGACATACTTCTCCGGAGAGACCCAAGCAGTGAGCGTGCGGTTCGTCTTGACATAGTTCGCCTCGTGCTTGACCTCTTTCATAAACTCCTCCTTGCTGGAGCCGGTGTAGCCTGCCTCCTCTTGCTTGGTAAAAGATGCGGCGATCGTCTTGTAGTCGGCATCCGTGAGGGCGTAGGCGACGCTCTTCTCTATTGGATGGTCTACCGAGTCTAGTTCTTTGTATATCTGCTCCATCGGATTGCAGGCGGTGAGCAGCAGGAGTGCTGCGGCTGCGAGGAGCTGTGTGATCTGTTTCATATTATTTGCGTGTCTGAGAGTTAGAAGTTAATGCGTAGACCAGTCGCCCAGTTCGTACCAAAGCCGTAGTAGACGAGTGCTGACTTCATATCGTGGTTCTTACCATCGCGAGCGTCGGAAATGTACTCGGTGTTGGTCACGTTGTTGACGTTGATGTAAACGGTAGCATCGCAAGAGCCGATGTTAAAGCGGTAGTTAGCACCGAGATCGAGCGTGACGTAGTCGGGTAGGCGCCAAGCGTCCACCTTGTCGGTCTCCTTGGTACGGTTCGTCGGGTCAAAGTCTGCGTAGTTCTTGCCAGCGTAGTTGAGGTCAGCCTTGAGGCGGAAGTCCTTGAGTGCCTCCCACGAGATGCCTAGGGCAGAGGTCATCTGAGCTGAGTTACCTACGTGTACGCCCTTGACAAAAGCATTGATCGTGCCGACATACTGCTGTGCATCATCGAAGACATCAGCCTTGACATCGTCAGCCCAGATCCAGTCGCCCCAAGAGAACATAAAGCGAATGTCAAGCGGCTTGATCGGTGTGTAGGTCGCCTCCAGCTCGACACCCGCGTGGCGAGCATCTAGACCAGAGATATTGGCCGTTGTGTTGTTGCCCATACTACGTGTGAGGCTCTTGTCCAGCCACTTGGTGTAGTAGCCGTTGAGGTCGATGCGTAGGTTTTGCATCTTAAAGCCGTAGCCGACCTCGCCCGTGAAGACACGCTCATACTTAGCGCCTGTATTGATCGTTGTGTTGTAGCGGAAGAAGACATTGCGGAAGTATGGCGCAATGGTGAAGTAACCCGCATTGACGAAGACGTTGCTGTGCTCGAGGAACTTGTAGCTCGCACCAGCCTTGACGCTCCATGGGAGGTAGGTCGCCCATTCAGAGACGATCTTGTCGGGAGGTGTTAGCGCGTCATATTGCTCGCCCGTACCGCCGAGGTTGACGTAGCGGTAGCCCTTGTGCGACACAGCACCAGAGATGAAGGCGTTGAAGTTTTCGCCCGTGAACTCACCCTGAGCGAAGAGTCCGTTCCACAGTACCTCACCGATGTTGTCGTACTGGATATAGTCACCCACCTGTAGAGGCTGGTAGGGCTTGTGGTACATCAGCTTGGTTGATGAGTTCTGTGGCTCTATGTAGTAGTCACCACCGAGTAGATCCTCGATAACCTCACGGTGTATGCCTTGGTAAAAGCGTCCGTCGAAGCCAGCGGTTAGCTTAAAGAGGTCGCTGAACTTATTGGTGTAGTAGGAGAGTAGGCCGTACCAGTTGTGCGAGTTCATCGCATTACTGAAGATAAGCTGCGAGCCGTTGTTAGAAGCCTTATTGGCCTCCATAACACGATCGAAGTCTAGCAAGCCATCGGGAGTACCCATAAAGGCTGCGGGGTCTTTCGGACGACCAGTGTTGTAGTCGAGTGTGAGCCAGTCTGTCTTAGCACCACGGATACGACGGCCACCACCATTAGAGATAGAGGCGTAGATAGAAGTGTAGATGCTGCTCTCCTTATTGATATCCCAGTAGTGGTTGAGAGAGAGCTGAGGCTTGTGGTAGAAGTTGCGAGCGTAAGCGCCACCCTCTACACGTCCATTGATATATCCGTAACCACGATTGAGGCGACGACCCTCAGCCGCATTGTGATAGTCCTCGATGAGGTACATCTGTCCACGCTGGTTGTGCCACTGAGGTGCTCCAAAGGCGGTGAAGGATAGACGATGGTGGTCGTTGATGCGCTTAGAGACATTGACGAAGTAACTCCAGCCGACGAAGTTGGTCCCGTCTACGTATCCATCGCCTTGGCTACGAGATCCTGCAAGGGAGATGGCCCAGCCATTGTCCATAAGGCCCGTAGAGACATTGAAAGAGGTCTTCAGGAAGCCATCGTTACCTACACCCGTGTAGATGCTACCGCCCTTCTTGGCATCGGTACTCTTGGTCACCATATTGATAGTACCACCGACGGAAGAGAGACCTAGCTTAGAGGCTCCTAGACCACGCTGCACCTGAATGAAACTGCTGACGTCGTTGAGACCAGCCCAGTTGGACCAGTAGACCTTGCCTGACTCCATATCATTGATAGGTACACCATTGATCAGGACACCTATATTATTAGAGTCAAAGCCACGCAGGTTGATGCGGGAGTCACCGAAGCCACCGCCACCCTTGGTCACGTAGACTGATGGTGTCGCCTTGAGTAGCTCGGGAAACTCAATGTTGGGGGCTTGCGTCTGAATAGCTTTCATCGTGACGTTGGAGACGGGCACTGGGGTTAGTCGGTCCTTGGGTACGACCGATGCGATGACGCGCACCTCGTCTAGTCCGATGGCACTAGTCGCCATATAGACCTTGCCAAAGTCATAGCTACCCCGTGCAGAGGCTGGGACCCGTAGCGTCAAGGTTTCATAACCTATGAAGCTCACGGTAAGCTTACTACCGGCCGACACATTAAGCTGGAAGGATCCATCGCCCTCTGTGTAGGTTCCCGATGCTCCTCCATCAGTGTAGACCGCTACACTAGGCATAGGCTCGTCTGAACCCTCCTCTAGTACTGTACCCTTCACCTGCACCTGTGCAAGTGCCGAGATGCTACTCGCTAGTAGGAGTGCGAGTGCTGTGATGATAAGTGATAAACGTTTCACCATATATTCTGTTGAGTGTTAGTGATTAGTATACTAGTCTATGAAGCCTTTCGAGAGTACTCCTTAGAGATGCCACTTCATCTCCATTTACTTGCAAAAGTAACTAAACATCTTAACAAATGCCACTCTAAGCTGTTTCGTTATTGTTACGTCTAGACTCTGCAAGTTAGGTAGCTCGATGAGATGTATTGCGATATACGGCTCCATTTGACGAGTAGTGATATGTCAAAACGAGACGTGTAACCCTTTATAGGGACGCACGGATAGTACCTAGTCGGAGGGCGTCCGTCCCCGTTAAAGGTTACAGTGTCAAGATGTAACGATAATGGGTGACGTCACGCTTTGATACAACGGACGCACGAGCCGTGCGTCCCTACAAAGGGCTACTCGTATTGCTTTGATACAACGGACGCCCTCCCACTCGATACTCACCGTGCGTCCCTACAAAGGGCTACTCGTCACGGCTGTCCCCGTTAAAGGTTACAGTGTCAAGATGTAACGATAATGGGTGACGTCATGCTTTGATACAACGGACGTCCTAGCCGTGCGTTCCTACAAAGGGCTAGTTGTAAGATTGGTCGCATCTAGGAGGAGATGACACAAGAAAACCCAGCACCTCTCAACGTGTACAGATGAGTAGTACTGGGTATAGAAGACGTAGGGAGTGTCCCCAAGGGGACTCCCTACGCAAATATTCTAGTCATCAGTGAGATCTCGCTACTCTCTAGCGTACAATTCGCTCAGAGGGTGGAGTCTCTAATAAGTCTTTAAGCGTCTAGCTCCTCCTGACGAAGTGACTGCACGTAGCGAGCCTTCTCCATCATACGACGATCGACGTCTGAGGGCTTCTGAAATGCTTGGCGCTTGCGGAGTTCGCGAACGATACCGATGTCGTTGTACTTACGCTTGTAACGCTTGAGTGCACGCTCGATGTTTTCGCCCTCCTTGATTGGTACAATTATCATACTTGCTATTCTTTGTATTACGTTTGTTGTGATGAGAATATTTCAAGGATAGTACGTCTATCCTTACTTCGGGGGGCAAAGGTACGAACTTTATTTGAACTAGTCAATAGTTTAGCGTAACTTAGTAGGTCAGGTCGGATCATTATCAAGCGGTTGCTGCCGATTAGCCACGTGAGAATTTCCAAATATCTCGGTGGTCGTTTTTTATTCTCCACGTAGGTGCGAAAAAATTCTTCGGACTTATCATTTGATTCCTCCGAAGTTTCATTTCTCGCCTACGTGGAGAATCTTTTATCTCCACGTGGAGATTCGCGATTCTTCACGTGGATATGATGAGATGGGCTGAAGTAATCGTAGACAAAATCAGACAGATACAATCAAAATGCGCACATCTTGGGAATGTGTACACAATAAAGTCTAAACTAAATAACTCTCAGAATGAAAATTTATACTACCTTAGCTAGCGAAAAGAGACTTGGAGTGACTCTTCTTGGTTTCTTTACATAGGCTCACTAGGATATTCATCAACCACTATAACTTTATGACACGTAAAACTTTTGCTCTCCTATGCGCACTTTGTGTGTCCGCATTTGCTCTTGTAGCACAAGAGTCTCCTACGCACCTGAAGGTCTTTCTCAAAGGGCAAGAAGCTCAGCTTATCCCCATTGAAGAGATTGACAGCATTCGATTTGTTGAAAAACAGATGCCTCGTGAGCAAATGCCACTCATCAACTTTGATTACAACACCAACAAGGTCCCCTTTGAGGCTTATGAGGCTACCCTAGGTCGCAAGCTACAAGACGGTGTCAATGTGAATAATGACAAGTCTGAAGCGCCCAACTTGCTCCCAGCTTATGTTAATCTGTCGCTTGACGTGGTGCCGATTGTTAGCTATGGTGGCAAGAACCTATTACTGGACTCTGATGTGATCATTGCGCTATGTCGTGAGCCGATCAGCCAATGCCCCCGAATACAAGAGCTAATTAAGGCGCTAGGCTTCATCGAGACCTACCGAGACGAGACTTCATATCAATACAAAAAGGAGGATGTGTCTATCATCTTGCAGCATTGGCCAAATAGTGAGTGGAATACCCAGACTTGCTTGACAATCATGCGTCCGACACCTCCTGCTCCTGTTGCCAAGGCTCACGACTTTGTGGCTACTGCAAAGGATCTACCATCTTTTGAAGCTCTGATGAGTAAGCAGGCTGATCAGATTGTTGCTTTCGAGCGTGAGGCTGGTTATCGAGAGATACCTACTGATCTAAGCTTGCCCTATCTTGACTTCCCTACAAAAGCTGACCAAGCAGACAAGAGCAATATCAGTCGCGCCTTTTACTGGATAGAAGATCAGAAGATAACAGGTATCTTTAGTGCCATCTCAAGTGTGGAGGAAGTAATCTCGGATAGTCAAATCCACGAGTGGGCTAAGCTCAATGGTTTCGATGGCACTTGGAGTAAACTGGTAGAGCATGATGACTTGTTGGATAAAGATATAGTCTATGCAACCATATCAAATGACAAAGCTACACTCAGAATCTTCTTCGAGAGACAGCGTATGAAGTTTGAGATCATACCTAAGAAGAACTAGCTCCCTATAACTAGCTAGGGCTTTATCCTTATTCGATAGACCACTGATTCTAAATTGGTCGTTTGTCGGTAATACTAGACTCCGCAAATCTCATTACTCGCCAGCCCATTGAGCTTGCTTGTAATGAGATTTGCGGAGTCTAGGGGGGAGCTTTTGGTAGTGAGGGCTAAAATGAGTACTTTTGCAGAGGGTGTACTGCAGATACACCTCAGCTAGCTTGAGCCTATCTTCCCTTCCCAGCGGATCTGAGTAGGAGGGGATGGCTATTTACCACTTATTATTGCTGTATGCTCAGCGGGTGGAAGCGTTTTTATACTTAACTACAGTTTATGGACTTACACTTACTAGAACTTAGTGACCAGGAGATAGCACGTCGCAACAGCCTAGACGAGATACGTCAGATGGGCATCAACCCTTATCCAGCAGCCGAGTATGTCGTGACAGCGCATGCTCAGGAGATACAAGATCAATATCAAGATGAGGCACCACGCTGGGAGGTGAGCATCGCTGGTCGTGTCATGAGCCGACGCATCATGGGCAAGGCCTCCTTTATGGAGCTACAAGATGCCTCGGGACGCATACAGGTTTATATAACTCGCGATGACCTCTGCCCAGGAGAGGATAAGGACTTGTACAACAAGCTCTTTAAGAAGCTCCTCGACATTGGTGACATCGTCGGTGTCAAGGGCTTTGTCTTCCGCACCCAGACGGGCGAGATCTCGGTACACGCTGAGGAACTGACCTTGCTGAGCAAGGCGCTACGTCCGCTCCCTATCGTCAAGGCTAAGGATGATCAGGTTTTCGATGGCTTTACAGATCCAGAGCTGCGCTATCGTCGTCGCTACGTAGATCTGATAGTCAATGAGGAGGTGAAGGGCATCTTTATGAAGCGTACGAAGATCTTCCAGTCGATGCGCAACTTCTTCAATGCACGTGGCTATCTAGAGGTAGATACGCCTGTCCTGCAGTCTATCCCTGGCGGTGCTGCGGCTCGTCCCTTCGTGACGCACCACAATGCGCTTGACATACCGCTCTACCTACGCA
>OLNQ01003204.1_pt1 | contig 13403 bp, 14 predicted proteins | sample 1672821 | NCBI WGS metagenome assembly OLNQ01 (sample SAMEA3136727, study PRJEB25190) | human gut metagenome | biome: human gut; feature: human-associated habitat; material: faeces | place: Austria | collected 2013 | reverse complement strand
TTTTCAACGGCCCAAGAGTTGGGAAAAATCTATCAGATGATTCTGAATGAGGGTGCTTTTTCCTTCTGCTTTGCCGCTTCGTCCTCGGTCATTTTCTCCCTCAACTGCTTTTTCGCAGTTGCCAGCTCGGAAGCTGTCTTGTCGAACTGTTCCTTCTTCACAAAGCCGGAATAGTCCGGGTCGGGAACGTCAAATTCTTCGAGAGCTTTCAGCTTCTCCTCGGCGGTCATGGTTTCGTAACCTTCAATCTGTGTTACATCAATCTTTGCCATTTTGGTTTCCTCCTGTCTTTTCAGTTCTTCTGTGAACATTTCTTGCGGTTATGGACTTCTCTGTCTTTTTGCGATTTACGTCTTCTCTGACGATATTCAAGCGGCGAACCGCTCAATTATGTGGGTCATTATCCGGGTCGGGAGTCTGTTCAGCCAGCTTTTTCTGCTGTTCCTCGTAATATGCCATGCTCATGGTGTAGGCACTTTCCGGGTCGGTAAACATACCACAGTGAGAGAAAGCCAGCATAGGGTGAATCTTCGGTTGCTGTAGCATGGAAGTAAGCACTTGAGACTTACTCTGAATCGCTTCGTAGTTTCTTCGGGTGAACTTCATGTCAATGTCCTTCAAACGAAGGTCAATGTCACTGAGGTCACGACAAATGCGAAAAACCAGCTTGAGCATTTTCTTCTCAGACCTTTTGAAGATATTCTCGCTGTCTTTTGCTCTCGCTTCCGCAAGAGACCACCCATCACGAAGAAGTACCGCCGCTCCTGTGTCGGACGTAGAAGTACCTCCGTTTCTGTTAGGCATACCGCAGATAGTGAGAATCGCAGTGTACAAATCGTCTTTGAGGGTCTGAGTCTGTGTCTGATTCAGTTCCTTCACAACGAGGTCAACATCAATGTTTCCTCCGTTGTCGTTAGGAGGAACAAGAATTGCACCCTCCTCCAAGAACTCCTTATACTTCTGCTTGTCGATGTTGCAACCGATGAACTTCCAAAAAGCCTGTATAAACTGCTCAATACCGTCCATACGGTTGGACTCGACACCGTTGATTGCGTCCAACAGAGGAAGCACGATTTCGAAAGAGCCGAGACGAGCGTTGTTCGCCGGATATTCGAAAATAGGAATCATGTCGAGAGCGTGGGGCTTGGACTCCGCTTCATTGATAATGTCACCGTCAATCAGCCAGTAGTAGTTGTCCGTATAGACCGAGTAATGAATCACATCATTTTCATCGGTGCTATACTTGACACCCATCAAAGGCTTATTTCCAACATCATTGGAATACACAACGAAAGAGTTGCGAGGGTCGAGAGTGTACATTTCAAACGGAGACTCGTCTTCCTCGGAAGGTTCATCGGGAAGAACCAAACGATATGCCGTTCCGCAAATCATTTGCCATTCGACAATCTCTTGGTCTTGCGTAGCTTTATCCTCTGCGAACATAAGCTCGTTCAAAGCAGTGATACCTTTTGTAACAGCTTCATCAGCACTGCGTCCGATGTACTGAATAGGTTCTCCGCAGAGATAACCGACTTTGAAGGAGACAATCTCATTCGCTCGGTTTTCCACAATCTTGTTACAGATTTCCGGGCGAACTTCTTTGACACGATTGAGAATCGGTTGCTTGCCACGATAGTAGTCCCACAGATACTCAATCTCACTTCGATTCATCGAGTGAGTATTCATAGCAGTTGTCAGAACATCGACCACGTTGTCCCTCGTGATTCTTCTCACGCTGGACTTGATAACACGTCTTCCGTTCATTTGACGAGTCTCGCTCGGAGTCTTGGAAGTATCGACTTCGTTTGCCATGACTGCTCCTCCTTTCCTAAAAATTAAAAATAGCGCATGACTGCTGGATAGGCTTCCGCCATACTCGCAATCATGCGCCACTTGGTTTTCTATACATTTTTACCTTTACCATTATAACATAGTAATTCGTAAATTGCAAGATTATAATTCTTGTTTTTAGAATTTTTTGTGGAAAACTATGTGGAAATTGTGAATTACCACGGTCTTTTGAACACCTCGACCTTCTGACCGCTCAAACTCTGAGCATATTCCGCCAACATTGCCATGCCGTCCGGCACATCATCGTGCTTGTTCTTGCCAGCAACGGTGTAAGAGCAGAGCATATCCATCATTTTTCCGTAGTCAGACTTCTTCTGATAGAGAGAACTGTCTTTGAACAGACAATGCTCCTTGACCCAAGCACTGTTGACAATGATTTTCGTCTCTTTGTTTGCTGTGGTGAACTTTGTGGTGATGTGAGTAATGCCGCCTTTTTTCTTCACGTCCTCTTGAATCTTTTCAGCCACACGTCTTCCGGCAGAGTTTGACTCAAATCGGCAGGACTTTACCTTCCTGCGGACGAGAATTTCAGTCAATCGAGCGTCAACAATGTTCGGAAGACCGTTGTCGCATACACAATCCTCGATATAGTAGTCCTGTCCATAAACGTAAGCCACAGGGAGGAAAGCGTAGTCAGCACCTTTATCCTTCGTATCGCAAATGCCGATAATTGCGTCCGGGTCTTCCGAAGGAAGCTCGAAATAGCGGCGAAGTTCGTCTTGAGAGTAGACCAAACCCTCACGCTCAATAGGTTCGTTCATATACAACGCTCTCCACGACACATCGTCCATGATGTTTCTCTGCTCATGGTAGACTCTCGTAGTGAATCCGACACCGTAGGCATAATCAAAGTTGGACTCGTCATTCTCGTTAAGAGCAGGAATCACGATGAACTTCGCTCGGTCACTGTCACCGTATTCACGTTCCAGTCTTCCGATAACGTCATGGACAGACCATCGAGTAGCAATGTGAAGCTCTTTACAGTGGTCTCCGATTTTACGCTGTCTCAAGTCTGTGGTGTATGTCTCCCACAGTTTGTCGAGACGTTCCTTTGACAATGCCACCTCGATACCCGACACCAAATCGTCACAGTAGAGCAGGGTTGCCGCACGATACAAACCAGCGTTACCAGTACCAATAGAGGTGAACTCCAACGTCTCAAAACGCTGACGCTTGTCGAGGTCGATACGACAGTCCTTCGCATTTGTGTTCGTGACTTTAATGTCCGGGAATACCTCGTGCCACAGGTAATCGCCGTTTCTATCCATGATTCTCAGACATTCGTCATAGACACCACGAACAAAGGAGTTCGAGTGAGAACCTGTCAGCATAGGGTCATTCGGAATCTTACCACCGAGCCATGTGAGGAAGAAAATCGCCAGTGTGGTCTTTCCGCTACCGGGAGGTAGAGACACCGCCAGCAAGTCAAGTTTATCATCGGCAAGCTCCTGTAGAGCGTCAACGACCTGTTTCAAAACCTTCCTTCGAGGAGGGTAGAACTTCTTCTCCGGGTCTCTGTTCCATTCCACATAGAGAAGATAGGAGTCGAAATCATACTTTGCGGCGGCAAAGCACACCCTTTTGTGCAAGTCATAGACCTGTATTACCTGTTCCCCGGAGAGAGACCTGTTTGACATTGTTTTTTCGCACAGAGCGGATAGCTTTCTGAGATATTCCACACCGAGAGGAATATCCGTTTTCATTGCTTCCTTGCTCATGTACAGCAAATCCTCCATGGTCTGAAAATCGAAAGATTTCAGACTCTTTCGGTAAATCGTTTCCAGTAATTTTTTCATAATACCTCCAAAAAGAAAAAGCGCATGACTGCCGAGACCGAAGTCTCAATCGCAATCATGCGCCGTTCATATAGTTTCACGACATCATGTTCATGATTTCGTGGTACAGACTTTCTTTCTTATTGACCCACTGCTCGCGAAGAAGACCATCACTCCACAGGAGTCTTACATTCACTCTGTCAGAGCGAACAGTCCGGGTCGAACCGACTGTCCTCTGTGTGCCGGATAGACCTCCGACAATAGCTCCCGGTATGCCGAAAGCCAAACCTCCAAGCAGGAATCCTCCGATGGAAGCTCCGCCATGAGTTTTCGACAAGTGGACTGTTTCTACATCGTTTTGCAAATCAACGACTGCCACCAGTTCATACGGAGTGTTCCCGGAGATACCGAAATCAATGTCCGGGTGAAGCTGGTTCAGCTTATCCACGAATGTCTTCCAAAATCTTCGACTGTCATTGCTGTGTCTGCGGAAGACAACCCTCACATTGCACACGTTTTCCTTTTCATGGTAGAAAAACTGAGCGGTGGAGGAAAGGACTGTTGCAAAACCCTTCGCTCTCCATGCTCCAATGTCGTTTTTATACGTCCCACCTATGGCTGAGACAACCTCACGCACCACACCGATGGTCTGTTCCTTCGATAGTGGGCTTTGAAATACATAAATCATGCTCATTTCCTCCTGTTGAAGTAGTAAAAGTAGTTAAACTTTAGTTTTTGCGTAAAAGTCCCCTTATAAGAGGGCTATATAGTAAAAGTTACACGCAAAAGTCGATTTTTAACTACTTCAACTACTCAAGAAGAACAAGAATAAGAGGACTCTCCGGGGCGGAAACTGGCTCGAAAAGAGGACTCTCCAAGGAGGTAAACGACTATGGCAAGTAAGAAAGACGCTCCTCAGAATGAGGGTGTACAGGTGATTAAGAAGAAGCCGAGAGGTGGCAACTCTCCTGTCATTGGTATGAATGGGTATGACCTTGAACCCGGAGACAATACAAAGTTTCTACAGCTCAACATGGAGCTTTTCAATATGGAGAAAATTGATAGGCACGATGAAGAAGCTGTGACAGAACGACTCAATGAGTATTTTGCTTTGTATGCCAAGCATGATGTGAAACCTACTGTGGCTGGTATGGCAATGGCATTGGGTTGGAGTAGACAGCAACTATGGGCTGTTACACACGACCAACCTTTGGGTGGACGTGGGAACTATTGCACGTTGCCGCAGAGCGTGACAGACTGTATTAAAAAAGCATACTTTTTGCTCGAAAATTTGTGGGAAAACTACGCTACCAACGGCAAAATTAACCCGGTTACAGCGATTTTCCTTGCAAAGAACAACTTCGGCTACCAAGACAAGACCGAGTATGTGGTGACTCCCAACGTCCAGCAAGACAACTATGACCCCGAATCTATCCGTCAGCGTTACCTTATCGACTCTGCCAACGACTCTGACGAAGAAAACGACTAACGACTATCGACTATCGACTATGAAATCGCCGCCATCGGCTGTCCCGGCTCTGTTCCGGGTCGGCTGGTGGCGGTCTTTTTGTGCGAATTTTTTCGGGATTCCGGCTGTTTTTGGCTGGTGCTATTAACGCTTTAGCGTGATAAAGCAAAATTCCAGCTCCGGCGGCGGTTTTCCGGGTTCATACCTTATTATATAAAGAAGGAAAATTTTTATCCGAAAAAGATTATTTTTTCTCCGAAAAGGGTTGACAATTCGCAAAAGACGAATTATAATGTAATCAGAAACAGACAAGAACCAATCCGAAACGGATAATTTCAAAGGAGGAAAACCCCATGAAAAAATATTTTGCAGTATCGTTCAAGTATTCCGAAAGCGTGTATTGCTCCAACATTGCACACGCTGAGACCGCCGAAGCCGTCAACGCTCATTATTCAAAATATGAGTGGGTCAGCGTCAGAGAGTGCGAAGATTACGAAGTAGAAACAGCTCGCCACAAGGGTATGCCGATTGTCGAAATCGAAACCCCGGAAGCAGTCACCGAAGAACCCGAACAGAAAGAGGAGGAAACCGAAATGAAAGAATTTGCAATGATTGAAAAGAGAATCACCGAAGAAGCCGAGAAGAACACCGCCGACACAGTTTTCTATATCGAAAACGGATATTTCCCGACATGGGCGGAAGAACACCGCACAGACCCAGACAGAGGTTTGAAAGCCAACAGCACCGAAACCCGATGGAAGCAGTATCAAGCCGGAACAATCAGCCGAGAAAAGGCTGTCGAGCTTGCCACCAAGAGAGCAACAAAGGAAATCGAGAAGAAGGCCGCCGCAAAGCTGGCGAAGCTCGACAGGGTAGCCAATGCGCCCGACCTCACTTTCATTTCCGTTTCCGTTGATTGGGTGCGCTCTCGCACTTGGGGCTATAACCCCCATGTCGAAGTGAGAACCAACACCGGGACATATTATGGAACGGCGAGCGGTTGCGGCTATGACAAAGAATCCGCCGCCATTGCTGACGCTTTCAACAAGTGCGACAGCATTTTGAAAGCCCTGTACCAGCTCAAGGAAAACGGCTTGAGAGCTGGCAAGACGGACGCAAGCAAAACAGCTTGCACAGGTGTTGACAATCGCAATATTTGCGGCTATGGCTCGGGCTATTCCGTATTACCTTATTTTGAAGGTGGTGTCGGTGCTTCTTGCTTTTGGTCTATTCTGAAAGATTGCGGATACAAGACCAACGGACACCACAGCAAACACAGCGATTTTTACAGCGTAGAAAAGGAGGTCGCATAATATGAACATCAACGAGACAATGCGAGAGCTGGCACAATATACCCGGCTACAGGAGGAAGCCGCCGCAATGGTGGAAGCCCTCAAAGACCAGTTGAAGCAGTACATGAACGAAAACCAGCTCGAAACGCTGGCAGGGGACGAACACAAAGCCACCTATAAAACGGTGACAAGCTCCCGAATTGACACCGCCGCATTGAAGAAGGGACACCCGGACATTGCGACACAGTACACCAAGACCACCGAAACAAAGCGTTTCACTTTTGCGTGAGGAGGTGTAAAAAATGTTCGTTCTCGTTTGCTTGATTCTGTTTCCCTTCGTGCTACTTGGCGAAATCTTGAAACAGTTGAAATAAAGCCCACACAGACAGCCCCGGAACGCTTCCGGGGCTTTTCTTTGTGCTGGTGGTGTTCCTGTATTGGCGGCGGTGTTCTGCCCTCTGTGCGGCTCTCTGTGGCTCTGCTGGTGCGGTGTCTGCTCCTGCTGTCCTGCTGTCGTTGGGGTGTACTCTATCGACAGGGGCGGCGGCTGGTGTCGTTTGGGTCTACCTTCGAATTATGACAGCGCACCCACGGACAGACACACCCCAAAGACAGCGGAACGAAGACAGGCGGCGCACGATGGCGGACGGCGGACAGCTTCGGAGCGTCCCGGAAGACTGAACCCCCGGAGGGGGACAGCGGACAGCCGCCGAAGCCGGAGGGAGTTGTCTGAGTAGCCGAAAAATAGAAAAAGAAACAAAAAGGACAAAATATTATCTTATTTGTATTGACAATCACCTTTTCTCATGTTATACTTATCCCACAAAGACTAAGGAGGTACACTATGGTACGCAATAACATAGAACTCGATGTGAAGGTCAAGTGTGTTGAGACTCACACCACACAGCAGACCCTCGCTGAGAGAATCGGAACAACTGGACAGTACGTCAACAGGGTCATTAAGAAAAAGGACGGTCTCGTCAACAAGACTTTCGTTGAAATGATGGAAGCTCTTGGTTATGACATTGAACTGACCTACATCAAGAGGGACGAATAATGCTGTCCGTTGAGTTTGACCTACGGTTTGAGAACAAGCTGATTAAGGAACTGGCGGCAGACGTTTATCAGCAGTGCCAATACCACGCAGACCGTAGGCACATGGAGAAAGATTTCGTGGTTGAGAAGTTCATCAGTGAATTTTCCAAATTGGCACGAAAAGACGGTTTAATCAAATAACGGAGGTGTGTACATGAAGGTCGGTTATGTACGAGTAAGCACCACAGACCAAAATCCGGCGAGACAGATGGAACTCATGAAGTCCCTTGGTGTGGAGAAAATCTACAGCGAGAAGCTGAGTGGTAAAAACACCGAGAGACCTCAGTTCAAAGAAATGCTTTCCTTCCTGCGTGAAGGTGACACCCTCTACATTGAATCTTTCTCCCGATTGTCACGAAGCACACGAGACCTGTTGAACACGGTTTCGGTGTTGACTGAACGTGGTGTGAATCTTGTCTCAGACAAGGAAAAGCTCGATACCACCACCCCACAGGGAAGATTTATGCTGACTGTTTTCGCCGGACTATCGGAGCTTGAGCGTGAAAACACCCTCGAACGTCAGCGTGAAGGTATCGAGATTGCAAAAGCAGAGGGAAAATACAAGGGTCGCAAGCCAATCGAGGTCAGCGCGGCTGTATTCGGACGGAAACACCGTCTGTCTGAACGGAACGCCGCAGCTGCATGCTGCGCAGCTTTTCGCGGAGGATCTGCGCGGCGGCGCAGCGCTGGTGCTCGCGGCCATGCAGGCCGAGGGCGACAGTACCATTTTTGGAGTAAAACACATCGAACGGGGATATGATACTCTTGAGAACGCGCTGCAAAGCGTCGGCGCTCGCCTGAAAACAGTGGAAATCCCCAAAAAGATGTGATATACTTTGTATATTCTGAGCCTCCGAAGGAGAATGCAACATGCGCACGAAGCAAAGCAAAGCGAATAGGGAAGCGCGCGCCGCAGGCAAGGCCCGTCAGGTGCGCAGCAGCGCGCTTGGCAAACTCCTCATCATGCTCGCTGTCGTCGCCGCGATTGTCTTCGGTGTTGCAATCTTTTTCAAGGTCAATACCATTGAGGTGCAGGGTAACTCGGTCTATTCCGCCGACCAGATCATTGAAGCCTCGCAGATCCAGCAGGGTGATAACCTTCTGACAGTCAATAAAGCGCTGGCCGTCGGCAATATCAAGGCTGCGCTTCCGTATGTCGAGGATGTTTCCATCGCCCGCAGTCTGCCGGACGGCATCATCATTCAGGTGCGGGAAAGCGTCATTTCCTTTGCTGTCATGACGGATACGAACGCCTGCTGGCTCATCGGCCCCGGAGGCAAGGCGCTTGAGCGCATCGAACCTGCTGCCTTCAATGAAAATCCGCACATCAACGGCCTTCTCATTTCCAGTCCCACGGCAGGAGATTCTGTTTCCTCCCCCACGCCCACGGCGCTGGCTGCTGCACTGGACGTGATGAAGGAATTGGACGGCACCGGCCTTCTGGAGCATATCCGTGTGATCGATGTCGAAAAGGAATACGACATGACGCTCTGGTATGACGACCGCTACGAGATTAAACTCGGCGGAACTGACGAAATGGCGTACAAGATCCGCTATCTTTGCTCCATTCTCGACCAACTCAGCGAATTTCAGGCTGGAACTATCGATTTGACGCAGGCCACGCAGAAAAGGGCTACCTTCCAGCCAGCAGCCTGAACCGAGGGCATGCAAACCATAAAATCCGCATTTTTTGCTGAATTTTTCCGCATTTTCTATTGACGCACATCCTTTTTCGAGATAGAATAAAGTAGACATAATCTAAAACGATGCAGTTGTGGGCTGTGAGATATACAGGAGGAAGACAAATGGCAGATACAGCAGATAAGGTAGTCAAGATCAAAGTCATTGGTGTCGGCGGCGCCGGCAACAATGTTATCAACCGCATGATCGCGTCCGATGTCAAGGGCGTTGAGTTCGTTGCAGTCAATACGGATAAGCAGGACCTTGAAAAGTCCAAGTGCAAAAACAAAGTGCAGATCGGTGAAAAGCTGACCGGTGGCATGGGCGCAGGCTCTAAGCCGGATATCGGCCAGAAGTCCGCCGAGGAATCCAAAGCGCTCATTTCTCAGGTGCTCGAGGGCACCGACATGGTCTTCATCACCGCCGGTATGGGCGGCGGTACCGGAACAGGCGCTGCGCCGATTATTGCGCAGGTCGCGCACGACGCGGGCATCTTGACTGTCGCCGTCGTGACGAAGCCCTTCCGCTTTGAAGGTGCAAACCGTATGAAACAGGCCGAGGCCGGCATTGCCAACCTCACCGATAAGGTCGATTCCATGATTATCATCCCGAACGACCGCCTGAAATTCGTCACCGACCAGAAAATCACCTTCGCCAACGCATTCGGCATTGCCGACGATGTTCTGAAGCAGGCTGTCAGTTCCATCTCCGAACTCGTTGGCTACAGCGAGAACGTCATTATCAACCTCGACTTTGCCGACGTTTCCGCCATCATGCGCAACGCGGGTCAGGCACATATGGGCGTCGGTTCCGCCACAGGCCGCGACAAGGCCGAGCAGGCTGCGCAGGCTGCCGTCTCCAGCCCGCTGCTTGAGACGTCCATCAACGGTGCAACCGGTGTTCTCATCAACATTGCCGGTTCACACGACCTTGGCCTCGACGACGTCGAGACAGCTGCCAACATCGTCATGGAAGCTGCCAACCCCGATGCGAACATCATCTTTGGCGCCGCGTTTGACGACGAACTTCAGGATGAGATGCGCGTGACCGTTATCGCCACTGGCTTTGCCGAGAAGCGTCAGTCGCCCGCAAAGCCCATCGGCGCATTCTCCGCTGCGCAGGAGAAGACCAGTGCCAGCAAGAGCCAGGCACAGGAGGATATCGACGATATCGACGAGATCTTCAAGATCTTTAACCGCAACTAAAACGAAGCATTTTTGCCCGGCGCGTTTGAAAACGCGCCGGTTTTTCTGCGCACGCAGGGCAGACAAAATCGCGCCTCCGGCGGCCCACTCTGTTCCGTCTTGCCGGAAAAGAATGAGGAGAAGAGGCAGTACGAATTTGCTGAGACTCTGTGGGTATCAGTTTCAGCACGAACAGTGCGTGCTTACCCCGCTTCGCAGAAATCGGCTGCGCGCCTTTGCGTGTGTCGCAGCTGTAGGGCTGATTTCATGCACTTTGCCTGCCGCACCAGATGGTAGAATAGGGGGGATTGGTGAAACTGCCACTTGCTTTTTTCATAAAATCTGCTAAAATGTAGCGTGCTACCGAAAACGGTAGCGCGCTACATTTTTGGAATATAGGAGGTTCCGATGAAGGACTGTTCTCAGAATCTCGGTCCGCGTCTGCGGCATCTCAGCAACCGCATCACGCAGTACATGGATCAGCAGTTCCTCGCGCTCGATCTGACGTCAACGCAGTCGTTTATCCTGCATTATCTGGTGCTGCACGAGGGCGAGCAGGTCTACCCCAAGGATATTGAAAAGCGTTTTCATCTGACGCATCCGACTGTCTCCGGCGTGCTTCAGCGGCTGGAGGCGAAGGATTTTGTCGTGCTTGAACCGGATCGGGCCGACCGGCGCTGCAAGCGTATCCGATTAACGGACCGCGCACGGCGCTGTGATACCGCCGTTGGGCAGGCATTTGAAACGCTTGAATGCGTCATGTGTTCCGGCATGAGCAGTGAGGAGCAGCAGACGCTGCGCCGTCTGCTCGATCAGGCTGCAGAAAATCTGCGTACAACACAGGGAATGGAGGTATCCGAGGTATGATCAAACGTCTTTCTGCCTGCATCCGGGAATACAAAAAGCAGACCATTCTGACGCCGACCTGTATGGTGGGCGAGGTCGTCTGCGAATGCACCATCCCGCTGCTGACAGCCGATCTCATCAATTCTATCCAAAATGGCTGCGAGATGCAGACGATTCTGTTTTACGGCCTCAGGCTGTTTGTGATTGCGATGCTCTCATTGGGTTTTGGTTCGCTTTCCGGCTGGTTCGCGGCGGAGGCTGCTGCAGGCTTTGCAAAAAATCTGCGCCACGATCTGTTTTATCAGGTGCAGGGCTTTTCGTTTGCGAATATCGACCGGTTCTCCACGTCCTCTCTCGTTACCCGGCTGACGACGGACGTGACCAATATTCAGAATGCGTTCATGATGCTGATTCGGATCGCAGTGCGTGCGCCGATGATGCTCGTATTTGCCGTTATCATGTCTGCCCGCGTGGGTAAGCGGCTTGCATTCGTTTTCGCAGGGATCGTTCCGATCCTCGGCTTTGCGCTGTTTTTCATGATTCGCAGTGCGATGCCGCTTTTTAAGGCAGTTTTCAAAAAATATGATGCCCTCAACAACTCTGTGCAGGAAAATGTGCAGGGCATGCGCGTAGTCAAAAGCTTTGTGCGCGAGGATTATGAGACGCAGAAGTTCTCCGCTGCATCCGATTCGGTGCGTGCGGACTTCCTGAAGGCAGAAAAGATTCTTGCGCTCAATAGCCCTGTCATGCAGTTCTGCGTGTACACGTCGATGATTCTCATCTCCTTCTTCGCCGCAAAGTTTATCATTATGTCCGGCGGCACCTACCTCGGCGTGGGCAGTCTGACCAGCATGATTACCTATTCCATGCAGATTCTTATGAGCCTGATGATGCTCTCCACGATCTTCGTCATGCTCACCATGGCACAGGCCTCCGGCAAGCGAATCTGCGAGGTGCTCGATGAGACGAGCAGCCTGCAAAACCCGGAAAATCCGGTTTACGAGGTTGAAAACGGCGACGTGGACTTTGAGCATGTGGAGTTCAAATATTCCGCTTCTGCGAAACGCAGCGCGCTGTCCGATATCGACTTCCATGTGAAGTCCGGTCAGACTGTCGGTATCATCGGTGGCACAGGCTCGGCGAAGACCACGCTGGTGCAGCTGATCTGTCGTCTGTATGATGTGACGGGCGGCAGTGTGAGGGTCGGCGGGCGTGACGTGCGCGAGTACGATCTTGAAACGCTCCGCAATCAGGTCGCGGTCGTCCTCCAGAAAAACGTGCTCTTCTCCGGCACAATCAAGGAAAATCTGCGCTGGGGCGACCCGAATGCGACAGATGCGGAACTGCAGCGCGCCTGCGAACTGGCCTGCGCGGATGAGTTTATCCAGCAGATGCCGGACAAATACGACACCTACATCGAGCAGGGCGGTACGAATGTCTCCGGCGGCCAGAAGCAGCGGCTGTGTATTGCCCGTGCGCTGCTGAAAAACCCAAAAATTCTGATCTTCGACGATTCAACCTCCGCTGTCGATACCAAAACCGACGCCAAGATTCGCGCGGCGCTGCGGAGCGAGATTCCGGAGACGACAAAGTTCATCATTGCCCAGCGTATTTCCTCCATTCAGGACGCTGATCTGATTCTTGTGCTGGACGGCGGCGCGATCAACGGCATGGGCACGCATGAGACGCTTCTTTCCTCGAACCAGATCTATCAGGAAGTCTATTATTCCCAGAACAGAACGGGAGGTGCGGACAATGGCTAATCATCCCGGAAGAGCGCCCCGCGCGCCGATGGTCGGCGCAAAGGCAGATCTCAAGCCGCTCGGCAGAGTGATCCGGATGCTGTTTCAGGATTACCCCGCCATGCTCATCGCGGTCATGGTCTGCATCATCATCAGCGCGGTCGTCGGCATTCTGCCCGCGATCTATATTGAAACCATCACCAGCTACATTGAAGACGGCTTGCGTCTCGGCTGGGATGGTGTGAGCGGAAAGATTCTGCATGCGCTCGTCACCATGGTCTGTATCTACCTTGTGGGTCTTGCCTGCACTGCGGTCTATACACAGCTGATGGCGCATGTGACACAGGGCTTTTTGCATAAGCTTCGCACCCGCATGTTTGCCGGCATGCAGAAGCTGCCCATCCGCTATTTTGACCAGAACAGCCGCGGCGATATCATGAGTTATTATACGAACGACATCGACACGCTCC
>OLNQ01003201.1_pt1 | contig 13415 bp, 8 predicted proteins | sample 1672821 | NCBI WGS metagenome assembly OLNQ01 (sample SAMEA3136727, study PRJEB25190) | human gut metagenome | biome: human gut; feature: human-associated habitat; material: faeces | place: Austria | collected 2013 | reverse complement strand
TATTTTAAATGAAATTAAAGTTGACATGAAATGCGTGTAATGCTATTTTTAAATTGCGAATAAAAGAATCTAAAATTACGAATGAAATGTAATAGGAGGACGGATATGGAAAATGTAGAACATTTTGGAACATTGACAGAACGAATGAAAGAGTTTCGAGAAGAAGTTTTAGATGAAAAACCTTATATTGATGCACAACGTGCAATTCTAGCAACTCTTGCTTACAAAGAAAATTTAAATCAACCACGAGTGATGGTTCGAGCTAAAATGCTAGAAAAAGTTCTAGATAATATGAGTATATATATTGAAGACAAATCTCTTTTAGCAGGAAATCAGGCAACTAAGAACCGTAACGCTCCTATTTTTCCTGAGTATACTATGGAATTTGTTATGAATGAATTAGATCAGTTTGAGAAAAGGGATGGGGACGTATTCTATATCACTGAAAAGACCAAAGAACAACTTAGAGAAATTGCGCCATTCTGGCAGAATAACAATTTGCGTGCAAGAGGAGAAGCTCTTCTTCCTGAAGAAGTTCGTGTCTTTATGGAAACAGGTGTATTTGGAATGGAAGGCAAGTTAAATGCAGGAGATGCGCATTTGGCGGTGAACTATGAGCGGATTTTGAAGGATGGATTAAAAGGATACGAAAAGCGTGTAAAAGAATATAAAGCTTCTCTTGATTTGACGGATCCTGAAAGCATAGATAAGTATTGTTTCTATAATGCAGTTCTTATAGTACTGGAAGCGGTGCGTAATTTTGCAAATCGTTACAGCGTTCTTGCAAAGGATTTAGCAGAAAAAGAATTGAATGAAGAAAGGAAGATTGAATTATTAGAGATCAGTAGAATTTGTTCAAAAGTTCCATATGAACCAGCAGAAACATTTCGAGAAGCGGTACAATCCGTATGGTTTATTCAATTGATTTTACAAATTGAATCCAACGGACATTCTTTGAGTTATGGCAGATTCGATCAATATATGTATCCATATTATAATCGAGATATTAAAAATGGTACTATTAAAGAATCTGAAGCCTTGGAATTGTTGACATGCTTGTGGATAAAGACACTTACAATCAATAAAGTTCGTTCTCAAGCACATACGCTGAGTTCGGCAGGTTCTCCTATGTATCAAAATGTAACGATTGCAGGCCAAACAATAGATAAAAAGGATGCAGTCAATGATTTGAGTTTTTTAGTTTTGAAATCTGTTGCACAGACAAGATTGACACAACCAAATTTAACTGTGCGCTATCACAAGAATATCAATAAACATTTTTTGGATGAATGTGTAGAGGTTATGCGTTTAGGCTTTGGAATGCCGGCATTAAACAATGACGAAATTATAATTCCTTCCTTTATGGATTGGCAAGTTAAAGAGGAGGATGCCTATAATTATAGTGCCATAGGCTGTGTAGAAACAGCAGTTCCAGGTAAATGGGGTTACCGTTGTACGGGAATGTCTTATATCAATTTTCCAAGAATGCTTTTGTGTACGATGAATAACGGTGTGGATCTTACAAGTAATAAACGTTTTACAAAAGGATATGGCTATTTTACGGAAATGGAAAGTTATGAAGAACTTTTAAAAGCATGGGATAAAACAATAAGGGAAATTACTCGATATAGTGTTATTGTAGAAAATGTAATTGATAAGGCCTCTGAAAGAGATGTGCCAGACATTCTTTGTTCGGCTTTGACAGATGATTGTATTGCCAGAGGCAAAACAATCAAAGAAGGTGGAGCGGTCTATGATTTTATTTCAGGACTTCAAGTAGGAATTGCGAACATGGCAGATTGTTTGGCAGCTATAAAGAAGTTAGTGTATGAAGAAAAGAAAATCATGTTTTATCTCGCTCTTGTGCATTCTTCTCTTGGTCACAGCTTTACCTTCTGTGGATTTTACAGAGGTCCAGGCAGCATCTGTCAGCAGTACTTTCACCGGATGGAAAACCTCCGGCGGAAAAAAATACTATTATAAGAATAACACTAAATTAACAAACCGCTTCGTTAATTACATTTACTTAGATAATAAAGGTGTAGCTCAAGATAAAATTGGTAATTTCAGTGCTACTTTGTATGGAGCAATTGCGTGGACTAATCGAAATGTTAATATAAGACGAGAGCCAATAGAAAACAGCAAATTATTAGGTACTATTCCAACGGGGGCTAAATTAACAATCCTATCAAGTGATAATCCTACTACTAAATATATTAAAATTAGTTATAATGGAATAATTGGGTATGTGTATTCTGATTTTTTATTAATCAATCTTCCAGATGTTATACCTGATATTGTGTATTATATTACTAATGCCGATAAATCTCTTTATAAAGCTGCTAATACTTCTATTGCTGATGTAACAGGTAAAAATCTTTATGGATTTAGTAAGAAATATAATGCAAAAATAGGTAAAAATACTTATTATGTTCCTCTTCTTTATCCTGTAGCTAAACAGTTACAAGGAGCTTATAATATTGCAAAAAAAGATGGGTACAACTTGAAAATTTATGATACTTACCGTCCTAATGATGTTACTAAGTATGTTAATAGTAAATTTAGAAGTTTATATAATTCTAATAATAATGTAAAAAAACTAGTTGATTATGATAAAAATGGTAGCTATTGGGGACCAGGATGGTTTTTAGCTAACAATGTTTCAACCCATAATAAAGGTATAGCTCTTGATCTTACATTGACTGATAAAAATAATAATGAGTTAAAAGCTCAAACCACAATGCATATGCTAGATACAAGATCAACTGTAAAATATAATAATTCTATGGCTAATAAATTGAGAAGTATCATGACATCTCAAGGATTTGAAACACTAGAATCAGAGTGGTGGCACTTTCAAGAAAATAACTATAGTTCTAGTCCGATAAATACCTTTCATTTAAAATAAAGAACACGTGGTGTTCTTTTAATTATTATACAACTTGAGTAAATGATAAATTAACCTTTAATTTAGCATTGTTGCCATCAATTGAAGCTTTAGTATCAGCTTTATTATCCATAACTCCAGTATCGTCATCTATCCATTTAAAATAGACACGCATAACAATATTCTTCTTAGTAGCTGTATAGTTAATAGTATTAGAAATAGTACCAACTCCTTCTACAGGAACTTGTTCTTTCCCATCAATGCTATAACTAGTTACCTTCAAATCAGAAACAGCTGAATCTTCAGAAGTAGAAACAGAAATATCATACTTAAAAGAAACTTCTGTTTTTGAAGCATCAATATTTAAATCAAAGTATCCTTCACTAGAAGGGGCAATAACACCACTTGCGATATTTTGATTAGCAACATAAACTGGTGTTATCAAAGAAGACATAGTACTACCTTCAGATATATCTTTATCATTAACTACTATTTTCCAATTAGCGATAGTAAAATCAGTGTTACCTTCTTTAGCTTCTAAATACTTAGCATAAGTATCCTTTAATTGACTAATACAAATGAATAAAGCTAAAAAGGCAATAAATAATTTAAATTTCTTATCTTTAAACATCTATATCCCATCCTTTATTAAATTATATCATTTGTAAGAAGATAATTAAAAATGTTTAAAAGACTTTAAAAAGGGAAAGTGTAAATAAATGTAAAAGAATAATCGACAAATTTAGACATCACTTTTTAAAAAGTGTAACATGTGTTATTATATATATAATAAAGAAGGTGATAAAGATGGGATTAATTATTTTCTTTTTAATAATATTTTGTTTAGGATTAATACTTATTACGTATTCTTATGATGTAAATGAAATGGTATTATTATTTAATAAAAATAAACCAGCTAAAAAGGTTAAGGAAAAAACAATTGTGGAAAAGAAATTAGAAGAAGTTACTACTAGTAGTAATCCATCTTTAAAGCCTGAAAGAATAGATGATACTTTAAATCTAGATGACTTATTTAAAACAATATCTTTTGAAGCAATTAAAGATAGTAAAGAATTCAATTTTGACTTAAGGGGGAGAAATAAAAAATAATTCTCTTTTCTTTTGTATTACTAGTATGATTTACAAAATATGTCTAATTATGTTAGAATTATAATAAGATAAGGGTTGTGGTGGAAATGGCTATAAGTACAGTTAAAGTTACAGCAGAAAAATTAGAAAAGAAAAAGAAAAGATTAAAATATACTAAGTATGCAGTATCAATTTTATTTATTTTATTACTCTCTTTATTTTTTGTATTATTAGTTATTTATAAAGGAGGTAATTTTACAGTTACCTTAGACCCTAACTTTGCTTTGAAAAATAGTATAACACTTTATGAAACATTAGATGAGAAGACACCTAGAAATAAATTATATGCAACAGAAATACCATTTATGGATAATATAACAGAAAGTTGGTTACCACAAGATATTGATACTTCTAAAGCAGGAGCACATAATGGTGATAATTATATCGCTTATACCTTTTATATAGCCAATGAAGGGAAAGAAATAACAAATTATTGGTATCAAATAAACATTTTAGATGTTATAAAGAATGTAGATGATGCTGTTAGAATAAAAGTATATGAAAATGGTATTCCAACACTATATGCCAAAGCAAGCAGTGAAACGGGAAAAGCAGAACCAAATACTGTTCCTTTTAAATCTAAAAATGTAGCAGTTTTAAAAGAAAGAAAAGAAATGAAACCAGGAGATATAGATCGTTATACAGTTGTAATCTATTTAGAAGGGGAAGATCCTGAATGCGTAGATGCAATTATTGGTGGAGAAATAAAACTTAATATGGAGTTTAGAGAGGAGCATCAAGATAATGGAAAATAAAAAGAAAAGAAGAAGATTATTTTTCTTTCCCTTATGTTTTAGTTTCATCTTACTTATAACTACTACTTATGCTTGGTTCTCTGCTAATAGAGTAGTTAGTATTAATTCTTTAGATGTGCATATTCAAGCAGATGGGGGGATTGAAGTAAGTACAGATGCTGTTAACTGGAAACAAGTTATAACAGTAGATGATATAAAAAATGCTAATAAAAGCTATCCTAGTAGTGTAAACCAAATCCCTTATAGAATTTATCCTGTATCAACTGGTGGTGATATTACTAATGGATTTTTAAATATGTATAAAGGAGAAGCTACTAATACATCATCTACTGATTTTATCTTAGTAGCTAATAAATCAGAAGAAACAGAAAGCTTTGGCGAGGAAAGTAATGGAACTTTTATTGCCTTTGACTTGTTCTTTAAAATACAAGCTCCAAAAGAATTATATTTATCTAGTTCCTCTAAAGTATCTTATATAGGTGATAAAGAAGCTGGAATAGAAAATGCTACTAGAGTAGCAATTCTTAATGAAGGTTCTGCTGATAATGAAGCTAGTGCTAGAAGTTTAAAAAATGCTAGGGAAGCAGTTATTTGGGAACCAAATTATGATACACATACTGAATATGGAGTTAGTAATGCCTTAAAAACTTATGGAATTGCTACTAGTCAAACAGGTGGAAGTTTGATTCCTTATGATGGTGTAACTAGTGATATAACTAGTAATGATAATGTTTTAATTCAAAATGCTAATAGTAATAATTATCCTAACTTGTTTAAAAGAATAAATGTAACTACTAGTACTCCTAAGAATAATATGACTAATAATAAACTATTAACATTGAATCCAGCTATTACTAAGTTACGTATTTACATGTGGGTAGAAGGACAAGATGTAGATTGTGAAAATAATGCATCATATGGAGATATAAGTTTTAATTTAGAGTTTACAACTAATCCATCATAGAAGGAGGGGATAATATGGTAAAAAAAATACTTAAGAACAAAGAACTATCTTTGCTTCTTCTTTTTGCTACCATAATTCCTATCACTTCCATTGCTCTTACTTATGGAGCTTTTAAAACATCAAGAAAAGTAGAAACATTATCAAAAGGTATTGTTGGTGATACTGTCTATATAGACGATAGTGATAGTGACTATTATTATTATACAGGTCAAAATTATACATCTAATAATGGAACTATTCCAACAGCAATTGATAAAAACATTTATAATGATAGTAATCTTGTTAGAACAACAATTACTTATAATGGTAGTAATAAAGAAGGAACAAAAACAGGATATGTATCACTAGATGAATTACAAAGTAAATATATCTATTATAAATATTATCCAGTAGTTGATAACTATATAGAAATACCTCTAATAGATAATCCTTTTTCTTATAGACCAGATGATATGGTTTTTAATGGATGGATAAGTGATTATAAAGGAGCAGTTATTAGCTATGATGATGAGACTTATCAAAGAACTATTAAAGTACCAGTTACTAGTAATCAAATAGAAATTAATCTTTATGCTAATTGGACAGAAGGAAAAATAGTTAATGTTAATGATAGTAACTCTATCAATAATGCTATGTCTAGTATAAATGATAAAACTATGAACAAAGTAGAAACTGTTGTTAATATTTATGAGTATCCTAATATTGTTGGGTATTATAAACAATTAGATTTAGTAACAACTACCGTAGTTAGTAATTGGGGTAGTGATAAAACAACTACAAAGGGTACTTGTACTAATTGTTATACATCACAAGGAAGATATTATCAAAACTATAGCTGTCCTGCTCCTAATCTTGGTTGGTGGGCTAATGATGGCACGTATACTAATAATTGTACAATGTATGAAAAGCAAGATGCAAATAGTTCTTTTGATCTTAATGCTAAATACTTTACTTATAAAAATGGAAGTATGCAAAACGCTAATTTACAAGCAACTATAGTTGGAACTAAGGAAAATGATAATTATAAAGAAACTACTAATATGTCTGGTTATTATCGAAAAAAGGATATTAACTATGGAGAGAGTCTAGCTGGTTATTATAACGAACAAGGAGAAAGACAAAGTGGTACTTGTAGAACAGGAACTATTTGTTCGGTATATGAATTAATTCAGTACTATAAAGAAAATGGGGATGAGGAATTATTTAATAAAGATGAAACTTACTATTACTTAACTACAAGAGATACTAATATTTTAGTAATGACAGGTAATTATAGTGGTTCTTGGAGTAGTAGTAGTACTAAACCATTTACTCTAACTGGTATTAATAATGGAAAAGATTATAATCCTACCTGGGCAGTATCAAGTACTAGTGTTATAGCTTATAGTGATATTAGAATAGAAAATTTAACAATTGTAACTAGGAATGGTTACAGTAATAGTACTCCAACTTATAGTAATAATACGCAAGGAGCATTCTATGGAAACTATCATAATGTTAAGATAGGAAGAAATATTAAAAAAAGTGGTAATTATGTAAACTTTCTTTATATCTTTGGAGCAATGAATCCTAGAAGTAGTTGGGATAATAGTACAGTAGGTAGTGCTAGTAGTCCAAAAAAATATCATTTAATAGTAGAAAGTGGTAGTTATAATGCTACTAGTTCAACATATGGTGGTAACACAGGAACGGGTGGTACTGTTTTATATACAGAAATGACTACTACTTATGGTAATGATTATGATAGAGCTAAAGAAGATAATTCAAACCTTACGGTTTATTTCTGTGCAGCCGGAAGTTGGGGAGGAGTAATTCATTCTTCCAATGATGATTTAGTACCAGCTTTAAATACAATAGTAAAGAGTGGTTCATTTGGAACTAGTAAATATGATATATCAACAGGAATTTATGTAGGAGCTCGTTATGGAGGAACCCATTATGCTCCAAGAAGTGGAAAAATAGAAGGAGGATATATCTATAATTTAATAGGAGGACCAATAACTAGTAGTAATAGAGGCAGTAAGAATGATACCTTTATTTATATGACTGGTGGAGAGGTTGACTTTTTAACTGGAGGAGCAGGAACCTCAACTACTTATGGAAATAGAATAATTCAAGTAACAGGTGGAGTAGTTAATTATAGTGTTTTTGGTGGAAGTAATGGCTATAATGGAAGTAGTGAAGATGGAACCTTAACCGGTAGTAGTTATGTTTATATAGGTGGTAATGCTACTATTGGAAATGATACATATATAGCTAATAATAGAACCTTATTTGGAGCAGAATCTGGATCTGTTTTTGGAGCAGGTAATGGTAATACTAGTTATGCTACTATTGGTTCTGTTAATAATTCCACTGTTATAGTTAATGATAATGCTATTATTAAGAAAAGTGTCTATGGTAGTGGTAATTATGGAACAGTAGGTTACAGTTCTTCAAGTAATGGAAATGTTTTAATTAAAATAAATGGTGGTACAATAGGTAATGTTTTTGGTTCTGGTAATAATAGTGGATCAGGTAGAGAATGGAATGTAAATATTGATACTTCTATTGAAATGACAAATGGTACTATAACCGGTGGTATCTATGGTGGAAGTAATCAAAAAGGAAGCCTTTACGGAAGTGTAACTTTAAACATCTTAGGAGGAGAAGTTAATGAAGTATATGGTGGTGGACTTGGTAGTGAGACTTATGTTACTAATAATGTCTTAGTAAATCTAGGAGATGAAACTAATACTTTAAACTTAGTAGGAAAAGCTTATGGAGGAAGTGCCTTTGGTACAGTAAATAGTAAACAAAAGACTAATAATATTAGTAACTATAAAACAGAAGTAAATGTTAATGGGGGAAATATAAGCAATGTCTTTGGTGGAGGAAAAGGTGATAATAATAATACCCCTTATGTAGCAGGTAATGTCACCTTAACTATTAATAATGGAACAGTTACTAATGCCTTTGGAGGAAATGATGCTAAAGGTAAACCAAATGGTGAAGTTAAAGTCTATTTAAATGGAGGAGTAATAACTAAAGCCTTTGGTGGAGGAAATAAGACAGCTGTTGATAATACTTATGTTTATCAAATAGGGTCTAAGAGTGAAACTATTTATGGTGGTAGTAATGAACAAGGAGAAGTTGCTACAGCAAATATTGAAGTAACAGGAGGAGAAGCTACAACTATTTATGGTGGTAACAATATAGGTGGAAAAACTAAAATAACTAATATTACTGTATCAGCAGGAAAAGTTGGTACCATCTATGGAGGAGGTGCCCTAACTGATACTACCACCACTAATGTAACTGTATCTAATGGTGAAATTGATACTATCTATGGTGGTGGTGAACAAGCAAGTATTGAAGATAAAACTTTAATAACCATAGACTCTGGTACTATTAATAATATTTACGGTGGAAGTAATATTAATGGTAGTGTCATAAAATCATATATAGATATTAATGGTGGAGTAGTTGGTGAAGTTTATGGTGGTAACAATCAAGGAGGATTGACTACTACTACCAATGTAAATTTAAATTCTGGTACTATTACAACTACTTACGGAGGTGGTAATAAGACAGAAACTACTACTTCTAATGTTAAACTTAATGGTTCTACAGCATCAAATATCTTTGGTGGGGGAAATAATGCTGGAGTAACTACTACTAATGTTAATTTAATTACCGGAAGTGCTACTAATATATATGGTGGAAGTAACCAAAAAGGAAGTGTTGATACTAGTAAAATAATATCAACTTCACCAGTTAACTTAACTGTTCAAAATATCTATGGAGGTAACAATCAAGGAGGTAATACCAAAACAACTAATATAAACTTAACAGGAGGAGTATATCAAAACCTATTTGGTGGTGGTAATATGGCTCAAACTGATAATACAAATGTTACTGTTAATGGTATTACTATGACTGGTAAATTCTATGGAGGAGGTAATCAAGCTGATGTAAATTATAGTACTAAAGTAGATTTTATTTCCTCATCAATAGAAGAAGACTTATTTGGTGGTGGTAATCTTGGAAGAGTTGAAGGTAACACCAAAGTATATATATCAGCATCAACTATTAAAGGAAGTGCTTATGCTGGAGGAAATGGAACTACTGCCGTAGTAAGTGGTAATACTACATTATCGATAGATAATTCATCTTTAATTAATAAACATGTTTTTGGAGGAGGAAATGCTGCTAATACCGGAGAGAAAGATAATACTAAATCAATAAGTACTCTAAATATAGCTGGAGCAACCATTAATGGAAACGTCTATGGGGGAGCAAATACTGCTATTCTTTATGGTAAAACTATTGTAAATATTGGTTATAATCAGACAGACTATAATCAAACTGATATAACAATCGGAGGAACAGTCTTTGGTGGAGGAGAAGCCAATGCTAGTGGTAACCCTAACTATGATTATTCATTTATCAGTGTTACCGAAGGAATTACTATTAATATAGATGCCAATAACTATAAAAACTTTAATATTTATGGATCTATCTTTGGTAGTGGTAATGCTTCTAGTACTAAAGGTTACAGCTATATAAATATTAGTAACTATGGAACATTTAATAACTATAAAGAAAATATCTCTATCCAAAGAACTGATAAAGTAACCATCAAAAACTCAAGTATTCACTTATCAGGAACTACAGATCGTACTAATGAGTATTCTACTACTAAGTTTAGTATTAGTCGTGTTAAAGAATTAAAACTAGCAAATGATTCAACTCTATTCTTAGATAATGGAACAAACTTATTAGAAAAATTTACAAGTCTTAAAATAACTGGTAGTCAAGAAGAAGTGGCAACTGTAAGTATTAATGATAAAAAAGTAACTAGAAACGTAAATAATAGAGTCTATATGCTAGAAAATAAAAACTTAAACATTGCTACTAATGAAGCAGTAACTAGTTATGGTACGGTAAGTGGAATGACTTTCTTTGGAATGTATCAGTTAGATCGTAATAATAAAGTAAGTACCGCTTTTTATAATAATAAATATAATAGTGGTGATACCGTAGCATCAGGTGAATTTTATTCATTTACTGCTGGTAGTTATGTCTTAGGTTCACACAATACTAATCATGATATAACTAAAGATGGTTTTTATAGTAATTATGAAGATAAAGAAAAAGAAGGTACTATTGAAGTAAAATATATAGAACCAACTCCAAGTGATGCTAGTTATTATATGTGGGTAATAGGAGAGAAAGTAACTACTTATGAATTTAGTTTAACTGCCTCAAAGTATTCAACTTTAGGTACTTATGAACTACCATTAGTCGCATCTAATGGAGCTAATACTACTTTTGAAATAATAGGTTTCAATTATCAAAATCTAGAAGAAGGTTTTAATCTAGTAGATCCTAGTAAAGTAGAAAGAGTAAATAAAAATGGAACAGCTGATGATAAAATGGCTCTATCGATGGAGGCATCTAATACTGGTTTTGTTACTAAAGGAACAACTAGTTTTCAAACTAATGCTACAACACCTATCGTTGGAACTAAAGATTATGAAACAGAAAACTCCTCAATCGTTCCTTCCTTAATCTTTTATCTATATCACTCTAAAAATATTACTAAGAAAAGAGAAATGGGAACAGTTATAATATCTTTACTAGCTATTAAACCAATAGATGATTTAAATAATGAAGTAACACGTATTAATATAAATGTTACTCTAAACTCAGCTTTATATAGTGATAACGATTATGAAGGAGCTATGACAGCTGGTGAAGAATATAGTCTTTTTGCTTCCACTGCTACTAATATAACAACTAAATCAACCCTTAGTGCTTACTACTCACTTTATATGAAATCCAATAAAAACTACTATCAAGATGGTTATCATCATGCTTTAGTATCGAACTATGTCCTACCAGTTAATACTAAATTAACAATGATAGACTTAGCAACTAATACCTATTACTACTATGTAGTAACTACTACTGATTTAGCTAAGAAGGAAGAGGAGTATAATAGATATGGAGAATGTTCTTATGAATTAAGTGATTTTGTTAAGATGGGTTCAACTAGTAAAGATAATAACTTTGATGAAACAAAAAGTAGTACTAATTATTATAAAAGTGATTTAAAAGTGGTAGATGAAGAATTTATCTTTAATGTTGATTTTGAAGATACTGATATAACAACAGATCAAACCAATAAAACCCTTTTAATGGAATTAAGAGATAAAAATAATCAAACTTTAATTAGTGTCTTAGGAATACAACATTCATCCCTAACTTATAATCTATATAATAAACAAAAAGCTACTATAGATTTATCAGGAGAATTAAGTGCAAATAATATCTACTTAAAAGATAAAGTTAATTTAAGTTTAACAGCAAACTTTACACAACCAATTGTAAATTCATTACCAGTAACAGATACAACTTATTTCAATAAGAAGATGGGAGTAAAAATTACTATCTATGACAGTGAACATAAGAAATTAAATAATAGTAGTTTATTTGGACTATCCTATCAGTATAATGGAAAAACATATTATCCTCGAATGGATGGAAGTGTTAGAATTCCTCTAAAAGATAAAGTAGCAAATATCTTTAGTAAAATCAAAATAGATACTTCAAACCTAAATCTATCAAGTGGTGATTACACCTTAAAAGTAGAATCATTCGGTTCTTATGATGGTATTTACTATGGACCAGAATCATCTAGTAGTATAGAATTACCATTTAAAATAGTAGATAGTGTTTATGGTTTAAATGTTAAACTAGATGATAATCAAGTAATAATAGATAAAGCTACTGGATTAACTTCAAAAGATGATAATTCACTAGACTTTACTACTAATTATTCTTCTAATTTAGCAAACCCTAATATTAGAGTAACTTTATATCGAAGAACCTATAATGATGTTTATGATACAACTTATGAGAAAGTAGACCTTGCCAAACTAGTAACAAATAAGTTAGACTTAATAAAAGAGCAAGAATATATGTTTATAGATGATCCGAATACTGTAGCTACTAAAACACTATACTTAAGAACAAGTCTTAGAAGTGGTACTTATCGATTTGAATTTTCTTTATATGATAATGATAACTATATTGGTAATTCTTATACATATATAATAGTTAAATAGGAGGGTATTATATGGATACAATTGATACAAAAGAATTAATAGAATCTATTAAAGAAATAGAATTATACTTAAAGAAACTAGAAAAATTAGAAAGTGAAAATAAGTGATATTATGAAAGATGAATTACAAAAAGAAATAAGCTTAGATGAAGAAGTCTTAGAGAGTATGCCACTAACTAATGAAAGAAATAAAGCTAAGTATGTAAAAGCTGTTAATGGTTTACAAGATAAATATCAATTAAAACTAGATACACTTTTAAAAGAATTAACTAAGAGATTAGAACCCTATAAAAAGTTAGTACCTAATAATTATACCTATTTAGATGATAACTTAGAAGAGTATACTAAAGCTTTAGGATATACAACTGATTTAATAACCCCTTATGAAAAGTTAGGACTAGATAAAATAGTTTATAATCTAGCTACTTATCAGGAAATAGATGATAGTTTTACTTATTTAAATATAAATATTCTTAAAGCTTTAGATATCTTTAATCTAATAGGAGTTAATCTAACTGAAAAAGATTTTAGTTCTACAACTTATACTAA
>OLNQ01003198.1_pt1 | contig 13422 bp, 8 predicted proteins | sample 1672821 | NCBI WGS metagenome assembly OLNQ01 (sample SAMEA3136727, study PRJEB25190) | human gut metagenome | biome: human gut; feature: human-associated habitat; material: faeces | place: Austria | collected 2013 | reverse complement strand
CTTAGCGCTGATTATGGCGCAAATATGCAGGTTTACTGTTCTGTATACAGCACATCAGGCTCAATATACGGAAGCGTTCTGTCTGAAAAAGATTATGAAACATTTTTATCAGCTTCTATTGGTGACGCTTGTCCTTATGGTGCTACACTTGGAGATCTGCATTATCCAGACGGCAGCAGGATAACAAATGTCATTAACTATAATACATATCTTCGTGACCTTATAGCAAACCACCCTGCTGTAGCTGCCGCAGGCAAAACGCAGGAAGTTGGAGCAAACGCACACACTGTTGAAGAAGCGCTTGATATCATAAAAAATGATGTCATAAGAAATCTTAACATAGCTGCAAACACAAGGACTGCTAAAGAAGCAGAGCCTGTTAATGCAACATATCAAGCTTTTCCGCTCTTTGATGAAGAAGAATATGACAATCTTAATTCTTTAGAACAAGTTATAAGAAGAAATATTACTAGCGGATACACATATGACAGCTTGTACTATTATCACATAGACTTCTGGTCAACATTCGTACTTATGATAGCAGTAGCTATTTGTCTTATCTTCAGCGGAATAAAAATAGCAACTACCCTTTTTGAGATAATGTTCTCACAGCTCATAACACCTTTTATAATAGCAACTGATCTTAATGGCTCAGGACGTGCAAAAAAAGCTATACAAAATATGCTTCTCTCAAATATTGTTCTTATGATAGTTGTCATTCTCATAAGGATATATATTTCCGTTATATGGGGCGTAAAATCTTCTGATTATGGAGATAATTTTGCCGTAATGCTTATAGTCATAATCGCAGGAGCAAAATTTGTTATAGACGGACCTGAGATACTGACTAAGCTGTTCGGCATTGATGCAGGCGTTAAGTCAGGTGCAGCCACAATGATGGCTATCAACCAATCAATGCAAATGAGCAGTTATGCCACAATGGGACTTGCTCGTGCAGGAAGCAGCGTTGTACATGGGGCAGGAAGTGTTGCAAAGCATACCGCAAGCAGCGCAGCAGGAGCAGTAAAAGGCTTTGCAGGCGGCGTATATGGTGGTATACACGGCGGTGATACTACCCCTGGCAAGATAGGAAAAGCTATAGGCGGCGCAGCAGCAGGAACTGTAACAGGCGCTGTCGGTGGAGCTTTCGGTCATACTAATGCAGGCGCAAAGGCAGCTTATGCAGCAACAAATCCAGGCTCAATAAAAGATACATTCTCAAATGCAAAAGACAACATTGCCAATAACGTAAAAGAGTCTGTAGGAGAGGGCTTTTCATCAGGCGGCGCAGGCAGCGCTTCAAAGGGTGCTGACGGAAAGGACGGCTTAAATGGCACTAACGGCATGAATGGAGCTAAAGGCGACAGAGGTGCGCAAGGCGCAGCAGGCAAAGACGGCACAAATGGAACTGACGCAAGAGCCGATAACAACAGTGGAAACAGCAGCAATAACAGCAATAATAACGGCACATCTCAGCCTGCCCGTGGCAGTGGCTTTGACGTTTCAAAAGCTGCAACAAACAATAATAACAGCAAATCCGACACATCAAAAGGAAATGGATTTAAGGACAAGGGAGGCAAGTAACATATGGGAGTAGTACCTAAAAAGACAAAAGCGGAACAGCGTATCTTCCGCCATATCAACCTTACAAAAATAGTCGGATTGATAGTAACACTAATGGTGTCATCACAGTTAGCCAATATCATGGTAAGTCCCAAACTAGGCATTCCATTTATCATATTCTGTAGTGTGATATTTCTCATAATGAGCGGAAAAAGCCCCTCTGATCCATGCAAAAGCTTTGCTGAAGCATGGCTTGAGTGGCTCAGTTTCCTAATGACAAATAAAACTCTGCATAAGCACCAAGGAGGAGAGATCAATGATGAGGAGATCATCGACGCCGAAAAGCACGAATAACAAGGTCAATGGTAAAGGTTTTTCGAAAAGAAAAGCACATAAGAAAGCTGCCGAAGACCAATCGAGTATAATATCACGTCTTTCATTTGAAAGCATTGAAAACGGCATTGTGACGCTTAAGGTCAAAGGAAAATCACTTAAAATGGGTGTTCTTGCCGTATCAGGCATGGATATATTCGATCTTAACGATTATGACCGCAATACAGTTTTCAATAATTTTGCCAAGGCAACTTTATCTATAGGCACTGATCACAAATACGTTTTTACTTCAAAAACTCCGTATCTTGCTAATCAGAAAGCCTATATAAAGTATAAAATGCAAAAAAGCATCAATAGGTATTCAGAATATCTGCTCAACGAACAGCATGATATATTTGAAGATTTTGAGGTAAGCCATTATGATCGAATGGCTTACCTTTTTATTTACTCTGATGACGAGAAGAAAATATATACTGGCGCTCAGAGGTTTATAAACCACATGAGAGATGTTGATGTATCATGGTGTTCAACCGAAGAAATAATCGTTACGCTCAATAAGCTTATCTGTCTGAATACAGAAAATCAGCAGTTGTCCGAAAATGGAGATCTTAATGAAACTATCCTGCCTGAAACAATAATATTTAAGCCAAATTATTACAAGGTAAATGATGTGTTTGCTCAGACAGTGGTAGTGTACGATTATGCAGCTGAGATAGATGACCTTAGACTTGCTCAGATAGTTACACAATCGAATGATACGATAGTATGGGACGTTAATGTGGCTGATAAAGAAACTGTATTAGATGAACTTAGTTCTTCCCTGCGAGAGTTAGAGTCACGAGGAGGTATAATTCAGGACGCCACAGAAAAGCTCGATACAAGCACTGAATATCAGAAGCTAGAAATGATATACCAGAACATAAAAAACGGCAATGAGCAGATATACTATGTAACACTCAGATTTATTGTAAGTGATACCGATCTAAGCTCACTGAATAAACGGACACAGGAACTGATCCACGAGCTTGAACTCAGCGGTTTGGCGGCGTATGTTCCAACAAATATAATGCAGCATGAGTTTTTAACCACTATTGATAAAAGCAACACGATAAAAACACCTTTCCCAGTGTTTGATACCTTGTCACGTCAGTTTCCGTTTTACTATCAATCACATATAGACGATACAGGGCTTTTCTTTGGCTTCACGGAAACAGGCGGTCTTAATATTCTCAATACCTTTAAACGGACTAAAAGTCGTAATTCCTTTGACCTTTTGGCAATAGGACTTAAAGGCGGCGGTAAATCAGTAACGCTGAAATCAATGCTTGAAGACCAGCTGCTTATAGGCAATAAAGTAATGGTACTTGATATCGAAAGCGAGTATCAACCTATGGCAAAGGTCTATGATGGTCAAACCATAAAGATAAACAGCAATTCAAGGATAAATCCTCTGCAAATATGTAAAGTGGTAGACTCACGAGTTGATGATGAGATATCACCAGAGGACGAAGCAAGAGAAAATTTTGCTTCTGAAATGTCAAGAATACGCACATTTATGTCAATGTATATGCCAGAAATAGATATGTACACTATGGAAATCTTTATGGATCTTGTAACTGAATGTCTGTCAGACAAGAGTATTTTCCCTGAAACAGATGTTACATATCTTGATCCGAAACAGTTTCCGTCTTTTACAGATGTAAACAACAAGCTTCACGAAAAGCTTTGCAACATAACAGGTATGCCAGAAAGAAAATATGAAGCGTACAGCAACATTCAGGTGTATATAAAACAGCTTTGCGGCAAAGGTGCATATGCAGGAATGTTTGACGGAGCGACTAATGTTGATGTAAAAAACAATGACCTGATAATCTTTGATGTTAAGAGCATAAGTGAAATGGCTGAGAATGTATACAACGCTCAGCTTTTTAATATTCTCACTATTATGTGGTCAACGATATGCAAAAACATAGGCTACAATCAAAATCTTATCAATCCTTGGGATAAAAGAAATGTTGTGTGTCTTATTGACGAAGCTCACAGATTTATCTCAGTGAAATATCCACAGGTAACAGAGTTTATTGAAAAACTTGTTCGCCGCACAAGAAAATATTTTGCAGGATTATGGTTTGCAACTCAATCAATATTAGACTTTATTCCTGACGGAAATATCACAGCAGCAGGCTCTATAAAGGTCATTTTCTCCCTAGTTCAATACCGATTGGTGCTTAAACAATCGCCTGAAAGCATTGAGATATTGCACCAAGCCTTTCCGCAATTCTCATATGCCGAGCTTAAAGAAAGCACAGCATTTGAGCCTGGTCAAATGCTGTTGTCATTAGGAGCAGGCAGGGACAAGCTGCATTGCAGAAGAATTGTTGGCGCAAGACAGCTCCTCTATATGGGCAATGCAGAGGACAGAATAGAGATAATCCACAACTGCTTTTCTCACTATTACAACGAATATTCTAAGCAGGAATATGGACTTATGTTGAGAAAAATGGACGCTGATTATTTCAGAAAATGCTTCCTTGCAGAAACATATTCCTACCTTAGAATGGAGCAAAACATAAGTCATTATATTGACGCAGTTATAGTTCAAATGGTGGATAATCTTATCAAAGAACTTCTTCAAGCTGCAGGAACGGAGGCGGCACGATGAAAGTAGTAAGTCCTAAAAGCAGCAGTAAAATATATATAATATTTACTGTTGTGACAGTGTTGTTAGTAGCATTTTTTCTCACGTCGAACAGATGGATGCAATCAATTACATACAAAAGCAAAAGCGATAATTATAATCAGACGCTAACTCTTAATTGCTACAATATAAAGATAACAGACGCTTCTTACCACGATAATATTTGCGAATTCGTTTTAAAATGCCGCCTTTCTAGCAGTGATACTAGGGCAACATATCCCGAAATTAAGACGATAAGATTTGATGATGATCTAACAGAGTATAAGTTCACAGTCAGCGAAAAATATGATGATTATTCAAGAAAAGTAACAGTGAAAGACCCTCCGTCCGACTTCAAGATAATGCGTGTTGTTGTCAGATCTGCTCTGCCAGATACAAAATATGCAGACGCATATGATGAATTTGGAGAGAAGATACCTGCACACACTGAGAAAGGAAAAGGGTACATTAGAACGATAACTATTGACCGAAAAGATATGCAGAAAAGTGCAATAAAAATCGTCCCAGGCAATACTGAAAGCCGTACACAAACGAGTACAGCAAGCAGCATTTCAAGCACAACAAAGCCAAAAACCACAACAGCACAAGCTGTCGCTGTGACTACAAAGGCTACATCACAAACAACACATAACGTCAGCGAAAAGGCGGCAGAAGAGTCACAAACAAGCACAACTACTTCAACCAAACATCAAGCTGCAACAGCAGAAAACAACACAAGACCGCAGGAAACAAGACGTTATGATGAGCCTGCATATGCCCCAGAACAGACTACTGGCGCAACACATAATGAGCCAGCTCAAACACTTGCTCCACCTGCAAAGCCGACAGAGCAGGTAACAACTACAACAACGCAGCCTAGAGTCTATTCTATAAAGCTTGCCACAGATTTTGAGTATAATGACGTTCAGCTTAAAGTGGGAGGACGCACTCAGCTTCGTGCAGAGATCGAGCCTGACAATGCCATTAATAAGAACGTAAAATGGGAAAGCAACCGTCCAGACATAGCAACAGTCGACAGTAATGGAAGGGTCACAGCAGTTGCAAAAGGCAAAGCTATCATATCCGCAGTAACAGAAGATAAGGGCTTGCAGGCAAGCTGTATGGTGACCGTCAAGGAATAGAAAAGAGGTAATAAAAATGCTATTTAACAACTCGTCAAATAAAATAAGAATCATAGGATTCTTGGTTTCAGAAGTAAAAATCATCAATGCCTATGCAATAGAATTTCTTATAGCCGTACCGAGAAAAGTCAAAAAAGGAGAGCAAGGATTTAATGATGTTTTCACTGTATATGCCAACGAGGCAAGCACGATCTCCTTTGCAAAAAATCATTTGCACAAAGGCTGTGTAGTAGTTGTAAAGGGAGAACTGAGGACCTTTACGGACAAATCAGTGAAGATATGCAGCAGTGATATAACCATTTCGTCACAGAACAAGTGAGGTGAAAACGTTGGAGAATATTCTTTTTGAATACCCGGTACGAGAAGAAAACAGTTCATTAGATGAAGAATTTCAGGTGTTAAAAAAGCAGCTAACGAAGCTTAAATATGCCGTGATGATATCATCTTTTTGTGCATTGACAATGTATTTTTTATCTGCATTTTTTGCAAAAGCAGAACTGATTTTTTATTTTCTGACAGCACTTTTTGTGTTTATCGCAATGATAACAGGCAAGATTTTTGTGCGGTATCCTAAGCATCTTTTGCACATAAAAGCTACAGAAAATGAACTGCAGCTTGCTTACTATAAAGACAAAAAAAGCACACACACCTTTGCATATAGTGAAATAGAAGAAATACATTTTGCAGATAAAAGTTATACGGCTGTCTGTATTAAACGTGAGGGCAGAAAGCCGATATTGTTCGAGCTGAATAAGGATACACCTGAGCAGGGCTTTTTCCTTTTTACCATTCAGAAAATACTGCCTGCTGTTTGCAAAACAAACAGCAAAGCGATAGCTAAAGAATTTGGAAATGAAGATGATTATTACAACAGAATTTACGAGGGGAATAATAAAAAATGGATATAATCATACGCAATATTCCTGAGAATATGATAGATAAACTAGACAGTATAGCAAAAGCTGAGGACTTATCACGGAACGCATTACTTACAAAACTAATATCAGATTTTGTGAAAAGCAATGACGATTTTGTTGTAAATATTCTTCCGCCTATCGTTCGTGCGTTAGTAAATCAGGAGCTTGACCGCCTTTCAGAGGGTGCAAATTCCACTATAAATAATGTGCATATTGCAGCGCAAAAAATGATAAATACAACAGAAAAAATCGAAAATCTTCTTACAGAAACGATAACAAATTCTGAAGAAAACTCAATTACAAATGAAGAAATTCTCAGGATGCTTGAAATTTCGGACAAAGAAAGTTCATAAATAAGCCTGTTTTGTTTACACAGCAGAAATATATACAGATTATTACAGCATGAAAATTATATAATTCGTATATAAAGAGGTAAATAGAGGAAGTTTTCGTATATAAATCATATATAAATTTTGATTTGCAATATATATAAAATATATAAATTACAATTATATACAAAAAATCGTATATAAATCGTATATAGAAAAAGTCCCGATGATATCACAGTATCCCACCTGAAACCTCGGTTCTACCGAGGTTTCCAGCAGGCACGATATCGTGCCTTTATGCTCTTGACCCACACCTCTAACTTAGATATCACAAAATAAAATCAAACTACACGGAAAGGTTGGATGAAAAAATGAAAAGCAAACCTATCAATAAGCTGCTGTCTTTTTCAGAACTACATTATCAAAGGTTTTTAAAGATAATGGAGCTGAACGGAATTAAAACATACAGCAATTGTCTTGCGTTTCTTATAGACAGTGCCTACAATAACATCAAACAAACACCAAACGATGAATGTTTGAAAAACATTCAAGATAACATTGAGAAGCTGCTGACGATTGCAAAAGAAAATAACAGCATGATATATCAGGAACGTGACGGAATTAATACGCTTCTGCACTTCTACGAAGTGCAGGAATTCCACTCAGCTGACAAGCGTCTGAGTGACAGCGAACCGCATGACGTCATGTCACGATCAAATGACAACTACAAGAGCATCGTACATCAGCGCTCAGTTGATAAGGGTGCAGACTCCCTGCAAGACGAACAGAGTGACTAATAATGACACCAGGAATATTTCACAAATGCAAATTCGTATACAAGTGGCGAATAAGCGGTGACGGTGGCACTGTGCTGTTTGACTTTCTCAGTTATATGCTGCGTCCAGAGGCGTTCGAGCCCAGCAAGCACGCTGATGAAATGGAATATGTATATTCGGAGTTCATACCAAACGAAAAGAGTCAGGCACAGGATATAAAAAAAGAACGATCCTATGGAGCGTTTACAAGCACTAAAGATAATTTGACCGCCGCTGATCTGGATAAGATACGGCAGCAGGAACGAGCAAGCCGTTCAGAGGGCTGCCCTAAGTATGCAGGTGTTATATCATTTGATAATGCATATCTGCGAAAAAATGATTTCATTGTAGGGAATATGCTTGACAGACAAGCACTTGTGGACGCTGCACGAAAAGGCATTAACGCTATGATAGATAAATCGCAAAAGCTTGACGCCAGCAACTGTTACTGGGTAGGTGCGATCCATGTTAACACAGGCAACGTACACATACACTATCAGCTTGTGGAATATCACCGGCTTGAAGACAGACGCATCACATACAAGAACAGAGGTCAGGACAATGTTGAGCTGGCAGTATTATACGAACTAAAAAGAGTAATGACACACTGCATTGACAAGAGCAAAGCAGCGCAAGAGCTTACAAAATTTCAAAGAGATGTACTTGCACCTCATATCAAGTCCGAGTTTGCAGGAAGTATTCAAAAAATAAACGCACTTATCGACAAGATACCTGAGGAGCTTAAAAACAGTGGCAATCAGTGGTGGTACGCAAAGCAAAGTGAACCCATAAAAAACGAAATTCAGAGCTGCATACGGTCTGTAATAGATGAAAACCCCACATTAAGTATTATGTTCGACACATATCTCCATAAGCTTGACGAAATACAGGCAGCGTTGTTTCGCAAAAGATACGGACAAAATTCAAAGTGGGCGAATTATAAAGAAAACGAGCTTTATGGCGAAAACAAAAACGGTAAAGACGGATTTTATTCACGAGTCGGCAATTCATTCCTAAACATATGCCGAGAATACTATATGACCAAGGACAAGAACATACAGATCTACAACAACATCCCAGAGCCGAAAACGTATCTGTCTGAAAAAGAAAGCGAAGGCTTTTCTGAGAAAAATGAGCCTGACTACAACAACAGTATTTCCTCGCAGAAATCAAAAGTGTATCTGTCTGAAAATAAAAAAGATGATTTAGAGGATGCTATGCCTTATGACTCTTTAGAAAACTCTGATATCCCTGATGATTTGGAAATGTACCTATCTTCAAGAAATTATGATGAGTTGTATGAACCAAATGAGCCTGACTACAACAACAGTATTTCCTCGCAGAAATCAAAAGCGTATCTGTCTGAAAATGATAAAAGCGATCAGGCAGTGGAACGTCTACGCATAGATTGGAGCAAGAACTATAAGCTTGCCCTCGACTATATGTACGGAAATGAACAGAACAAATCAGCAGTCATAAAGAAAGACCCCGAAAAAGCTTTTGAAATACTCTCAATAGAAAGCAAAAGCGGAAATATTATCGCAACATATGACATAGGCAAGCTTTATGACAGCCAAATGCTAAAATCCAATGACGGCGATACACTAAGTCAGCAATATTACAGCAAAGCCTTTGAGGATTTTCACAAGCTGCTGTCCATAGTAAGCATGAGTGATGACAAACGTGATAATTGGACAAAATCCTATCTCAACTATCGTATAGGTAAAATGTACGAATATGGGCTTGGCGTTACTCAAGACTATAACTCAGCCATAGAGCATTATAAGCTGTCTGAAAACAAATATGCTTATTTTGCTCTCGGAAACATATACAAATACGGCTCTGGTGTTGAAACAGACTATGCCAAAGCATTTGATTATTATATGCGCTCACTAAGCAGCAAAGGCGGAATGCCGTTCGCAAGTTATGCCGTAGGACAAGCTTATGAACTGGGACAAGGAGTAGAAAAAGACCTATCAAGTGCGCATAATTTTTACGCTGAAGCTTTAAAAGGTTTAGAGAAAGTATTCACGAAAAACCATGACGATAATATCAGCTACAAGATAGGTATGATGTATCTGAATGGCAAAGGAACGGATATAGACCTTGAATGTGCTGAAAAATATCTGCTGCTCTCGGCGGACTCCAATAACTATAAAGCACAATATATGCTCGGTAAGCTCTATCAGAGCGACAGCAAAAAAGATCTTCAAAAGGCTGAAAAAGTCCTGATAAAGGGTGCTGAAAACGCACAGGATAAAACAGGATTGTGTGAATATAGTCTTGGCAAGCTGTATCTTTCACAAGAGAGATATGACAAGGCGGCATCATACTTAGAACGTTCAGCAGCAAAAGATAATTACTATGCAGCATACACTCTCGGAAAACTCTATCAGGAGCAATTCAATGACAATGCTCTTGCAGAAAAGCACCTCATGCACGCTGCTGAGCATAAGGATGATGTTATGGGAATAGCAGCGTACCGCCTTGGTAAATTGTATCTTTCATTTCAGGAAAAAAGAAAAGCATTGCAGTATTTCATCAAAGCCGCAGACAAGGATAATACATACGGAATGTATGCTGCAGGGAAAATTCTTCTTGATAGCAGAAAATCAACAGAAGTTTCAAAAGGAATACGCTACCTTTCATCAGCCGCCGATAATGACTTTGAGCCTGCGATATACACTCTAGGCAAATACTATAGCTCATTCAATAATACAAAAGCTAAAGAATACCTTAAGCGTTCTGCGTTTGAATACAACGATCCAAATGCACAGTATATTCTTGGAAAAGTGTATCTGTCTGAAAATAAAAACGAAATGGCTGAAAAGTGCTTCCGTCAGTGCGCTTTAAACGGCAACAACAGTGGACAGCTCGCTTATGGTTTAATGCTGCTTCGTGACGGTCAAAAGAAAGCAGCATATCAATGGCTAAGAAAGTCAGCACGCTCAGGCAATGACGTTGCTAAAAAGATAATAAGCGGTAAAAAAACGGATATACCATTTGAGTTCAGACTAGCAGGCTGTATGCAGGCTCAGAGGACAATTCTTCATAAATCATCAAGTATGCTGCGCAACGCCCTTAAATCTGAAGAAGCAAAAACCGCACGTCTTATGAGAGAATTTGAGATCGAGCAGGAAATGGCGAAAGCAAAAGAACAATATCATAGCATATAAAGGGGAACTAATATGGATCTTGAAAAACTTAAGCGCATAAAAAATCTTATCATCGCAAAAATTCTTTTTGTATTTGGCTGGATCTATGATCTTGCTATGCGTATTTTAAATGCGGTGAATAAAACACCTATTGAAAAAGACAAAGACCGCCGAAATATCAGAATAAAACAATTTGCAATAGCTACATCGATACTGTATGTGATCTTTAACAGCATTTTTATTTACATCTTTAAAAGTATGCGCAGGGTAAGCCTTAACGGACGCTCTGGTGAATACACAAGCACTCACTTTATGCCGTGGAACATCATTGTTCCGTCAGGATTTATGATGTTCATTTTTGAAATTATCCTGGCAATGGTAGTAGGCTTGTGTATAACAGTAAAGCTCCATACTCTGTGGCGTATGAAGAATGACAGCAAGGACATCAAGGGTGATAATAAATTCATGGAAGATAATGAGCTTCTTGAACACTTTCAGGCAGTCCCTATGGATAATATAAAGTCAGCAGAACAAGCTGGTATGCTCATTGGTGAAAGCAATGGTATGTACTATGTTGAAACTGGCACATACAACACTATGATAGTAGGCGCTCCTCGTTCTGGTAAAGGCGAATGCTATGTGCTGCCAAGTATGCGGCTTATGGCTAACTCAAAAAATAAGCCCTCGCTTATCATAAACGATATGAAAGGCGAGTTGCTTGAACTGACATATGAAGATTTTGCAAATAACGGATATAAGATAGTCACTCTTAATCTTATCGATACGGACCGATCTGATTGTTGGAATCCTCTACAACTTATCATTGACGAATATCTCGCTGCAAAACGGAGCGGAAGCAACGATCTTTCACAAACCTCTAAGCTTGTCAGCTCGTTTGCCCACTGTCTTACAGACGATGTACAAAGTGAAGCAATATGGACAGACTCTGCAAGGTCACTTTTAAGCGCCCTGATATACTATTTTCTTGATAAAGGCTATGAAAAAGGTGATATGTCAAACGTTAATATGTACAGCATAACAACATTCTTTACTGAATTTGGCGTATACAATACTGTGATCGAGGACGAAAGCGGCAATAAGAAAATGGTCAATGCTCTCGATGAGCTGTTCAATGCGCTGCCTGTGGGCTGTCTTGCAAGAACATCCTATTCAACGTCAAAGTTCTCCCAGGGCGACACACGTTCATCAATATACACTGTCCTCTCTGCAGACCTTGAGATATTCATGACGGATATGGGTGTTCAAAAGCTGACATCTAAAAATGAAATAAACTTTGCTGACCTTATCAATGAAGATCAGCCTTGCATTATATATATGCTCGTTCCATATGAAGAAAAATCACGTTATGTAATAGCTTCAATGTTTGCAGACCAATCCTTTATGTACCTTGCAAAGCAGGCAAGAAAATACCAGGGCGGCAAATTGCCACGAAAAATAGAGTATATCTACGATGAGTTTGGTCAAATGACAAAGCTTCCTGACCTCAGCAGCAAAATGAATGCTTCTCCAGGAGCTAACATTCTGTTCAATCTCTTTCTGCAGGACTATGGTCAGCTCAAAAAGTATGATAAAGAAGAGGACGGCATAAAGGGCGCTTGTAATATTCAGATATACATACTCTCTCTTAACGGAAACACTAACAAGGCGTTTTCCGAAATGATAGGAAACGAGACCATAAACTATCTTACATTCAGCGGAAGCCTATACGGCTTTATCGATCACCAAGGCGAACACGTTGACCGCAAGGCTCTGCTCGATACCACACAGCTGTCTAAGCTTCCTTTTGGCACTGCCATAGTTAAGAAAATGCGTTGTGAGCCAATACGGACTAATATCACGCCTTATCACCTTATCGAGAATAAGCCGCCAAGAATACCTGTCGAAAATCTGCCTATAAGAAACCATAACATAGACCTTTCTGCTGTGCTTTACCCATATGATGAGCTTTGGGACAGTTTGGGCGTTATAGGCAATCAGTATAGACTTGATAAGCTGAAAAATAATGTAGAAAGTGCCATGAACAAATACTATATGCAGCTTAATGATATTGAGAAAATAAAGGCTGCAGGCGGAGCGGTTTCTGAGCTTATGTATAAAGCTGCATTGGATCTTGAAAAACAGGCAAGTCAGGCGCAGCGCCAGGTCATAGAGTATCAGCAGCATATCCAACAGCTCAAAGAATTTCGTAAGAATGAAACACGAAAAATATTTGCCCAGGCTTATTCTGACAATGGCTTTCAGGATGACGAGGACGGCTTTGATGAAAGCACAGACGAGCTTTATCTCCCCGATGACTTCCCTGCTTCTCAAAGCGAACTCCCATATGTAGATATATCTGCACTGCTCTATAAGGTCAATGGACTTGCTGGCTATGAGCTTAGCAGCCTGCTTGAAAAGAAAAACTATGCCGCTGCAAGGGGCTACATAAAGAAAATACAGAAACGTCCTGATATACGCAGCAATTTTGTTG
>OLNQ01003189.1_pt1 | contig 13460 bp, 9 predicted proteins | sample 1672821 | NCBI WGS metagenome assembly OLNQ01 (sample SAMEA3136727, study PRJEB25190) | human gut metagenome | biome: human gut; feature: human-associated habitat; material: faeces | place: Austria | collected 2013 | reverse complement strand
TAGAAAATAAAGCATATCTAGCAGCTTACGATGAAGTAAAAGAAAATGATTATAATATATCAGTAAATTCATATTTAAAAACAAACACAAATGAAACAAAAATAGATATTAAAGAAGTAAATAAAAAGCTAGCTGAAATAGTACCGAGACAACAACAAATAAGAAAAGAATTAGAAGAGATAATTAGAGAATTGGAGTCTGATTATCATGAGTAAGATTAATGATTTAATAAAAGAGTTGTGTCCTAATGGTGTAAAATTTGATAAGCTTGAAAATGTTACGTTACTACGGGCAGGTGATAGAATAACTACTGCAATGATGTCTAATAGTTTTGAATATGACGTTGTCGGAGGAGGAATATTGCCTACTGGAAAATATAACAATTACAACAGAGAACATTGTATAACTATTTCACGAGCAGGTAGTGCAGGGTTTGTTAATTGGAAAGAAGGAAAATTCTGGGCTACAGATGTATGCTTTACAGCAGTCAAAAATAATGATTATATGAACATTAAATTTATATATCATTATTTAAAAAATGCCCAAAAAGATTTACAACAGCACTTATATGGTGGCTCAATGCCTAAACTGGAAAAAAATTATTTGTGGAGTTACTTAATTCCAATACCACCAACAGAAATACAAGAAGAAATAGTAAGAATTCTTGATAAATTTGGCGAGCTAGAAGCGGAACTAGAAGCGGAACTAGAAGCGAGAAAGAGTCAATACGAGTTTTGGCATGACAAAATATTTAAATTTGAAAATAGAAAAGATGTAAAATGGTTAAAATTAAAGGATATTAAAACAGAAATATATAGAGGTAATGGTATAAAAAGGGATCAAGTTACTGATAATGGTATTCCTTGTGTTAGATATGGGGAAATATATACAACATATAACATATGGTTTAATGATTGCAAGTCACATACTTTTAAAGATGTAGTTAGCAATCCTAAAACATTTACTAATAATGATTTATTATTTGCTATTACAGGAGAGAGTGTAGAAGAAATATCAAAAACAATTGTTTATACAGGTAATAATATATGTTATGCAGGAGGTGACATTGTTGTAATGAAACACAATCAAAATGGAAAATATTTATCTTATGCTTTGTCCACAAAAGATGCTATTTTTCAAAAAGGAAAGGGTAAAGTAAAAAGCAAAGTAGTACACTCAAGCGTACCATCTATTGAAGAAATTGTGATACCAATTGTTTCTTTAGAGGAACAGAAAGACATTGTTAAAAAACTTGACCATTTTTATAATATTATTAATGATATCACAGTGGGAATTCCTGCTGAAGTAGAATTGAGAAGAAAACAATATGAATATTATAGAAATAAACTTTTAAGTTTTGAAAAGTTAGAAATTAATTAAGAGGCTTTGAATTATGAAGATAAATAAGTTAACATTTTATATTAGTATGATCATAAATATATTATTGTTAATAATTAGTGCAATTCTTTATTTCAGTTTTGAAGGAAATTATACAATTTCATATATAGTAAGTATTTTGTTAAATATTTTTGCTGGTTCTGTTATTCTCTCTGTAACTTCACTAGTAAACTATTATGTCTATAGGAGATATTTATTGAGAGATATTATGAATGAATGCATAAATATTTCAAATGTCTTTTCTAATTTGAAATATTTTATTCCTAAAAAATATAATGAAGATGAATTTACTAACATTACAAGTAAAGATGATGAAATCATAAAGAAATATAAAGAAAAAATTATGACTGATAATAAAGCTGAATTAAAAAGCATACTTTCAGAATATATAAAAATTTCAAAAGTTAGTACTAGAGAATTATGGAATATGTATGATGATTTGGATTTTATTACAGACTTTTCAAAGAAAAAAAAGAAAACTTACTATAATCTTATTTTTAATTATATTGATTCTAAAATAAAAATGATTAAAGATTTTTCGTATGATTTTAAAATCTATATATCAGCTAATAGTGGTAATTATGAAATAAATAAAGAATATTTGTATAAATTACAAGACAAAATATTTTTTCATAAGGTTTATGATTGTAAAAAAGATAATAATTTAAAAAGTGTCATTTCAAATCTTGATGTTGGATATGAAATAGCACATGATTTAACTGCCAAAAAATTTACAATTATCTATAACGAAATATCCAACCATTTATTAAAGATGTTTGATATTGTTGGAAAAGATAATTATTTTAATAAAAATTATTCTGGAACAGGAAGTGAAGAAAATGAATAATATTAGTTTAATAAGTGAAAGTGATAACTCTACTGTACTAGCTGAATATAAAGTACTTGATAAAGTAGAATCGTCATATCAATCAGAATCTGAGTTAGAAAATGAATTAATTAATACATTAATAGATCAAGGATATGAAAGAGTTTATATTAATTCTGAAGATGAGTTAATACTTAATTTAAGGAAACAATTAGAAAAATTAAATAATTATCATTTTACTGATGGTGAATGGGATTCTTTCTTTAGTAAAGTTATTGCTAATAAGAATGATTATATTATTGAAAAGACAAGATTAATACAAGAAGATTATAAACAAGAGATAACTTTAGATTCTGGAGAAAAAAGAAATATTTATTTAATAGATAAAAATAATATTCATAATAATAGTCTTCAAGTATTAAATCAGTATGTTAATAATTATGGTAACTTTGATAATAGATATGATGTAACTATTTTAGTAAATGGACTACCTTTAGTTCATGTTGAATTAAAGAAAAGAGGAGTAGATTTAAGAGAAGCTTTCAACCAAATAGAAAGATACCAAAGAGATTCTTTCTGGGCAGGATCAGGCTTATATAATTTTATTCAAATATTTGTTATTTCTAATGGTACTTTAACTAAATATTATTCTAATACTACAAGAGAGTTTCATATAAATAATCAAAAGAAAAAGAAATCTAATTCATTTGAATTTACATCTTATTGGGCAGATCAAAAAAATAATGGTATTACTGATTTAATAGATTTTGCTAAAACTTTTTTTACTAAACATACATTATTAAATATATTAACTAAGTATTGTGTATTTACTAGTGAAGAAGAATTACTTTTAATGAGACCATATCAAATAGTAGCTACTGAAAAGATATTAAATAGGATTGCCATTGCATATAATAATAAATTTTATGGAACTATTAAATCAGGTGGATATATTTGGCATACAACAGGATCAGGTAAAACTTTAACTTCATTTAAAACATCACAACTAGCAAGTAAATTAGACTTTATAGATAAAGTATTATTTGTTGTAGACAGAAAAGATTTAGACTATCAAACAATGAAAGAATATGATAGATTTAAAGAGGGAGCTGCAAACTCTAATACATCAACAAAAGTATTAGAAGAACAATTAAATGATCCTAATGCTAAGATAATAATAACTACAATACAAAAGCTATCTCAATTTATAAAGAAAAATGAAAATAGTAATGTATTTGATAAACATGTAGTATTTATTTTTGATGAATGTCATAGGTCACAGTTCGGTGATATGCATAAGGCAATTATTAAAAAATTTAAAAAGTATTATTTATTTGGATTTACAGGAACACCAATATTTCCAGAGAATGCTAGAACAATAAAAGGTATATCTGAAACAACAGAACAAATATTTGGAGAAAGATTACATACATATACAATAGTAAATGCAATAGCAGATAAGAATGTATTACCATTCAGATATGAATATGTTGGAAGAGTAGACATATCTGATGATGTAAAAGATGAAAAAGTATATAACATAGATGAAGAAAAATTATTTGATAATCAAATACGTATAAGTTTAATTACAAATTATATTATTGATCATTTTAGTACTAAAACTAAAACATCTGAAAGTTATGTTTTCTCAACGCTAGATAACGTAAAAGAAGTAGCTAAGAAGCAGGATGCAGAAGAAATAAAATCTAAAAAAAGTATTAATGGTTTTAACTCAATATTCGCCGTATCGAGTATTAAAATGGCTAAAGAATACTATGCTGAATTTAAGGAACAATTAACTCTTAAAAATAGTAATTTAAAAGTAGCATTAATTTATTCATATGGTGTTAATGGAGAAGATGGGGTTATAGACGAAAACTCAGAATCAACAGAAGCGTTAAGTATAGATGATAGAACATTCCTAGAAAGAGCTATTAAAGATTATAATAATATGTTTGGAACCAGCTATGATACATCATCAGAAAAATTTCAAAATTATTATAAAGATGTTTCTTTGAGAATGAAAAATAGAGAAATAGATATACTAATCGTTGCTAATATGTTCTTAACCGGATTCGATGCTAAAACATTAAATACATTATGGGTAGATAAGAATTTAAAATGGCATGGATTAATTCAAGCGTTCTCAAGAACAAATAGAATTTTAAATAGTGTCAAGACATATGGTAATATTGTTTCATTCAGAAACTTAGAAGATAGACTTAATGAAGCACTTGCTAAATTTGGTGATGAGGAAGCTCATGGAATAGTTTTATTAAAACCATATAATGATTACTATTATGGATATGAAGATGATAATGGCAAAATGTTTGAAGGTTATAAATCTTTAGTTGAAAAGTTAACTTCTAAATTTGCACCAGGAGAACTAATGCAAAGCGAAGCAGAGCAGAAAGAATTTATAAAGTTATATAGTGCTATATTAAGAGTAACTAATATTCTATCTTCATTTGATGAGTTTAAAAACCAAGAATTAATAAATGAAAGAGATAAGCAAGATTATCATAGTGTGTATATTGAATTATATAATGAGTTTAGAAACAAAGCAAAACAAGAAAAAACGGATGTTACAGGTGATGTAGTATTTGAAATGGAGTTAATTAAATCAATTGAAGTTAATATAGACTATATCTTAACATTAGTTAAAAAATATCACGATTCTAATATGGAAGACAAAGAAATATTAGTAAACATTCAAAAAGCTATTATGGCAAGTCCAGATTTAAGAAATAAAAAGGACTTAATCATGGCATTTATTGATTCATTAGATCAGGAATCAAATGTATATACAGACTTTGAATCATTTATGAATAGTAAAAAGAAAGAAGAATTAGATAAAATAATTGCCGAAGAAAATCTTAATAAAGAAGAAACTTATAACTTTATTCAAAGATCGTTTGAACAGGGAAGAGTGGAAACTAATGGAACAGAGGTATCAACAATACTTCCTCCAATGAATATGTTTACTCCTAATAATGATAGACAAGAGAAGAAGAATAAAGTAATAGATAGGTTATTAGACTTCTTTGATAGATTCTTTAGTATTACAGGAAAATAATTATGGTTTAATATAAAGTTCATATAATTTGGACTTTTTTCATGATATAATTATAAAGAGCAGTATAGTGCTTGATAAATTTTAACAAATAGTGTAAAATATATTTTAATTATTTATCAGGGGGCGACAAGATTATGAATAGTACACAAGCAAGTGCAACCATATTTGGGTTTCAATTTCAAATAAATGCTGCAATATATTTAATGCTTAAGTATTTCTCTGATTTTGATCAAATGAAAATTGAAGGAAGCCAGGAAGATATAGAACTATTTATGCACAATAACAAAAAAATATATGCACAAGCCAAATCAAAAGAATTTCCTACAAAAGATAATAAAGGACATTCTGAAAAATTAAGAGATGCACTTAGAACTTTATCAAATGTTGAAGATAAAGGAAATTATGATTTAATGTATATTAGCAATTTGGAAGAAAATCCGTTAAATTCTGGAACTAAAGAATTTGATGGTATTAGTTTTTTAAAATACGATGAATTAAGGGAAGAGTCGAAGAAAAAAATTGATAGCCAAATATCAAATGGAAATTATAATATTGATACGAGCAAATTGATCATTGCTAAGATTCCATTTTACGGTAATGATTGGGAACAGAGGCATAAAGAAATAAGTAAGAAAATGGCAGAGTTTGTTTCAAATATTAGTCCAAGTTTAAGTTCATTTGCAAATAGAATAATTATTATTTGGGAAGAAGAATTTTTACATAATGCTTCAATTAAAAATCCAAAAATAACAATTAACAAGGAAAATATAGTTTGGGGATTAGTAGTTTGCAAGTTGCAGTTAGATGATGTAAAAAAGTTTGATGAAAAACTTGAAATAGAGCAAACTGATTTCTTAGAAGCAATAGATGAGTATGAAAAAATAATTGATATAAAGAGTTCAACTTTTCTAGACTATAACAAAATAATATCATTATACTCACAATATAAACTAAAAAAAGGTAAACCGGTTTCAATATATGAATTTATTCAAGATGCTGAAAGTGAGATATTTAATTTAATTTTTCCTGATAAAAATAAAGATGATATTGTTTTACGAGCATGTACTAAAATTATAGCAAAGGAAATCATTCTAAGATCAAAAAGTATTGAAGAAATAAAAAGAGGAGTTGAAAATTATGGTAATAAATAGTATTGAAATTTCATCAAATAATAAAAGCAAAAGCTATGAGTTAAAAAATGGTTTTAATCTAATCTTTAGTGAAAAAAATTCAAAAGGTAAAACTACACTCTTGAGGTTTATATTATATGGGCTTGGTTATAATATTCCACCAACGGAGGGGATTGGCAATTTTGATAAATATAGAATAAATGTTGTGTTAACAATTAACAAAAAGCAAGTATTATTAATTAGAACTGGTGAAACAATAATATTAAAAAATGATGCCGATGAAAAGGTATTTTTGCTTCCGGAAGAACAATATGAGTTTCAAGCATTATTATTTGGAATAGATGATTTATTAATATTAGAAAATCTTTTAGCTGTATTTTATATAGATCAGGAAAAAGGATGGACAATGTTAAATAGAGGTAAAATAATAGGTAACAATAGATTTAACATAGAAAATTACATATCCGGTTTATCAGGTAAGGATCTAGGAGATTTATATTATGAAAAAGAGAAGATAAGTCAGGAAATTAGAAAATATAAAAATTTATTAAAAATATCAGAATTTAAAGATGAAATTGTTGATAATTTGGCTATTAGTAAAACAAATGAAGAAATCAGTTTATTAATAAAAAACAAAAATAAGCTTGCATTTCAAATAGAATTAAAAGAAAAAGAAATCTCCGAAATAGATGATATCATTAAAGATAATAAGCAATTCATAGACTATATTGAAAATATGAGAATTATTGTAAAAGGAAATAATGGAGAAAAAATAGAGCTAAAAAAAGAAAATATTTTAAATTATGACGAAAATGAAATGTATCTAAAATACAAGAAGACTCTATTAAACCATCAGTTGTTTAAATATAAATCAGAATACGATAAAGTGATAAAGAAAATAGAAGAAAAAAACACATTGTTTGATATGAAAACAATTTTAGAAAATATGGAAGATAATATTAAAAATCTTAATTTGGATAAAAACGTCGTTGAAAATGTATTAAATAATCTTATAAGCCAAAGAAATAAAGTAAATAATAAAATTAAAAATTATTTATCTACTAACAATAATTATTTAAACTATTTTTACGATATTATAGATAAATATGCTATTGAATTAGAAATAAAACAATTCATAAATAAGGATCATAGCATTGTACTTACGAGTAAACTAAAAGGATATAGTGGTAAAATATTGGCACAATTAGCGTTTATATTTAAGTTGGCTTATCTTAAAACCATAGAAGAAAAATTTGAAATAAAATTGCCATTTATAATAGATTCGCCAAGAACAAGTGAAATGAAAGAAGATGCCGCGACAGATATGATGAATATTTTACAGAGGGACTTTAATGGCTATCAAATAATAATTGCGTCAGTTTATGAACATTTTGGTGATATAAAAATGAATAAAATAACCCTTGAAACAGGTGTTATAGATTAACAATTAGAAATTGTGAAAATTATTCTATAGTTTTTTCAAGTACAAACTAGGAGTGAAAATAGTAAATAACAATTTGTATTAATATAAAAAGGTTATATTCAAAAAAATCAACACGATTTGGTCTATTCTACCTGAAGAGAGCAGCTATTTACGAAATACTTAAAAGACTTACCCACATCACAAAGATGTACTAAGTCTTTTTTTCATATCTTACAAACTTGTAATATAAAACCAGTTAAAACAATGATATAATATAACTATAGAAAGAAGGAAATATAATATATGAAAAAGATAATGATAATTGAAGATGATACTATAATATCTAAAGAATTATATGAACTACTAGTAAATGCTGGCTATGAAGCACTAATACTAAAAGACTTTTTAAATGCCAAAGAAGAAATATTAAAAAGTAATATAGACCTAATCCTCTTAGATATAAATATCCCATATCAAAATGGTGAGCAGTTACTTAAAGAAATAAGGAAAGAATCAAATATTCCCGTAATAATGGTAACCTCAAGAGCAAATGAAACCGATGAAATATTATCAATCTCTTATGGAGCAGATGATTACATAACCAAGCCTTATAGCCCAACCATTCTATTACTAAGAATACAAAATATCTTTAAAAGATTAGATAATAGTACTGAAGTACTGAAATATAAAGATTTAGAAGTCTCACCATCACGTGGTACCTTATCAGGTAATAATAAAGAATTAGAACTAACCAAAAATGAAATGCTAATCTTTCAGCACTTATTAAATAACCAAAATAGAATTGTATCACGAGATGAACTAATGACCATTCTTTGGAATAATGAAGAATACATAAATGATAATGCTCTAACCGTAAATATAAGTAGATTAAGAAGTAAACTAGAGGACTTTGGTTATCCAAATGCCATAGAAACAAGAAAAGGACAAGGATATATACTATTATGAAATTAACAAACTATCTAAAAGATAAAATAAGCATAATCATTATCACTATCATATCAATAATTCTAATAACCCTATTAGACATAGCCTTCAAAGTACCAGATGGACTAATAATAGTAACCATAGTATTACTACTATTAACACTAATCATAGCCCTTTTAATATCATATTTCCAAAAAAGAACCTTCTATAACACCCTCATAACCAATACCAAAAATCTAGATAAAAAATACCTAGTCCTAGAAACCTTACCCAAACCAACCACTTACGAAGAAGAACTAATATATAACATCATGTACGACATAAACAAATCAATGATTGAAAATGTCAGTAGTTACATAAATAGCACCAAAGACTTCAAAGATTATATTGAGATGTGGATACATGAAGTAAAAATACCAATATCAAGTCTAATCCTTATGACCCATAATCATAAAAACCAAGTACCAAAAGAATACATTGAAGAAATAAAAAGACTAGATAACTACATCGACCAAATCCTCTATTATGTAAGAAGTAACTATACCAGTGAAGACTTTATTTTCAAAAAAGTAAAACTAGAAAAAATAATCTCATCAGTAGCCCTTAAAAATAAAGATGACCTCTTAGAAAATAAGATTGACCTAATCGTCGATATAAAAAATACCGAAGTCTATACCGATACCAAATGGTTAGAATTCATTTTAAATCAAATTATCAATAACAGTATTAAATACAAAAAAGATGTGCCAAACTCCTATATCCAAATAAATGCTATAGAAGATAGTAGTCAAATAACCTTATTTATCAAAGATAACGGTATTGGCATACCAAAAAGTGATATCCCCAATGTCTTCAAAAAATCATTTACCGGTACTAATGGCAGAGATAAAACCAAATCAACAGGCATGGGTCTATACATAGCCAAAAAGTTATGTACCAAACTAGGTCATAAAATAGAGATAGAATCTGAAGAAAAAGAATATACCATTGTCAAAATAACCTTTGGTAAAAATAAACTTTATCACCCAGAAGACTAACCTTACAAAAAAGTAATATACTGTAATATTAAAATTACGACAAATATCCTATTATCTAGTATTATTAATTACGAAAGGAAGGAAAATAATATGGAAAATATACTAAAAATAGAAAATATTGAAAAATACTATGGAAGTAAATCAAGTTTAACCAAAGCCATAGATAACATATCATTTGAAGTAGAAAAAGGAGAGTTTGTCGCTATCATGGGTTCTTCAGGTTCAGGTAAAACAACATTACTAAACTGCATATCCACAATTGATAAAGTAACCGCCGGACATATTTTTGTAGGAGGAACTGACATAACAAAACTAAAAGGAAATGATTTAAACAAGTTTAGAAGAGAAGACTTAGGTTTCATCTTTCAAGACTTCAATTTATTAGATACCTTAACAGCCTATGAAAATATAGCACTAGCCTTATCAATTCAAAATGTAAGTCCCAAAGAAATAGATAAAAGAATAAAGAAAGTAGCAAAAGAACTAGATATCGAATCAGTATTAAAAAAATATCCTTACCAAATGAGTGGAGGACAAAAACAAAGAGTAGCAGCAGCCCGTGCCATAATAACAAATCCATGCCTAATACTCGCAGACGAACCAACTGGAGCTCTAGATTCTAAGTCATCAAAAATGCTTCTAGAAAAACTAACCTACCTAAATAATAACCTAGGAGCCACTATTCTAATGGTAACTCATGACGCTTATGCCGCAAGTTACGCTACCAGAATAATCTTCATAAAAGATGGTAAAATATATAACGAAATTCGTAAAGGAAATGATACCAGAAAAGAATTCTTTGATAAAATAATAGATGTCGTAACCTTACTAGGAGGAGACATAAATGATGCTCTTTAAATTGTCTATAAAAAACATAACCAAAAGTATCAAAGATTATGCTATCTATTTCTTTACTTTAGTACTAGGAGTAGCTATTTTCTATGTTTTCAATGCTATAGATAGTCAAACAGTAATGCTAAAAGTATCATCATCAACAAGTGAAATAATAAGACTAATGACAACCATTCTAGGAGGAGTAAGTGTCTTTGTTTCATTCATTCTAGGATTTCTAATAATCTATGCCAGTCGTTTTCTCATAAAAAGAAGAAACAAAGAATTTGGAATCTACTTAACCTTAGGAATGTCCAAAAGAAAAATATCTCTAATTCTTTTCTTTGAAACTCTTATAATAGGAGTTATCTCTTTAGGAGTAGGCCTAGCCCTAGGAATAGTTTTATCACAATTAATGAGTATCTTAGTAGCCAATATGTTTGAAGCAGACCTAACAAAATTCCAGTTTACATTTTCATCTTCAGCAGCCCTAAAAACATTATTATACTTTAGTATAATGTATCTAATAGTAATGATATTTAACACCATAATTGTAAACAAATGTAAACTAATAGATCTATTACATGGTAATAAAAAATCCGAAAAAGTAAAATTAAAAAATCCTATCATTTGCACTATAGTATTCATAATTGCAGTCATAGCACTATCATATGCTTACTATCTAGTAACAGATGGTTTTGGTACTTCACCACTTATGAATACTATAAGTGGGATATTAATACCAATAGCCCTAGGTTGTATATCAACATTTCTAATATTTTGGTCACTATCAGGTCTAATCCTAAAGATAGTAATGCATCTAAAAAAATACTACTACAAAGGATTAAATAGTTTTACCGTTCGTCAAATAAGTAGTAAAATAAATACCACAGTCTTTTCAATGACAATAATATGCCTAATGTTATTCTTTACCATATGTATCTTTTCCTCAGCATTATCCATAAAGAACTCCCTATCAGGTAATCTAAAAGATTTAGCACCCGTTGATATTCAGTTCTCAAAATTACAAGAATCATTATCTAAAGAACAAAAAGAAAACTTTTCAAAAGACATAATAGAGGATTATAACACCACTGTCAAAGATACCTTACAAAGATTAGATGTATACAAGTATCTAAAAGAAGTAGTAGACATAAATATATATAGATTAGAAGAAATAACTCTAAAAGATTCTTTTGGAGACCAAATAGAACAAATAGGAAAAGATTATCCCACACTAGCTTATAACGTAAGAGAAGACTTAGTAAAATTAAGTGACTACAATCGTCTAGCAAAACTATATAGCAAAAAAGAATTAACTCTAAAAGATAATGAATATGTAATTATATCTAACTATAAGATGATGGCGGGCATTCGAAATATAGCCTTAAAAAATAATACCAAACTAACTATAAATAGTAAAAACTACTATCCAAAATATCAAAAATGCCAAGATGGCATTATCGAACTAAGTGGAAGTGCTACTAATACAGGAGTAATAATATTACCAGATAATGCCTTAGAAGGTATTCATCCATATAAAAATGTTTTAGCGGCTAACTATCAAGCAGACACTAAAGAAGAAAAAGAAAATGTTGAAGATATAGTTAGTACTATAATAAATAACCATTTTAACAAAGATACCTTATTATCATATAATACTAAAATAGATATCTATGAATCATCCATAGGACTAGGAGCCATGGTAACATTTGTAGGACTATACCTAGGAATAATTTTCTTAATATCAAGTGCAGCTATCTTAGCCTTAAAAGAATTATCAGAAAGTACTGATAATAAAGAAAGATTTAATATGTTAAGAAAAATAGGAACTGATGAGAAAATGATTAACAAAGCCTTATTTAAACAGATAGCAGTATTCTTCCTATTCCCATTATTACTAGCTATAATTCATTCAATATTTGGAATAGAATTTGCTAATTATATCTTAAAAACAATGGGAACAGAATCATTACTATCATCAATAATATTAACAGCAGTATTTCTAGTAGTAATCTATGGAGGATATTTCTTAGTAACATACTACTGTAGTAAAACCATAATAAAGGAGAGATAAGATGAGCTATTTAGTACCAATAAAAACAGCTTTAATAATCTTTCCTTTTTTAGCCTTATTAATAACATTACCATATATAATATATGAATATCATCATTATGGATCAGTAAACAAATTAAGAACTTTAATAATATATTCCTTTATCTTATATCTAATGACAATCTACTTTTTAGTAATATTACCTCTTCCAACCAAAGAAGAAGTAATCAAAATGAAAGTGATTAATCCTCAGTTAATTCCATTAACATTCATAAAAGATATAGTAGAGGACATAATAGAATTAAAACAAATAAACATTCTAAAAATAATAACTATACCTAGTATATATACTGTTATCTTTAATATAATAATGTTTATGCCATTAGGAGTATATTTAAGATACTACTATAAATGTTCATTAAAGAAAACAATAATTATAAGCCTCTTAATATCACTATTCTTTGAATTAACTCAATTAACAGGACTATATTATATCTATCCTAGACCATATCGTAATTTTGATGTGGATGACTTATTAATAAACACACTAGGAGGTCTTCTGGGATATTTAATAATAAGTCCTATCCAAAAACATTTACCAACAAGAGAAGATATCGATACCAAATCATTAAAAGAAGGACAAAAAGTATCTTCCTTAAGAAGAATAACTCTCTTTATAGGAGATATCTTTATCTATCTACTAATGATAATACTAGTATCATTTTTAATAAATAATAA
>OLNQ01003176.1_pt1 | contig 13508 bp, 5 predicted proteins | sample 1672821 | NCBI WGS metagenome assembly OLNQ01 (sample SAMEA3136727, study PRJEB25190) | human gut metagenome | biome: human gut; feature: human-associated habitat; material: faeces | place: Austria | collected 2013 | reverse complement strand
GGAGGAGGCGGCCATGGAGGAGAGCTTCGCCTGCATCGCCATCGGCGGAGACGGCACCATTATCCACGCGGCCCAATCGGCCCTTCCCTGGGGAAAGCCGGTCCTGGGCATCAACCTGGGGCGGCTGGGCTTCCTGGCGGCCCTGGAGCCGGACCAGCTGGAGTATCTCAAAAAGCTTGTTACCGGCGACTACCAGCTGGAGGAGCGGGACGGCGTCCTGGTGCCCTGCGGGGAGAAAAAGACCGGCCGCTGGGCCTGGCGGGCCGGGCGGTGGTGCGCCGCGGGGATGTGATTGAGACCCGGCTGGTGAACCTGGCGGAGGATCTGCTCATCATTCCCAGCCTGGCCATCCATATGCAGCGGGACGTGAACACCGGCCACAACTTCAACCCGGCCGTGGACCTGCAGCCTCTGTACGGCCCCGAGGGGGCGCTGCCCCTGCGCAGCCTGCTGGCCCAGCGGCTGGACGTGGCCCCGGACGATCTGCTGGCCGCTGACCTGAACCTGGTGCCCCGGCAGAAGGCCGTGCGTCTCGGCCCCGAGGGGGAGTATCTGGCCGCGCCCCGCATTGACGATCTGGAATGCGCTTGGGCCACGCTGCTGGGCTTCCTTTCCGGGCCGGAGGACAGCCCCGCCGCCTGGTGCCTGCTGGACCACGAAGAAGTGGGCAGCGGCAGCCGCCAGGGGGCCCAGAGCGACTTTGTGCAGGCGGTGCTCACCCGGGCCATTTTGGCCCAGGGCGGCGATGCTCAGCACGCGGCGCAGGCCGTGGCCGGGTCCTTCGCCCTCAGCGCCGACAATGCCCACGCCCGCCACCCCAACTTCCCCGAGGTGAGCGACAAGACCGCCAACGTGGTGCTGAACGGCGGCGTGCTGCTGAAGTACAGCGCGAAGAACAAGAAGTGGAGCGAGATCCTGCTGACGAGCCTGCGGCTGCACTGCCCGGGCCTTGGCAGCGTGCTGAAGGAAGGCGACACCGTGACGGTGAGCGGGATGCCGGGCACCGTATGCAGTGCGGCGGCGGCCGGGCTGAACGGCGAGGTGAGCATCAGCACACTGGACGGGGACGACGTGATCACGACGCTGGCCGTGCCGGAGGACAGCACCCGGTACTATGGCAGCTGGACCGTGACGGCCACCGGCACAAGCTGGCGAAGCGCCGACGGCAAGGTGACCGAGAACGAAGCGGCCGCAGCGCCGGTGAAGCTGGAACGGCGGGTGCCGGATCTGGACTTTGTGACCGAGCAGGGCAACCGGGTGTGGGGATGCAGCCGGGAGGAAAACAGCATTTATGCATGTGCCCTGGGCGACCCCACCAACTGGTACAGCTACCGGGGCATTGCGTCGGACAGCTACGCGGTGAGCGTGGGCAGCGACGGCGCATTTACCGGGGCGGCCAGCTGCCTGGGGTACCTGCTGTTTTTTAAGGAAAACTGCATCCACAAGCTGTACGGCTCGAAGCCAAGCGACTACCAGATGAGCAGTGTGCGGTGCCGGGGCGTGGCGGAGAATGCGGCGAAGAGCCTTTGCGTGATCGCGGAGACGCTGTATTATTTGTCGCCGGACGGGGTGATGGCGTGGAGCGGAAGCCTGCCTGCCAAGGTGAGCGGCGCGCTGGACACCGGGAAGCTGACGGCGGTGGAACGGGCCGTGGGCGGGCAGCTGGATGCGCGGTACTACCTGTACCTGCACCGGAAAATGGACACGGGCAGCGGGCGGCTGCTGGTGTACGACACCGAGCGGGGCCTGTGGCAGGAGGAGAGCGCGGCGGGCACCGGGATGGTGAGTACCGGCCAGCAGCTGTACCTGTGGGACGGCAATGCCCTGTGGGCGGCCGACCCGGAGCGGGAAGTGAGCGGCGAGGACGAGACGGGGCTGAAATTTGAGGCCGTGACCGGAGACATCGGCCTTGCCGTGCCGGACGACAAGTACATCAGCCGGGTCACACTGCGCATGGATGCACTGGCCCACACGGTGCTGACCGTGGCGGTGAGCTACGACGGCGGGGACTGGGAGACGGTGAGCAGCTGTGCGGTGACGAGGGACCACCAGCGGGTGAACCTGCCCTTTGTGCCCCGGCGGCACGACACCATGCGGCTGAGATTTGCAGGCACCGGACAGATGGTGCTGCGGAGCATGGCCTTTACGTTTGCGGATGCAGCAGGGGCAAGGGTGAGCGGCGCGGTGCCGAGACGATGAAAGGAGAAGACAATGGCAAGCATTGCGGGACTGGCGGGCATCGGCCTGCCGAGCTTCAGCGACCAGATGCCGGAGGCGGACGCGCGGGCGCTGACGAACTACCTGTACCAGCTGAACGAGCAGCTGACCTATGTGCTGACCAACCTTAGCAGCGAGAACATGAGCGAGGATTATCTGAGCGGAAAGGAGAGCTGAAGATGAGCAGACTGAGCAACGCGCGGAGCGAGCTGGAGCGCTTTGAACAGACGAAACCGGCCGACTACCAGAGCAAGTACAAGGGCCAGATCGACAATGTGATGGGCAAGCTGGATGATCTGGGCGGTTACGACTATGACCCGGCGGCCGATACGGCATACCAGCAGTACAAGAGCGAGTACACCCAGAAGGCAAAGCTGGCGAACCAGAACGCGCAGGCCAGTGCCAGCGCACTGACCGGCGGGTACGGCTCCAGCTACGGCACCCAGGCGGGCCAGAAGGCCTATGCGGCGACCATGAGCGACCTGGACAACGTGCTGGACAGCCTGACGAGCCAGAGCCGCAGCGAATACAACACCCGGAAGAGCGGGCTGCAGCAGGAGCTGAACGGCCTGCAGGAGGCCGAGCAGAATGACTACAACAAGTACCAGAAAGACCTGTCGAACTGGTACAACGACCTGAGCTACAGGCAGAACGAGTACAACAACGCCTATGCACAGCGGCAGCAGAACGTGAGCAGCACCCTGAACGGGCTGTTCAGCGTGCTGGGCATTGCGGCGCAGATCCTGCCGTTTTTCTTTATCTGAGAATGGAGGTAGAGCATGGGGACCATCAAGAGACTGAACGACCAGCAGAAACAGCAGGCACAGGCGGAAGCGGCCATGCCGGGGGCGTATGAGAACCGCTACGACGAAGGGATCCAGAACGCGCTGGCGGGAATGGACAGTGCCAACAGCGCGGGCCTTGGCTACGACAGCCAGAACGGCACCTACCGGGGCGCACTGAGCCGCCTATTTGGCAACGCGGGCGCGGGGGCCAGTGCGGCCGAGCAGGTGGCAAACAGCCTTAGCGGCGGGTACGGCACGGACTGGGCCAAGAGCGCGGCACAGCAGGCGGCGGCCGGGGAGACGGGCCAGACCGCCAACGTGTACGCCCAGGCGCGGGCGGATGCCCTGAGCCAGTGGCGGCAGGAACTGGCCGGGCAGGGCACCCAGCTGGACAACCTGCTGACGCAGGACCAGCTTGCACGCAGCGAGTACGACGGAAGCGTGCAGAACGCAGCAGACTGGCGGAGTTACCGGTACGACCGCACCCAGCAGGCCAGGCAGGAGAACAGCGACTTTTTGAACAACGTGTGGAACGTGGTGAAGAACGTGGGCGCTGCCGCGCTGGAAGGGTACGACGCCTACAAGGGGTACCGACAGCAGGACTGGGAGAACGCCTTTGCCCTGCGGCAGTACAACGACAACCTGAGCCGCACCGAGCTGAGCGACCAGATGGCGGCTTTGCAGCAGGCGGCAAGCTACAAGGAGGCAGGTTTTGACGATGCGGCAAAGCAGATCCTGAACCAGTACGGGCTGACGGACACGATGCTGGACAGCTGGCAGGGCCTGTCGCAGGTGGACAAGGACAAGCTGGACTATCTGACCACGGCGGCCGGGCTTGCAGGCAGCGGCTACGACACGGCGGCGAACAACTACCTGCAGATGGCGGGGCTGCCCACGGGGAGTGTGGACAGCTACAGCACCATTGCAAACCGGCTGAACCAGGCAGACCTTGCCAAGTACGCAAGCCAGCTGGCACTGCAGAACCGGTACAGGACCACGACCGGGACAGGAAGCGGGAGACGGAGCGGCGGTACGAGCCGCAGCACGAAGAGCGGCAGCACGAGCAGCAAGGTGGACGGGTACACCCAGCCGCAGCTGAACACGATGTTTAAAGAGTACAGCACCATGAAGCCGGACGACCAGCGGCGAAGCTACTACGAGGACACACTGGCTGATGCAGGGCGCATCGACCGGCTGAGCGGCGTGGGCAACCCCGGCAAGGCAAACGGCACAGCCTGGGAGCAGGGCATGTACAACGCGCGGAAGATGGCCAACAGCGGGTACAGCCAGAACCAGATCGCAAGCGAGCTGGCCAACAAAACGAGCCTGAGCAGCGACCAGATCTCGGCCATTATGAACCAGATCGACTACGAGTGGCGCGGAACGAAGTGATGAGGTGAGCGTATGGGATGGAGCGCACAGGACATTGAAAAGCTGCGCAAACAGAATAATGGGCAGAAGAGCACAGCGGGAACCGGCCAGAGCGCGGCACCGAAAAGCACGACGGCCCCAGCGCGGAGCAGCGGAAGCACCGGCTGGAGTGCGGAAAAAATCGACGCGCTGCGGACGGGCAGCGGGACCAAGCCGGCGGCCAAAAGTACCGACGCCTGGGTGAACCGGAGCGCTGGCACCAGCGTGCGCAGCACGGCACAGAAAGCCGGGACGCAGAGCGCGGGAAAGAGCAACCAGAACCCCACGAGCGGAAGCCTGAGCGCGCAGGTGCTAGGGCAGATGACCGGGACCCAAAGCGTGCAGACCACGAAAAAGGCGGGATCAAAGTTGCCGACGGTGGAACGCATCGGACAGCCGGAGTGGCTGGGAACGGGCAGCAGCACCCCGGCCTGGACCGGCGGCACCCGGAAGGTGCTGGGCACGGTAAGTGCGGACGAGCTGGGCAAGCAGGTGCTGGCGGACATGACCGGCAACACGGGAAGCCCGGTGGCCACGGACCGGCAGGAGGACTACGAACCGGACTGGAACTATGTTGGCAGCGACAACACCCCGAAACAGCGGGCCATTGCGCAGGGCACCTACGGAAGCTACGCCAAGGCGGCGCAGAAGGTGGGAAACACCCTTGCCAAGGATCGGCAGACCGACCGCTTTGACGAGCTGAACCAGTGGATGGACGAAAGCCCCCGGCACCGGGAGGTGGTAGACCTGCTGCGGCAGAAAGAATACACCACCCAGGAGGACAAGGGCGTGGCCCCGGAACAGGCTGTGCAGGTGACCAGCACAAAGCAGAAGTACAGCCCCGGCGACCTGTTGAAGATGGGGTACACGGCGAAGGAGATCAACGAGGCGCGGGCGTACATCCGGGAGTATGATGCCCTGCCGCTGGCAGAGCGGGCGGCACGCCGCACGGCGGACACCACAAAGGGCATTGCGGCCACGGTGGCGTCGGCGGTGCCCATGGCGGGCGAGATGACCACCCAGGGTGTGAAGGACATCCGCGCCACGCAGAAAAACGAGGCAGCACTGGACAAGGAGCTGGAAAGCGATGCCCGGGGCAAAGAGCTGAAGGACCTGATCACGGCGGTGGACATGGATTATAATCCCCAGTACACCGACGAGGATCTGCGCGGCATGGGGTACAACCAGAGCGAAATTGACACCATGCGCAGCCGCATTGCCGGGACGGTGCAGAAAACGGCGCTGGACAAGGACACAAGCCTTGGCTACCAGCTGTACAATTACGGCCAGCAGCGCACGGCAGCGGCCCAGGCGGGCATGAGCCAGCCGGCTAAAACAGCCATGGGCATTGCCACCAGTGCGGCGGAGAACCTGGCTGTGGCGGGCATCAGCCCGGCGCTGGTGCTGCCGGTGCTGAGCGCCCAGGGCGGCGCGGAAGCCATGGGCCAGAGCATTGACAAGGGCGAGAGCGCGGGCAAGACGCTGGCTGGCGGCCTTGCGAAGTTTGGCGCGGGCTGGGCCATCAACAGCGTGGGCGCGGCAGACCTTGCCCGGACCATGGGCAGCGACTACGCCAAGGACACGCTGGCGGGCAAGCTGGCGGACGTAGTGCGCAGCGTGGCAGACAACGGCGTACTGGCGCAGCAGTACCCGACGGTGGCGAATGCCATTTCCGGCGGCATCGACAATGCCATGCAGGCCTTTGTGGAGACCTATGCGGACAAGGCCATTGACGCGGCCCTGGGCGATGCGCAGGCGGCCGAGGAGATGTTCAGCCGAGACACCTTTTTGCAGGCGCTGGAAAGCGGCCTTTCCGGCGGCGCTTCCGGCGCGCTGGGCGGCGCTGTGGGCACCCAGCTGGGCAGGATGAGCGCGGCGCTGGAGGCAGCGGACGGTCAGACGGTGCAGCGGAACGAACCCTCTCCGTCAGCGCAGGGCGCTGACAGCTCTCCCGAATGGCGAGCTTTGGGGGACGAACTCCCTCAGTCGCCTGCGGGCGACAGCTCTCCCGAGAGGGCGAGCTTGGGGCTGGAACGGCAGACGGAAGCGCAGACAATGCAGAGCAGCAACCCGGCGGTGCAGCAGCTGGCCGAAGCGATGGACAGCGGGACCCTGACAAGCAGGACCATCAAGCTGTTTGCCCCGAACGCGGCCAACGAAGCGAACCGCGCGGCCTTTGCCGAGGCATACGGGATGAAGCTGCCCGAAACGGCGGCACAGACCCGGCAGGTGCTGCGGCAGATGGAAGCCGAGCGGAGCACGGCGCAGTCGGCGCAGGAGGAACAGCAGGCACCGGAAGCCGTGAAGCAGGAGCAGACCGGGGAGCAGCAGGGCAGCGGCCGGGAGATCCGGGACGGCGTGATGACCACATGGAACCCGGACGGGCCCGTGGAGACGCAGGTGCTGGATCCGGAGATGGCTGCGCGGGCACAGGCCGAGCAGCCGGCGCAGGCCGCACAGAAGCGGACCGTGGAAAACACCGGGGAAACGGTGGAAACTCCCGCAGTCTCGCATTCGCTCGACAGCTCCCTCGGTGAGGGAGCCTTTGCACAGCAGGCGGAACCGACAGCCCTGCGGGAGACGGCCGGGTTGGAAGTGCGCAGCGAGGGCGCGCAGAAGAGCAGCGTACAGCGGGAGCTGCTGCGCTGGAAGGTAAGCGAGGGCGCGGCACAGACGCTGAGCCGGAACATGCCGACGGGCATTGCGGACGAGAGCCGGTATGCGGCGGCGGCCTCCAGCCTGTACCGGCTGGGACAGATGGAGGACGTGACCACCTTTGACAAGGCTATGGAGCTGGCGAAGGGCATGAACGGCCTTGCGGTGAACACGGACTATGTGCTGGCACAGCCCGGCGGCGCGGCGGCGCTGAAGATCGCGTGGCTGCAGGGCAAGGGCGAAGCGGAAGCCGGGGCCGTGCAGACCGGGACACTGGGCGGTGCGCTGAGCGCAAAGAGCGTGAGCGGAAGCGGACGGGTGCTGTACAAAGGCACCATGCGCACGGCAGACGAGGTGGCCACGAAGCTGATCGAGCTGAACGCGCGGGCGACCGACACCGATGCGGTGCTGAAGGCGGTGCTGGAAGGCGACGAGCGGGTGAAGGCCTATGTGGACACGGCTGCCGGACAGATCTTTTTTGCAGACAGCGCGGGAGACGTGTTCGGCACCGCGCTGCACGAGGACTGGCACTGGTATAACGCTTTGGACACCGAGGGCGCAAAGGCAGTGCAGCAGCATGTGATGGAGTATCTGGCCAAGAGCGAGGGCTTTGAGAACATTGACGAGCTGATCCGGAATAAACTTTCCGACTACGCACAGCAGGGTCTGACCTACGGCGAAGCGGCGGAAGAGCTGGTGGCGGACGCGTGGCGCGGCATCTTTGACAGCGAGGAGAGCTTCAAGCGGTGGGTGGAGTTCCAGCGCGGGCAGGCGGAGAAGAACGCAGGCCGGGCGGGGACCATCCGCAAGGTGATGAACGCGGTGAAGGACCTTTTGAGCGACATCGTGAGCCGGGCAAAGGAAGTGCTGGCAAACGACCCGGAGAACAAAGCCGCCCTGAAAGCGCAGCGGCTGGCCGAGGCCGAGAAACGGGCGCTGCAGGAGGAATACTTTGCCCACGCGGAAAAGGCCATGGACGCCCTGCGCGCGGCAAAAGAAAACGCCGCGACCCTTGAGAACAAGGGTGCGGCGAAGGAAAGAAGGTATGAAATCAACCCGGAATATGCTGATGACGTTGACCAGTGGGATAAAGAAGGAAGAAACAGTAACAGAACCTTTATTCTTGGACGAACCGGTGATGCTCTGCAAAGTCTGGGCGCGCGGAAAAGTGATATCTACATGAAAGCGGATAAGATCAACACGATTTTGAAAGAGCACCCGGAGATGACACTGGAAGAAATCAAGCGCATCCCGGAAATTCTGGATGAACCGGTGATGATCCTGACCAGCCAGAACAAGGGCAGAACAAAACAGAACACACGGCTCGTGATGTTCGGCGATGTGAAAGCGCAGGACGGCAGACCGGTGCTGTGCGTACTGGATCTGAGACCGGTAGAGAATCACATCGTTATCAGCGATATGCAGAAGGTGACCAGTGCATACACCAAGGATGTGAACCCAGTGGAGTTTGTGCGCAAGAGCGACGTGCTGTATGTTGATGAAAACAAAGAAAGAACCACCGAGCTGTTCCGGACACTAGGCTTCAAAATACCTAGCGAACTACAGCTCAGTGGTTCCATAGGTAGGATAGCATATGGCAATCAGGATGTCAAGCTCAGCGGAGTGAAATTTACGGAACTGGAAGAAAAAACACCTATAAAGAAAAATATCCGCTTCCAGCTGGCGGCACCGGTAGAGGTGGACAGCCAGAAAGACCTTGTGGCGGTGCACAACCTAACCGAACAGAACCTGCAGGAGGCGCTGGAACTGGGCGGGATGCCGTCGCCGTCTATCGCGGTGGTAAAGGCACAGGAGGGGCACACGAAGTACGGGCCGATCTCTTTGGTGTTTGGCAGTGATACCATTGACCCCATGGTGAACCGGAAAAACCGGGTGTACGGTGCGGATGCATGGACCCCGACAAGGCCGGGGGTGGAGTATGAAGTGAACTACGAGGCCATGCGGGACTTTGAAAACCGGGTGTACGAGGCAAGCGGGGAAGCCTTTGAAGGAAAGTTTGTGAACAGCGCTGCGGTGCAGCGTACAGGCGTGGATGAGACCAGCAACATGAGCCGGAAGGAACTGGCACAGAAGATGCAGCGAGACACCGGGGTGCAACTGGCATACCTGAAGGACAAAGGAATAACGGTGGAACCGGTGTACCGGATGGAACAGGAACAATTTGACAGCATTGGAAACGATGCGCTGGAGGCTGTGATCCGGCGCACGGGCGAGGCAGAGCTCAAGGAGGCGTTTGAAGGCGGAGATATTGACCGACTGGACAAGCTGGCGGATGCGGCTGCGGATGCCTTGGAGGAAAAGTACACACATGGAGCACTGGAGGGGCAAAACAGAAGGTGGATGCTGCGAATCAATAAGCTGCGGAATGAAAACAGAGGGCGACTGTACCAACTGCTGGAACACGCATACAAAATGCTGACGGACACAAGTGCCGGAAAACAGACGCTGGATGTGGAGGCGACCCGGAACGCGATACGGGAAAAGGCACCGGAGCAAAAGGTGGAGCAGTGGGTGTACGACAAGCTGGAAGGTGTGCTGGGAGAAAAGGGTATCCGGAATGAAAAAGAACCGTTTACCCCGAGCGGTAAGAAGCGGAGCTTTGCGCAGCTGCACAACCCCTACACGCTGGAGAATCTGGTGAAGGCCATGAACAGCCAGAATGCACGCGGACAGGATGTTTTGGGCGTATCGGCAAGCACCTTGATGAGCACGACAACGGCGGAGTACAAAACACTGGACGAGGCGCGGGCGGACAAGGGACGGCTGCGGCAGATGCCGGAGGCAGAGTACAAGAAGCTGCTGGAGGATGCGGACGGACAGATCGAACAGGTGATCCGGATGCTGCGGCAGGAAACGACGCCGCACAGCGACAACAGCTTTGAGGAACAGGAGATCCTGGGCGAGATCCTGCTGCGGGCAGCCGAGGGAAAGCACACGGCAGCGGCCATCGGCAAGGCATTTGCCAAAGAGGATTACATCATTAGCAAGGACGCGGCGCAGCGGATCCTGAAGCTGTACAACGACGTGGCGAAGATCCCGACCGGGTACTTTGAGGCAAAGCCCCAGCGTGCCGTGGGCTTTGACGAGGTGCGGGCGGCGATTTTGCCGGACAACGCAAGCAAGAGCCTGATCGACGAGCTGCAGCAGAAGGGCGTGAAGGTGGAGCTGTACAAGGCCGGAGACGATGCCCAGCGTACCGCGGTGCTGAACCGTGTGCCGGATGTGCGTTTCCAGATCGCGGAGCAGGCGAGCCGGGACGCGAAGCGGAACGAGCAGCAGCAGGCCAGCCGGGTGATCGCCGAGAAGGCGGCGGCGCTGGACACACTGAGCCAGTTTTTTGGGCTGACAAAGGGCGTGAACGTGAGCCGGAGCGCGGTGGACGAGCTGGCCGGGCGCTGGCTGAAGGCCAACGGCAGCAAGGCGGACCGGGCAAAGCTGGCGCAGGAGACCGAAGTGCTGGTGAACTACCTGAAGGCGGACGGCGCGGACATGAACAAGGCCGAAGCGCTGGCCGAGACGCTGGCAGGGGAGATCCAGGACGGGGCGACCTACCGCAACAGCGAACTGTGGGACGAGTACCCGGAGCTACACAAGCTGGAGTACACCGTGAACAAGAGCGGGCAGGCGAAGGCCGAGCTTGTGAAGCGGTACGGCAGCTGGAGCGAGGCGGTGGCCGAGGCACGGCGCCACGGCGTGACCCTGCGGCAGGCCGAAGGCGTGCGGGACGGCAACCCGGCGGAGCAGTATGAGAGCCTTGTGAACGATGACCGCGCCGTGGGCGGCGTGACCAATGGAGCCAAGGCGCTGTGGAAGCAGGCCGCAGAGCAGGCCGGTGTGGCGGGCAGTCAGAGCTTCGAGAGCACAGAGTGGCTGGACGTGCTGATGAACCTGCACGACGCCATCAAGCCGAAGACCATGAGCCGCTTTGCGGACAAGGCCGAGTATGAGGACGCCAGAATGGAGCTGGCGGGCAGGATCATGGGGGACATCATGCAGCTGCCCCAGCTGACCGATGCCGAGGCCATTTTTGAGGGCATCCAGCGGCACAACCTGGAAGCGGCGAAGGCGGCTGCCGGAGACGCGGCGCGGGCGACCGAGGTGGAAAAGAGCCTGCGGGGCGTGCAGAAGGTGCAGAGCCGGGAATTCAACCGGCGGCTGGCCGAGAACCAGCGCACAGCGGGCCGGAACGCAGAGGTGCAGCAGGTGAGCGAGCTGCAGAAGCGGAACGCGAAAGCGGAAAAGCAGCTGGACGCGAACCTGGAACTGCTGGGCGTGGACGTGAGCAACGTGGGTGATCTGAACGAGAAGCTGACCGTGCTGCGGGAGACCTACGAGCGGGAATGGAAAGCCGAACGCAAGCGGATGCGGACCGAACTGCAGCAGATGCGGGACGAGGCAAGGCTGGAGGTGCGGCAGCTGCGGGGCGAAAACGCAGACCTTGCCCGGCAGGTGCGGGACGAACAGCGGCGCGCGGATAAGGCCGAGTACAGCCTGATCGTGCAGGAAAACGAGATCATGGAATGGGAGGAAGAGAACCAGCGGAAGGCCGAGGCCTGGCAGCAGAAGCAGGCGCAGCGGAACGCACTGGCCGCCGAGGTGGCACGCCAGCAGCGGGATGAGGAGATCGCCATTGCGAAGCGGGTGGCCGAGAAGCGGGTGCAGAAAGCGCGGGACGGCCGGAAGATGGACGAGCTGAAGCGGGGCATCCGGCAGGATGCGGCGGCGCTGAACCAGATGGTGCTGCGGCCGAGCAAGGGCAAGTATGTGAGCCAGCGGCTGATCGTGCAGGCGGCGGAGGTGGCAAAGATCGCCGACATGACCGTGCTGAACGACCGGGCGGTGAACCAGCTGACGCGGCTGCAGAACAGCATCCAGGCGAGCATGGGCAGCGAGGGCAGCCCCACGGCCATGACCACCGAGTGGGAGCAGACCGGGGTGCCGAAGCTGATCACGGCGCTGCAGACCGACCTGACGGCGTGGAAGGATGCAAAGCTGGCCGACTTACAGGCAAAGCTGGCGGAAGCCGAGGCGCTGCCCTACAGCGAGAAGGCACTGGCCTTGCAGGAGCGGCTGCGCAAGCGGATCCGGGAGACCGAGAGCCGCACCTACCTGCCCATGACGGTGGACCAGATGCGGATGCTGAAGGCCATCACCAGCGCGACGCTGCATGTGATCCGGAACGAGAACAAGACCGTGAGCCTTGCGAAGGCCGAAGAGGTGAGCAAGATCGCGGACGAGGCAGCCTATGAGGTGACACTGAGCAAGGGCAACCACCCCGGCGGGGCGCTGGACGGGCTGCAGAACCTGCTGACCAAGTACAACCTGGACATGCTGGGGGCCGAGCGGGTGCTGCGGATGCTGGGCGGCTACAAGAACGGCGGCCAGATGGAGAAGATCGGGCAGATGCTGAACGACGGCCAGTACCGGCAGACGAAGATCACCATCGAGGGTGAGAAGCTGTTTGCGGACGTGACGGGCGCAAAGCACGCCAAGGAAGCGCAGGCCTTTGCCGGGCCGGGTGCGGACCTTGTGGACGTGGGCCTGAGAGACACGGACCACAACGCGGTGCCGCTGACCCATGCGCAGCTGTGCAGTTTGTACATGCACCTGCAGAACAAGGACAGCCGGGAGCACCTGATGACCGGCGGCATGGTGGTGCCGGATGCGCAGCTGTACAGCAAGGGCGACGTGGAGCAGGCCTACCAGAAGGGACAGCTGGTGCAGCTGGGCATGCTGAGCGACGGAAACGGGGAAGCCATGGCGGACACCATCCTGAACACGCTGGAAGCGGCCATGACCGACTACGACCGGGCGTGGTGCGCGGACATGAAGGAGTTTTTTGGAAACTACACCACGAAGCTGATCAACGAGACGAGCCTGCAGCTGGTGGGCTACAAGCGGGCCACCGTGCAGAACTACTACCCCATTGCGGTGGACAAGGCTGCACTGGCGACCGAGATCGACGGCGTGAAGCTGGACGCGACCATTGAGGGCCGGGGCTTTTTGAAGAACCGTGTGAAGAGCAGCAAGCCCATCCTTTTGGAAGAGTGTTCGAGCGTGGTGCAGCGCAGCCTGCGGGACACGGCAGCCTATGCGGGACTGGCCGCGCCCATCCGGGACGTGCAGAAGATCCTGAACGCAGGGGTGGAGACCCGGGACGGCGTGAAGACACTGAAAAACGGCGTGATCAAGGAGCAGTGGGGCACGAAGGCCGTGAGCTACCTGGACGATCTGCTGACCGACCTGCAGACCACCCAGCGGCACCGCTCCAACGGCGTGAGCCGGATGCTGAGCAAGCTGCGGGGCAACTACGCGGGGGCGGTGCTGACCCTGAACCCCGGCGTGGCCATTGCACAGGCGGCGAGCCTGCCGACGGCGGCGGCCGTGCTGGGCGGGGACACCATGGCGTCGGTGATGCCA
>OLNQ01003175.1_pt1 | contig 13510 bp, 14 predicted proteins | sample 1672821 | NCBI WGS metagenome assembly OLNQ01 (sample SAMEA3136727, study PRJEB25190) | human gut metagenome | biome: human gut; feature: human-associated habitat; material: faeces | place: Austria | collected 2013 | reverse complement strand
CAGCGGTCTCCAAAACCGCGTGTCGAGAGTTCGAGCCTTTCTGCCCCTGCCAAAAGAAGTCATGACGATGGTCATGGCTTCTTTTTTGTTGTTCAGATGTCAAACGCCCTCCCTGCGCCGCTTGGTGCAGGGAGGGCGTTTTGATAGGACGAGGGGGTGCCTGCCGTTCATCGCCTGCACTTGCGGTCAATGTAAACACAGCCGCCGATGGATGCGGCCACGAAAAGACCAAGACCAAGCCACAGCAGCCACATTGTCCGGCACAAAGCGCTGAGGGCAATGACCAGCCAGCACAGAGCCAGTACGAGCATCAGCCTTGACATGGCCTTGCAGAGCTTCTTTTCATCGTATTTTGCTTTTTCTTCCGGCGAGGCGGTGTTGTAGCCTGCGATGAGGGATGTGCCCTTTCCACGGGAAAAGACAATGCCCAGCACCAAAAACGAAGCGGACACCAACAGGTGGACGGCAAGGAGCATGGGAACACCTCCGATCGAAATAAAAAGGTGGTACGGCAGTTGGTTCTCATTTTTATTATACAGGAAAAACGCCACCGCGCAAGGCGCATTGTCCCCAACACGCAAAAAGGAAGCGAACGCAGTGCGTTCGCTTCAAGTGAGGAGAAAAATGATGGAAAAGTATTTCAAACGGGTAAGCCCCGCTGAAACCGGGAATAGTGGTCAGAGAATGGCGCACAGCAGCCACGTCAGACCGATGGCCGCAGCGCCGATGGAGGCCCAGAGCCACGCCGGAATGCGGCGGCGTCTGCGGGGCATCCCCTGACAGCGGGCATAGTTTTTGGCGATGCGGACGGCCTGATCCACCAGCTGCTGGGAGCTGATACCGCCGCCGTCGGTGCGGAGAATGAAAATTGCCTGTTCAAAGATCTGCGGGTCCGGGGAGTCCACCACGATGACCCGGCGGGAAATGCCTTTAACCAAATGTATGCCCTCCTTGCTGTCTGATCGTCATACCCACAGTATGGACAGCGTCGCCGCCGCTTATACCTGCGTTTTACCGTTTTCTGCACCGCGGGGACGGTACAATACCAGCGCGGCACAGTCGTCCGACAGGCCGCCGTGATCGGCGGACAGGGTGAGGATGCGGCGTGCCAGCTCCTCCGGCGTGCCGGTATCCCAACCGGCCAGCAGATCCAGCAGCCACTCGTCGCCATCCCCGGCGGTGACGCCGTCGGACAGCAGCACCAGCCAGCCGTCGGGCGGCAGCGTAAAGCGGATAGCCTCCGGCTGCTGGGACACCTTCTCCAAGCCGGCGGGCAGTGCGCTGCCCTCGTAGCGGGTGACCCGCCCGTGTTTTTTATAGTAGGACGGCGCGGCGCCGTACTTGTACAGGGTGACGGTGCCGGTGGCGCGATCCAGACACGCCAGATCGATGGTGGTAAAGCCCGCGCCCTCCTGACAGCGCAGCAGCAGCGCCGTGTTCAGGGTCTTCAGTGCGGGGGACGGCTCCACACCGGCCTGCAGGAACTGTCTGAGCAGCCGTACGGTCATGGCGGCCTCCCGGTGGGCGGCCTCACCGCTACCCATGCCGTCGGACAGGAGCAGGTAGGCGGTATTGCCCGCCTCAAAAACGGCGGCCTGATCGCCGCACAGCGATTCCCCGTCCCGGGGGCGCAGTGCCAGCCCTGTGACATAGCGGAAGTGGGGGGCGGCGGAGGCAGGTACATCGGCGGACAGCGCCTCCGACAGCTGGGCGTATTGCTCCCGCGCCACCTGATAGGCCTGGTGCAGCTGGAGCTGGTGGACATGGCGCAGCAGAAATTGACGGAGCTGGTCGTTTACCGCCTCCAGCAGCCGGGGAAAGTGCAGGCAACGGCTGGAAAAGTAGGACGGGAAATCCTCCGCACAGGCGGTGCCGCGGCGGAGCAGCTTGGGACAGGCGTCATTGAAGGCGTTGTAGGTATCGTTGTAGTGGGTCTGCCAGCAGTCGTGACGGAGCAGGCAGCCGGCGCACACCTGCTCGGCGGCGCGGTCGAACAGCACGGCGGGGTTTTCCGGGCGGGGAGGCGTCGTGCCGGCGAAAAAGCTGTCGTACACGGCGCGGAGGGCGGCAGCAGGTGTGGCGGTGTTCGGCGAGACGGGTGTCCGGGCGGAGGCAGCGACCTGCGCCGTTAACCGGGGCAGCAGCTTCTCCGGCAGAAGGAGGTACAGACCGGCGCCCGCCAAGTTCTGACACAGCAGCGGCAGGGGGTCAGGCCCGTCCAACAGCAGGTATGCGGTGGAGGCTGCCGCGCAGAACAGCAGCGGCGGCAAAAAGCGGGTGCGCCGCCGTAGAGCGGCGGCTGCTGCCGCAGCTCCGCAGAGTACCACAGCCAGCAGAACTTCTCTGCCGGTGTACAAGTCCAGCACCAGCCCGGTGACGGCGCCGACGGCCGCTGCGGAGGCGGGAGACAGGCGTCGGGCGGCGGTCAGCAGCAGGGCAGCCGCCAACAGGCCGCCGATGCGAAAGCCCGACAGCTCCCACCCATAGGCAGTCAGACACACACCTATGGCGGCCGCCAGCGCCGCCTGCTGCCGTGTCTCCGGGGGCGCATTGGGATCGTCCAGCGCGGGCAGGAGATACGCGGCGGCATAGAGGATGACCAGCGCGGCGGCGCACAGCGCCCAGTGCCGCGGCTGCCGCTGGAACAGATACGCCGACTGCACCAGAAGCGTCATGGCAGCGGCGGCAGCAGGCCGGAAGCGTGGCTTTTTATACAGGCGGGTGGTGCAGAACGCGGTGTTGGCGCAGAAGATGAGAATGGCGGCGGCGGTATGGCGCAGACCCGCCTGAAAGTCCAGAAAAAGAAAAGCGCCCAGTCCGGCGCCCAGCAGCGCACACAGCCCGGGCCACCCCACGCCGACAGCGGAAACGACAGCCAGCGCCCATGGGCTGTACAGACCGTCCAACGTACCGCCGGTAAGGAGAAAAGCGGCGGCAGCCGGTAAAAACGCCGTCAGCAGTGGGCGCAGCGGGACGGCACGACTGACCTCGGTGACAGATCTCAAGGCTTGTCCCTCCTTTCGTCCCCTATTGTAGCGAAAGGGCGGGGCGCATCCTGTCGGGAAATTTTCCTGTTGTATTTCCCCGGTCGATTTGATACAATGACCGCAGTGAAGACAACCGTTTGGCAGAAGGAGGAACGCTATGAAGAAGACAGCAGCTATGCTGATGGCAATATGGATGTTGGCGCTGATGCTCACGGCCTGCGGCCAGCAGGCGCCGGAGCAGACCGGCGGCTCGGTGGAGCCCGGTGCGGCGCAGGATCAGTCCGTAACGGGACAGGTGGACGCTTCCCAGCCGGATGAAGAGGAACTGGAGATGGGCAGCGTCAACGGCGGTACCTATACCAACACCTTTGCCGGGATCGGCTGCGCACTGGATGAGACGTGGGTATTCTATACGAAGGAGCAGATCGCGGAGCTCAACGGCTTCCTGACCGACGGCACCAGCGACGAGGACATGAAAAAGCTGATGGAGAACAGCCAGAGCGTACAGGATATGTACGCCTCCTCTACGGACGGGCTGATGACCATCAACGTGGTGTTCCAGAACATGGGCTTGCTGCTGGGTACCACCATGAGCGCTCAGGAGTACGCGGAGCTGCATGTTACGCAGATCCCGGACGCCATGGCCGCTTACGGCTTTGAAGACGTCGCGGCGTCCGTGACCACGGCGGAGCTGGCCGGTGAGGAGCGCCCCGCTATCGCGCTGACCGCCACGATACAGGATATCCCCGTGTATGAGCTGATCGTCTGCCTTCGGCAGGGGAACTACATTTACTGCGTGACGCTGTGCAGCTATACGGAGGACGTGACCGCCCAGATGGCGGAGCTGTTCTACGCCCTGTAAAAAAACGCCGGGAGGGAGCAGCTTGGATACGATACAGCGGCAAAAGGACATACTGCGCCGGGAGCTGGCGAAGGCGGAGCGGGCGCTGACTCCGGCGGAAAAAAGCGCCTCCGACGCGGCCATCCTGCATCATGTGGTGAACACGACAGTGTATCACCGCGCCCGGATGGTGTTCGCCTTTGTGGGACGCGGTGATGAGATCGACACGCTGCCGCTGCTCAGGCGGGTGCTGGCGGACGGCAAGCGCCTGTGCGTACCGCTGTGTACCGCCCCCGGCATCATGGAGTGCCGGGAGGTGACGGACTTGTCCGTTCTGCGCCCCGGCGCATACCGCATTTTGGAGCCGCCGGCGGAAGCGCCCCTCGTTGCACCGGCGGATATCGATCTCGCTGTCGTTCCCTGCGCCGGCGCATCTCCCGATGGACGGCGGCTGGGCCGGGGCGGCGGGTACTACGACCGATTTCTGGTGAGGTACGCAGGCGAAACGCTGCTGCTGTGCCGTCAGGCCCTTTTGCGGTCGGGCATCCCGTGGGAGGCGCACGACGTTCTTATCCCCGCCGTGATAACGGAACAGGGAACGCCGACAAAATAAACGCATCCCCCGGCGCAGCCGGGGGATGCGTTTATTTTGTACGTATTCAGACTGCGCCTGCCAGCTCCCGGACGGCGCGGATAGCGGCGTCCACCTCCGCCTCCGTGTTGAAGGAGGAGAAGCTGAAGCGCACCGCGCCCTGCGCCGCCGTACCCAGCGCCTGATGGAGCCGGGGCGCGCAGTGTGCGCCGGGGCGGGTGGCGATGCCGTAGTCGGTGTACAGTGCGTCCGACACCTCGGCGGAGTCCCAGTCCCGGAGGTTCAGTGCCACGATGGCAGCCCGGCGGGGCAGGGAAAAATCGCCGTAGACCGTGATGCCGTCGATACCCCGCACCCCCTCGTAGAACCGCTGCATCAGGGCGTGCTCCGTCTGCTCCACCGTCTCCACGCCCTGCGTCAGCAGGTAGTCCGCCGCCGCGTCCAGCCCGGCGATACCGTGGCTGTTCAGCGTGCCGGCCTCCAGACGGGTGGGATAGTCCTGCGGCTGCTCCCGGTCAAAGGAGTGGACGCCGCTGCCGCCCCGCAGCAGGGGGCGGATGTCCACGCCGGGACGGATGCACAGCCCGCCGGTACCCTGCGGCCCCATGAGCCCCTTGTGACCGGTGAAGCACAATACGTCCACCCCCAGCGCGGTCATGACGATGGGTATCGCGCCCGCCGTCTGGGAGGCGTCTAAAATCAGCAGCGCGCCGTGGGCATGGGCGATCTCTGCGATGCGCGCTATGTCCAGCATATCTCCCGTCAGGTTGGAGGCATGGGTGCAGACCACGGCTCTGGTATTGGGGCGGAACAGCGGCGCAAAGTCCTCGCAGCGGATGCGCCCTTGCCGGTCAGCCCGGACGAAGGACAGTCCCATGCCCTGCGCCTCCAGCGCGTACAGGGGGCGGAGGACAGAGTTGTGCTCCAGATCGGTGGAGATGGCGTGATCCGCCGGGGAGAGAAGACCCTGTATGGCAATATTCAGCGCCATGGTGGAGTTGGCGGTGAACACCACCTGCTCCGGGCGGGGACAGCCCAGCAGCTGCGCCAGCTTTCGCCGTGTCTCAAACACCGTGCGGGACGCCTGCATGGACGCGCCGTGGGCGCCCCGTGCGGCGTTGCCCGCCGTCAGGATGGCCTGCGCCACCGCCTGCGCCACCTGCGGAGGCTTGTGCAGCGTGGTGGCGGCGTTATCCAGATAGATGAGCTTTTCCATCAATACATCTCCAATACAAAACAGCCGCCGTGGGCGATACCTGCCTCGTCCAGCGCGGCGCAGAGGGCGTCCCGTTCCTCCGGCAGTGCCTTCCACGCAAGACCGCACCCCGCCGTGATCTGGGAGGGGATGGGGATCATCCGCCCCGGCAGTCCGACGGCTTGGAACAGCGCCTCCGCCGCCATGGCCTGGGAGGTGGTGTCAAAGGTGACGACAAGCGCGGGCTTTTTCTGCCGCGTCAAGGCCGGACGACCTTCATGGCCTGCATCTGCTTTTCCACGATGACGTACATATTGGTCACGCCGCCTACCCGCAGCTGCTCAGTGAGGCCGTAGTGGTTCAGACAGGTGCCGCAGGTGAGGATCTCCACGCCCAGCGATTCCAGCTTTTGCAGATCCTCCAGCGAGGCGGAGCCCTCGCAGGTCACGGCGGCGCCGCCGTTGTAGAACAGCACGGTCTTGGGCAGCGTCTCCTGCTGGGTCAGGGCGAACAGAAAGCCCTTCAGCAAGATCTTACCCAGCACCTCATCGCCCTCGCCCATGTGGTCGGCGGACACCGCCACCACCGTGTTGTCCGCGGCGGCGGGGACGGCGCAGGTGGTATCCACCGTCTCCGGAAGCTCCGCGCCCTCGCCCACGGTGATGGTCACGCGGTACTCCTTTTCGCCCAGCTGCGCCGTCTCGATGGTGCAGCCCTTGCTCTCTGCCAGCCGGGTCAGATTCTCCACGGCCACCTTGTTGTCCACCAGCGTCTGCACCGTGCCGGCGCCGTGCAGCTCCTTCAAGGCTTGCAGTGTTTTCACAACGGGGATCGGGCAGGCGTCCCCCATGGCATTGACCTGTATCATGATAGCTTCCTCCTTGTGGTTCTTTCTTGAGAATAACGGTGGGTACATTGTAAACCCTCCGCGGGATTTATGCAAGAGGGAGGGACGGGGATTCACTGCGCCGCCGGCAGCGTCACCGTAAAGGTGGAGCCTTTTCCCGGCTGGGAGAACACCGCCACCTGTCCGCCGCACAGCTTTACCACCCGGTGTACGATGGACAGTCCCAGACCGTTGCCGCGGCTGTCCGGACAGGTTTCGGCCCGGTAGAACTTATCGAAAATGTGCCGCTGGGTCTCCTCATCCATGCCCACGCCGGTATCGGACACGGACACGGCGACCTCGCCCTCACCCTGCCGCAGCACCACGGTGATCTGCCCGCCGGAGGGGGTAAAGCGGATGGCGTTGGAGAGCAGGTTGGACCAGATGTGCTCCAGTAGCTCCTCGTTGCCGTAGTAGTCCACCCGGTCGAGATCGCCCTCCACCGTCAGACCCTTTTTCAGCCAGTCCCGCTCCTGCTGCCGGACGCACCGGCGAAGCTGCTCGTCCAGACTGTACAGGGTCTTGCCGGATACGATCTCGGTGTTTTCATACTGGGTCAGCTCCAGAATGTTGGTGCTCATGGCGGCCAGCCGCTCAGACTGCTGGACAATGGTGTCCGTATAGGTCTGCCGCTGCTCCGGCGTCAGGTCAGGGCTTTGCAGCAGCTTGGCAAAGCCCCGGATGGAGATGAGGGGTGTTTTGAACTCATGGGAAAAGGTGTTCACGAAGTCCGACCGCAGCAGCTCCACGCTGGCCAGCTCCTCCGCCATTTTGTTGAAGCTATGGATGTACGCCGCCACCTCGCCCCGGGCGCCCCGCAGCTCCACACGCACGGAGTAATCCCCTGCCGCCACCGCCTTTGTGGCCTTCATCAGCCGGGACAGGGGCGCCAGATACCCGCGGAAAATGAAGATGGCCAGCAGAATGCCCAGAATGGCGCTTACCGACAGGATGAGGATGGGCCACAGCAGCGTATAGCTCTTGTCCTCCAGATGCACCAGCCGCCGCACTAGAAAGAGGATGCCCAGCGCCAGCGTGGCGTACGCCACCACCAGCCCCAGCACCAGCAGGATCATCGTACCCAGCAGCCGGGCGGGGGGATTTTCCTTTTTCACCTTATTTCTGCGCATTCTCATCCTCCCGGGGCATCCCCATGTAGCCAAAGCCCCGGATGGTCCGCAGCTCGAAGTCCGGGTTGTCCCGGAACTTGTCCCGCAGCCGGGAGATGTAGACCTCCACAGTGTGCTCGTCCACATCGCTGTCCAGATCCCAGATGTCGTCGATCAGCTGGCGCTTGGTGAAAAGCGTCCGGGGGTAGGACAGCAGCTTGTACAGCAGTAAAAACTCCTTGGCGGTGAGCTGCCATGTGTTCTGCGGGGTGATGACCTGCAGGGCGCTGCGATCCAGCACCGTAGACCCCACCGTCAGCCGCCGCTCCGCCCGGCTGCAATACCGCCGCAGCAGCGCCTCGATGCGCCAGAGCATCTCCTCCTCATCCACGGGCTTGACCATGTAGTCGTCTGTCCCCGCCCGGAAGCCCCGGCGCTTGTCCTCCTGGGTCACCCGCGCCGTCACCATCAGCACCGGCAGGTCGCAGTTTCCCTCCCGCAGCGTCTGGGTGAAGGCGATGCCGTCCATCCGGGGCATGGTGATATCCACCACCGCCAGATCGCACTGGTAGTGCTCCATCACCTCCAGCGCCTCCACGCCGTCCCGTGCAGGACACGGCTCGTATCCGGCGCGGCGCAGTACCTCGCACATCAAAAGCCGGGCGCTCGCGTCATCCTCGGCCACTAAGATCCGGAACATACCGCTCCTCCTTTGCGTTTTTGATGATTTTATCACAGATAGCCGCAAAAATCGAGACTTTTTAGAGGTTGGCTTGAGGTTTCTCCGGTATACTGCGGCTATGATCGGAAAATCATAGGAGGATAGACATATGCACAGACCTGTTTGCATCACATATGACAGCACCTGCGACCTGACGCCCCAGCTTCTGGCGCGGTTTCAGATCCGCACCGTGCCGCTGACCATCCGCAGCGGCGAGCAGACCTTCCCCGACGACGGGAGCTATACCGCGGCGGATCTCTATGCCGGCTACCGCAAGGACGGCACCCTGCCCAAGACCACGGCGGTAAGCCCGGAGGATTTCCGGCGGTTCTTCGCCCCCATTCTGGAGGAGGGGTACGACATCGTCCACATCGACATCAGCTCGGAGCTGTCCTGCACCTGCCAGAACGCCCTGCTGGCGGCGCAGGAGCTGGCGGAGCTGGGCGAGATCCATGTGGTGGACAGCCGCCAGCTCTCCACCGGCGGCGGCCTGCTGGCGCTGCAGGGCGCCAAGCTCCGGGATCAGGGCATGGCGGCGGCGGATATCGCCGGAGAGCTGCGCCGTCTGGCGCCCCTCAGCGACACCAGCTTTGTGCTGGACACACTGGAGTATATGTGGAAGGGCGGCCGGTGCAGCGGCGTGACGGCGCTGGGCGCCAATATGCTGAAGCTGAAGCCCAGCCTTGAGATACGGGACGGCAAGCTGGTGGTCTGCAAGAAGTACCGGGGCGCCATGGAGAAGGTGTACCGCCAGTATGTCACCGAGCGTCTGGCGGGCAAGTCGGTGGTGGAGGACTGGGCGTTCATCACCCACTCCGGCGAGGTGTCGGAGGAGACGTTGCAGGAGCTGACGGCGCTGGTGCAGGAGCTGGCGCCCTTCAAGGAGGTCTTTATCACCCAGGCGGGCTGCACCGTGTCCTCCCACTGTGGCCCCGGCACGCTGGGCGTGCTGTTTTTGCGGCAGCCCGAGCCGGCACAATAAATAAAATCATCCAAAACGGCCATCCGGCGGGAGCCTGTACGCTCCCGCCGGATGGCTGCTTTTACGCCGCTTATGCCGGATAGGGGGGATGTATAATCCTGCAAACTATATCGCGTGACCCGGCGTGTTCAGAGCCGGTAGGGGGAAAAACCGTATCAGTCCGCCGCCGGCGGCGCGGATGCGGGTCATTTTTCGGCGGTGCAATGGGTGCAGCTCTCGCAATCTGGAAACTGCTGCGGGTCATATGCGATCCCGTTACGCTCGTAATAGTCCTGCAAAGCCTTTTTGATGGCTTCCTCCGCCAGAACGGAGCAGTGTACCTTGTGGGCGGGCAGCCCGTCCAGCGCCTCCACCACCGCCTTGTTTGTCAGAGCCATCGCCTGAGAAACCGGCTTGCCTTTGATCATCTCCGTCGCCATGGAGCTGGAGGCGATGGCAGGGCCGCAGCCGAAGGTCTCGAACTTCGCGTCCTCGATAACATCGTCCTTGATCTTCAGGTAGATCTTCATAATATCGCCGCACTTGGCGTTTCCGACCTCGCCGACCCCGTCGGCATCTTCGATAACGCCGACATTTCTTGGATTGCGGAAATGATCCATTACTTTTTCACTATACAAAGCCATAAGAACACCTCACTGAATGATAAATTCTCTTTGGCCATTGACCAGCTCGCGCCAGATGGGAGACATCCCGCGCAGATAGGCAACGACCTCTTTTACTGCTTGAATGGTATATGCGACATCCTCGGCGGTAATTTCCTCTGAAAGCGTCAGGCGAAGGGAGCCGTGGGCAATATCGTGTACCCGGCCGATGGCCAGCAGCACATGACTGGGATCCAGAGAGCCAGAGGTGCAGGCGGAGCCGGAGGAGGCACAGATGCCCTTATCGTCCAGAAGCAGCAGAAGGGACTCTCCCTCGATGCCCTCAAAGCAGAAGTTCACATTGCCGGGGAGCCGATGCACGGCATCTCCATTGAGGATGGAGTGGGGGATCTCGGACAAGCCGGCGATCAGCTTGTCCCGCAGCGCAGTCAGCTTGGCGACGTTTTCGTCAAGATGCGCGCACGCCTCATCCAGCGCCGCCGCCATTCCCATAATGGCCGGCACATTCTCCGTACCCGCGCGTTTGCCGCGCTCCTGCGCGCCGCCCTCGATCAGCGGCGTCAGCAAGATCCCCTTTCGCGCATACAGCACGCCGATCCCCTTCGGGCCATGGAACTTGTGGGCTGACAGGGAGAGCATATCGATGTTCTGCTCCTGCACATGGATGGGCAGATGGCCTGCCGCCTGTACCGCGTCCGTGTGGAAGAGCACGCCCTTCTCGCGGCAGACCGCACCGATCTCACGGATGGGCTGGATGCTTCCGATCTCGTTGTTGGCATACATCACGGTGACAAGGCAGGTATCCTCCCGAATTGCGTCACGCACCTGCTCGGGAAGAACGATCCCGTTTTCGTGAACGTCCAGAAGGGTGATGGTAAAGCCCTCCTTCTCCAGCTTGTTCAGGGTGTGCAGGACGGCGTGATGCTCGAAGGCCGTGGAGATGATATGCCGTTTCCCTTTTCGTGCGCCCAGCCGCGCGGCGGAGAGGATGGCCTGATTGTCGGCCTCGCTGCCGCCGGAGGTGAAGGTGATCTCCGCTGCCGAACAGCCGAGACAGTTTGCAATGCGCTGCCGTGCGTTTGCCAATGCCTCCGCAGCGGCCTGACCGGCCGAATGCAGGCTGGAGGGGTTCCCATAAATGGTATCCATGTACGGCAGCATGGCATGGATAGCCGCTTGACTCATTTTTGTTGTGGCGCCATTATCCAGATAGATCCTCATACATAACCTCCTGAAGCTCCGGCATCCGCAAAAGCGGACGACGGAGGCGGTATTTTGCTCTGCAAAAGCGGTGTGGGCAGATGCCGCTTGCCGGTATCGGACGGCCGCCTTATACCCACCTGTTTTGTATGTTGTAGTGTAGCGCATAAAACATACTTTGTCAATAGGCTTTATGTTTTTTTGAAAACACGCACCGACCGATTCCCATCGAAGCGTGTTTTTCTTCATATGTTGTTCCGAAGAGAGAGGAAACCCTTATCGCACCATTCCCGGTTGAAAAGGCACCGGAGGAGACTCCGCAAAAAAACCGGCGGGATCCCGATTTTGGATCCCGCCGGTTTTCCTGACAGGCAGTATTATACGCTCTCCACCAGATGTGTGTCCTTCAGCTCCAGGATCTGGTCGTACAGCGGAAGCAGCTCCGGGCTCACCTTATGCTCAATGCTGATCACGGTCAGACCGGCGGTTCGGAGCAGCTGCGACAGAATTTTCTGGCTGCTGTCCTTATCCATGTTGGCGGTGGCCTCGTCCAGGAAAATGACGGACTTGTTCTCGATCAGCACCCGCGCCAGCGCCAGCTTTTGCCGTTCGCCGCCGGAGAGATTGCCTTTGGTGTTCTGGAAGGTCTGCTCCAGATCGTGGGATGCAAGGAAGGCGTCCATGCCCAGGGAACGCAGCACAGGCTCTACGCGCTCCCGCAATTCCGGGCGGTACAGCGTGATGTTCTGAAGGAGGGTGTCGTCGAACAGAAACGCATCCTGTAATACGACGCCGATCCGGTCATACAGAGCGGGCCACAGCTGGCGGATGTCCGTTCCGTTGACGGAGATGCACCCCTCATACTGGCTTTCAAGGCCGGTCAGCAGCTTGAAAAGGGTGCTCTTGCCGCTGCCGTTTTCGCCCAGGATCAGATACTTCTTTCCCGCCTCGAACCGATAGCTGGCGTGGGACAGGATGACCTTTTCCTCGTGCCGGAAGGACACGTCGTTGAGGTCGATATGCGCAACAGCCGGGATGGCCGCCGGGGGTGTCTCGCTCTCGGGGACGGACAGCAGGCGGCTGATCTTCTGGCGAATGCTGGCCACGCTCCGCATCTCCGACAGCTGGTAGGAGATGCTGTTGGTGGGGATGACGAGCATTTCGGATAATTGCAGCGCACCCACCAGTGCGCCCACGGACAACCGCCCCTTGGCGATCTCGTAGATGCTGAAGCCCACCATCACCGCCTCGCCGGCGTAGGACAGCAGGCCGATGATCATGTTGACCCGGACCTTCGTCTTGGATTTGGCAAATTCCGCGTGGGCGGCCTTTTCATTATCCTGCTCCAGCGTTTGCAGGTATTCCCGCTCGACGTGGTTGACCTTGATGGTCGGATACCCGTGGATCAGGTTGCCGATCATGACGTTGAGTTTTTCCAGCGCCATCGTATAGAGGTTTGTCCGCTTTTCCAGCGCCTGCCCCTGCACGGCCGAGGCGACGATAGGACATATGGTGGAAACGATGATGATCATGGCCAGATAGCCGTTGATGTACAGCAGCGCGACCACGCAGGCGACCAAGACCAGAATGCTGTACGCCAGCTCCAGGCGCGTGACATAGAAGCTGTCCACCAGCATCTCGATCTCATTGTTCAGCGTGGTGACATAGTTCTGCCCCTGCTCCTCCTGAAATTTCCGGGGCGGCATATGGATGATATGCGCCATGACCTGCTTCTTGAGACCGAACAGCTTGCCGTTTCTGTATTTGCCCGTGCTGAGCTGCCGCGCCGTCTCAAACAGGAGGATGCCCAGAATGCTGACGAGATAGCAGATGAACATAGCGCGTGCGTCGCCTGCACCCGCCTCCACCGCATCGATGGCGTTCTGGAGATAGATCGGCTTGAGCGAGGTGCAGACAGCCAAAAGTATCGAGGATAAAATGACAATAAAAACCACGTTTTCGCCTCCTATGGTGAAACGTCGTCGTTTCACAGTATCGTATGTTGTATAAATCGGATGCCGCCTGCGCAAGACCTACCGTATTCGATCATAACAGAAACGGGCGCGGAAGTCCAGCAGCTTCAAGAGGCGAAAACAAACGGCCCTGCTGCCGATATCCCACCTGGAATTGGTCACGGGACTGTGCATGAGGGGAGATCACGGCGCTGCGGTGGAGGGACCTCGATATCACAGACAAGACCCTCTCCGCGCATTTCCCCGTGTGGGTCAGAGCCACCGGCGGAGAGCAATGCTGCCCCACAGTGCCTCCGTGATGTCCTCCACCCGGCGCACGGAGACGCCCGCCAGATACATCTCGATGAGGGCTTCCTCCACGCTGCTCTCCCGGCGGCGATACCGCTCGATGATGGCAGTCTCGAAGGATACGCCCTTGAGCC
>OLNQ01003170.1_pt1 | contig 13521 bp, 10 predicted proteins | sample 1672821 | NCBI WGS metagenome assembly OLNQ01 (sample SAMEA3136727, study PRJEB25190) | human gut metagenome | biome: human gut; feature: human-associated habitat; material: faeces | place: Austria | collected 2013 | reverse complement strand
GGCGCATCAGAAGAATTAAAGAAATTTGTAGAAAAAGTAAATGCTCCGGTTTGTGATACACTGATGGGAAAAGGTGCATATGATGGAACAGACGATCGCTATACCGGAATGCTCGGCATGCATGGAACAAAAACATCCAACCTTGGCGTCAGCGAGTGTGATCTTCTGATCGCAGTCGGTGTCCGCTTTTCAGACCGTGTTCTTGGAAATGCAAAGAAGTTTGCATCACAGGCAAAGATATTGCAGTTTGATGTGGATGCGGCAGAAATCAATAAAAATATTCAGGTGGACGCCAGTGTGATCGGGGACTTAAAAGAGATTCTGATCCGTGTCAATGAAAAGTTAGAGGCACAGAACCATCTGGAGTGGATGAAAGAGATCATGGATCTGAAAGAAAAATATCCGCTCACTTATCCGAAAGAGGGACTCAGTGGCCCATATCTGATGGAGGAGATCTATCGTGCGACAAAGGGAGATGCAGTCATCGTGACGGAAGTCGGACAGCATCAGATGTGGGCGGCACAGTATTACAAATACAAAAATCCACGTACCTTTTTGTCATCCGGCGGACTTGGAACGATGGGTTACGGACTTGGTGCTGCAATCGGCGCACAGATCGGCAACCCGGATAAACAGGTGATAAACATTGCAGGTGACGGCTGTTTCCGTATGAACATGAATGAGATCGCAACCGCGGCGCGCGAAAAACTGCCGCTGATCGAAGTGATCGTCAACAATCATGTACTTGGAATGGTACGCCAGTGGCAGGATCTGTTCTATGAAAAACGTTATTCCGCAACTGTCCTTGATGACGGTGTGGATTTTGTAAAATTAGCAGAGGCAATGGGGGCGAAAGGATATCGCGTGACCAGCCAGGAAGAGTTCAAAGAGGCTTTTAAGGAAGCACTTGAATCAAAAATACCGGTTTTGATCGATTGTATCATTAATTGTGATGACAAGGTGTGGCCGATGGTTGCACCGGGAGAGGCAATCAGTTCTTCATTTACCGGTGAGGATTTAGCAAAAAAACAACAATCATAAATCAGAGGAGGAAGTTTAAGATGAGCAGAGTGTATAATTTTTCTGCAGGACCGGCTGTATTACCGGAGGAAGTATTAAAAGAGGCAGCAGATGAGATGTTAGATTACAAGGGAAGCGGAATGTCCGTTATGGAGATGAGCCACCGTTCCAAAGTGTATGACAACATCATCAAAGAGGCAGAGCAGGATTTAAGAGATCTGTTAAATATCCCGGACAATTACAAGGTACTGTTTTTACAGGGCGGAGCTTCACAGTTCTTTGCAGAGGTTCCTATGAACCTGATGAAAAACCGCAAGGCCGGATATATCTTAACTGGTCAGTGGGCAAAGAAAGCATTCCAGGAAGCAAAAATCTACGGAGAGGCAGTTGAACTTGCTTCTTCTGCAGATGAGACATTCTCTTATATCCCGGATTGTTCGGATCTTCCGATCACAGATGATATGGATTATGTATACATCTGTGAAAACAATACAATTTATGGAACAAAATACAAGAAACTTCCAGACACAAAAGGCAGGATTTTAGTATCCGATGTATCCTCCTGCTTTTTGTCTGAACCGATGGATGTCACAAATTACGGAGTTGTATATGGCGGCGTTCAGAAGAATATCGGTCCTGCCGGAGTTGTGATCGCGATCATCCGTGAGGATCTGATCACCGATGATGTCCTGCCGGGAACCCCAACCATGTTAAAGTGGAAAACACAGGCAGATAATGATTCCCTTTACAATACACCACCTTGCTACAATATTTATATCTGTGGCAAAGTGTTCAAATGGTTAAAGAAGATGGGCGGGCTTTCTGTGATGAAAGAGCGCAATGAAGAGAAAGCAAAAATCTTATATGATTTTTTAGACCAGAGCAGACTGTTCAAGGGAACCGTAAGAAAAGAAGACCGTTCCCTTATGAATGTTCCATTTGTGACCGGCAATGAAGAATTAGATGCCAAGTTTGTAAAAGAGGCAGCAGCAGCCGGATTCGTAAACTTAAAAGGACATCGTACCGTAGGTGGTATGAGAGCATCCATTTACAATGCAATGCCGAAAGAGGGCGTTGAAAAATTAGTAGAATTCATGAAGAAGTTTGAGGAGGAAAATGCATAATGTTCAAATATAATTGCTTAAATCCAATTGCATCCGTAGGATTAGATCTTTTCTCAAACGACTATGAAAAAGTAGAGGACTTAGGTCAGGCAGACGCAGCACTTGTGAGAAGTGCTGCCATGCATGAACTCGAACTTCCGGACAGCCTGCTTGCAGTGGCAAGAGCAGGAGCTGGTGTCAACAACATTCCTCTTGACAAATGTGCAGAAAAAGGAATCGTTGTATTCAATACTCCGGGGGCAAATGCAAACGGTGTAAAAGAACTTGTTTTTGCAGGAATGCTTTATGCATCCCGTGATATTGTAGGTGGTATCGACTGGTGCCTTGCAAATCAGAATGATGAGAACATTGCAAAAACAGCAGAAAAACAGAAAAAGAACTTTGCAGGAACTGAGATTTCAGGTAAGAAACTCGGCGTCATCGGACTTGGTGCTATCGGTGTGTTAGTTGCCAACGCAGCCATCCATATGGGTATGGATGTATATGGATATGATCCATACATTTCCGTCAGTGCAGCATGGAATCTTTCCAGAAGTGTCAAACATATCAGCAATGTGGAAGATATTTACCGAGAGTGTGATTACATTACGATTCATGTTCCACTTTTGGATTCTACAAAGAAGATGGTCAATGCAGAAGCAATTGCCATGATGAAACCAAATGCAATTGTTTTAAATTTTGCCAGAGACCTTCTTGTGGATGAAGAAGCTATGGTGGAAGCTTTAGCTGCCGGAAAAATCAAAAAATATGTATCTGATTTCCCAAATCCAACCACAGTCGGAGCAAAGGGATGTATTGTGACACCACATCTTGGAGCATCTACCGCAGAGTCAGAGGATAACTGTGCGATCATGGCAGTCAAAGAGATCCGAGATTACATGGAGAATGGTAACATTGTCCATTCCGTGAACTTCCCGGATTGTTCTATGGGCGCATGTACTACCGCAGGAAGAATCGGTATCCTGCATCGGAATGTAAGTGGTATGATCAGTCAGTACTCCACAACATTGGGAGATGCCGGAATGAACATTGCAGGAATGACAAACAAATCCAAAGGTGATTATGCATATGTATTGATCGATGTGGATTCACCTGTAACAGATGAAGTCATTCAGAAGTTAGAGAACATTGAGGGCGTCTTAAAAGTCCGTAAAGTAAAATAAAAAATGAGGGCAGAAAAATGTTGCTGACAGTTGGTACAACAGAGGCAGTGGAAGCCATTGCCGAAGCGCAGGAAAATCTTCAGGAGGTTGCAAAAAATCCCGGGATTCTCCGCACTTATTTTCAAAACCTTGTTCCGGATCTTTTGAATTTTGCACTGCAGGTTGTCATTGCGGTCATCGTATATGCAGTGGGAGCTAAACTGATCGGTCTGATCGTTAAGATCGTAAGAAAAACGATGGAGCGCAGAAATGCAGATGTCGGAGTGATACAGTTCCTGTCTGCAGTCGTGAAATATGCACTGTATTTTATCCTGATCCTGACAATCTTAAGCCTGTTTGGGATAGCAACTACCTCAGCGGTGGCAGTGCTCGGTTCCTGTGGTGTGGCGGTTGGTCTTGCACTGCAGGGAAGTCTCTCCAACTTTGCAGGCGGAGTGCTGATCCTTTTGCTAAAACCTTTTGTGGTAGGAGATTATATCATTGAGGGCTCAAATGAAGGAACGGTATACGAGATTTCTGTTTTCTATACCAAGTTAAAGACCGTAGACAATAAAATGATCGTGATTCCAAACGGTAATCTGTCCAACAGCAGCCTGGTCAATGTATCGCATATGGATAAACGGCGGGTGGACATTGTGGTAGGTATTGGTTATGAAGCAGATATCCGTACTGCAAAAAATATTTTATATGAGATCGGCAGAAATGATCCGGCAAGACTGCCGGAAGAGGACGTTGTGGTGTTCGTAGATAATCTTGGTGCATCTTCGGTGGACCTTGGTATCCGGATCTGGGTCAAAACAGCAGATTACTGGGATACGAAGTGGCGGTTGATGGAAAATATCAAATATGCACTGGATGAAAATCATATTTCGATTCCGTATCAGCAGATTGATGTGCAGATCAAGCAGTAAAATTTATTAATAGTTGTTGACAAAAAATCCGATGTATGCTAACTTCAATTTGTGTGACATGCACAAAAACATGTCAAATTTACAAAAAGGTTTTAGAGGTATTAGGAGGATTTTGTTATGCAGCAGGGAACTGTAAAATGGTTTAATGCAAAAAAAGGCTACGGATTTATTTCCGACGCAGATGGTAACGATGTATTTGTTCATTTTTCTGCATTAGACATGGATGGATTCAAAGAGTTAAAAGACGGTGAAAAAGTTGAATTTGAAGTGACAGAGGGAGCAAAAGGACCTCAGGCAGCAAATGTAAGACGCATCGGCTAATTCATAGATGAGAATCTGAAAAGCGGGGGACTGTAACACGGTATTCCTTAAGAATAGGGAATGGTTGTTACAGTCTTTTTTTGTTTCAGAAATTTTCGAAGATAAAAATAGGATAATGCCGCGAAGTGTGGTATACTATAGAACAGTATGTATTAGAGAGAGGACAGACAGATGCAGTTAAAAGATTTACAGGCATATGAAATTTTAGAAAAACGCCCGATCAAAGATCTCAATTCCGAAGGAATCATTCTCCGCCACAAAAAAAGCGGAGCGCGGATCGCAGTGATTTCCAACGATGATGACAATAAGGTCTTTTATATCGGTTTTCGCACACCGCCGGAGGATTCCACGGGGGTGGCACATATCATTGAGCACACTGTTTTGTGTGGTTCTGACAAATATCCGGTCAAAGATCCTTTTGTGGAACTGGTGAAGGGTTCCTTGAACACCTTTTTGAATGCAATGACTTATCCGGAGAAGACAATCTATCCGATCGCAAGCTGCAATGATAAAGATTTCCAGAATCTGATGAGTGTCTATATGGATGCGGTTTTTCATCCGAATATTTATAAATATCAGGAGATCTTCCAGCAGGAGGGATGGCACTATGAATTAGAGAGCGAGGATGCTCCGGTGACCATCAACGGTGTTGTATACAATGAGATGAAAGGCGCTTTTTCCTCACCGGATGATGTCTTAAGCCGTCAGATCATGACATCCCTTTTTCCGGACACGACTTATGCAAACGTTTCCGGCGGAGATCCTCTGCATATTCCGGAACTGACTTACGAGGAATATCTGGATTTCCACCGCAGATATTATCATCCTTGTAATTCCTACATTTATCTCTATGGAGATATGGATGTGGCAGAGAAGCTTGCGTGGATGGATGAAGCATATCTGGGGAAATATGAGGCAATCGGGCTTGACTCGGAGATAAAGCTTCAGAAACCATTTGAAAAACCAATCGAAGTGACACATAAGTATTCCATTTCTTCCACGGAATCCGAAGAAAACAATACCTATCTTTCTTATAACACGGTGATAGAAACAGCACTGGACGAGAAATTGTATCTCGCATTTGATATTTTGGATTATGCGCTGGTCAGTGCGCCGGGAGCACCGTTAAAACAGGCATTGATCGATGCCGGGATCGGTTCAGAGATCACAGGCGGATATGACAGTGGAACGCTGCAGCCGACATTTTCTGTGATTGCAAAAAATACCAATCCGCAGGAAAAAGAGCATTTTCTGGCTGTCATCCGTGAGACATTAGAAGGGCTTGTAAAAAATGGATTAAATAAAAAATCGCTGCTGGCAGGGATCAATAGTTCTGAATTCCGTTACCGTGAGGCTGATTTCGGACATTTCCCAAAAGGACTTTTATATGGGATCCAGTGTCTGGACAGCTGGCTTTATGATGATATGCGTCCATTCCTTCATCTGGAGGCATTAGATACTTACCGTTTCTTAAAAGAGCAGGTGGAGACAGATTATTTTGAGCAGCTGATTCAGAAGTATTTATTAAATAACAGGCATGCATCTGTTGTAATCATTGAACCTGAGAAAGGCTTAAATGCAAAAAATGAGGCTGCCTTAGAGAAAAAACTTGCGGAATATAAAGCGGGGTTATCAGAAGATGAGATCCGAAAGCTGATCGCAGATACAAAACACCTGAAGGAATATCAGGAGACACCTTCTCCAAAAGAAGATCTGGAAAAAATTCCGATGCTTGCGCGCTCTGATATGAAAAAAGAGGCAGCACCTTTTTATAATACAGAACTTTCAGTGAAAGGTATCCCGGTGGTACACCATGATATTTATTCGAATGGGATCATTTATCTGACCATGTTGTTTGATATTGCGCACGTTCCGGCAGAGGACATTCCGTATCTTGGCGTATTGAAGGCGGTACTTGGCTATGTGGATACAAAAAATTATTCCTATGCGGATTTTGCAAATGAGGTGAACATCCATACTGGAGGAATCAGCAGTACGATCGGTGTGTATCCGAGCGTGAAGGATAAAGATGATTATCAGGTGAAATTTGAGGTGCGCACCAAGGCATTATATGACAAATTGCCGGAGGCTGCAGCATTGATGAAAGAAATGCTTTTCACCTCAAACATTGATGATGAAAAGCGTCTGTATGAGATTATTGCCGAGTTGAAATCAAGACTTCAGGTAAGCATCAGTTCCGCCGGACATTCCGTGGCTTCGACAAGAGCCATGACTTATTTTTCCAAGGCGGCTGCTTACAAAGATACGATCACATTCTATGAGACGCTGTGTGATCTGGAAGCACATTTTGATGAGAGAAAAGAAGCACTGACCGCAAAACTAAAAGAGATGGTTTCCTCAATTTTTACAAAAGAACATCTTCTGGTCAGCGTCACCTGCGAAAAAGACGGGCTTTCTATCGTAGAAACAGAGCTGGAAAAATTTATTCCAATGTTATATGAAACTTCCGGGGAGGAAAAACAGGCAGAGATCGTCCCGGTCCGGAAGAATGAGGGATTTATGGATGCCTCCCAGGTGCTGTATGTGGCGAGAGCCGGAAATTTCCGTGCACATGGCTTTGACTATCACGGTGCACTGCGCATTTTAAAAGTGATCATGGAGTATGATTACCTCTGGATCAATATCCGTGTGAAAGGCGGAGCATACGGCTGCATGAACGGTTATATGAAGAATGGAGACACTTATTTTGTCTCTTACCGTGATCCAAATCTGGAAAAAACAAATGAGATTTATGACGGAATCCCTGCATATATTGAGCAGTTTACTGCGGATGAACGTGACATGACAAAATATATCATCGGGACGATCAGTGATATGGATGTGCCAATGAATCCAAGCACGAAGGGCGATCGGTCCATGGCAGCTTATTTACAGAATATTTCGTACGAAGAGATCCAGAAAGAGCGTGATCAGGTGATCGGTGCGACGCAGGAGGATATCCGGGGACTCCGGGATATGATCGCATCTGTTCTCGCAGAGAATAATCTCTGTGTAGTCGGAAATGAGGAAACCTTGCAGGCAAGTGAAGGAATGTTTGGGGAAGTAAAACACTTGAATGAATCAGAACGATGATTGTGAAATTTACAATTATCTGAGTAAATAAATACAAAGAGAGGAAGTTTATGAACGAAAAATTTAAATCCGGATTTGTGACGATCATCGGAAGACCAAACGTGGGAAAATCCACATTAATGAACCATCTGATCGGACAGAAGATCGCAATCACATCGAACAAACCGCAGACGACCAGAAACCGCATCCAGACGGTCTATACGGATATGGAACGTGGGCAGATCGTATTTCTGGATACACCGGGGATCCACAGGGCAAAAAATAAACTTGGGGAGTACATGGTAAATGTGGCAGAGCATACCTTAAATGAGGTGGATGTGATCTTATGGCTTGTGGAACCGTCTAATTTTATCGGAGCCGGCGAGCAGCACATTATCGAGCAGTTGAAAAAAGTAAAAACACCGGTCATTCTGATCATCAATAAAGTGGATACCGTAGACCGTGAAAAAATCGTGGAATATATTGACACATACCGCAAAGTGTACGATTTTGCGGAGATTATTCCGGCGTCTGCACTGCGTGCAAAGAATCTGGACACGGTCATTGACATGATTTTCAAATATCTGCCGTATGGACCGCAGTTCTATGATGAGGATACGATCACCGACCAGCCGGAGCGCGCTATTGTTGCAGAAATCATCCGTGAGAAGGCACTGCATGCGCTCGATGATGAGATTCCGCATGGAATTGCCGTTTATATCGACCGGATGAAGGGTAGAAAGGGACAGAATATCATTGACATTGACGCAACGATCGTCTGCGAGCGTGATTCCCACAAGGGAATTATCATCGGAAAAGGCGGTGCAATGCTCAAAAAAATCGGAAGCAATGCGCGTTACGAGATCGAGCGGTTATTGGATACAAAAGTAAATCTGAAACTTTGGGTGAAAGTGAAGAAAGACTGGCGTGACAGCGATTTTCTGATCAAAAATTTTGGATACAATAAGGACGAAATTTAAACCGTTGCCAATATTTAACGTGTATAAGGTTTTTCACAACGCAAATCCTATCTGTATACAGATGGCAGGAGGGAAAAACGATGGAGAAAACCTGGAACACTTTTTGGGAAACAGGACGGATTGACGATTATCTGGAGATATGCAGAGAAAAAGAGAGTGACAGAGAGCAGGAAGTAAGGCAGAATGGGGCAGAACCTTGTAATGACCGGAATGGTTTTAAATGCGATGCCGATTGGCGATTATGACAAAAGAATAACACTGCTCACGAGGGAGAGAGGAAAAATCACAGCATTTGCCAGAGGGGCAAGAAAACCAAACAGTCAGTTTTTAGCTGCGACAAATCCTTTCTCCTTCGGGGAATTTGAACTTTTCGAGGGACGTTCTACATATACAGTTGCCAAAGTGTCCATCCAGAATTATTTCCGGGAGCTTGCAGCAGATTTCAACGCTGCCTATTATGGATTTTATTTTCTGGAATTTGCAGATTATTATTGTCAGGAAAATAACGATGAGACAGAAATGTTAAAACTGCTTTACCAGACACTCCGGGCGCTCGAAAGCCCTGCTTTTTCCAACCGGCTTGTGAGATGTATCTATGAACTCCGGACACTCACAATCAACGGGGAAGCACCGAATGTGTTCGGGTGCACAAAATGCGGAAAAAAAGAGGCACTGCACTGGTTTTCGGGAAAGACGGCGCGCATGCTTTGCGATCACTGCGTGAATGAGTTAAGGCGGAAACCTGAAAATATGGCGGCGTTGCCGACCTATCAGAAAGTGCAGGAATCCACAGTCTATACCATGCAGTATATTATGACAGCAAAGCTTGCAAAACTTTACACGTTTTCTGTATCCGATCAGGTATTGTGGGAATTACAGCAGTGTATCAGGGAATACATGAAATATTATATCAACCATTCTTTTAAATCATTAAAAATTTTGGAAGAGGTTGAAAACATGATATAAAAATTGTATAATATCCAAGATTAACATTGAATGAAATAGAAAGAGGATGGAGTCTGTAACATGAAGAGATTAGGGTGTATTGGACTGACAATCATGATCTGCGCAGGTATGCTCGCCGGGTGTGGTTCCAGTCTGGAGGCAGACACAAATACCGTTTATGTTTCAAAACATGGCAAAGTAGTTTCAATGGATGTGGAACAGCTTGACCAGTCTTATTATGATGAGACGGAGCTGAAAGAGTTTGTGGATTCCGCAGTGGATGAGTACAATACAGAGAATGGAAAAAATTCTGTAAAAGTGGATGATCTGACCGTGGAAGATGGCACAGCAAAACTCCGGATGGACTATGAAACGGTGGATGATTATACAGCGTTTAATGGTGTGGAATTGTATGAGGGTAAAATCGTGCAGGCATTGGCTGCCGGGTATGATTTTGACACAGATTTTGCGGGCGTGGATAAAGACGGCAGTGTCACGGGAGTGACGAGAGGGGATATTCTCGCACAGGAAGATCTGAAAGTTGTCATTATTAAGGCAAATACCGATGTGAAGATTGACGGCAAAATTTTATATGTTTCCTGCGATAACGTGACGGTGACAGGAAAAGATTCTGTTTCCATTAAAGAGGGAACCGGAATCGAGAAAACCTGGATCACGGAAGCAGAAGAAGTACCATCCACAGAGGAAACCTGGAAGACAGAGAGTACAGAAGACGCAGGGGATGTCATAGAGGGAGAAGTGATCATAGGAACAGAGGAACTTTCCGGCAATGATGTAGTCACAAATCTTTCCGGTGATTCATTTGGTACAGATGTCTATACTTATATCATTTACAAATAGGCTCGCGATGATACAATAAATCATAAGTACGGGTTATAAATAATTGCATAATACAGCAATAATATAATAGAATGTGAGGAATTTATTATGGAAAAGACGATGGACAAAATCGTAGCACTTGCAAAATCAAGAGGATTTGTATATCCGGGTTCTGAGATTTACGGAGGTCTTGCAAATACATGGGATTACGGAAATCTTGGTGTAGAGTTGAAGAACAACGTAAAAAGAGCATGGTGGCAGAAATTCATTCAGGAAAACCCTTACAACGTAGGTGTTGACTGTGCCATCCTTATGAATCCACAGACATGGGTTGCATCCGGACATCTCGGAGGATTCTCTGATCCGTTGATGGATTGTAAGGAATGTCATGAGCGTTTCCGTGCAGATAAGATCATCGAAGATTTTGCTGCTGAAAAAAACATTGAATTAAAAGGATCTGTTGATGGATGGACACAGGAAGAAATGAGAGACTTCATTGAAGAGCATCAGATTCCATGTCCTACATGTGGCAAACACAACTTCACAGATATCCGTCAGTTTAACCTGATGTTTAAAACATTCCAGGGTGTTACTGAGGATGCGAAGAACACTGTATATTTAAGACCTGAGACAGCACAGGGTATTTTTGTTAACTTCAAGAACGTACAGAGAACTTCCAGAAAGAAGATCCCATTCGGAATCGGACAGATCGGTAAATCTTTCCGTAATGAGATCACACCGGGTAACTTTACATTCCGTACCCGTGAGTTCGAACAGATGGAATTAGAGTTCTTCTGTGAGCCGGGTACTGATCTTGAGTGGTTCCAGTATTGGAGAGGATTCTGCCGTGACTGGTTACAGACACTTGGTATCAAAGAGGATGAGATGCGTCTTCGTGACCATTCACCGGAAGAACTTAGCTTCTACAGCAAGGGAACAACCGATATTGAGTTCTTATTCCCATTTGGATGGGGCGAGTTATGGGGTATCGCTGACAGAACAGACTATGACCTCACACGGCATCAGAACGTATCAGGACAGGATCTCACTTACTTTGATGATGAAAAAGGTGAGAGATATATCCCATATGTGATCGAGCCATCTCTTGGAGCTGACCGTGTGGTACTTGCATTCTTATGTGCTGCTTATGATGAGGAGAACATTGGTACAGAGGAAAAACCGGACATGAGAACCGTGCTTCATTTCCATCCGGCACTTGCACCTGTTAAGATCGGTGTACTTCCATTATCCAAGAAGTTAAATGAGGGCGCTGAGAAAGTATATGCACAGCTTGCTAAGAAATATAACTGTGAATTTGACGACAGAGGAAATATCGGAAAACGTTACAGAAGACAGGATGAGATCGGAACCCCATTCTGTGTTACTTACGATTTCGAGTCTGAGACAGACGGAGCAGTGACTGTCCGTGACCGTGATACGATGGAGCAGGAGCGTATCAAGATCGAAGATCTGGATGCATATTTTGCAAAGAAATTTGAATGGTAAGAGTTCCATAATATGGAATAGAATTTCAAATTGTGAAATGTGTACAAAAAATCGTAGAAAACAGAGAAAAAAGTTGTTGCCTTTTGGTGAATGTGTGGTATTATAAGTATGTGCGTTTTGGAAAAACGTGCATACTTGTGACAAGAACAGGGGTTAATGCTCTCTGTTTGAATAAAAGTTACAGTATTTTATATTAGGAGGAATTATAAAATGGCAAACAAATGGGTTTATATGTTTAGCGAAGGCGACATGACCATGCGTAACCTGCTTGGTGGTAAAGGTGCCAACCTTGCAGAGATGACAAGCATCGGACTTCCTGTACCACAGGGATTCACAATCACAACAGAGGCTTGTACACAGTATTATGAAGATGGACGTAAGATCAACGACGAGATCATGGCTCAGGCTATGGAAGGCGTTAAGAAAATGGAAGAGATCAACGGAAAGAAATTCGGCGATCTTAAGAATCCATTATTAGTATCTGTTCGTTCAGGTGCAAGAGCTTCTATGCCAGGTATGATGGATACTATCTTAAACCTTGGTTTAAATGACGAAGTAGTAGCAGCTATGATCGCTGGTAACCCAGATCCAGCATTCGAGCGTTTCGTTTACGATTCCTATAGACGTTTCATTCAGATGTTCTCTGACGTAGTTATGGAAGTTGGTAAGAAATATTTCGAACAGCTTATCGACAAGATGAAAGAAGAAAGAGGCGTTAAATTCGATATCGACCTCACAGCAGCAGACTTAAAAGAATTAGCAGAGCAGTTCAAAGCTGAGTACAAGAACCAGTTAGGAACAGACTTCCCTTCAGATCCTGTAGAGCAGTTAAAACTTGCTATTGAAGCTGTATTCCGTTCTTGGGACAACCCACGTGCAAACGTTTACCGTCGTGACAACGATATCCCATATTCCTGGGGAACTGCTGTTAACGTAATGCCAATGGTATTCGGTAACTTAAATAACGAGTCCGGTACAGGCGTTGCATTTACACGTGATCCAGCTACAGGTGAGAACAAACTTATGGGTGAGTTCTTGATCAATGCACAGGGTGAAGACGTAGTTGCCGGTGTTCGTACTCCAATGCCAATCGCACAGATGGAGCAGGAATTCCCAGAAGCTTACGCTGAATTCTTAAAAGTATGTGAGACTCTTGAGAATCACTACCATGATATGCAGGATATGGAGTTCACTGTAGAGAACAAGAAACTTTACATGTTACAGTGCCGTAACGGTAAGAGAACAGCTCCAGCTGCATTAAAGATCGCTTGCGACCTTGTTGATGAAGGACATAAGACAGAGGAAGAAGCAGTATTAATGATCGATCCTCGTAACTTAGATACATTATTACATCCACAGTTTGATGCTGCTGCATTAAAAGCTGCAACTCCACTTGGAAAAGGTCTTGGAGCATCTCCAGGAGCTGCTTGTGGTAAAGTTGTATTTACAGCAGAAGATGCTGAAGAGTGGAATGCAAGAGGAGAGAAAGTCGTATTAGTACGTCTTGAGACTTCTCCAGAAGATATCACTGGTATGAAGGCTTCCCAGGGTATCTTAACAGTTCGTGGTGGTATGACATCTCACGCAGCCGTAGTTGCTCGTGGTATGGGTACATGCTGTGTATCTGGTTGCGGTGACA
>OLNQ01003167.1_pt1 | contig 13527 bp, 10 predicted proteins | sample 1672821 | NCBI WGS metagenome assembly OLNQ01 (sample SAMEA3136727, study PRJEB25190) | human gut metagenome | biome: human gut; feature: human-associated habitat; material: faeces | place: Austria | collected 2013 | reverse complement strand
TGGCCAAGAGCGACAAGCACTACACAAGCCCGACTACCGCCAGAAGCTCGAAGAGGAGTTGCGCGAACTGCGTGAAAGCGAAATGTGGCAGGCCGGCGCCGTCGTGCGCAAGCTGCGCCCCGAAAACAACTAAAACCTACTGTTATGTGCGGCTTTGTCGGAGTGTTCGAAATCGGACGAAACGGTGAGAACCTGCGTGCGCAGGTGCTGCGGATGTCGGGAAAAATCCGGCATCGAGGGCCCGATTGGTCGGGCATCTACTGCGGCCCGCGCGCCGTGCTCTCTCACGAACGCCTCTCGATCGTCGACCCGCAGTCGGGCGGGCAACCCCTTTACAGCCCCGACGGCAGGCTGGTGCTGGCCGTCAACGGCGAGATCTACAACCACCGCGAACTGCGGCGCGAGCTGGCCGGCGAGTACGACTTCCGCACCGGTTCGGACTGCGAGGTGATCCTCCCGCTCTACCGCAAATACGGCGCGGGGCTGCTCGACCGGCTCAACGGCATCTTCGCCTTCGCGCTCTACGACATCGAGCGCGACGAGTACCTCATCGCCCGCGACCCCGTCGGCGTCATTCCGCTCTACATCGGCTGGGATGCCGACGAACGGTGCTACGTCGCATCGGAGTTGAAGGCGCTCGAAGGGGTGTGCAACGTCATCCGCCCCTTCGAGCCGGGGCACTACCGGTGGAGCCGCGAGGGGAAGACGACGCGCTGGTACACGCGCGACTGGTTCGACTACGAAGCCGTCGAGCAGGGCGACGCCGACCCTGCCGCGCTGCGCTCGGCGCTCGAAGCGGCCGTCCGACGGCAGCTGATGTCCGACGTTCCCTACGGCGTGCTGCTGTCGGGCGGACTCGATTCGTCGATCATCTCGGCCGTAGCCAAACGCTTCGCCGACCGCCGCATCGAGACCGAAGGACGCGACGGTGCGTGGTGGCCCTGCCTCCACTCGTTCGCCGTCGGCCTGAAAGGCGCTCCCGACCTCCGTGCCGCACGCAAGGTCGCCGACCACATCGGTACGGTGCACCACGAAATCCACTACACCGTCCAGGAGGGGCTCGACGCCCTGCGCGACGTGATCTACCACATCGAAACCTACGACGTGACGACCGTGCGCGCCTCGACGCCGATGTACCTGCTGGCGCGCGTCATCAAGTCGATGGGCGTCAAGATGGTGCTGTCGGGCGAGGGTGCCGACGAGATTTTCGGCGGCTACCTCTATTTCCACAAGGCCCCCGACGCCCGCGCTTTCCACGAAGAGACGGTGCGCAAGATCGGCCGCCTGCATCAGTACGACTGCCTGCGCGCCAACAAGTCGCTCGCGGCGTGGGGGATCGAAGGCCGCGTGCCGTTCCTCGACACGGAGTTCCTGGACACGGCCATGCGCATCGCCCCCGAAGCCAAACGCCCCCGCAACGGACGCATCGAAAAGTGGATTCTGCGCAAGGCGTTCGAAGACCTCCTGCCGCCGGAGATCGTCTGGCGGCAGAAGGAGCAGTTCTCCGACGGCGTGGGCTACGGCTGGATCGACTCGCTCAAAGCATTCACGGAGGCCGCGGTCTCCGACCGCGAAATGGCGCAGGCGGCCGACCGCTTTCCGGTCAACCCGCCGCGCAACAAGGAGGAGTACTACTACCGCACGATCTTCGAGGAGTGTTTCCCCTCGCAGACGGCCGCGCAGTGCGTGCCGTCGGTGCCTTCGGTGGCGTGCAGCACGGCCGAGGCGCTGGCGTGGGACGAATCGTTCCGCAATCTCGACGATCCGTCGGGACGCGCCGTGCAGGGTGTCCACCGCACCGCCCGGGACGAATGACGACGGGACGGACGGAAAACTCCGAGTATTTACGACTGCTCCGGCAGTAAAACAACGAAACAGATGAAAGTATTGAAATTCGGCGGATCGTCGGTAGGTTCCGCACAAGGTCTGCGACAGGTGCGCAGGATCGTCGCCGCCAACGACGGCCAGATCGTCGTGGTCGTTTCGGCGCTGGGCGGCATCACCGACCGTCTGCTGGCCACGGCGGCCGCAGCCGCGGCCGGAAAGCCCGACTACACCGACTCGCTGGCCGAAATCATGGCCCGCCACCGCACGACGATCGACGAAACGGTGGCGTCCGAGCGGCGCGGCGCGATCCGCCGGCGGACGGACGAACTGCTCGACGAACTGGCCAATATCCTGCGCGGCGTCTACCTGATCCGCGACCTCTCGCCCCGCACGGGCGACGCGATCGTCAGCTACGGCGAACGCCTCTCGTCGGGAATCGTGGCCGCCGTGCTCGAAGGCTCGCGGCTCTACGACGCGCGGGAGTTCATCCGCACGAAGACCGACTTCGGAAAGCACATCGCCGAACCGGATCTGACCGAAAAGCTCATCAGGGAGCGTCTGGCCGACCGCCCCCGCGTGTCGGTAGTGCCGGGCTTCATCGCCTCGGACTGCGCCACGGGCGACGTGACCAATCTGGGGCGCGGCGGATCGGACTACACCGCCGCACTCATCGCCGCCGCGCTGAACGCCGAGACGCTCGAAATCTGGACCGACGTCGACGGTTTCATGACGGCCGACCCGCGCGTCATCAGCGATGCCTATGTCATCGACCGGCTGAGCTTCGAAGAGGCGATGGAGCTGTGCAACTTCGGCGCGAAGGTGGTCTATCCGCCCACGATCTTCCCGGTCTACCACCGCGACATCCCCATCCTGATCAAGAACACCTTCAACCCCGAAGCGCCGGGCACGTTCATCTCCCGCGAGCGGGTGCAGGGGCGCGACAAGGCGATCAAGGGGATCTCCTCGATCAACAACACCTGTCTGGTGACCATTCAAGGGCTGGGCATGGTAGGCGTGATCGGCGTCAACCACCGCATCTTCCGCACACTGGCCAGGGCCGGCATCAGCGTCTTCTTCGTGTCGCAGGCCGCCTCGGAGAACACCACGTCGATCGGACTGCGCAACGAGGACGCCGATCTGGCCATCGCGATGCTCACCAGGGAGTTCGCCCCCGAAATCGAGATCGGCGAGGTGGGCAGCATCACCGCCGAACACGACCTGGCGACGATCGCCGTGGTGGGCGACGACATGAAACATACGCCCGGCATCGCGGGCAAGCTGTTCGGGACGCTGGGACGCAACGGCATCAACGTCATCGCCTGCACGCAGGGCGCCTCGGAGACCAACATCTCGGTGGTCGTGACGCTCGAAAGCCTTCCGAAGGCGATCAACGTGATCCACGACTCGTTCTTCCTGTCGGAGTATCAGGTACTCAACATCTTCGTGGCCGGCGTCGGACAGGTGGGGCGCGACCTGCTGGAACAGATCCGCCTGCAACGGCGCACGCTCATGGCCGACAACGGACTCCAAATCCGCGTCGTGGGAATCGCCAACTCCCGCAAACGGCTCATCGACGCCGAAGGCATCGCCCTGAACGACTGCCTCCGGCGGCTCGAAGAGGAGGGAACGCCCTCGACGCCGGAGAGCCTGCGCGACGAGATTCTCGCCCTGAACATCTACAACTCGGTCTTCGTCGACTGCACGGCCAGCGCGGAGGTGGCGGCGCTCTACCGTTCGCTGCTCGACCACAACGTCTCGGTGGTGGCCTCCAACAAGATCGCCGCGTCGTCCGACTACGCCCTCTACCGCGAGCTCAAAACCGTCTCGCGCAAACGCAACGCGAAATTCCTCTTCGAGACCAACGTCGGCGCCGGTCTGCCGATCATCAACACGATCTCCGACCTGATAAACAGCGGCGACCGCATCCTGCGCATCGAGGCGGTGGTTTCGGGGACGCTCAACTACATCTTCGACCGCATGAGCGCCGAAATTCCGTTCAGCCGCGCCGTACGCATGGCTCAGGAGGCAGGCTATGCCGAACCCGATCCGCGCGTCGACCTGAGCGGCACGGACGTCATCCGCAAGCTGGTGATCCTCACGCGCGAAGCGGGCTATGCCGTCGAACAGCGCGACGTGGAGCGGCGCACCTTCCTGCCCGAAAGCTGCTTCGAGGGGAGCATCGACGAGTTCTGGCATCGCCTGCCCGAAACGGACGCCCGCTTCGAAACATGGCGGCGACGGCTCGAAACCGAAGGGAAACGGCTGCGTTTCATCGCCCGCATGGAGGACGGACGCACCTCGGTCGGGCTCGAAGAGGTCGACAACGAAAGCCCGTTCTACCACCTTTCGGGCAGCAACAACGTCATCCTCATCACCACCGAACGCTACCGCAAATACCCGATCCAGATCAAGGGGTACGGCGCCGGCGCGGAGGTGACGGCCGCAGGCGTCTTCGCCGACATCATCCGCATCGCCAATATCCGATAGACCATGAAGTACCTCATCATCCTCGGCGACGGAATGGCCGACGAACCGATTCCACGGCTCGGCGGCCGCACGCCGCTGCAAGCCGCCCGCAAGCCGACGATCGACCGCATCGCAGCGCTCGGCGCCTCGGGAATCCTCGACACCGTGCCCGAAGGGTTCGCTCCGGGCAGCGAAATCGCACACCTCTCGCTGCTGGGGTACGACGTTCCCTCCGTCTTCGAAGGACGCGGTTCGCTCGAAGCGGCCGGCATGGGCGTCGAAATCGGGCGCGGCGAAATGGTCATGCGCTGCAACCTCATTACGGTCGAGCAGGAGCGCATCCGCAACCATTCGGCCGGCCATATCTCCACGGCCGAAGCGGCCGAACTGATCGACTTCCTCCAACGGCGGCTGGGCGGCGGCGACGTGCGGTTCCACACGGGCGTCTCGTACCGCCACCTGCTCACGATCCGCGGCGGCGACAAGCGGCTGCACACCGTCGGGCCGCACGACGTACCCGACCGCCCCTTCGCCGAAGTGCTGCCGTCGGCCGCCGACGCTGCCGCCGAACCTACGGCGCGACAGCTCCGCGAACTGATCTTCCGTTCGCAGGAGTTGTTGGCGGATCATCCCGTCAATCGGGCGCGCCGGGCTGCCGGGAAACAGCCGGCCACGAGCATCTGGCCGTGGTCGCCGGGCTACCGCCCCCGTATGCAGACCTTGCAGGAGCGCTACGCCCCGATCCGCAACGGTTCGGTCATCTCGGCCGTCGACCTGATCCGCGGAATCGGCGTCTGCGCCGGACTGACGCCCGTCGAAGTCGAAGGAGCGACGGGGCTCTACGACACCAACTACGAAGGCAAGGCCGAGGCCGCGCTGCGGGCGCTGCGCGACGAGGATTTCGTCTTCCTGCATATCGAAGCAAGCGACGAGGCGGGCCACGAAGGGGACGCCGAACTGAAAGTACGGACGATCGAAGCGCTCGACGCACGGGTGGTGCGGCCGATCTTCGAAGCGGTCTCCGCATGGGAGTGTCCCGTCTCGCTGGCCATCCTTCCCGACCACCCGACGCCCTGCCTGCTGCGCACCCACACCGCCGCGCCGGTCCCCTTCACGATCTGGCGGAGCGGCTGCCATCCCGACATGGTGGGGGCCTACGACGAACAGAGCGCCCGACGGGGCCGCTACGGCCACCTGCGGGGCGATGCCTTCATCGACCTCTTCATCCACGGTACCGAATAACGGACGAAAAATACAAGTTTCCACACGATGAAATATTACAGCACAAACCGCCGCACGCCCGAAGTCTCGCTCCGCGAGGCGGTCGTCGCCAGCATGGCGCCCGACAACGGGCTCTACATGCCCGAACGGATCGAGCGGCTGCCCGACGCATTCTTCGACGGGATCGCCCGTCTGGACCTCCACCGGATCGCCTGCCGCGTGGCCGACGCCTTTTTCGGCGAGGAGATCGAACCCGAAACGCTGCGGCGCATCGTCCGCGACACGTTCTGCTTCGACATTCCGGTTGTCCGGGTCGACGACGGCATCTGGGCGCTCGAACTCTTCCACGGCCCGACGATGGCCTTCAAGGACGTAGGCGCGCGCTTCATGGCACGCATCCTCTCCCACTTCATCGAAGGCCGCGACGACGAACACCCCGTCACGGTGCTCGTCGCCACGTCGGGCGACACGGGCGGCGCCGTGGCCAACGGGTTTCTCGGCGTCGAGGGCATCGACGTAGTGGTACTCTACCCCAAAGGGCGCGTAAGCGACATTCAGGAGAAGCAGTTCACGACGCTGGGACGCAACGTCACGGCGTTGGAGATCGAAGGCACGTTCGACGACTGCCAACGGCTGGTCAAGAGCGCCTTTGCGGATACGGAGCTCAAACGACGGATGCGGCTCACATCGGCCAACTCGATCAACGTGGCGCGGTTCCTGCCCCAGACCTTCTATTTCTTCCACGCCTATGCGCAATTGCGCGCACAGGGCGTAACCTCGCCGATCGTGGTGAGCGTACCGAGCGGCAACTTCGGCAACCTCACCGCAGGGTTGTTCGCCCGACGCATGGGGCTGCCGGTCGACCGCTTCATCGCCGCCAACAACGCCAACGACACCTTTTACGAATACCTCCGCACGGGCAGCTACCGCCCCCGGCCGTCGGTCCCAACGCTGGCCAACGCGATGGACGTGGGCGACCCGAACAACTTCGCCCGCATCCTCGACCTCTACGGACGTTCGCTCGACGCGCTGCGCGCCGACGTCGCGGCGTTCCGCTGCGACGACGACCAGATCCGCGCCACGGTGGCCGACACCTTCGCCCGCACGGGCTACCTGCTCGATCCGCACGGCGCCTGCGGCTACCGCGCGCTGCGCGACGGACTGCGCGACGGCGAAACGGGCATCTTCCTCGAAACGGCCCATCCGGCCAAGTTCCTCGATACGGTGGAAAGCATCACCGGCCGGCCGGTCGAGATTCCGCAGCGCTTGCAGGAGTTCGTCAAGGGGGAGAAACGCACGGTCGCGCTCGGCGCCGAGTTCGAAGCGTTCAAGGAGTATCTGCTCAGCCGATAAACATCATGGAGAATCCGGACATCGCACCAAACGCGGCACGCTGCCGCTTCCGGCGCATCGTCGTAAAGGTGGGCAGCAACGTGCTGACGCGCGACGACGGCCGTCCCGACACCACCCGCATCTCGGCCCTGGTCGACCAGGTGGCCCGGCTCCACCGCGCGGGCACCGAGGTCATCCTGGTTTCGTCGGGGGCCGTGGCCTCGGGGCACAGCATCCTCGGGCAACGCGCCGGGAAGCTCGATTCGGTCTCCGCACGGCAGCTCTTCTCCGCCGTGGGGCAGGTCAAGCTGCTCAACCGCTACTACGACCTCTTCAACGAATACGGCATCGTCTGCGGGCAGGTGCTCACCACCAAGGAGAGCCTCTCCACGCGGCGGCAGTATCTCAACCAGCGCAACTGCATGGAGGTCATGCTCGCCAACGGCGTGATCCCGATCGTCAACGAGAACGACACCATCTCGGTCACCGAGCTGATGTTCACCGACAACGACGAGCTTTCGGGACTCGTGGCGGCCATGATGCAGGCCGAAGCGCTGATTATCCTGAGCAACATCGACGGCATCTACGACGGCTCGCCCTCCGACCCCTCGTCGCAGGTGATCCGCCGCGTGAAACCCTCCGAAGACCTCTCGCGGTACATCGACCCGGCGCGCTCGTCGCGGGGCCGGGGCGGCATGGCGACCAAGAGCCGCATTTCGTCGCGCGTGGCCGGCGAGGGCATCGAAGTCATCATCGCCAACGGCCGCCGCGACAACATCCTGACCGCTCTGGCGCTGACCGGCGAGGAGGTGCTCTGCACCCGTTTCGAACCCGCCCCGCACACGGCGTCGGGCGTCAAAATGTGGATCGCCAGCAGCGAAGGCTTCGCCAAAGGCGTCCTGCGCATCGACGAAGGCGCCGCAGCGGCCGTCCGGGCCAGCAAGGCCGCCAGCATCCTCGCCGTGGGCGTCACGGCCGTCGAGGGCGATTTCGAACGCGACGATTTGGTGCGCATCCTCTCGCCCGACGGAACGCAGCTGGCCGTGGGCCGCATCTCGTGCGACAGCGAAACCGCACGCCGCAACATCGGGCGCAAAGGGCTGAAACCCCTCGTCCACTGCGATTACCTCTACCTCGAATAAGACGACTATGGAATACGAATCCCTGTTCAAAGCCGCCCGTCAGGCCGGAACGCTTCTGGCCGAGACCGAAACCGAACGACTCGGACGCACGCTGATGCACGCCGCACAACTGCTGCGCACGCATACGCCCCGCCTGCTCGAAGCCAACGCCCGCGACCTCGAAGCCATGGCCCCCGACTCGCCGCTGCGCGACCGTCTGCGGCTGACTCCGGAGCGCATCGCCGCCATCGCCGACGACATGGAAGCCGTCGCGCACCTGCCCTCGCCGCAGGGCGAAGAGCTGGAGCGGCGCACCCGGCCCAACGGAATGACCATCGTCAAACGGCGGGTTCCGTTCGGCGTGGTCGGCATGATCTGCGAAGCGCGGCCCAACGTCACGGCCGACATCTTCTCGCTCTGCATCAAAACGGGCAACGCCTGCGTGCTGAAGGGCGGCGGCGACGCCCGTCACTCCAACGAAGCCATCGCCGCCCTGCTGCACGAAGCCCTGCGCAGCGAAGGCATCGACGAACACGCCTTCACCCTGCTTCCTTCGGACCACGCCTCCGTCGGAGCGCTGCTGAACGCCGTGGGTTACGTCGACGTGGTGATCCCGCGCGGCGGCGCGGGACTGATCCGCTTCGTGCGCGAAAACGCCCGCATACCCGTGATCGAGACCGGGGCGGGCATCGTCCACACCTACTTCGACCTCGACGGCGATCTGACGAAAGGCCGCGCCGTGGTCTGCAACGCCAAGACGCGGCGCGTCAGCGTCTGCAACGCCCTCGACTGCCTCATCGTCCACCGCGAACGGCTCCGGGACCTCGCGGAACTGTGCGACCCGATGGCCGCCGAACGCGTCACGGTCTACGCCGACGCGGAGGCGTACGCCGCACTCGAAGGCCGCTACCCCGCGTGCCTGCTCCGCCCCGCCGCGGAGGAGCACTTCGGGACCGAATTCCTCGACTACAAGCTGGCCGTGCGGACTGTCGGCTCCCTCGACGAAGCTCTGGCGCACATCGCCCGCTACTCCTCGCGCCACAGCGAAGCCATCGTCACCGAAAACGCCGGGACGGCCCGGGAGTTCACCCGGCGGGTCGATGCGGCGTGCGTCTACGTCAACGTCTCGACGGCCTTCACCGACGGCGGCCAGTTCGGGTTCGGCGCCGAGGTCGGCATTTCGACCCAGAAACTCCACGCCCGCGGCCCGATGGGGCTGCCCGAACTCACGACCTACAAATACGTGATTTCAGGCAACGGACAGACCAGAGAGCCATGACGGTCACGCCGCCGCCCGCCGTTTTCGCGGCATCCCGCCGCGTTCCCGACTCCGCCCCGCACGGGAGAAGCGAAGTCGCCGCGCACCGATGCATCCCCCGACGCCCCTCGCGGAAGGGAAACGCCGCCGCATGGCCCGGACGGCCGGCGCCAAAACGGCCCCGACGCCATATGTGACAAAAATTCCACTTATTTCGGCAAATAATTGAACGATTCGTAATCATTTTTTGCTTAAATTTGCACATCCGTAAAATAATACATATATTTAAATTATGATTCGTGAACTTTTCGCCGTGGGCCTGGGAGGCGCCGCCGGAAGCATCGTCCGCTATATGCTCTCCGTCTGGCTGCTCGGAGGGCACACGCTGCTGGGTTTTCCGGCCGGAACGTTCACGGTCAACGCCGCGGGATCGCTGCTGATCGGCATTCTGCTGGAGACCACGAATTCGGCTGCGGCAGGATGGTTGCTCATCGCAGGATTCTGCGGAGGGTTCACCACCTTTTCGACCTTTTCGGCCGATGCCGTGCGGTTGCTGCGTGCCGGAGACTACGGGCCTGCGACGGCCTACATTGCGTTGAGCGTCGCGGTCTGCATCGCCTTCGCCGCGCTGGGCATGTGGATCGGAGCGCAAATTGCACGCAATTAAAAATGAAAAATTAAGAATTAAAAATAACCTGCAACCCGGTTAAATCCCGGTCGCGCTGCGACAAGCCCCCTCCGAGGAGGGGATTTGGGGGAGGGTCAGAATTGGATACGCGGCGGAACGCCGCGAATTAGATGGCTGAATTTGCCCGGGCCAGGCTTGTAAACGACGCCAAAGGCGGCGACAACACCGCCCGGAAGCGCAACGACGAAGAAAAAACATAAACAACCGGATTGCAGCCCTAAAGCGAATGAAACGTACGCCATCTCCCTCCCCGAGGGAGGGCCGGGGTGGGGTCAGGCTTGTAAACGACGCCGAAGGCGGCGACAACACCGCCCGGAAGCGCAACGACGAAGAAAAAACATAAAAACTTAAAATAGAAGTTATGGTAATTCTGGTTTTAAACTGCGGCTCCTCTTCGATCAAATATCAGGTGATCGACATGGAGGACGCGTCGAGCAAACTGCTCGCAAAAGGCATTGTGGAACGTATCGGCCTCCCGGAAGGCGACCTGACCCATAAACCCGTCGGCAAGGAGCCGTTCGAGCTTCACCAGCCGATTCCCGACCACACGACCGGCATCAAGCTCGTGCTCGACGCCCTCACCGACCCCGTCCACGGCGTGATCGCGTCGCTCGACGAAGTGAAGGCCGTCGGCCACCGCGTAGCCCACGGCGGCGAGTTCTTCCCCGAGAGCTGCATCGTCACCGAGGACGTCAAGGCGAAGATCCGCTCGCTGTTCGAGATCGCCCCGCTGCACACCCCCGCCAATCTCGAAGGCGTGCTTTCGATCGAAAAGGTCCTGCCGGGCGTGAAGCAGGTCACGGTGTTCGACACCTCGTTCCACCAGTCGATCCCGGCGGTGAATTACATGTACGCCCTGCCCCACGCCTATTACGAGAAATACCGCGTGCGCAAGTACGGCTTCCACGGAACCAGCCACAAGTATGTGGCCAAGGTGGGCGCCGAACTGGCCGGACTGGATTTCCACAACTCGCGGATCATCACCTGCCACATCGGCAACGGCGGTTCGGTGACGGCGATTCTCAACGGCAAGTCCTACGACACCTCGATGGGCTTCTCGCCGCTCGACGGCCTGGTGATGGGCACGCGCTGCGGCCAGGTGGACGCCAGCGCCATCACGTTCATCGGCGAAAAGGAGGGCATGAGCTATGCCGAGCTGAACACGATGATGAACAAGAAGTCGGGCGTGCAGGGCCTCACGGACATTTCGAGCGACATGCGCGACATCGACCGCGCCTACGACGAGGGCAATCCCCGCGCAATTCTGGCGCGCGATATGTACTACGGACGCATCAAGAAGTTCATCGGCGAATACGCCGCCGAAATGGGCGGTGTCGACATGATCATCTTCACGGGCGGCGTGGGCGAGAATTCGTGCGAAATGCGCGAGGCGGTCTGCACCGGACTGGAGTTCATGGGCGTGAAATTCGACCCTGCGGCCAACAAGGGCGCGCGCGGCGTGAACAAGATCCTCTCGGCGGCGGATTCGAAAGTCAAGGTAGCCACCATCGCCACCAACGAGGAGCTGGTGATCGCCACGGACACCTACAATCTGGTAAAATAACGTCCGCATCCCGGCCGCATGCGATAAGCCCCTCCCGAGGGAGGGTTTTGGGGTGGGGTCGGGCTTGCAAACGACGCCGGCGGCGGCAACGACCGCCGACAGCATAGAGGCAAAACAACAAAGCATATATCAATTTTAAACGTAACAACACCATGATTCAGCATCTTACCGAAATCGTCGAGGAGGCGAGGAAACGGGGTAAAAAACGTCTTGCCGTAGCTTACGGACAGGATTCGCATACGCTGGAAGCGGTCTACGAAGCCTATAAGGAGGGTCTCGTGGAGCCTACGCTCTTCGGCGACAAGGAGGTTATCAAACAGGTCTGCCAGGAGAACGGCATCGACATCAACGCCTTCAACATCGTCAACGAACCCAACGATGTGAAATGCGTCCAGCAGGCCGTCGCATCGGTCGTTTCGGGCAACGCCGACGTTCTGATGAAAGGTCTGGTCTCGACCGACAAATACATGCGCGGCATCCTCAACAAGGAGGCCGGGCTGTTCCCCCCGAAAGGCGTCCTGAGCCACGTTTCGATCGTCGAAATGCCCTGCTACCACAAACTGCTGATCATCTCGGACGTGGCGGTCATTCCGCTCCCCGACTTCAAGCAGAAGATGGTGCAGATCGGCTACCTGGCCCGCACGGCCAACCTGCTGGGCATCGCGACGCCGAAAATCGCCTGCATCGCCCCCTCGGAGCAGCTGCTCCCCAACGTGATCTCCTCGACCGAAGGCGCGCTGCTGGCCAAGATGGCCGACCGCGGCCAGCTGGGCAACGTCGTCGTCGACGGTCCGCTGTCGCTGGACGTGGCGCTCTACAAGGAGGTCGCCGAGCACAAAAAGGTCAAGGGTTCGTCGGTGGCCGGCGATCCGGACTGCCTGCTCTTCCCCAACCTCGAATCGGCCAACGTCTTCTTCAAGTCGGTGACGCACCTCTGCGGCGGCGAACTGGCCGCCATGGTCATGGGAACGAAAGTCCCCTGCGTGCTGACCTCGCGCGGCGACACCAGCAAGACCAAGCTCTACTCGATCGCGCTGGCCTGTCTGGCCGTGAAGCAGTAAGACAGCCTGAACCAACCCACCAACCTAACCCACCAACCTAACCCACCAACCTAATTAACCGGAACCGATTTATGGGCTTCAAAATTCTAGCGATAAATCCCGGCTCTACTTCAACGAAGGTCGCCCTCTACGACGAGGAGCGGCCTTTGTTGGAATTGAACCTCCGTCACTCCACCGAGGAAATCTCCCGCTTCGCCGGCGTGAACGACCAGCTGGACTGGCGCCGCGGACTGATCCTTTCGGCGCTCCGCGAAGAGGCGTTCGACATCAGAAACCTCTCGGCGGTGATCGGCCGCGGCGGACTGATACGCCCCATTCCCGCAGGAGTCTACGAAGTCAATTCGCGTATGCGCTACGATCTGCGGAACGCGCAGATGAAACACGCCTGCAACCTCGGGGGACTGCTGGCCGCACAGATCGCCCACATGGCGGGTGTCAAGGCCTACATCGCCGACCCGCCGGTGGTCGACGAGATGGACGACGCGGCACGCATCTCGGGCATGCCGATGTGCCCGCGCAAACCGGTCTTCCACGCCCTGAACCAGAAGGCCACGGCGCGTCTCCACTGCGAACGGATGGGCTGGGTGTACGAAGAGTCGAATCTGATCGTGGCCCACATGGGCGGCGGCATTTCGGTAGCCGCACACAAGCAGGGACGTATCGTCGACGTCAACAACGCGCTCGACGGCGACGGTCCTTTCGCCCCGGACCGCGCGGGGAGCATTCCCTCGAGCGAACTGATCAAGGTCTGCTTCTCGGGACAATATACGAAAGAGGAGCTGCTGAAATTCATTTCGAGCAAAGGCGGGCTGGTGGCCTACCTGGGAACCAACTCCGTGATTCAGGTCATGGAACGCATCGCGCAGGGCGACCAGCGGGCCAAAAAGGTTCTCGACGCCATGTGCTACAACATCGTGAAACAGATCGGAGCCATGGCCGCGGCCCTCTCGGGCAGCGTTCAGACCATCGTCCTCACGGGCGGCATCGCC
>OLNQ01003163.1_pt1 | contig 13534 bp, 7 predicted proteins | sample 1672821 | NCBI WGS metagenome assembly OLNQ01 (sample SAMEA3136727, study PRJEB25190) | human gut metagenome | biome: human gut; feature: human-associated habitat; material: faeces | place: Austria | collected 2013 | reverse complement strand
ACGGTACGGCTTGCGGAAGTCGAAGGAGCGGCAGGAGCACAGCAGTTCCACGGCCAGCACGCGCGCAAAGGCCGGAATCGACCGGCGCAGCTTGCGGGCGGCGGCCCAGCCCATCGACACGTGATCTTCCTGCATGGCGGAGCTCGGAATCGAATCGACCGAGGCGGGCACGGCGTTGCGCTTCATTTCGGAGACGATGCCGGCGGCGGTGTACTGGGCGATCATGAAACCGGAGTCCACGCCCGGGTCACCAGCCAGGAACGCCGGCAGGCCGCGGTTGCGCGCCACGTCAAGGAAGCGGTCGGTACGACGCTCGGAGATAGAGGCTACGTCGGCGGTCGGAATCGCCAGGAAATCGAGCACATAGGCCAGCGGCGCGCCATGGAAGTTGCCGTTGGACTCCACACGGCCGTCCAGCGTGACGCACGGGTTATCGATGGCGGAGGCGAGTTCCACGCCCGCCACGGAGGCCGCGTATTCCACGGTGTCGCGGGCGGCGCCGTGCACCTGCGGGGTGCAGCGCAGCGAGTAGGCGTCCTGCACACGCACGGTGGAGCCCGGGCGGCCGGCCTCAATCAGACCAGAGTCCTTGAGCATGCGGGCGATGTTCGCAGCGGAATCGCCTTGGCCGCGATGCGGGCGCAGCGCCTGCAAGTCGGCGGCGAATACGCGGTCGTTGCCGAGCATGCCTTCCACGCTCATCGCGGCGGCGACATCCGCGGTCTTGAGCAGCAGGCGCAGATCGGTGATGGCCATACACAACATGCCGAGCATGCCGTCGGTGCCGTTGACCAGCGCCAGTCCTTCCTTCTCTTTCAAATCGACGGGCGTGATGCCGGCCGCACGCAGCGCTTCGCCGCCGCCGATCTTGAGGCCGTCAGCGTTGTGGGCCTCGCCTTCACCCATCGCCACCAAAGCACAGGCTGCGAGCGGCGCCAGATCACCGGAGCATCCGAGTGAACCGTATTCGTAGACCACCGGGGTGATGCCGGCGTTCAGCATATCGGCGTAGACCTGCGCGGTTTCCGGGCGCACACCGGTGCGTCCGGTGCACAGGGTGCTCAGGCGCAGCACCAGCAGGCCGCGCACCACCTCACGCTCCACTTCCGGTCCGGCACCGGCGGCATGCGAGCGAATCAGACTTTTCTGCAGCTGCGCACGCTGTTCCTTGGGGATGGAGGTGGAGGCGAGCGCGCCGAATCCGGTGGAGATACCGTAATGCGGCACGGTGTCGTCGGCCAAATGATCGATAACCGCGCGACTCAGCGCCATCTCATGCTTCGATTCGTCCGAAATCGCCACTTTGGCACCGCCGCGCGCTACGGCGATAACGTCCTCGATGCTCAGCGCTCCAACACCTACGGTGACCGTCTGCTCTGCCATGCTCATACCTTTCTATATATGTGCCGCATTCCGCATATACGACATATGCGGCACATGCTTCGCCGGGGATCCGCGACTGCCCGCATTCGCTCACCGCACCTGCCCATCAACAGCAGGCGACGCAAACGCGACCAATCGCTCCCCGAGTAATCAAACCTTGGCCATTTCACCTCAGTCGGATGCCCGCCATAAGCCACTTCGTCCATCTTGTGTCTGAAATCTCAGACATGTAAGGTGATGGAAATATGAGCCATGCCTCGCAGCAATACGCCTTCACCGAGCCACGTACCGTCAAGCGGGCGCAGGTGAAGCCATCAGAACGGGAACATCAGACATCATCATCCGCGCCACGTGTCTCGCTGGCTCCGGCGGCCGACCGTACACTCGACATCCTCGAGTTCATCGCGAGCAATGGTCAGACGCAAGCCGCCACGCTCGCTCGCGAACTCGGCATTCCGCGCTCCACGGTGTACCAATTGTTGGAGATTTTGGAGCGTCACGGACTGGTCACCCGCCTTGCCGAGCAGCGCGCGTACGGCATCGGACTCAAGACTTTCGAGCTGGGATCGGCCTATTCTCGCCAACATCGTGTATCGCAGGTCGCGCATCCGGTGTTGGCGCGTCTTGTTGACGAGACCGGCGAAAACGGACATCTGGCCGTGCTGCACGGCAACGAAATCATTTATGTGATTGAGGAGCGCGCCGCGCATCGCCCGCCGCTAGTGTCAGGCGTGGGCGTGCGCCTACCCAGTCACCTGACCGCCACCGGGCGGGCCATTCTGTCCGCACTCCCCCGCAATCAGGTCCGCGCGCTATATCCCAATCGTCAGGCGTTCACCGACCGCACCGGCATCGGCCCCAAATCGCCCAAGGAGCTGGAGGCAACGCTCGCCGAAACCCAACGCACCGGTTTTGCCGAGGAACACGGAGACGTGACGCCCGGCTTTGATTCATACGCCGTCGCTGTGCGCGACTACAACGACTTTCCCATCGCCGGGCTGGCTCTCACTTTCGTGAGCGGATCGCTGCGCCCCGAACAGGAGCGGTCGCTTAAGACCAAGCTGCGGCTTGCCGGCACGGAACTGTCCCGGCGTCTCGGCGCGGTCGGCAGTTTGACATGAGGATTCGCGAGATCATCGTGCTGGGCTCCTTCGCCCCGATCACGATTTTCTCAACTAAGTTCACCGATTCGCTGACCGGCAACGCCAAACTCGCCGGCTTCTCGCTGACAGTGACGGCCATCATCAGCCTGGTGGTGATGACCGCCCTGCACGCACTTCTGCCGGGAGCGTAAGGCGCGTTCTTGGTTCCCTCAGTCAGCTTCTCCGCCTGGACGGTTCCCCTCAGAGAGGGGAGCCAGAACGAGTCACGCCCGAACGATTACGTTGCGCAGATCACCGATGCCTTCGACGTGCACGATGGTCTCGTCGCCTGGGTCGAGGTGGCCGGAGGCGTTCGGGGTGCCGGTCATGATGACGTCGCCAGGCAGCAGCGTGGAGAACGACGAAATGGCGGCAATCTGCTCGGGGATGCCGTGAATCAGGTTCGCGGTGGTGCCAGACGCCATCGGCACATCCTCGCCGTTCAGTGTGAAGGAAATCTTGGCGTCCTTCCAGTCGAGGTCGTCACGCATCACGATCCACGGGCCAAGCGGACAGGAGGTATCGAAGCCCTTGGCGCGCGTCCACGTGGGGTCGATGCCCTGCAGATCGCGCAACGTCACATCATTGACGCAGGTGAAGCCGAGCACGTAATCCATCGCGTTCTCGACGGTCACGTTCTTGGCGATACGGCCCATCACCACGGCCACTTCCGGCTCGAAGTTCATGTCCTTGGAGCAGGCCGGGTACACAATCGGGTCGTCGGGGCCGATTACCGAGGTGGACGGCTTGGTGAAGATCACCATGTCTTCCGGCGCGTGGGCGATTTCGGAGTGGCCGGCCTCGTGCATGAACTGGGCGTGGGCCTCATAGTTCTTGGCCAGACCGTAAACCTTGGAGGGGATGACCGGGGAGAGCAGACGGATGCCATCGCCGTCGACCGGGTAACGAGTGCCGGTGGGCTTGACCTGGTCGCCGGCCAGCGGATGGCCGTCCAGTTCGATGAGGTAGTCCTTGCCGTCCGTTTCGTCCTTCTGCACGAAGGCGTAGCGCGGCGAATCATTCAAAGAAAAACGTGCGAGTCTCATGCCTGTAAGCCTACTCCTTGGCGGTTCCTTCCGCAGAAGCATCCGTCCAAGGAGCAAGCAGACCGGCCTTCAATCGACCAAAACGCACGTTCGCTGGGATTGCTACTTTTCGGTCCAGGTTTTGTCATACAGCGACTGGCCGCTTTGCGTGTGCATGATGACGCGCAATGATGCCTTGCCGCTGGAGGTCTTGCACATCGAGCCCAGCAGATTCGCGGTGGATTGATAGGTGCTGTCCATAGCATCCAGTGAGGAAGCGGCGGTATCGCCTAGCGAGGCATAGCTGTCGTCGAGCACGTACTCGTACACCAAGGTGTCACCGTCGACACGGTAGTTGAAGGTGATGCCGGTGTCTGCAAACGTATCCGCTTCGGATTCAATGGAGTCCTTGAATTCCAAAGAGTCGACGAAATCCTGAATCGAATCGTACAGCCCATAATCGCCGTCGGTTAGATCGTCATGGGTTTCGCCCAACGTGTCGTCCAGCGCATCGTCAAGATTATCTTGAGCTTTGCTCTTATCGCTGCTATCACCGTTGCCCGAAGAGGACTGACTATAGAAGGAATCGGTTTTCGCCTCATCTATAGCCTTGCTGGTGTACGAGACACCGCCGACGATCAGCGCGATGACCAGTATTACCTGTATCACCATGCCCGCCGCACTGATGATGATGCCGGCGATGGCCAAGCCCTTGCCCTTGCCGCCCTGTTTCTTAATCTGGTTGAGGCCCACGATGCTCAGGATCAGACCGGGGAGTGAGACAAGGAACGAGCAGATAAAACCGGCAATAGCCAGACCGTTGTACTTCTGGTTCGCTTCAGGCGGCACACTGCCGTAAGAACCAGACCATCCCGGCTGGCCGTTCGGTTGGCCGCCTTGCATATACGGGTTATAGGGCGTTTGCGGAGGCACGGCCCCGCCGCCCGGATATACCGGAGCACTGACGCTGCCGTAGACCGGAGGAACCGATCCGCCTGCCGGAGCCGCCCCCGGATAGGGCGAATTGGGTGCTGCCGGTGCGGACGCAGGCGCGGGCGCTGCCGGTGCGGGCGCGGGCGCAGCGGCAGGAGTCACTGGTGGCAAAGCCTGCGTAGGCGGTACCGGCTGATTGGCCGGCGCAAAAGGCTGGGTGGGCTGCTCGGCAGGTGTAAACGCCTGCGTAGGCTGTTCAACAGGAGTGAACGCTTGAGTGGGCTGCTCGCCCGCTGCGATTGCTTGGGTCGGAGCATTGTTGGCGGCGGTTCCCGTTTCCGCCGTCATCGCATTTAACGGCTCAGTCGGATTGGCGTCAGCTTGCTGCCACGGCACCTGGCCGTTCGGATTGACATTCGGATCAGTCATGACATGCACTCCTTCAACTGCATCGCACCCCACTTGCGAGATGCGCCCCTCGTCTTACGCGCCACATTGTGCGTTACAGACAACTGTACTCCTCGTGGCGAGCCTTAAGCACCCCAGGAAATTTGGCTTCCAAAAAACACAAAAGCCTGAAACCGGCTATTGCCTCAGCAATATTCAGTCGGTTTCAGGCTCAATCGTTAATCCTCTGGCGAAACGACGGTCTACTTCTTCAGCAGCGGTGCGACTTGCTCCTCGTAAGCGGTCAGGGCGGTGTCGATCACGTTGTGCATGTCGTAGTACTTGTACGTGCCCAGGCGACCGCCGAACACGGTGTTCGGCTCGGCCTTGGCCTTGGCCTCGTACTGGGCGTACAGTGCCTTGTCCGCGTCGGTGTTGATCGGATAATACGGCTCGTCGCCACGCTCGGCGAAACGGCTGTACTCCTCCCACACCACGGTCTTGTTCGGGTTCTGGGCATCGTGGCGCTCCGGGTTGAAGTTCTTGAATTCGATGGCGCGGGTGTAGGGTACGTCCGCGTCGGAGAAGTTCATCACCGGGCAGCCGAAGTGATCGTCCTCGTCGTAGCGCACTTCCTTGAAGTCCACCGTGCGCCATTTCAGGTCGCCGAGTTCATAGCCGAAATACCGGTCAATCGGCCCGGTGTAGACCACGGGCGTGCCGGCGGCGCGCAGCGCCTTCTTGTTGAGCGGCTGGCTCTCGTCGAAGAAGTCGGTGCCGAGCGTCACATGGATGCGCGGGTCGTCGATCATGCGCTCCATCCACGCGGTGTAGCCGTCGCGCGGCAGCCCCTCCCATGTGTCTTTGAAGTAGCGGTTGTCGTAGTTGAACCGCACGGGCAGCCGCTTGATGATGCTCGCCGGCAGTTCGGCCGGATCGGTCTGCCATTGCTTGGCGGTGTAGTTCTTGATGAACGCCTCATACAGCGGCCGTCCGATCAGCTGGATGCCCTTGTCGTTGAGGTTTGTCGGGTCGGTGCCGGCCAGTTCACCGGCCTGTTCGGCGATGAGCTGCCTCGCCTCGGCGGGCGTGTAGGCCGCCCGGAAGAACTGGTTGATGGTGCCGAGATTGATTGGCAGCGGGTAGACCTCGCCGTCGTGCGTGGCGTACACGCGATGCACGTAGTCGGTGAATGCGGTGAAGCGGTTGACGTAATCCCAGACGCGTTTGGTGGAAGTATGGAACAGGTGGGCACCGTATTGGTGGATTTCGGCACCGGTCTCCTCGTCGATATAGCTGTACACGTTGCCGCCGATGTGGCTGCGCACATCGATGATCTCGACCCGGGCGCCCGCGCGCTCCGCCGCCTGCTGTGCGATGGTCAGACCGAACAGGCCCGCGCCGACGATCACCAAATCCGCGTTCATAGCTTCCTTCCGTTGCGGCCCGCGCCGGCGGTGCCGGTTGCGCCGCGACCCTTCCATTTGATGATTCGCGCTGTTCCCCGCGTCGAATATGAACGGCCGTCATGTGCGGTTCGTTCTCAGCTCGACCAAGGATACCGCACATTATCGACCGCGCAACCATTCTTGTGAACGATTTGATGAACGTTCGGTGACGGCATGTCCGGCGTCTTTTACAGCGCGCACACGACCAGATATATGGCCACCACGTGGCAGGTGTACCCGATGACCGTGCCCATGTGAAACACCTCGTGAAACTCGAACCAGCCCGGAATCGGATTGGGTTTGCGGATCGCGAAGCATGTGGCGCCCGCAATGTAGGCGGCCCCGCCGCACGCAATCAGCACGGTCGCCGCCGGACCCACCGCGGGCGCGGTCCACAGCGCCGGAAGCAGTGTGACCGGCGCCAGCCCCAGCACCACGTACACGACGGTGAACACCCAGTTCGGCGCTCGCAGCCATACGATATGCATCACCGTGCCGACGAGCGCCGCCGCCCATATCACCGTCAGGTACGGCCATCGGATCGAAGGGCTGAGCGCGAACAGCACCGGCGTATTGGTGCCGGCGATGATCAGGAAGATGTTGGAGTAGTCGATGCCGCACAGCACGCGCGTCACCTTGGCGCTGCGCCACGGTACGACGTGCAGCAGGGCGCTGTTGCCGAACAGCAGTATCGCCGACGCGCCGTAAATCGCGCACGCGGCCTTGACCGGTCCGGCCGGCGCGATGCAGATCAGCACGATGGATGCGGCGATACACAACGGCAGGGTGATGAGGTGCTGCCATCCGCGCAGCCGAGGCTTGCGGTTGCCGAATGCATCGACCGGCGTGACCTGGCGTTCGGCGGCTTTCAGTGTGGCCTTGGCTTGGCGATAGCGTGCGCGCGCGGCGCGATACTGCTCGAGGGCGCGGTTCATCGCGGTGGCCGAGGCACCGGTCTGCGTCGCGGCCATGCCGGCAGCGGTTGCGGTCTGCGCTGTGGCGGCCGCCCGCATCCCGCCGCCCGCGGTCTGTCGCCACGCTGTTTTTCGCTGCGCCGCGGACTTGCGTATGGATGGTGCACTGATTGACGCGCTCATCATCATCACCTCGCTGCGGCCGGAATGCCCGGCCTACACTAACTTACGCTACCGTAACTTAGTGTAGGTCGCTGATGGTTCGCTGACAATGCTTCTCTGGTGGTGAATCGAATGCCGTCCGGGCCGCCGAAGGCAGCATGGCGGTTTGTGTGTATCATATATTGACCGTCAGCTGAAGATTTTCATATTTTTTTCTTATAGCCGGGCATAAGCGGATTGTGGATGCGTCGGGGTCCGGAAGTACGTGCTCGACTGCCGTAATGGATGCCGGTCGAATATGTTGTGGCCGTATGGGAGGGGCTGAAAAGCGCGGCCTGATGGAGGTCTGCCTGTCTGACGATGGCGTGCGTCATGCGCGGACCGTGAGAGTCGGCGTATACGGCATTGTGATGTGAGTGTTAACAATATGTTCCTGAAATGTTACGCGATGCGACAAAAAGTAACGATATCGGACGAGCGCCAGGTCTAGTTTCTTTCACAGTGTCGTCGTGAGTGACGCACGCAAAGAGAGGAAAACAATAATGGCCAATAAGCAATGGCCTCGCTGGGTTGCCGCTGTAGCGGCCCTGGCGATGGCAGGCAGCCTGCCCGGTACCGTGCTCGCGGCTCCGGCACAAGGTGACGCGGCGTCCACGACGCCGACTCTGTCGACCGGCAATCTGAAGAGCAAGGTCTCATCCCAGCTTCAGCAGGCGAAGGGCGAGGTCACCGCATTCATCCAGACCACCAGCCCCTCCGCGCTGGAACGTAAGAACAGTGTGCTCAAGAACTTCAGCAGGCAGCGTTCCGCGCTGTCCACGCTGAAGCAGCGCGCGCAGTCGGCCCAGGCGGCCACGCAGAGCGCGAAGACCGCCGAGAAGACCTCGGTGAACGTGTTCTCGCAGCTGCAGTCGCTGGACTCCAGCGCCAAGAAGATCTACTCCACCTCGTATGCGCTGTCCGGCGTAGCCGTTCGCGCCGACGCGGCGTCGCTGCGCAAGCTCGCCGAGCAGTCCGGCTCGGTGGCGCACATCACGATCCTGACGCCCAAGAAGGCGCTCGACACGACCAACGGCAGTGGCGAAGCCCCCGCGAACAAGAACAACGACCAGCTGGTCAACGCCGTCAAGACTTGGGAACAGACCGGCAAGACCGGCAAGGGCGTGAACATCGCAGTCGTCGACACCGGCCTCGACTACACGCACGCCGACTTCGGCGGCGCAGGCACCACCGAGGCCTACCAGACCGCGCTGAACTCCACCGCCGACCCGCTGACCGACCCGAAGGTCAGCAAGCTGCTCGACAAGACGAAGTTCAAGGGCGGTTACGATTACGCCGGCGCCACGTATAACCCGAACGCCGGCAACAACAATCCCACCCCGGACGCCAACCCGATCGACGGCCAGGGCGGCCACCACGGCACGCACGTCGCCGGCACCGCGCTGGGCTACGGCGTCAAGGCCGACGGCACCTCGGGCAAGACCGATACCGCAGGCTACCAGAAGCTGACCGCCGGCGACATCGCCAGCTGGAAGATTGGCCCCGGCGCCGCTCCCGAGGCCGGCATCTACTCGTACAAGGTGTTCGGCGACAACGGCGGCACCACCGACCTGGTGCTCGAAGCGCTTGACGGCATCGCCAAGCACAACACCGAGGCGGAAGTCAACGGCGACGAGTCCAGCCGCATCAGCATCGTCTCCATGTCGCTCGGCGGCAGCTTCGGCGCCTCCGACGACCCGGAGAACGTGGCCGTGGATAACCTCACCGCAGACAACGTGCTGTCCGTGATCGCGGCCGGCAACGACGGCGACATCACCGACATCATGGGTGCCCCCGGCACCGCCAAGAGCGCGCTGACCGTGGCCGCGAGCCAGTCCGGCAAGGCGCTGCAGGACGCCGTCGAAGTGACCGACGGCCCGGCCTCGCTCAAGGGCCAGACCCTCGCCGGCCAGTACTCCGTGAACTACGCGAAGCTCGACGACTTCTCCCTGACCGGCAAGGTCGTGCGCGTCAAGGACAAGGACAACCTGGAAGGCTGCAAGGCATACTCCGCCGATGACGCCGCTGCCGTCAAGGGCAACATCGCCTACGTCGAATGGAACGACGCCGCTGTGAACTGCGGCTCCAAGACCCGCTTCGACAACGCCGAGAAGGCCGGCGCGACCGGCATCCTGTTCGGCTCGCAGGCGAACATCCCCGAGTCCGGCATCGGCGGCAACGCCGACATCCCCGGCTTCCAGCTGGTCAAGAACGCCGCCGAGAACAAGGACCTGCAGAGCGCCATCGATGACGGCACGCTGACGGTGACCCTGTCCACCAAGCTGCGTATGAGCAAGGACGCCGACTACTCCAGCGAGAGCGAAGACACTATCGCGTCCTTCACCTCCCGTGGCATCCACGGCTCCTATGACGGCACCGCCAAGCCCGATGTCTCCGCCCCCGGCGTGGGCATCGTGTCCGCTTCGGCCGGCACCGGCAACAGCGACGAGATCATGAGCGGTACGTCCATGGCCACCCCGTTGACCTCCGGCGTCGCCGCGCTGGTCCGTCAGGCCCGGCCCGAATACCTGGCCAACGTGGTCAAGGCCCAGCTGATGAACACCGCCAACCACGACGTGCTCACCGCGGATCGCAAGACCGCGTACGGCCCGCTGCGTGTGGGCTCCGGTCGTATCGACGCGCTCGCCGCAGTGAACAACAACGTGCAGCTTGCCGGAGAGGATAACGAGGCCATCACCGCGCAGTTCGGCGTCATCCCGGTCGGCAAGGACGGCTACACCGACAAGCAGACCATGCGGCTCGTGAACAACACCGATCATGACATTACGTACAAGCTCACATACTCGGCCCGCACCCCGGTGCCGGGCGTCACGTACTCGGTGAGCGGCGACAACGGTGGGGACACCGTGGTCGCCAAGTCCGGGACCAGCACCAGCTTCCGCGTGAAGATCAGCATCGACCAGTCCAAGCTGACCCGCACCCGCGATGCCACGCAGTCCGCGCAGGTCGCAGGCAAGGACCGCCAGTACGTGACCGACGCCAGCGGCATCATCACCGCGACTCCGGTCACCCAGGAGGATGATGCCACCACGCTGCGTGTGCCCGTCACTTCGGTGCCGAAGGCAATCTCCGAAACCACCACGGAACTGAGCGGCTTCAACAACAAGAAGGGCACGCTGTCCGTGTCCGGCCATGGCCTTGACCAGGGCGACACCGCCACCGGCTACCACTCCGAGCTCGTCCCGTTCGTGTACGGTGCCGAGGATCCGGTCGACGGCTACACCGGCAACGGTGACGCCGCTCGCAGCCTTGCCGCAGGTGACATCCGCGCGATCGGTTATTCCAGCACCGCACCTCAGCTCTCCGATCCGTCGCAGGGCCTGCTGAGCTTCGGCATCATCACCGACAAGACGTGGTCCCACCTGGGCAACAATTTCATTCCGGACGTGATCTTCGACGTGGACGGCGACATGAAGGCCGACTACATGATCTCGGTGAGCACCACCGAAGGCAACACGCAGTACGACACCGCATGGGCCACGACGACTTCCGCGACAACCGGCAAGGTCGTTGACGAGGAGCCCATCGACCCCGCATATGTCTCCGACTCCAACCAGGTCGTGCTCTCCGTGAAGCTGTCCGCCCTTGGATTCACCAAGGACACCAAGGTCGCCCCGATCGCCTACATGGCACAGATCGAGTCGATTTACGCTGCCGGCGCGAAGGATCAGTACATCGTCGACACTGCGGGCGGTTCCAAGGACGACTCGTTCGACGCGTACCACCCTGCCCTGTGGTTCGGCGACTCCGCCACCGAAGGCAACGGCACGGTCAGCTTCCCCGACGAGAACGGCACGAAGGTCGCCGTCCACACCGCGGATGATTCGTCCGAGACCGCTCCGAAGGTGCTGGCGCTGCACAAGAACGGCTTCTTCCCGAACATCGAGACCGATGAGCCCGTCATCGACGCGCACACCGTGAAGAACATCGACAAGGCGCTGCTGGAGACTCTGGTCTTTGCCGCTAGCAAGTACCAGGAATCCAACTACACGGCGGATTCGTGGGCCGCATTCAAGAAGGCCTTCGACGCGGCGAAGAAGGTGCTCGACTCCGACACGGCCACGCAGCAGCAGGTCAACGACGCCTACACGGCGTTGCGAACCGCCATCAACGGGCTCGTCAACGCGACCGCCAAGCCGTCTAAGGACAAGCTGAAGGCGGCGGTGGATGCTGCGGCCAAGCTGAAGGAATCCGACTACACGGCGGATTCGTGGGCTGCGTTCGTCAAGGCGCTTGATGCCGCCAAGGCGGTGCTCGCCAACGACAACGCGACTCAGGAAGAGATCAACAACGCGACCGGCGCTCTGTTCAAGGCCGAAGAGGCTTTGGTGAAGAAGGCCGGCACGCCGACGAATCCCGGCAAGCCGAGCCAGCCTGGCGCCCCGGCGAAGCCCGGTGCGTCGGGCGCCAACAGTGGCCAGAACGGCAGCAATGCCGGCGTCGCCAAGACGGGTGCCGCTGTCACTGGCATCTCGGGCGCAGTCATGCTGCTGCTCGCCGCCGGTGCCACGCTGGTGATCATTCGCCGGCGTGACGCGGTGCGTCGCTAGTCTCCCATAGCCGATAATGCCCTTTCCCGCGAGCGCGGGGAGGGGCATTATTGTCGTTGCGCACCCGATATCCGGGGGTGATGTATACTAGTACAGCCTTCACGTGGCGTTATGTCACCCAATCCCCCCAGGGCAGGAATGCAGCAAGGGTAAGTGGCCTCTGTCGGGTACGTGAAGGTTTTCTTTTTCTTTTCTTGGCCCTTCACCCTGACCGTCGCGGCGCCGTGAGACTTAAATTACAGGTTGAAATCGCCGTTCTTGGCAATTCCCCGTGCGAAATCGCCGTTTTTGGACCTTGAAACGGCGATTTCACACGGGGAATAGTAGATTTCGGCGATTTCAACCCGTATTTTGATATGCCGGGGCCAGGTTTTCGATTATTCTGTCGGAATATGGGCGCGATGAGGCGACTGACACATGTACAGGCTCTACAGTCTTGAACTATGAGTGAAGAACAGCGTGTTGATGATCCCGCCGAAATCTCGCGTGACGGTGCGATTCCGCCTGACGCCGTGCAGGTCAGCGGCGACCGGGCTGATGCGGCAACGTCGGCGGAACGTCTGCCGTCCACGGAGACGACCGATGCGCCCGCTGACACGCCGAATGAGCCGGATACCGCAGCCGCATCGGATACGACGTCATCCGGCGCGTCGGCATCAGACCCCGCACCAGAACAGGCGCGCTCGTCGGCGAAACAGGAGCCAGAACCCGTGGTGCCGCAGGCGTCCCCGGCCAGCGCATGGTCCGCTTTGGAGACGATCGCGGATCATCCGCTGCGCGCCCTCGGATCGCCCGCGCCGGCCGCGCGCAAACGCAAGGCCGCCGCGTCCGACGAACACGCGGCGGACATTGACGACGAGGCGGACATCGAGCGCGGATTGGCGCGTCGCGACCCGCTGACCGTGCGCCCGCGCGTGTCGAGCCGTGTGCTGTGTGCGGTGTTCGGCGTGCTGATGATCGCGATCTCGTTCGGCGCATGGTGGATCGCCGTGCGCACCGAGGACGGGCAATCATACGAGGATATGGTGTTCAGCGGCTTCCACGACAGCCTGCCGTCGTGGGCGTCCGCTCTGGTCGCCCCGTTCATCAGCCGCAATATCACGTCAATCGCCGGGCATCCGTTGAACTTCACCGTAATCGTCTCCGCGCTGCTGATCGTTGTCGCGGCGGTGGTGATGCTGGTACGCAAGCGTTGGTGGCTGGTCGGGCAGTCCGCGGTGTTCGCCGCGCTGTGTTTCGCGTCCACATATCTTAAAGGTGTGCTGCCGCGGCCGTTCATCATCAACACCGTGTCTCAGCCCGCCAATTCCGCGCCTTCCGGTCATACGATGCTGGCCGTCGTCGCGGGCGTGCTGCTGCTGTTCGCGGTTCCGCGCGGATGCCGTGCGTGGATGGCGCTGGTCGGGGCCGCCTATGCGCTGGTCATCGGCCTGTCGGTGATCGCGGGGGCATGGCACCGCCCGGTCGACGTGGTGATGAGCCTGCTGCTGGCGGGCCGGCGGCGTACGCCGGGCGGAACGGAAACGCGGG
>OLNQ01003162.1_pt1 | contig 13545 bp, 16 predicted proteins | sample 1672821 | NCBI WGS metagenome assembly OLNQ01 (sample SAMEA3136727, study PRJEB25190) | human gut metagenome | biome: human gut; feature: human-associated habitat; material: faeces | place: Austria | collected 2013 | reverse complement strand
GAATTGTAGAATATGATCAACAGAGAAGATATGCTGGCATTGACAAGGCGAATGACAGTAAAAAGAACATCCATTACCAGAATTGCAGGAAGTTATATGGATGAAGAAGGATTTAGTGAAGGAACATTTAATACTCATTTTCAGAATCTGAGTCCGGCAGAAAGGGAGAAGAATCTTGCACTGGCAAAAGCAGTTCCTTTTTCTGAAACCAATAAAAATCTGAAAGAATACTGTTTTGAATCTGAAAAAGATCAGAATGGAAAAGCGACAGCCATGACAAGCAAGACCTATATTCCAAAGCCTTCGGCAGAATAATTTTTATGCAGAAAGAGGTTCTGTGTAAAGTTACTATAAGGCAACTCTGTTTTACCTGGAATTTATACAAAATTTCCAAAAACAGGGTTGCTTTTTTGCGTGCAGAGAGATATAATATACATGTTAAAAAAATAACAATACTACATAAAAAGGAGAGATTTGTTATGAGTAGATTTTGTTTACCAAGGGACATTTATCATGGAAAAGGCTGTCTTGAAGAACTGAAAAATCTTAATGAACAGCTTCTTACCATCAGAGGAATGAAACTTTGTTCCGGCTGTGGCCACGAGATACCAGTGAATATGGCGTTCTGCCCTAACTGCGGAACAAAACAGCCTGAAATGGCTCAGCCTGTTTATCAGCAGCCTGCTCAGGGCGTTGCAGTTCCAATGGGCGCACAGCCTGTTATACAAAACAGTCAGGGCTATCATAATCACCCTGTTTCACCTGCTTATAATCAGCCACAGGCTAATCCTGTTTATGGCAATCCTGCTCAGCAGAATGTTCAGACAGCCGCTCCTATCCCTGAGCCTGCTGTGGCACAGACTGCTGCACCTATCCCACAGCCTGAAACAGCACCTCAGCCAGCACCAATGCCACAGCCTGCTCCGGTTATAGCAGAAGCTCCGGTGCAAGAACCTGCAAACAGCAGTTTTGTATTCTGTTCTCAGTGCGGCCACAAAGAGCCGGCAGGCGTTAAGTTCTGCTCAGAGTGCGGAATGAAGTTGTAATAAAAAATTAAGGCAGCGCAGGATAATAAGTGCGTTGCCTTTTTGAGTAAGAAGTAAAAGAAGTAAAGGAAGATCTTTATGTCAGTGAATATTTCAAGCGAGCTTATGGATTATGATGTTATACTTGCTTCAGCGTCGCCAAGAAGAAAAGAACTGCTGTCGTTGATGTGTGAGAATTTCAGGGTTATCCCCTCTGATTGTGACGAAAAAATACCGGAGGACGTTACACCGGAGCTTGCCCCTGAGTATCTTTCAGGGATAAAATGCAGATGTATCGCTTCTGTCTATGACCTGAGCGTTGTTATCGGCTGTGACACTGTTGTAATATGCGATGGGGAAGTTCTCGGTAAGCCTGTGGACGAAGCTGATGCCATAAGAATGTTAAAAATGCTGTCAGGCAAGACTCATCATGTTGTAACAGGTGTTACCCTTGGCAGAGGCTGTCGTTACAGTAGCTTTTCTGTTGATACTGCAGTGACTTTCAGAGAGCTTTCCGACCAGGAGATAAAAGCCTATGTGAAAAGCGGCGAGCCTATGGATAAGGCGGGGGCTTACGGCATACAAGGGCTTGGAGCACTTCTTGTGGAAAAGATAGACGGGGACTTTTATAACGTTGTTGGTTTGCCTGTGAGCAGGCTTGCAGAGGAGCTGCACGATTTTTTGAAGAAGGTTCAGTCGAAGTAGATCTTCTTGTTGCTCTCCTGAGTTTTCGGGAACACTGTCACCTTGTCGTTTCCGTCAACTATGCAGAGAAAGACCTTGTCAGTTGATGAACAGCCTTGCTTTCTTATTTCGTTGGTGAGCCATTTTATCTCCTTGCCTGCGTATTTCAGGTTGTCCTCCATAATAACGCCGTCAAGGATAAGGTCGGTGCAAAGCTTTTCGTCCTGCTTCTCATATCCTAAGTCTTTTGGAGTGAGAGGTGCTTCTGTGGCACGTTCCATGAAAGAGATATTGCCGTTGGTTTCCAGAATAGCGTAGTATATCTTTGAGATGTCGAAATAGCCTGATGTTCTTGCTCTTGAAAGCAGATCGTTCACATCAAGCTTGGCGGTCTTAAGGTTTTCGGGATATATTTTGCCTTTTTCAATAAGCAGGATAGGTTTGCCCGAAAGAAAATGTCGGCAGTGGATAGACTTCATCGTAAGCACCGACAACAGAAAGCCTGTCAGTCCGTAAAGCACCATTGCGATAACAGGCACTATAAGCTCGTCCATTTCCTGCGAAACAGCCATTTCAGAGGCGATAGAGCCTATGGTGATGCCGTTGATGTAGTCAAAAAGCGTGAGCTGTGATATCTGCTTGTTGCCAAGAAGCTTTGATATGGCAAACATAACGATTATAGAGCCGACTGTGGCAAGTATGGTGTGAGTGATGTTCATAGGTGTTTGACCCCTTTCAGAATATGCCCTTATTATCTGCATATGCGAACGTATTATTCTTCTGACGCATATTATGACAGAGAAACGTTGTGAGCAGGAAAGGGCGGTATCAGTGGAAAACCGGGGATCGTGCTGCGGTCAGCAGCTTAATATAATGGCTGCGGCATTTGCAAATTATCTTGGCGAGGGTTTGAGCGTTGACCAGCTTGGGTTGCTGTCAGCCTTTTTGCAGTCGGTGGGCGAGTCGCTTGACGTTATCGTCTCCGCAAGGCAGCTTTGTGCAGGAAATGATAATAATATAGCAGATAATTGATACAGGAGCGTAAAATGGGACTTTTCAGAAAAAATAAAGGTACGCCCTTGAAAGAGCTTGAACGCTATCATGGGAAACGAGTTTCCTATGTGGTGGAGCGTGAGGGCGCAGAGGAAAATGTTATCGGAAGAACAGGCGGAATATCTGTTGATAGTGAAAAGCTTGTGGTGGTGTGTGACGGACACGAGGTTTTCAGGTGCAGTACCGACGGCATAGTCTGCGCTGAGCTTATGAGCCACAACGGAGCGGATATAAAGGGCAGGGATATGACCACAGGGAAGCTTCGTCATATCGTTGTGCATTACGCAAACAAAAGGTGATATTTTTGCAAATGCACTCTCTTTGCACATAATTCTATCACATTGCAGTGGTAATATTATTACAGTCGGAAAGGAAAGACCGACAGTTAAAAAGACTTCATGATTGTTTTCTTCATATATTTTTTCTATACTTCCTTAATGAATAAAAACCTGCACGAGCGTGTGGGTTTTTATTTTTTGTATAATGTCTTAGAGAAAAATTCATTTTATTGCTGTTGACAATTCATATTTATGGTGATATAATGATTGTATTGAATATCACAAAGGCTGTGACGAGAAAGGTGACGGTGCGAATACTTCGCAGAGAGCGGACGTTTGGTGAAAGTCCGCAGGGATAACGCCGTCAGGATCATCTCTGAGCTGATCCGCCTAAGCAACTGTGTTAAGCGGATACGGTCTCTCACCGTTAGAAAGAGATATGAGTGGCAGGCTTATGGTCTGCAATCAGAGTGGTAACACGGAGATATTATGTCTTCGCCTCTAGTCAGGCGAGGGCTTTTTTTATTACATAGAAAAAAGAGGTTGTTTTTTATGCTTACATTGGATAAGGTTTTTGACGCTTCAAACGTGCTTAAAGAGGTCATCAGACCAACAGCGTGTATCCATGCGCCAAAGGTAAACCCTGATTGTGACGTTTATCTGAAAACAGAAAATCTTCAGGTAACAGGTTCTTTCAAGGTAAGAGGAGCTTATTATAAGATATCACAGCTTTCAGACGAGGAAAAGTCACACGGCGTTATCGCCTGCTCAGCAGGAAACCACGCACAGGGCGTTGCTCTCGCCGCAACAAAGAACGGTATAAAGTCTATCATCTGTCTTCCTGACGGCGCACCTATCTCAAAGGTAGAGGCAACCAAGGGCTATGGCGCTGAGGTATGTCTTGTGCCGGGCGTTTATGATGACGCTTATGCAAAGGCTATCGAGCTTCGTGACGCTAACGGCTATACATTTATTCACCCGTTCGATGACGAGAACGTTATCGCAGGTCAGGGAACTATCGGTCTGGAGATACTAAGTCAGGTGGCTGACGCAGATGTTATCGTTGTTCCTGTTGGCGGCGGCGGACTTATCTCAGGCGTTGCATTCACTGTAAAACAGCTCAAGCCAAGCGTTAGAGTATACGGCGTTCAGGCTGAAGGCGCACCTTCAATGGTAAATTCACTTAAAGACGGCAAGATAGAGTGCCTTGAAAGCGTTCACACTATCGCAGACGGAATCAAGGTAAAAGAGCCTGGCGAGCATACCTTTGAGTATTGCAGTAAGTATGTTGACGGCGTTGTTACAGTTTCAGACGACGAGATATCATCAGCTATCCTCCACCTTATCGAGAAGCAAAAGCTCGTTTCAGAGGGCGCAGGCGCAACACCTGTTGCCGCAGTAATGTTTAATAAGATACCTGACATCAAGGGCAAAAAGGTTGTATGTCTTGTTTCAGGCGGAAATATAGACGTAACTATCCTTTCAAGAGTTATCAAGAGAGGTCTGCTCAAGTCTGGCAGATCTGATACTCTTACTATCCAGCTTGAGGACAGACCTGGTCAGCTGAGAGATGTTTCAGAGATAATTTCAAAGCTTGGCGGAAACGTTGTTTCTGTTCACCACGAGAGAGCAAGCGAGGACAGCGATATCACAGATTGCCTGCTTAGACTTGTTCTTGAAACAAGGAACTTTGATCATATCAGAGAGATAAGACAGGCTCTTACAGCCGCAGGCTTTAAGATAGTCAATAAGTAATTTTAAGACAGGAGTAGATAAAAATGGCAGAAGTTGTTTACACAAAGAACGCACCGGACGCAATCGGTCCATATTCACAGGCAATGAAGGTAGGAAACCTTGTTTTCACATCAGGTCAGATAGCAATTGACCCTGCAACGGGCAACGTTGAGGCAACAACTATCGAGGAGCAGACACATCAGGTTTGCAAGAACCTCACAAACGTTCTTGAAGCCGCAGGAACATCTATCGGCAAGGCTGTAAAGACAGTATGCTTCCTTAAGAATATGTCAGATTTCGGCGCATTTAACGGAGTTTACGGCGAGTATTTCACATCAAAGCCTGCACGTTCATGCGTTGCCGCAAAAGAGCTTCCAAAGGACGTTCTCGTTGAGGTAGAGGTAATCGCTGAGGTATAATTTAGCATATTATCTTGTAGTGGAACGGCTGAATTTCTGTTTCACAGAAATGCGACGTCCCATTATTGTGGGGCTGTATTTCAAGTATTTCGGGCGGCGTATGTCGCCCGTTGTTTTTCTGTAAAAAGGGGTGAGGAAAATAAGCAGTGAGTTTATAAAAAGCAAAATGCGGACGGTGAAAAAATTCTCCATAGCCTTTGCAAAGTGGGTCTTTATCGCCTGCGCAGTGGGTGTAATAGGGGGAATAGTCGGCTCGCTGTTTCATATGGCGGTAAATTTTGCCACAGGCTTCCGTGAGTGTCATAGCTGGACATTGTATCTTATGCCGTTGGCAGGTCTGTTTATCATTTTCAGCTATCGTGTCTGCAAGGTGAACGAGGAGACCGGTACGAATCTTATCATAAGCTCTGTCCGTGGAAACATCAAAGTGCCGCTGCTTATGGCGCCTCTCATCTTTCTAGGCACCGTACTCACCCACCTTACGGGAGGTTCGGCAGGACGTGAGGGTGCGGCTTTGCAGCTTGGCGGAAGCATTGGCGCAAAGGCAGGCGAGCTTTTAAAGCTTGACGAAAAAGACTCCAGCCTTGTGATAATGTGCGGAATGAGCGCAGTGTTTGCCGCACTTTTCGGTACGCCTTTGACTGCGACTTTTTTCGCTATGGAAGTAATAAGCGTGGGCGTTATATACTATGTGGGTCTTGTGCCTTGCATAGCTTCCTCTCTTATCGCATATAAAATATCGCTGTTGGCAGGGCTTGCGCCAACAAAGTTCAACATAACGGGCATACCAAGGCTTTCCCTTGTGTCTGTGACCCAGATAGCGGCGCTTGCGGCTCTTTGTGCGGTGATATCCATACTCCTTTGCATGGTAATGGAGTTTTCACATTCAAGATTTCAGATGTATCTGCCTAACACCTATCTCAGGATAGCTGTAGGTGGCGTTGTGATCATTGCATTGACTTTGCTTGTAGGTACAAGGGATTACAACGGAGCAGGCGTAGACGTTATCGTGGCGGCTTTAGAGAAAGGTAAGGCGCACCCGGAAGCCTTTGCCCTGAAAATGCTTTTCACCGCCATAACTATAAATACAGGCTTCAAGGGCGGTGAGATAGTCCCGACCTTCTTTATCGGAGCAACTTTCGGCTGTACAGCCGCAGGCTTTTTGGGGCTTGACCCATCATTCGGTGCGGCTATAGGTCTTGTGGCACTTTTCTGTGGCGTTGTGAACTGCCCTGTGGCTTCCATACTTCTCAGCTATGAGCTTTTCGGTGGAAGTGGGCTTGTGCTTTTTGCGGTTGCCTGCGGAGTAAGCTATATGCTTTCGGGCTATTACGGACTTTATTCCAGCCAGAAAATAATGTACTCAAAGACAAAGCCCGAATATATCAACATAAATGCAAAATAAAAGAGAGCCAAAGCGGCTCTCTTTTTTTGTCTATTCACTCATTGTTATGCTCTCAAATTTACCCCTTGTGACCTTGATGAGGTCTTTCGGAGAAAGCATTATCTGCGACCCGATACGTCCGCCGCTTATGATTATCTCCTCAAACTGCTCCGCAGAGCTGTCAACTACCGTCGTGTACTGCTTTTTCATGCCAAGGGGTGTACAGCCACCACGAATGTAGCCCGTAACAGAGTTTATATCCTTCACATGGAGCATCTCCACCGACTTTTCGCCCACAGACTTTGCCGCCTTTTTCATGTCAAGCTCCTCTGCGATAGGGATAGCGAAAACATAGTAATTTCCGCTTTTTCCCACTGTCACAAGGGTCTTGAATGAGCTTTCATAAGGCTGACCGAGCATATCTGCAATGTGTATGCCGTCGATAAACTCGTCGCACTCGTATGTGTTGACCTTGTATTTTACCTTATTTCTGTCAAGAATACGCATGGCGTTAGTCTTGACTTCCTTATCCTTTGACATTTTTTATCGCTCCCAATAAAATATTGCCCCTATTTCTCCCTTGAAAGCTTCACAGTGTCAGCAATTATCTCGGCACACATTTCGTAGCCAAGCCTACCGCTGTCAAGGCACATATCATAGCTTGAAATATCTCCCCACTTTTTGTTGGTGTTGGAGTTGTAATAGTCGGCACGTTTTTTGTCATACTTTTTGAGCCTTGCTTCCACCTCGTCCTCGGAGATGTTGTGCTTCTCAATTGCGCACTCCTGACGCTTCTCAAAGCTTGCATTAATGAAGACATTCAGCGTCTTGACTTTGTTTTTCAGTATAAAATCTGCACATCTGCCCACGATAACGCAGTTTCCCTTTGAAACAAGCTCCATTATTACCTCTGTTTCAGCGGCGAATATCTTCTCTGTTATAGGATACTCTTTCTCCTTTGAAAACAGATTTATCGGTGTTTTGAGAATGCTCAGAGCGGCTTCCTCGTATTTTTGTATCTCGCTCATTGCAATGCCACTTTTTTGTGCCGCCATGTCGATTATCTCTCTGTCATAGCATGGGATACCAAGCTTTTCAGCCACAAGCTTACCGATAGTCGAACCGCCTGCGCAATAATGTCTGCCGATAGTGATAACTTTTATTTCAGCCATTTTCTGTTTCTCCTTTTGCAGTATTTTTTATTTTTTTTGTCGGGCTTCTGCCCTTTTATACAGTATAATATATTTGCTTGTTATTGTCAATAACATATTGGTTACACTTTGTTTAAGCTGGAGTAATAAAACTCCTCATAAAACGGAAAAGGACCGACCCTATGGTCAGCCCTCTTTCGTAGTAAGGAAAGTAAAATGAATTAAAACGAAAAATTCCTATTTATCAGCGTTGGCTTCTTTTATTTCGATATAAGCCTTCATAAGCTTGATAGCACCGTCAACGCCTGTTTTGGACGAGTTGATACAAAGGTCATAGTTCTTTGCTTCGCCCCACTTCATGTCGGTGTAATAATTATAGTATGAAGCTCTCCGCTTATCAGTCTTGCGGATAAAGTCCTCAGCTTTGTTTTTTTCGATATCGTATCTCTCAAGGATACGCTTTTTCTTTTCGGCAGTGTTGCCGGAAATGAAGAAGTCGATAATATTAGGCTCATTTTTCAGAACATAGTCAGCACAACGTCCTACAATAACACAAGGACCCTTCTTTGCAATGTTCTTGATAGTTTCAAACTGAGCCAAGAATATCTTGTGATTCAGCGGCATATCAGGATTGATCCTGCCGTCTGCACTTACAGGGTAATTACCCATGACCAGTGAGAAAAGAAAGCTGTTAGTATAGGACTCATCGTTCTTAACAAAAAGCTCCTGACATATACCGCTCTCTTTTGAAGCCATTTCCAAAAGCTCTTTATCATAGAAAGGTATGCCCAGATCATCAGCAAGCTTCTTGCCTATTTCACGTCCTCCGCTGCCAAATTCACGGCTGATAGTAATAATCGATCTCATAAAACATATCTCCCTTCTTTGATATATTCTTTTTAACGTGTATTTATTATAGCATATTTTTTGTGATTTGTACATAAAAATCCGTAAAATTCTTGCACAAATTTATGTATTTTATATTGTGCATTTTGCGTACAAATATATTTAACAAATTCGTGACAAATACAAAGGCAACAAAAAAAGCGGGACGAATGAACGTCCCGCTTGAAAATTCTGAATTATTCAGCAACGTTAGCGTTTGCTTCCTTGATGATGTAATCAACAGCCTTCTGGTTCTCAGCAACGCACTCTGTCCATGTAGTAGCTCCGCCGCCTGTTACCATTGTAGCCTGGTTTACTGTCTGCATAAGTGTTGAAAGCTCAGCAGATACGCCGTCCTGGAAGTCAAATACAGGATTCTGTCTAGCCAGATCGTAAATTGTCTTACGCATCTCGATCATATCGTCTGTCCAGCCGTAGTCGTTCTTGAGCTGTTCTTCTGTAATGTTCTGTACCTCAGAGTTTGCAACCTTGCAGCAGTTTACGAACGCATTGAAGCCGTCTGGGTTTGGAGCGTTCTTGCAGAGGAGATAGCCGTTTACGCCTGTAGATACATAGTACTTGTCAGAATCGTCCATTCTTGGCATTGGAACGAACATAACCTCGCCGTCCTTGACGCTTCCGAATGTCTTAGTCTTTTCAGGAGTATCCTCGAGAGCCCATGTGCCGATAGGAATGAACAGTGTGAGCTGTGAACCAAGACCTTCACCGTTAGCTCCGTCACCTCTTGTTTTCCAGTTGTTGCTTGATCTGTCGAATACAACGTTGTTCTTCTCAAGGTTGTACATAAGATCCTGAACTGTGCCAACTTCAGCCTTGCCCATGTTGTTTACAAGCTTGCCGTCCTCAAGACCGATAAGTGGATAACCGCAAGTATCGTTAAGAGCCTTGCCGTACCAGTAACCATCAAGAGCATATCTGTCAGCTTCAGAGTCTGCAAAGTCAAGGCACATCTCTGTGAACTTGCTCCATGTCCACTCGTCATTAGCGTAAAGCTCAGCAGGATCGTCATAGCCAAAGTCTGATATTGTCTTTGTGTTGTATGTACAAACATACTGTGGTCTTACGTCGATAGCAGCTACATAGTGCTTGCCGTTGAATACGAATGAATCATTAAGTGTCTGTGATGATGACCAGATGTCTGAGCTGAAATCAACTACATCGTCGATAGGCTCGAACATGGCCTTGATAGCACCCTTAGGGAATGCGTCCATGTCGTCAGCAGGGAAGAAGTCAGGTGAGTCGTTAGCCATAACTGCCTTAGCAAGATCAGTATATCTGTTATCCCAAGTTGTCTGAACGTACTCGATCTTTCCACCGTACTTAGTCTGGAAAAGTGAGATAGCAGGTGACTCTGACTTACCATCACTAGGGTTGATGTCATAGTGAGCCATCCACTTGATAGTCTTGTTTGAAAGCTCGATGTCAGGGAGCTTATCCTGAAGTGCATTTACCTGCTCCTTCTGATCATCTGTCATAGCCTTAGCTTCCTTCTTGGAAGATGAGCTGTCACTTGATGAGCTGCCGCAAGCAGCCATGCTGCAAGCCAGTGAAAGCGCACAAGCAGCAGCGAAAATTCTCTTTGCCATTTTCATTATAGTAACCTCCTTGATAATAGACGAATGTTCCTTACCCAAAACGTTCATCTGTTACGATCGACAAGCACTGTTACCCGACAACGCTTGCCATAACGCTTATTTTTCGTCCTTACTAATGATAACAAAAAGTTTAAATTTAGTCAATCAGCATTTTGCAATATAAAGCTCAAGCGTTTTTGTTGATTATGACAAAGGTGTGTTGAATTTGTGTGAGTATTCGTTTTCAGAAAACGTTTTCGCAATTTCGCTCATACATATTAATAAAAAGTTTACAATTGTTGTATACAGGTTTTACATTACTGTACCACCTGTCTTTTGTCAGCAGGTGAGAGTTTGAATGTCCTCTTGCGACAGGGCAGGGTGAATGGCACGGTTTATGCCCATTGCAATGAGCTTTGCGCAGTTTTCCGAAAGTTTGTCGGCAGTTTTCGGAGCGACCATGATGTTTTCGGAGCTTTCAGGTGCGGTCTGACCGAAAATGTGCTGTGCGGCAGTGCAAAGGTCTATGACCGTTGGCACGCCTATGGCAATGCATTTTACCCCGAGGGTCGAAAGCGAAAGCTCTTTTCGTGCGTTTTCGACTCCGCTTCCCGGAGAAATGCCGGTGTTGCAAAGCTGTATTGTCCTGCCAAGATTTGAAAGTTCGCTGCAAGCCAGTGCGTCAACGGCAATGACAGCCTGCGGTCTTACACGCTCTGCGATAGCTTTTACCTGCTCTGAGGATTCTATTCCCGTGTTTCCAAGCACTCCTGTCTGTATCACTGTGACCTCGCCCAGATCGTCAGTATCAAGCTCTTTTGCAAGGCTTTTTATGTGACGGGTAGCGAAGATCTTTTCAGCGGTAAGAGGGCCAACAGCGTCGGAAGTCAGGGCATAGTTCCCAAGCCCTACTGCCAAAAAACGTTCACAACCACCGCAAAGCTCCCCTATGGCTTTTGCTATGACTTCTGCACGCTCACGAAAACTGTCGCTGTACATATCGAATGTTGAATCTGTGGCGGTAAGGGTGATGTATCTGCCGACAGGTCTGCCAAGCTTTTCGGCGGCTTTCTGTGTTTCTATGGTGATGTCCGTTACCTTAAGCCTAGCGTTTTCAATAACCTTGTTTTTGACTTTCACTCCCTGAAGCTTTTCCGCACCGCCTGCCTGAGAAAAGCTCTCAGCCGCCATATCCGTTCTAATGCTCATTTTATTCACCTTTCTGTGATATCGTGTAAGTTTTTGTGTGTTCCTACAATTTAGACCGCAAAATTTCTATATTTTTTTCAGTAAACCCCCTTGCAATTTCTTTTGAAATGTGGTAAAATATTTTACAAGGCTTGTTTAAAGGGCTTTCCGCATTTCCTCTCAGTCTGCGGATAGCTTGTGCAAATAAGTGCAAATTTATACAGAATGAGGGAGGTGTCGGTATGCCAAACATTAAATCCGCTAAGAAGAGAGTCAAGGTTATCAACACTAAGACAATGAGAAACAAGGCTGTAAAGTCTGATCTTAAAACTGCACTCAAGAAGGCTGACGCTGCTGTAGCTGAGAATGCAGAAAACAAGGAAGAAGTAGTAAGAGCTGCTATCAAGAAGGTAGATATGGCTTGCACAAAGGGCATTATGCATAAGAATGCTGCTGCAAGAAAGGTATCACAGCTTGCTAAGAAGCTTGGCTAATTTTTCAAAGTAGCTTACAAGACCGTTCCGAATGGGGCGGTCTTTTTTTGTGTATTGGTCTGTACTATATAAATAGTATACTTTGTTGGTCATAGTTGACTTTTTGGAGCTGTTATAGTATAATTGAGTTGATAATAATGCAGGGGAGGGATTTTATGACGTATCGTGTTGGAAAATATACGCTGCCTGAATACAGTGTGCTTATGTCGGTGTATGACCGTGAGCTTCCAGAGAACCTTAACGAGAGTCTTGAGTCTATGCTCATGCAGTCATATCCTCCCTCTGACTTCGTGCTTGTGTGCGACGGCAAGCTCACCTGCGAGCTTAATATTATCGTGAAGTCTTTTCAGGACGAGTTCAAGCATATTTTCCATATCGTTCAGATAGACGAGAACGTGGGCGTTGGAAAGGCTTACAACGAGGGCATAAAGGCGTGTAAATGCGATTATATCGTGAAAATGGACAGCGACGATATATCTCTCCCTAACCGATGCTTGAAGCAGATGACCCTTTTTGCGGTGAAGCCTAAGCTTGATATAATCGGCACATATGTGGAGGAGTTCGACACTGACACTGATGAGGTAGTTTCGGTGAAAAAAGTGCCTGTCATGCATAAGGATATCGCTTCATATTCCAAACGACGCAACCCTTTCAACAGGCAGTCTGTGGCTTTTCGCAAGTCCTTTGCGGAAAAGATAGGCGGTTACAGTGACCTTAAAATGTGCGAGGACTATGAGTTTATCGCACGAATGTTACAGCATGGTGCAAAGGGGCAGAATATACCCGAGGTGCTTGTGCGCTACCGCATAGATGAAAATACTGTAGATACACGCAAAAGCTGGGAGCATACAAAGGCTTTCATTCGTGTGAGGTGGATAATACACCGTTCAGGGTATACGGGCTTCCGTGACTTTTTCATGCCATGTGCTCTCCAACTTGGCTTGTTTATATTTCCCAGAAAATTCACCCGTTGGGTATACAGAACGTTTCTCCGAAAATAATATTTTTATATATGAAAATATGAACCCAATGCCGTGTGGGTTCATATTTTTTTAGTTCAAATAAAAGTAAACGTTATCAATTTTGAACACTATGTTAAACATTAAAAACGGCTATTGACAATGATTTTTTATATGATATATTTAAAAGTATGGAATATAAAGCCTAAAGGCGAGAGCTTCGCAAAGCTTGGCTTTATAAAAATTTGAATATTATAATTATAAATGATAAGGAGAACATTATGCGTGGAATAATGAAAAGAACAGTTGCTACCGTTATGGCAGTGCTTATCGCTTGTGCGGCAGCAGGCTGCAGCAGCACAGGAAACAGCAGCTCAGGCAGCTCGTCAGCAGGTGAGACTACCACTACAACAGCCCCTGTCGTTGAGGATATGGGCAATATCGACCTTTCAGACGTAACGACAGAGTATGACGTTCCTGAGGATTTCAGCTACGAGTCCGAGGCGGAAAAAGGAACTCTTTTGGGAGGTGCGGCAGTGCTTGATAAGAATTTTCTTGGTAAGTTTTCTGGCGATGGTTTCGTTTCCATAGGCTCATCGGGAGATATGGTGGAGTTCGAGATAGATTTTCCTGCAAAGGGAAGCTATAATATTACTCTCACAATGGCGGCAGACGGCGAGGGTCAGTCAAATCTTA
>OLNQ01003156.1_pt1 | contig 13567 bp, 12 predicted proteins | sample 1672821 | NCBI WGS metagenome assembly OLNQ01 (sample SAMEA3136727, study PRJEB25190) | human gut metagenome | biome: human gut; feature: human-associated habitat; material: faeces | place: Austria | collected 2013 | reverse complement strand
CCTTTATGAACAAGCTAACGCACTGCGTCATCGACGGCTACGACCGCCCCGACCTTGGCGAGAGCGAGCCTGGCAACGCTTACGGAGCTTACAGTGGCTCTGCACAAAACCATCACTTCGTCATCGACCACACCGCACGCGCTCTGCTGGGAGATCCGACCGCTCAAGCGGTGGAGATAGAGGATGCCCTGCGTGTCGTGCGCCTCATTCGCAATATCTACCAGTACAACCCTTACCTGTCCTAAGAAAGCCCCTCACGTTATGACCAACCTTCAGCATCGCACTCTACTTTATTGTCTCGCTACCCTCCTACTGTTGGGTGGCTTCTCCAGTTGCAAGCAGGCGGAGCGGGAGACCCACACGCTCCGCATCCTACATACGACCGATGTGCATGGCAACATACTAGGTTACGACTTTGCCCAGGACAGCTGCACCCCTAGCGGACTGGGGCGCGTCTCTACCTACGTGGCTCAGGTGAGGAGCGAGTACCCGACGAGTACACTTCTCTTCGACGGAGGCGACGTACTGCAGGGCAATGCAGCGGTTTACTACTCCAACTTTGTCGACACCGTGCGCAACCACTTCGTCTCTGATGCCATGACGCTGCTGGGCTATGATGCAGCCGTCGTGGGGAACCATGACCTAGAGGCTACGCCAAGCGTCTACCACCGCTGGCAACGCGATATGGCGACACCTCTGCTAGCCGCCAACATCGTACACAGCGATGGCCCCCTCAAGGGCAAGCCTTACTACTCGCCCTACAGCGTCCACATGGTCGACGGGGTCAAGGTGGCTGTTCTCGGGCTAGTTACTCCGTCCGTTCCAGAGTGGATTCCCCAATCCTCTTACGAGGGGATGACCTTTGCTAGTCCGATCGCTACTGCTCATGTGTGGATTTCTGCGATTCAAGAGCATATTCATCCCGACCTGCTCATAGTCCTGATGCACTCCGGGCTGGGCGATGAGCAGGGAGGAGAGAACTTTGCCGTGCAGTTGGCAAACAGAGTCTCTGGCATTGACCTTATACTCTACGGTCACGACCATAAGGCTCATGAGACGACCGTGCGAAGTCCTTCGGGAGCCCCGGTCTTGCTAATCAACCCAGGTAGCCATGCGAGAAACGTGGCGGACGTGACAGTCTCCATCACCAAGCAACGCAACAAAGTGATCGACAAACAGATCCAGGGAGAGATTGTCTCAATGGCTACTGTACCTGTAGACTCCGCATTCGTCAACTACTTCTCAGGCTTTGCCGACACGGTGCGAAACTTTATCGCAGAGCCCATCACCCGCCTCACAGAGCCACTCATAGGGGTGGACGCGCTCTTCGGCCCCTCTGCTTATATCTCTTTGCTCCACCAGCTACAGCTAGACTTGAGCGAGGCCGACATCTCCTTCTCCGCACCGCATCGCCTCTCCTTGTCTCAGCGAGCTGACACGCTACGCATTCGGAATTTCTTCGACATCTATCCCTACGAGAACCACCTCTACACGCTCCGTATCTCAGGACAAGAAGTGCAGGACTACCTAGAGTATTCTTACGGTTTGTGGTGCGGTCCTGTAGCAACCCCTAGCGAACATCTGCTCTATCTAAAGGATGACGCTACCGAGCAGCGCTTCCCGACTGTCGAGCCAACCTTCAACTTCAGTGCAGCAGCCGGCATCGACTACACGGTCGACCTGCGCAAAGCTCAAGGCGAGCGAGTGACCATCGAGCGACTATCTGACGGGCGACCCTTCTCTCCCGACAGCGTCTACACGGTAGCAGTCAATTCGTACCGCGCTATCGGTGGCGGTGGACACCTAACGCGTGGCGCTGGCATCTCGCCCGAGGAACTGCGAGAGCGTGTCGTCTGGACTTCACCTCACGACCTACGCTATCACCTCATCGAGTGGGCAAGAGGACACCAGCCACTCACACCGCCACGCTACAACAACTGGGCATTCGTACCTAAAGAGCAGGCGGCATCAGCCATCGCACGAGACCGTCGCATCATCGAGGAGAGCCTTAATAAGTAAAGCGGGCGAGACCCAACGCCCCCCGCCTGACCTTCAACTAGACTATGACTTGGGTTGACCTCCTGCTCTTACTGATCTTAGCTTGTGGCATCACCACCTTCGGCCGTAAGCGACTGCGCAAGCACAACCCAGTCTACAAAGGCGTAGAGCGTGACTTCGCCTCGCATTGTGCGCTCAGCATCGAGGAGTCACCGCTCCTGCAGCTCAGCACAGCACCCGAGGGTGCCACGCCCCGCTACCTAGTGGTAGACACCGAGACCGTCTGCTATCTGCACGACACGCTCGATGAGACACAGCTCTCCGCCATCGACACACCGCTCCTAGCGAGTCTCTCGTGGCTCCTCCTAGACGACGAGCTACGCGTCGTGCGCAGCGAAGACCATCTACTACTCAGTGGCGTACCCATCACGAGCGAAGCGACCGACTACCACCAGCTGACGACCGAGTTTGTCGCAGGGCATGGCGAGCCTCCCCGAGCGGTGCTAGGGCTACTGCTCAGAGACCTAGAGACTACGCAGATGATTATAGGTCATAGTCTCGCCTTCCACCTAGCCGTCCTAGCGCACGACCTGCAGCAGTACCAGCTATCCTGTGAGAGTCTCTGTGGCAAGAGACACTTCTGCACTATGCGCCAAGGCATCAACTATCTCATCTCGCACTACCAGGCTGACCCGCTACAGACACGCATCAGCCTAGAGATGCTCTATAGCAAGCTCCTATGGGGTCGTGAGAATCTAGAAATCATCTACCAGCTCAAGTCTCGCCACGACGTAGTTCTCGCCACGCACTGCTTCATCAAGCTCTACAGAGATAGCGAGCTGACGGCATACTAGGAGCAGCCCGCCCCCTTAGAGATGTGCCTCGGGGTAGCGAGCGTCCCACCATGTGGGGTCATCTTTGAGCCACTTTTGGAACCACGCGAAGAGCGTGTTTGTCCACTCAATCTTCTTCTCGGGAGCAGTGATGATGTGGTCTTCTCCATGCACCTTGACAAACTCCACCTCACGTCCTAGTATCTTCAGCGCATTGTACATCTGGATGCTTTCGCCGATAGGTACATTCGTGTCGTCCGTACCGTGGATGAGGAGCAGAGGCGTGTGAATCTTGTCTGCTCGGAAGAGCGGACTCTGCTCCGTGTAGAGCTGAGGATTATTCCACGGATAGCTATCATAGCTCGCCACCGTGCTGTAGCCGATACCCCAGGTTCCCTCACCCCAGTAGGAGGAGAGCGCGCTGATTCCCGCATGGCTGATTGCAGCAGCGAAGATGTCCGTAATCGTTTGTAAGTATTGCGTCATAAAGCCTCCGTAGCTGGCACCCATACAGCCTATCTTCTTCGCATTGACATAGGGGTGCTCTTGGCAAAACTGTCGGGTCGCAGCGACAATTTCATCGGCAGTCACCTTACCCCACGCGTTGACATGACGAGCGGCATACTCCTGCCCGAAGCCAGTGGTTCCGCTCGGATTGAGCGTTAGGACCACATAACCCTGCGCGGCATACATCGGGAGCGAATAGGATCCCTCGAAGAATCGTGTCGTCGGTGAGGTACCACCATAATAATAGACTATCATCGGGTACTGCTTCGTCTCGTCAAAGTGCGGTGGCAAGTAGTAGCGGCCCTCCACCTTATCGCCATTGGGCATTGTGTGGACCCAGTCGCTCACGCTACCCAACTCCAAGTTTTGCATCTTACTCTTGGCCAGGTCGTAGAGGAGCGTCTCACGCTTCCCTCGTAGGCTGTAAAAGCGATCCGCATTCATCGCGCTCTGTCCATAGTACGCCAGCTGACTAGCGTCCTCACTCATGTCGAAAGAGCGCACGAGGTCCTCCGTCGTCGTCACCTGCTCAATCTGCTGGCGCGTGAGGTCAAGGCGGTAGAGGGAGATGCGATCCTTGTTTTCTGCTGTGAAATAGGCGACTGGACGTGTCGTGCTAACCCTGACGCTTTTGACGGCTGGGTCAAACTCTTTCGTCAGCGGTGTTGCTTGCATGCTCCGACGGTTGTAGAGAAAGAGCTGACCATCATACGTATTCGTAACCATTCCTTCCGGCAGATTGCGCCCGATACCGCCAAAAGCGTTCGCATCCCCCTCGATGAGCAGGACATCAGGCAGGGCCGTGTAGGAGACCGATGAGATAGAGCGTTCCTTAGTAAAGAGAGGCTTCACCTCCAGCGTCTCTAGGCTCATCGTATAGATGTTGCTCTGAGAGAAGGGTATCTCGGTGATATCCTCCGAAGTACTAAAGATAATCTCCCGAGCATCGGGGCTAACATCATGTATATAGGTAGAGCGGTGACCGAAAGTGAGCGGTTGATAACGACCGCTCTCTAGATTGTAGAGTGCGAGGAAAGTGCGCTCTCGAAAGTCCGCCATACGGTCATAGCGACCCAGCACCTGCTCCGTAATCTTGCCCCTCGCGGGTCCCTCCTCCTCAATTGTATAGAGCAGCTGCTTACCATCAGGCAAGATGAAGAAGGACCCCGCAGGAATCTGCTCAGCCACGATCCGCTCCTCCTGCGTCTTCGGGTCGTAGCTTATCAACTGCCGCCCCTCATCTGTCGTGAGCGTGCGGTAGAGCTTGTCCTCGTGTGGCATCCAACTGGCGAAGCGGTACGGCTCACTCAGCGTGGAGATGAGCTTATCTCCTTGATACAAGTAGGTGCGGTAGCTACTCTTCAGGTCAGTAGTCTCCCGCTCTGTGAGGAGCGTATAGCGACCCGTGGGCGACACCGAGACAGAGTAAAGGTTACGCCCCGTCATCATATACTCAAGACTCAGATACTCCTTGTCGTCATAGCGTAGCTCTATCTGGCTATCTGCCTTGGCGGGTGTGAGCCTCAGACGATACTGCGCTGGCTCGCCCCCCTTGGTAAGCAGCCGTAGCGTGAGCAGATGCGACCGCCCAGGCGTCAGCGTAAGTGACGCTGGCGTAGCCTCCTTGAGCTCGCTCTGGTACTGCGTAGCAGACGAGAGCTTAGCACCATCCAGAGCTACGACAAAGGGCACCGTCGTCTCAATCTGTAGCGTCGCCTGCTCGTAGCTTGGGGTACGTAGGCGTATGGCATAAGTAGTGATCGCATCCTCTGCCGTCTGCAGGGAGACGACACCCTCCGTAGCTTCAGGCATCGTGGCGTGCGTCTGGCTCAGCTTGATATGGTTCACCGGTTGGAGCAGGTCCGTCGCGTCATACGCTTTGCCCTGCACATTGAGGCTGTCCGAGATAAATGGCGTCATCACCCGATACTGCTGCACCTGGAGCGGTACGACAGTCAGGGTGTCCGTTGCTTTTTGTGGCTGAGCGCATAGGCTCGTAAGTGCTACGAGGAGCGCGGCTAAGAGAGAGAAGGGTCGTCTCATCTGCTTCATAAGATTCTTTTGTGATGTGAAACAAGTGATAAATTGCCACAAAGATACCTTTTTGTTGCGGAAGTTGAGAAGCAAATAGGACTTAGAAGGTCGTCGGGATGCTCGGCAGCGCTGACGCATTATAATCGCTCTGTCAGGAGCTACACATAGCGACCAGTGAGGAATAGATGAACTCATTATAATATAATGTGTGAGTCGCATTAGTTGCAATTTTCGTACCTTAGTCCCCAAATTAGTTTGTCTGAGTATGGAGATATGGATTATAGTGGCGACGGCGCGTGACCGAGCTATCGGACGTGACGGGACGATGCCGTGGCGTCTGAGCGATGACTTGCGACGCTTTAAGGCAGCGACCACGGGGCATGCTGTCATCATGGGGCGACACACCTGGGAGTCCATCGGCGCACGCCCACTACCCAACCGGCACAATGTCGTGGTCTCTCGCACACTCCAATCCTCGGACTCCAAGGCTGACGCCATCTACCCCACCCTCGAGGAGGCTCTACGTCACTGCCAGAGAGCAGGCTACGAGCGCACTTACGTCATGGGCGGGGGGCAGCTCTACAAGGCAGCACTCCCCTATGCGACGCATCTGAACTTAACACGCGTGGACACGGTCGTGCCAGATGCGGACACGCACTTCCCCGAGCTTGATATGGCAAAGTGGCATCCGCTTGAGGAGCACTGCTTCCCAGCCGACGAGCGCAACGACTACCCCGTGACACAGACTCTATACAAACGAATCAATTCTGCGGAAAGCTATGAATAAACCTTCGATACCTAAAGGAACTCGCGACTTCGGCGCCCTTGAGATGCGTCGGCGCAACTATATATTTGACACCATACGCTCCGTCTTCGCGCTCTACGGCTTCGAGCAGATAGAGACGCCCGCGATGGAGCAACTCACGACACTCACGGGAAAGTATGGCGTGGAGGGTGACCGACTTCTCTTCAAGATTCTCAACTCGGGTGACTACAAGGCGGGGATTGATGCGGAGACCTTTACCGAGGAGACGCCAGCAGCTCTAGCAGCGCGCCTCTGCGACCGTGGGCTACGCTACGACCTGACGGTGCCTTTCGCCCGCTATGTGGTGATGCATCGCAACGAGCTCACTTTCCCCTTCAAGCGCTACCAGATGCAACCGGTATGGCGTGCCGACAGACCGCAGAAGGGTCGCTATCGGGAGTTTTACCAGTGCGACGCCGACATCATCGGCACCGACTCGCTACTGCCGGAGGTGGACTTTGTATATATAGTAGATGAAGTGTTCCGTCGTCTGGACCTACGCACGACGCTCCTGCTCAACAACCGCAAGATACTTGCCGGTATCGCCGAGGTTATTAGCGCGTCCGACCGCCTGGCTCAGCTAACCATCTGTATGGACAAGCTGGACAAGACTTCCGTCGATGCAGTCCTAGCGGATCTCGAGTCGAGTGGCTTTGCGCCCGACACGCTGGCTCCCGTGCGAGAAGTGCTAACCCTAGAGGGGAGCAACGCCGACAAGGTGACCACGCTCAGGCGACTACTCGCCAGCTCCGAGGTCGGTCTCAAGGGACTGGACGAGCTGGAGTATGTCCTCGACCATGTGGACACGAGCGACCTGATGACGGAGCTAACCTTTGCTCCCTCACTAGCGCGTGGACTGGACTACTATACGGGTGCCATCCTAGAGGTGAAGTCTCTAGACGCTCCTATGGGATCTATCTCAGGAGGTGGGCGCTACGACAACCTGACCGGTATCTTCGGGCTCGATGGAGTCTCGGGTGTCGGCATCTCCTTTGGTGCCGAGCGGATCTACGACATTATGCTCTCGCTCGGGAAGTTTGACACGGCGATGGCTCCCGAGGAGCGGATTATGATAGTCCACTTTGGCGAGGAGGAGCTACAGCAGTTACTACCGGTAGCTCGTCAGCTCCGGAAGGCGGGCTTTGCCACTGAGGTCTACCCGACAGCCGACAAGATGAAGAAGCAACTCTCCTACGCCAATGAGCGAGCATGTCGTCACGTCATCATAGCCGGCAGTCAGGAGCTAAGCGAAGGTAAGGTCTCTATAAAAGATATGGTGCAGGGAACCCAGCAGGAGTGTCCCCTGAACCAAATCGTCGACTATCTGGCTCCATCACGCAGCAATGAGTGAAGGGTCAAACCGTAGATTTCAGTAAGAATTGCTACCTTTGCAGGAGTATTCTTTCATCTAGACACACATTTACCCCCATGCCACAAGACGAAGTAAGCTACGCACTAGGCCTAAGCATCGGCCAGAACTTCAAAGCATCCGGAATCAAGGCGATCACCTCTGAAGACTTTATCGCAGGTCTCCAAGACGCTCTCGCTGAGCGTGAGCCACAGATGACCACCGAACGAGCTCGTGAGGTGATCAACCAGCTATTCACGCGCTTGCAACAGGAGGAGGCAGAGCTCAACGCTGCTGCTGGCAAGGAGTACCAAGAGATCATGCGCCACAAGAGCGGCGTCGTGACCCTCCCCAGTGGACTACAGTACGAAGTCATCAAAGAGGGCTCCGGTGCGAAGCCAAAGGCGACCGACAAAGTAAAAGTACATTACCACGGCACACTCATCAATGGGGTTGTCTTCGACAGTTCCGTGGAGCGTGGCACGCCTGCGGAGTTTCCTCTTAATGCAGTAATCCCTGGCTGGACAGAGATCCTACAGCTGATGCCCGTGGGCAGTAAGTGGCGCGTTGTGATTCCCTCCGAGCTTGCCTACGGTAGTCGTGGCGCTGGGGATGTAATCCGCCCTAATATGACACTCATCTTCGAGATTGAGCTGCTAGACATTATATAGACTCTGCAATAGAGACACTAGATTATGACACAACGCACTATAACCTTGGCTCTGACGCTGCTACTCATCGGCGTGGGAGCTCTCACCGCTGCTGAGCCTCCACGGCTCATCACGTCACAAGACTCTGCAGCTTACGCCTTAGGTGTCGCCAATGGCGTGGGCTTCGGGCAGAATTTAGCCCAGATGCCTGGTGAGCCTATCAACAAGGAGTTACTCCTCGCAGGCTTTACTGCTGCGCTACTTGAGCAACCGACTGTCATGACAAACGAAGAGGCTCAAGCTTTCCTCTCCACCTACTTCCAGCAGCTCCAGGAGCAGATGATTCAAGAGACTAAGGAGAGAAACGAGGCTTTCCTCAAGAGCAACGGTCAGCGCCCCGAGGTCAAGACGACCGAGAGCGGACTACAGTACGAGATACTCAGCGAGGGCAAGGGTCCCCGTCCTACAGTCGAGGACACGGTGCTAGTACACTACACGGGGACGCTCATTGATGGTACCAAGTTCGACAGCTCAGTGGATCGTGGCGAGCCGGCTAAGTTTGGTCTGCTCCAGGTCATCCCTGGCTGGACGGAAGGGCTCTGTCTACTTCCTCAGGGGAGCAAGGCTAAGCTTTACATCCCCGCTCGTCTTGCCTATGGTGAGCGTGGTGCAGGTAATATGATACCACCTCACGCTACACTTATCTTTGAAATCGAACTACTAGAGGTCATCAAGGGCGAGCCAATTCCCTTAGCTACCCCGACGACCGCTCAGCAACCTACAGGAAAATAAACAATCTAAATAATAGAAACAATGAAGAAATCAGTCTTCTCACTACTTGCAGTCCTCGCTATGGCCTGCGCCTTCGTCGGCTGCAATAAGAATGCTAAGCAGACTACTGCTCAGGACAATGAGCTTTCTGCTATGTCTGACAGCGTAGCTATGATCCAAGGCTATATGACGGGTCAGCAGCTCGGTCAGCAGTTTATGATGATGGCTATGCAGGGGATGCCCGTGGACTCCGCTGAGTTTCTCAAGGGCTTCAAGAAGGGTATCGCAGATACCACCAAGTTCTCCTACTATGCTGGTCAAATCCAAGGCGTACAGACCGCAATGGGTCTCGTAAAGGAGGGCATCGATGTCCAGCTCTTCACAGAGTATCTCGAGGCTGCGCTCAAGGGCGACACCACAAAGATGACTATGGATCAGGAGGCTGCTTACACCTACATGCAGAACTACTACCAGAAGAAGCAGGAGATTGAGAACAAGGAGAAGTACGGCAAGAACATCGAGGCTGGCAAGAAGGCCATCGAGGACTTTGCTAAGCAGGACGGTGTCCTCACGACAAAGTCTGGTCTCGCTTATCGCTACGCTACGAAGGGTACTGGCAAGTCTCCCGTAGACGGTGACAAGGTCAAGGTAACTTACCGTGGCACACTCATCGACGGCACTGAGTTTGACAAGAGCGAGGAGCCTATCGAGTTCGGAGTCAATCAGGTTATCCCAGGCTGGACGGAGCTTCTTAAGCTGATGAAGGAGGGCGATCAGGTGATCGCTTACATTCCTTACGACCTAGCTTACGGGGCTACCGGTAGCGGTTCTACAATCGAGCCGTTCTCCACGCTTATCTTCGATGTGACACTCCTCGAGGTCATCCCCGCCGATAAGCAATAATCAGCGCGACGCTTAGTCGCCTCGCATGACGACTCAATAGGTTCATGCGTCTGACTAATCTGGACCTACACAGTATCTAGCGTTGGCACATGGCGTGCTACTAGATCCTGTGTAGGTCTATTCATAAGAAAAGGGAGTCTGTCAAAGTAGGCTCACACGAGCGCTGCTGTGAGAGAAGCGGACTTCTCCAGGGAAGGCTCCTTTGGGTCAAATGGCCGTTATCTCCTTGTTAGTAGACAGTGCAAAGGTAGTGAGAGAGCCCACGGAGCGTGAAGTGTAGGGCACTCAGCAGCGGGCTGTAATCTGCAAGCGACCCAACAGCCCTTAGAGAAGAGCCACACAACAAATAGTTCGAACCTGTAGGACGCATAGCCCATAGGCTAAGCCCTACAGCCTCCTCCCAGCAATCATTGTACATCCTGAGCTAAAGCCTATGTCTCACTTCGAGTCACATATAGAGCAGATCCTCGCCACGCTACGGGACGAGCAGGCACTCCGCACCCTCACCCCCATCGCAGCACTGGCCGATGGGCGCTACAGCCTGCTAGCGGATGAGCCGCAGCAACCACTCGTCAATCTGAACAGCAACGACTACCTAGCTCTCCACGACGCGACCTGTCACTTTGCTGGGGAGACCGACCTGACCAACAGCCTAGAGAGGCTCTCAGCGAAGGACCTCGGCTCGACCTCCTCGCGGCTCCTCTCGGGAGACCGCAAAGAGATGCACCAACTCGAGCAGTGCATCGCCCACTCCTTACGACACGAGAGCGCGTTGCTCTTCAACAGTGGCTACCATGCCAACGCAGGCATCCTCCCAGCGCTCAAGATCCCTGGCATGGTGGTGCTAGCAGACAAGCTGATCCACGCTAGTATGATTGATGGCATACGGCTATCGGGCTTGCCCTTCGAACGCTTTCGCCACAACGATGTTACCAATCTCCAGCGTCTCATTGAGAAGCATCACAGCTCCGAGAGCTGCCAGCACATTATCGTCATGGCCGAGAGTATCTACAGCATGGATGGCGACCTTGCCCCCCTGCAAGCCTTCGTAGACCTCAAGCGCGCATACCCCAAAGTCGCCCTCTATATAGACGAAGCGCACGCCATCGGCGTACGTGGAGCCCAAGGCTACGGACTCTGCGAAGAGCTCGGCTTGCTCTCGGAGATAGACCTACTCGTCGGCACCTTTGGCAAGGCTCTCGGCTCTATGGGAGCCTACGTTGCCTGCTCCGAGGCAGTACGCACACTACTCATCACACGCTGTCGCAGTCTCATCTACTCGACCATGCTGCCCCCACTCATTGTCCAGTGGGTGCTAGCCGTCTGGCAGGCGCTCCCCACATTCTCAGGACGCAGAGCACACCTTCTCTCGCTACAGCAAGAGCTTGCCAAGCAGCTAGCCACCCTCCCCTCGCAAATTGTCCCCACCCCCGAGAGCCATATCCTACCAATCATTTGCGGAAGCCGTGAGCGTGCCAGAGCATTGGCACAAGCCCTGCTCCACGAGGGATACTTCATCCGCCCCATCATGTCTCCGACCGTGCCAGCAGGCTCCGAGCGACTGAGGATTTCACTGACCGCTGGACTGACCTCGTCAGATGTCAAGCGGCTCTGCCAAGTCATCCTAGCACACCTTGCCTAGAGCCTATGCAGTACACCTTCCAGCGAAATAATGACCAGGCTCCCGCCCGCCAACTCATCATATACTTCTGCGGATGGGGCATGACGCCTGCCACGGTCTCACACCTGACCTTGCCTAATCAGTGCGACTTACTCGCACTGTACGACTATCGGTCTCTCAAGCTGAGCGACGACCTCGCAGACTTACCCTGGGACTCCTACCAGGCAGTCACCATTGTGGCTTGGTCCCTCGGTGTATGGGCTGCCGAGCAAGTCATCCCCCACTGGTCCACGCTGCCTACCATACAAAGGCTCATAGCGGTCGCCGGCTCGCCCTACCCTATGCACGACCAGTGGGGCATCCCTAGCCAAATATTCATAGGGACTCTGGAGGGACTAACCGACGAAAACCGCCAGCGCTTCAACCGTCGTATGTGTGGTGGCAAGCGATACAAGCAGATCTACGACATCCTCTCCGAGCGGCCCACCACAGAGCTTCGCGACGAACTGCAAGCGGTCTATGATAGCCTAGCTACTTCTGAAGAGCCCGAGACAACGCCCCACACTCGCCTAGCGTGGGATCTGGCGATTATCGGAGAGCGTGATCAGATCTTCCCTGCGAAAAACCTCTCCACGCTATGGGAGGCAGTCAATGTCCCCACCCTACTACTCCCCGACGGGTACCACTACCTCTTTGACCTGTGGCACTCGTGGAGTGAGCTATGGGCATCCATCGAGTAAACCAGTGAATCCTACCATTCATCCACCCCAGCCAGCGTCTATGACCTCTCTCGCTCGTCAGTTCGACCGTGCAGCTACGCACTACAACGCAGCAGCCGAGCCACAGCGACTCGTGATCGATCGCCTCGTGCAGCTGCTTGATGAGCATCTACCTAAGGCAGAGCGTCACTTTGCTCATACCTTTGAGATGGGTACGGGCTCTGGACTGCTGACGGAGCGTATAGATCAGCTCGCACAGATCGACCATTGGACCCTCGCAGACCTATCCGCAGCACTCCTAGCACAGATACCTTCCCTGAGCGACCCAGCACCTGAGCTACTAGTCGGAGATGCCTCTGCCTGCTCCCTCGAGGGACGAGCCATCGACCTCTTCGTATCCAGTAGTGCCATCCAGTGGCTCCCCGACCCCAGAGCATACCTCCAGCGCGTCGTCCGCGAAGTCACCCCAGATGCACTCCTCGCCGTCAGCACCTTCGGCCCCGACAACCTCCTCGAGCTACGCCAGCTCACAGGTCAAGGGCTAGACTACCCCACCCTCGCCGACTGGCGCTGCACCTTAGAGGAGCTAGGCTACGCCTACGAGCTCCGATCCGAGCAGCTCGTCATTCCCTTTGCCAATCCACTTGCTGTCCTCAACCATCTGCGTCACACAGGCACAGGCATGCTCCCCGGCGCTCCACAGCAGATACGCACACCGAGACAGCTCAAGCTCTTTATGCAAAAATATATCACTAACTTTGCAACAAAAGATGGTGAGGTCACACTCACCTTCCATCCTATGTACATCATCATCAACAAACGACATCAACTATGAAACGTTTTCTATCCCTATCGTCTCTGCTAGTTGCCCTAGGAATGCTCCTTATGGTGGGTAGCTGTAAGCGTGACAGCCAGAAGAACGAGCTACGCCTCCACGGGCTCAGCGAGCTAACTGGCAAGACTGCCTACCTATATGACGAGTCCAAGCCTGAGACCCCCATCGACAGCATCGTCATCAAGGACAGCGTCGCAAGCCTCGCTCTAGACAACCTCCAGAAAGGTTACCTCTATCTGCTTTCTTGCTCGGACACCCCGCTCAACGCTCAGTTCGTCTATGAGGAGACCTCTCTCGACTACACCGCCGGCGACAACTGGATTACAGGCTCTCCAGCCAACGATGCTTGCCGCGACTTCGAGCAGCAACTCATGGTCATCCTACAGGCAGACAGCCTCGACCAGCCCAAGGGACAGGAGGTCATCCGCAAGTTCGTGGCAGAGCAAAAGAACAACCCCTTCGTCCTACGCGCTCTACAGTATGCGCCCTACCTCTTTGACGACCTCTCTGAGTTCCAAAAGCCTCTTGAGGAGATGGGCGAAA
>OLNQ01003146.1_pt1 | contig 13601 bp, 5 predicted proteins | sample 1672821 | NCBI WGS metagenome assembly OLNQ01 (sample SAMEA3136727, study PRJEB25190) | human gut metagenome | biome: human gut; feature: human-associated habitat; material: faeces | place: Austria | collected 2013 | reverse complement strand
ACGCATATGCCGTACGGTTTGAGCGTCCGATTCTTCCTCGCAGCTGATAAAGCTGTGAAAGTCCATATCTGTCTGAATCATGTATGATCATGGTATTTACATTGGAAATATCCAGGCCTGTCTCAATGATCGTAGTCGAAACAAGCACATCGATATCTCCATTGATGAATGCAAACATAACAGCTTCAAGTTCACGCTCGCTCATCTGTCCGTGTGCATATGCAACATTTGCATCAGGTACGAGTTTTTGAATTTCCATAGCTGCCTCGTCGATTCCTTTTACCCTATTGTAAACATAGAATATCTGACCGTTTCTTGCAAGCTCCCTGTTTATGGCATCCCTTGCAATTTCCTCATTGTATTCCATAACAAAAGTCTGTATTGGCATACGTTCCTGAGGTGGTTCTTCCATTACGCACATATCTCTTATTCCAATAAGGCTCATATGAAGAGTTCTTGGAATCGGAGTTGCTGTAAGAGTCATTACGTCAACATTATTTTTCAATTCTTTAATCTGTTCCTTATGTTTTACGCCAAATCTCTGCTCTTCATCAATAATCAAAAGTCCCAAATCCTTAAATTTAACATCTTTTGAAAGCATACGATGAGTTCCGATAACAACGTCAACATAACCTTTATTCAAATCTTTTATTGTTTTATCAATATTTGATTTTGTTCTAAATCTTGAAAGCATTTCCACTCTGACAGGGAAATCCTTAAATCTCTGCTTAAAAGTTTTGTAGTGCTGCTGGGCCAAAACCGTTGTTGGAACAAGATAAGCCACCTGCTTGTCATCCTGCACTGCCTTAAAAGCCGCACGAATTGCCACTTCTGTCTTGCCAAAGCCAACGTCCCCGCAAATCAGTCTGTCCATAATTTTCGTGCTTTCCATATCTTTTTTTACTTCAGATATGGCATTAAGCTGATCATCTGTCTCCTCAAATGGAAACATTTCCTCGAATTCCTTCTGCCATTCCGTGTCAGGAGAAAACTGATATCCGTTGCTGTTCTCCCTTATTGCATAAAGCTGAACAAGCTCCTTCGCAATATCCGCAACAGCCTTCTTAACCCTGGTCTTTGTTTTTTTCCATTCCTGGCCACCTAATGTGTTAAGTTTAGGCGGTTTCGCCGTGCTGTCAGCATATTTTTGAATCATATCAAGCTGGGTTGCTAACACATAAAGGTTGCTGCCCTTGGCATATTCAATCTTAATGTAGTCCTTTACAATATGGTCTACTTCTATTTTTTCTATTCCACGATAAACACCAAGTCCGTGGTTTTCGTGGACAACATAATCACCAATGTTAAGGTCGGTAAAACTTGAAATATTAGTACCTGAATAGCCATGCTTTCTACGTTTTCTTTTCTTCTTTTCTCCAAAAATATCCGTGTCTGAAATAGCCACAAACTTAATCATAGGGTACATAAAGCCACTGCGAAGCTGACCTTTTATAATCATAACTTCACCAGGCATAACCTGACGTTCCCCGTCTTCTTCGAAAAATGCGCTAATCTCAAACTCTCTAAGATCCTCCGCCAAGCGCTGGCCTCTTGTTTTTGAACCGGTTACAAGAAGAACCGCATATTTTTGCTCTTTATATTTTTTTAAATCCTGAACAAGAATCTCAAACTTGCCATTGTATGGACTTACGTTTCTTGATCCCACTTCCACAAAATCATCCACGCTAAATCCCTGAATCTTCTGGGCAATTGCTGTAAATAGGACTTTTTCGCCACTATCAATCTTGGCAATTATCTGATTTTTGTCCCAAATTACATCTGTCTGCCCCGGAAGCACGTAGCCTTTCTGAAGACGGTTAGCCATACTATCTCCAAACTCCGTATCAACCACGTTAAGTTGCTCCGTTACCCTCTTTGGCTCATCAATAAAAAATATTGGATTTTCAAAATAGTCAAGCAGACTTACCAAATTATCATAAAAATAGTTTACATAACTATCTACTGCTACCTGACTTGGGTTAATATCCATATTTGTAAGAAACTCTTCAACTGTAACTCTAAGTCTGTTAGCCTCTTCCGTCTTAAAATCTTTTCTGAATTTTTCAACATTTTGGTCTAAATCCTGTCGAATCTTCACCATTCCCGCCTGAATTTCTTTCTTAGTCAGTGAATATTCGCTGGCAGGATAAATTTTTACCGATTCAAGATTCTCAATTGAACGCTGGCTTTCCACCTCAAAACTCTTTATTATGTCAACCTCATCGTCCCAAAAATCAATTCGATAAGGTACCTCATCTGTCAGCGTGTAAATATCAACAATACTTCCTCGCACCGCAAACTGTCCCGGTCCATCAATCTGAACAACCGGCTCGTATCCCATCTGCACAAGCTTGCTCTTTAAGGCATCCATCTGAATTATGCTACCTTCTGCTATTTCAAGATAATTATTTTTGATTTTTTCAATTGGCATTATCTTGTCCATAAAGGCATCCGGCGTCAAAATTACCGTAAATGGCTTATCTTCAACTATTTTTTGAATAAATTCAAGTCGTTGTTGCAATATAAGATTTCCGTGTACATCCGCACTAAAGAAAATAAAATCCTTTGCAGGATACATTACAACATCGTCCGCAAAACCCTTTAAATCCTGATACAACTGACTTGCTTTTGTTGCACTAAAAGTAACAATGACTTTCTGCTTGTAGCCATTGCTCAATCCATTAATAAAATGAGCAAGCTGGGATTCCCCACACCCTGTAACCTGACAGGATTTGTGTTCAGACAAGCAGACCTTAACCTGCTCAAACTCATTTAATTGTAATAGTGGATAATCAAAACTTTTCATTTACTACTCCCGGACTTCACTATTTTGATAGATTCTAGTTGAATTTATTCATTGCTATATTTATATCTTCTAATTAAATTTGTTCATTGCTGTGTTTATATCTTCCAAAATCATAACTTCAACTGCTGAGGCTGCATCTTTTATACCCTGCTCAGCCAAAACTCTTTCGCCCTTGCTAAACTTACCAAGCACATGATTTACAAGATTTCCTTCATTTGCACCTACTCCCACACGCACCCTCTTAAACTTCTGAGTTCCCGCGTGACTAATAATACTCTTCAAACCATTATGACCGCCTGCGCTGCCCTGGGCTCTAATTCTAATTCTTCCCGTAGCCAAATTAATATCGTCAGAAATAACAATAATGTCATTCTCCGGATCAAGCTTATAGAAATCCATAACTGCTCTCACTGACTCACCGCTAAGATTCATATAAGTCTGTGGCTTCACCAAAATCACTTTCTCGCCACCAATATTTCCAATACCGCATAAAGCCTTGTGTCTCTTAGTCTTCACCTCAACACCCATCTGACTTGCCAACTCATCTATAACATCAAAACCAATATTGTGTCTTGTTTTATCATATTCCTTATCAGGATTCCCTAATCCAAAAACTGCATACATAATCGTACCTGCCTTCTATAATTTACAAAATAGTCTTACTCTTAATGATACTATTTTTAGGAGTTTATTTCAACTAACTAAGGTGATTATGTTTGTATTTAATCCTTTTAAAAAAAATTAACCCTCCGAAAGCTGACACTTTCCGAGGGATTCTTCTTTTTTAATATTTACTTTTCATCTCTTGTAACAACACTTATTCCAATACCAATTGCATTAGGTCCAACGTGACATCCTATACTAAATGACAATGAATCATAATATATATCGTCGATTTCGTTTTCAAATGTGTCTTTTACCATCTTGTACCACTGGTCTGCGTCTTCCTGTTTCTGGAATGTTCCTGCTGCTCCAAGTCTTAATTGTTTTCTATCTACATCAGCAAATCTTGTATTAAGGTCTTCTTCAATAGCTTCTAACATCTTAAGTTCAGCTTTCTTCATTCCTCTAACTTTAGTGAATGCATCAAGCTTTTCACCCTGAATTGTAAGTACAGGCTTAATGTTAAGAACTGCTCCTATGGCTGCTCCTGCTACTGTAACACGTCCTCCTTTTTTAAGGTATTCTAAAGTATCAACAGCAATGTAAATACTTGAATTGTAAGCATTTTCTTCAAGTTTCTTTTTTATTTCTTCTGCTGTCATTCCCTGATTAGCCATCCATTTTGCTTCAAGAACTGACTCTCTCATTGTTACTGAGATTCTGTGGTCATCAACAACCTGAACCTTTCCGTCATATTCTTCTGAAAGCTGAATTGCCGCGTGACATGAAGCACTTAATCCGCTTGACATTGGAATGTAAACAACCTGTTCATAGCCTTCCTTCAAAATGCCATCCCACATATCCATTACATCCCCGGGTGATGGCTGTGATGTTGTAACATTCTTTCCTGAAGTCATTGCGCCATAATATTCTTCCTGTGTAATGTTCTTTCCTTCGTAAAAAACATCTCCCTCTATGATAACCGGCATTGGAAGAGAATATATTCCAATTTTCTTTCCTTCTTCCGGTGTAATTCCACTATTACTATCAGTCATTACTGCTGTTTTCATATTAGTCTACCTTTCTCTAATAATTCATATTTAATGTTTTCTCGTTATTTCTTCTATATGATTGTATCTAAAACAGCCCAAATCAACAGGCATATTTTACCCAATATTAACTTTTACAGTATAACATCTGATTGCTAATTAATCAATAAAAGTAAGCATTTAGGGAATTTTTCTTTGATATTAAAAATAATTTTTGCAATTTAATAATTAGTACAAATTAGTTTATAAGAAGAAAAAGACACAGCCTACTAATTACCGTAAACTGTGCCTTTTTAACTTAAATTTTATTTAGTATAAACACTCATTTCCCACAATGAATATCCATATGGAAGTGCTCTTTCCACGCCCTGCATTCTTACATATCTTGCCTTTGTAGCGTCAAATGTTATAGTTTCTTCTCCACCTTTTCCATCTGTTACATTCTTAACTGTTGTCCAGTTTTTGCCATCTGTTGACGTCTGAATCTTGTATGCCTTTCCGTAAGCACCTTCCCAGTTAAGTACTACCTTGTTGATTGTGTAAGCCTTGCCTAAGTCTACTAAAAGCCATGCATCATCCACAAAGTTTGATGACCAACGTGTTCCGTTGTCCCCATCTACTGCATATTTTGCTGCCATTGCATCAGCTTCATTTCCTGATGATGTAGCCTTAGCTGATTTTGCAACGTTTGTACCTGATGGAACTGATGAATCTTCATTATTTGAATCATCTGATGTTGAGCCTGAAACTTTACCGTAAACTTCCATTTCCCACAATGAATATCCATATGGTAATGCTCTTTCTACACCCTGCATTCTTACATATCTTGCATCTGTAGAATTAAATGCTACCGTTTCTTCTCCACCTTTTCCATTAGTCACGTTTTTAACTGTCTTCCATGTTTTTCCATCTGTTGATGTCTGAATCTTATATGCTTTTCCGTAAGCACCTTCCCAAGTTAAAACAACTTTATTAACTGAGTATTTTTTTCCAAGGTCTACATAAATCCATGCATCGTCTGCAAAATTAGATGACCAACGTGTTCCCTTATCTCCGTCTACTGCGTTTTTGCCACCAAATACATCATTTTCTGAACCTGATGTTACTATTTTACAACCTGTAGAAATAATCTTTGTTTCTGATGTGTCAGGTGTTGTTGGCTGCTCAGGTTCTGTTGATGAACCGTCAATCTTGTATTCTGCTGTTGCCACAGGTGAATCAATCATTCCTTTTCTGTAAGCAATCGCTTTTAATGTTGTATTCTTGCTTATCTTAATACTTGGAACGTATAAGTTTGACTTTTCGTTAGGTGTTGAACCGTCTGTTGTATATCTGATTTCCACACCCTTAGTCTTACTGCTAATGTTTACATTCAAAGCCTTACTGTATGTTCCTGATGGAATGCTAAATATTGGTGTTTCAACTTTTGCAGCTTCATACACACCCATTTCCCACAATGAATATCCGTATGCTAATGCTCTCTTTACACCTTGCATCTTTACATATCTACATTCAGTTGCATCAAATACAATGCTTTCTTCTCCACCTTTGCCATTGTTGTTTTCATATACTGTTGTCCAGTTGTTTCCATCTTTTGAAACCTGAATCTTGTATTCCTTAGCATATGAAGCTTCCCAGTTAAATGTAACCTTATTAATTGTGTAATTCTTTCCTAAATCAATCTGACAATACTGATTATCTGTAAATTCTGAAGACCATCTTGTTGTTCCGTCGTTATCGACTATCTTACTTCCGTCTACACTTGGATTTTCTGATGATGAAACCTTAACGTTCTTGCCTAATGCAATATTGTCTTTAAGTGAAACATCTGTGCCATTCACAGTGATTGTGCTTGAAGCCATTGCAGATGTAATATATTCATCTTTTACTGCGATAGCTTTAACTGTTGCTGTACTTGATACTGCAAATACTCCATCATAAACCTTTGATGATGTTGTTGGCATTGTTCCGTCTGTTGTATAGTAAATAGTAACTCCAGGTGTTTCTGATGAAATTGTTACATACTGTGTATCATCATATTTTCCTGATGGAACAGATATTTCAGGAGTTGAAGCCTGTACTATGTTAAAGCTCTTATTCTTATATACTTCAAAGTTTACAAGTGCCTTTGCACCAATTGTTGCTGTGCCAATCTTGTTACCGTTAGTTTTAAATGTTACAACCTTTGTGTCGTTAGTAGGATTCCAAACTGTTGCTGTGTATTTGCTTGTATCCTTGTTGTAATATACTGCTGCTGAGCAATCTCCTGTTGCAACAATGTCAGTTGTTTTTACGCCTAACTGTTTCATACTGTTAATAAACCAATATGTGTTAGCTGTATCTGTTTTCTGAACCTTTGTATCGTTTGCAAGGAATTTCTCCATTGCAAGACTTGGATTAGTCTGTGAAAGGAATGGCCATGTAATATGTTGCCAACCTGTATCTGCCTGTGGATACTCTTTAAGCATCTTGTCAATTTCTTCCTGACTCTTTCCTTCGTTCTTAGCTGCCTGTACTGCCTTAGCCATTGCTATTGTTGTATCATCTAACAATCCCTGATATATTTCAGCACATCTGCTCTGATTCATTCCGTAATATGTTAAATATTCTGAAATCGGAAGCCACTGAATACCATAAACATATAATGGCTGTCCACCAAAGAATGTTCCATAGAAGTTAATTCCACCGTAGACCTGACCTACTACATTGTATGGCCATTCTTTAATCCAGTTGTCTTTGTCGTAATCGAACCAATACTGTTCCACTGCTTCCATTTCATTTGTAAATCCAAATACTCCTGCATCTCTGTATTCATCATTTTCTGTAAGAACTCCCCAAAGATACATACTTACCCAGCTAAATAATGATTCACTGGCTGATTCCTGATTGTTACCTGAATCATTGTCTGCGTATCCGCCTGCCCATGAATGTCCTTCGTACATATCATAAGCTCTAAATCTACAGTATTCACTATCATTGTCAGAAGGTCCGGCATAATCTCTAATCATCATTTCAATCATACCTTTGTAATCATTATAAAATTCATTATCATATGTAGCTAAAACTGTTGCTGCAAACATGAAGTAACCATATGTAAAATGGTGATCACAAATTGCTGCATTTGCCCCAAACTCGCTCTGTTCATAGTAAAGAGTTCCCCAGTTATTATTATAAATAAAATAACTGATATCATCCTTTCCTTCATAAGTAAACCAGTTAACAAGAATCTTCTTCATTCTCTTTAAGAATGTATCTCTAAGTTCTGTTTCTCCAAGCTGGTCTGCCATAAGAACTCCCATTCCCAAAGGATGAAGGTTCTTGCCTTCCCAATATGCATCACCTGCAGGATTTAAATTCTTTGTTGCATCCTCCAATTCATTTAAGTAACCTAAAACTGCCTCTCCATCAAACTCTGCATTAGTTGGAAGAGCAAATGTTGGAAGAAGTCCTGCAAACTCTGAAACTGTTGTAAATGAAAGTCCTTCAATAGTCTTTAAATCACCTCTTACAGATGAATATGTTGCAAATGCCTTATTATCATCTGTTGAATTTTTCCACTGATGAGGAAGCATACATATAAATGTCTGATCTGTAAATCCATTTCTCTTAAGACTTGTTGTAGTCTTATATGTTGAAGTTACCTTTGCTTTACTGTCATCATAACTGTATGTAACTTTTGTATCTGTAACAAAAGCATATCCATGTCTATAGAATGTTTCAATCTGTGATTTATCTTTCATTGTTCCAATAGACATATAACCGTTAGTTTCAGGGAATGTTACTCTAATATAACTTCCGATTTTCTTAAATGTTGTATTTTCAGGAACAGTTAAACAATAATAACTTTTTGATGTTTTTGTTTTGCTCTTGTTATCACTGTCTGTAATTTCAAGACCGATATGATCTGCTTTCATTGAATCTAGATTTTTTGCCAATATTTCATTTCCGTTACCGTCAAAAATTGATGTAATGGCTGATGATGAAATATAAACTGACTTTGTATCGCCATATTCTGTATAGATGTAAGGTGAACCTTTTACAAATGTACTTGTCATTGCAACATGATTGTCGTCTGCAAGCTGTGCTGTTACTGAATAGTCACCATATCCACTTACCTTATCACAAGCTGTAGCTGTATCAAGGTTTTCAGGCAAAATATAAAAATCAGTTTCAGTTTCAGAATTAACCGATACGTTTACATCAGTACTGCCCATGTCAGGAAGCCAGCCACTTGTTGCTGTCAAAATGCCAAGTCCCTTAGTTGAATATTTCATTTTCATTGGAAGAGTTGACATTAAGTTTCCAAACTTATTAATAAGCATTGACTGCCACCAGTCATTACTTGCTATCGGTGATTTAACATCATCTGTTTTGTAAACAGGTAATTTTGCTTTTTCGTTGTACATTGAATTTGCAAGATATGTTCCCTTACCGTTTGAAACAACATACGAATCAGGAAGGTTTGGAATACTATGGGTTACCTTTCTGTCGCCTGCTTTGTACTTATAAACCTTCATTTCCTTTATGCTAAATCCGCTACCACTTTCAACCCTTGTATATCCATACATTCTTACATAACGTGCATTGGCATATAGTTCAATATTTGCAACTTCATTACCATAACCTTTAAGCTGTCTGTATAAAGTTGTCCAATTACCCCCATCTTTTGAAACCTGAATGTCATACATCTTTCCTGCATCAGATGACCAATCAATTTCAACACGTCCAATATCATAATTTGCTCCAAGGTCAACCATAAACCACTGATTGTCTTTTTCTCCTGATGTCCAATATGAATTATCATTTCCATCAACTGCATTCTTAGCCAATACAGAAGTCTGGTCAATTACTCCATTATCGTCGTACATCCACCATACATCTCTTAATGATGATGCTGTAGCATTTTTATTTAAGGCAAGATTTTCACCATAATCTACGGGTCTTTTTGTTACCCCGTCTTTACCGTACACTTCAAACTCATACAAAGAATATCCGTAAGCTTCTAAAGCCTTCTTTGTCATATAAACTCGTACATATCTGGCATTTGCTGTTATGTTTAAGTCCTCATTTCCACCTTTGCAATCGGAATTAACATAAACATCACTCCAATTTTCTTCGTCATTTGAAACCTGAATCTTGTATTCCTTGGCATAAGCACCTTCCCAATATAACTTTACGCCTGTTACATCAGTAACTTTTCCCAAGTCAACATAAATCCACTCTGTGTTATCATTCCATGCACTTTCCCATCTTGTACCGGTGGATCCATCTACTGCATAAGCCGGGTCACTATTTCCCACTGAAGAACTTGCATACACCATTCTTCCTGTAGAAATTACATAAGGTGCATCGTCTGCTGCCATAACATTTTGAATCTGCCCTGCCGGCAACATTCCCGTAACCATTGCCGCTGTCAAAAAGGCCGCTGTGGCTTTCTTTGCCACTGCAATCTTCTTACCTTTTCTCATTATTTTCTTACCTCCTAAATAAAAAAATACAATATATACTTTTAACCCTCTAAAACCTTCCGTACCTGGATTTCTTTAAAGAAATATTCTAGTCCTTTCCAATCTAAAACATTCTCAAAAAATCAAATTACTTTTCTAGAATATTTTAGGAAAATGTTTTTTGCAATATTTCAACAAAGAATAGTTGATTTTAGACGTATTTTTGTATATATTGTATAATTTTTACTTAATTTTACTATTATTTAGCTCGAAAATTCGGCATAATTAAAATTTTATTTCTTTCATATTTTTATAAAAACGATTCATTTTTCTAAAAATAGTTTTATGCTAATACTTTTCCTTCAGGGAATATTGTTCTAAATACTTTTCTTACTAATGGTCCTGCAATAATTAACTGGAATGGTAATGCCATTACAAAATTCTTTGGTATGTTAGTTAACCAGATGAATAATACGTTGCTGAAATCACCCATTCTAATACTTGCTTCAACCGCACCATAAAGTGACATTATAATTACCATTGGAACAACCATTGAACATGAAACTGAAATTACTTTTCTAAGTGTACTGCTATCCGGCTTAACCAAATATTTAAAGGCAAATCCCTTAGCCAATCCTGAAACTACAAACCAATCCATACATGCTGCAAATACATAGGCAATTGGAAATCCTAACCATGCATCCTTAATAACCTGGGCGTTAAATGTTCCTGTGTGTAATGTTACGTTGTAAATGCTCATCCATAAAACCATAGTGAAGCACATAATTACTGTGTAAATAAAACTTTCTCTTTTATTCTGTGGCATAATAAATCCTCCTTTTATTTTTGTGTTCTTTTTCAACAGTGAAATCCATCTCCATTGCTATTCTCAATGAGTTCAGTGTGGAAGACTTTTATTCAAACATAAGAAGTTCTCCGTTTAGCTCATTTCACATAATAAAAAGTAGAGATGTAATAGTTGTTAAACTCGTTACCATCTCTACTTTCGTATCTGACTTTCACTGCGTTCTTTTAATTTTCCTTAGGTATTCTACAGTAAAATTTTATTTTTCGTAAGTACTTTTTTAAATTTCGGCACTTTAAACAATAATATGTATAAAGCTACGTTAAGGCACACACTATTGCATAAAAAACATCACGAAATAATGCTGATATTATCTTACATTTCCGCCTTTCATGGCTGCCTTTCTCTGATACATTTTCTTGTCAGCATTTTCAAGAAGAATTTTTAAGTTTAATTCTGATTTTCTCTCAGATTTTCAATTAATTTAAACACTTCCGGATGCTTTTCTTTTAAATGCTCATCAAGAACATGTCTTCTTTCCTTAAATCTTTCTGCCATTTCAGGATGTTCATCCCTGATTCTTCTATGTATTTCTTCTCTATGCTTTTCGAAACGTTCAGCAATAGTTTTTTCATCTTTTCCTGAAATATTAACAATCTCTTTTAGATGTTCTTCAAGATGCTCTAACCACTCGTCCTCGTCAAAAGCATCCATATGTGACCAGCTTCCGTGGAAAAGTTTCTCCATATCTCCTGTTTTCTTTAACTGCTGAATCTGCAGAACAATCTGCCTTTCAATTTGCTCTTCACTTTCAGCTCCGTATGCCCAAACGAACTCCTGAACCTTATTATCTACTCTTTTTCTTGAAGCACTTCTTTCTTCATTTTCTACGCCACCCTCTAAAGGATAAGGTCTTCCAATACCCATATCCTTCAAAGCAATGTGAATAGTTCTTCTAACTCTTCCTTCTTCAATCATATACCCTAGCCCCAGTGTTCGAAGTTGCTCATTAATCTTTGCAATATGTTCAGTAATATAAAATCTAATGCCTTTGTCTTCAAGTGACTTGTACAACATTGCCAACCTATCTGCTGCAGTTATATCAATACTTCCAACGCCACCTGCATCAAGAATTACAGCTTTGGTATCCGGTTTTATGCTGTCTTCAATATCGCGTTGCAACACCTGAATATTACCAAAAAATAAATTACTGCTAAATCTATAAATTATAACTCCTTCAATGGCATGTATTTGGCTTCCCTCGTTCAAATCCCTAAAATGTCTATGCCCCGGCTGTATTCCAAGAAGACATCTTGAAGGTTTTGATGTTCTTATAATCATTTCTGTAAAAGAAAGAATAATACCAATTAAAACACCATTTATTGTTCCAAGTAAAAGTACACCGAGAAAAGCTCCCATAAAAATTAGAAATTCAGTTCTGCTTACCTTCCACAACCTTGCCGCCAAGTCAAACTCCGTTGCACCCATAAGTGCTGAAATAACTATTGCCGTCAAAATAGGAATAGGAAGATATCCGATAAATCCTGTTCCGCAAAGAAGTAACACTATCATAGAAAATCCTGCCACAATGCCTGTAAGCTGAGTTTTTGCCTGATATTGTTCACCCATTGCCGTACGGGAAACTGAACCGTTAATAGGGCAACATCCTGTAAAAGCAGCCATAAAATTACCTATGGAAAATGCAAAAATCTCCTGATTATCATTTATTCTGTAATTGTTTTTTTGAGCGAAACTATTCTCTGCCAACAAAGTTTCAGCCATAATTACTACTGCCACCGACAAACTGATAGTAATAGTCTGCTGAATTGGAATAGCCGAGAAATCAGGAATACTCCACTTTGGAAGTCCCGGCTCTACTGCATTTAAAGTCTTAATTCCCCAATCTCTTATTGGAAGACTTATTGTGAAAATCGTACCCACAAACATTAAAACTACTGCCATTGGAAATTTAGGCATTATCTTCTTCGAGGCAAAAAGTATTACCAGCGCTATCACTCCCATAATTACTGATGGCATATTTATATTAAGCGCAGTCTTATAGATATGTTCGGCTAATTCGAAAAACTCTCCTGTTCCCGATGTGCCTCCCATAACCTTTGGGATCTGCATTAATATGATTGTTGTACAAATACCTGTTATAAAACCACCCATTACCGGTGCTGAAATGTAATTAACCAGCTTTCCGGCTTTCATAAAATAAAAAGCCAACAACCATAAGGCAACAAAAAACGTCATAACAGGAACTGCTGCCATAGCCTTGTCTGAACCAGCCTCTATGTTAAGTGTCAAAAGCGCTGAACCTACAAGAGCTGCAGGAGCCGCGTCCACACCAAATATAAACTGAGGCGATGTAGAAAAAAGTCCAAAAACAAGAATTGGAAATACCGAACCATACAATCCGTAAACTGCAGGCAGACCGGCTATCTGTGCATATCCCATAGAGATAGGAATAGACACCGCCATAATAATAATTCCTGCAATAATGTCCTTTATAAAATTGTCTTTGTTATAATTTCTTAATGTTTGCAATAGTTTTATATTCATTTTTAAACCTTTCTGTTCGAACATCCTGACTTTACCTCAATTGGGCATATTTTTTCATCTCTCTGGCATCAGTATAACGCAAATCCCCATTGACGTAAACGTAAATTCTACGCAAATCCCCATTGACGTAAACGTAAATTCTACGCAAATCCCCGTTTATTACTTTTTGGTAGCAATTATATTGATAAATAGGTTTCTTTTTAGTCTAAACATTTCCATTAACTTTATTATCAATGGCGCGCACTAATAATTAATATCTTTTTCGTGTATCTGCATTCTTACCACAATACGCTCTTTCAATATATTCTTGTTTGACTTTCCACTTT
>OLNQ01003140.1_pt1 | contig 13636 bp, 10 predicted proteins | sample 1672821 | NCBI WGS metagenome assembly OLNQ01 (sample SAMEA3136727, study PRJEB25190) | human gut metagenome | biome: human gut; feature: human-associated habitat; material: faeces | place: Austria | collected 2013 | reverse complement strand
GAGTGGTGTATGTGTCATGTGGTCCGGAAACACTGGCGAGGGATTTAAAGTATCTTACAAAGCATGGATATACAGTGAAGCGGGCAACACCATATGACTGCTTTCCATTTACAAGCCACATTGAAACGGTTTGTTGTCTTACTTTCCAAGGGCGCTAAAGGTCCGGTGGACCTTTGCTCAGCGCGGACCGAAGTGGAACGGAGACTAGTCGACAGTAGAAAAGTGAACGTTGACTTCTCCCTGGTGGATATGGATTTATCTGAATTCAAGGGGCGCTAAAGGTCCGGTGGACCTTTGTCTAGCGCGGACCGAAGCGGAGCGGAGACAAGCGACATATGAGCAGATAAAGGCATATGTATTTGAGCAGACAGTACTTAAGGTTTCATCATTGTATATCGCACAGATTAAGAAGAAATGCGGACTGGACGTGGGGGAGAACTTTAATCTGCCAAAATCAGAGAATGCGAGACAGCCACAATGCACACCGGCGAAGGAAGATGCGATTATACAGGCGTTTTGGAATTGTATAGATTGTGTATAAGTAGTATCGTTTGTCTTTCTTACTGCTAAGTAGCGAAAAAATGACATTCCTGAACCGTAATTATTACGGGTCAAGGGATGTCTTTTTTGGTTGTCTTGGAGTGTTCAAAGGACAAGGTAATGAAACTGAAAATATTAAGACTTATATGAATAATATCTATCTTATCTAATCTAAGAAAAGGTTTTATGTCACTAAGTGGGCAGATGGCTTATTTTTTGTCTGGAAATTGAAAGGATAGCTGTGGAACAGCCCAGATGCCACGGTAAAGGGATAAAAAACTTCACACCATCGCAACGATTTATATATCTGTAACGATAAAATGTGTGTTTTATTATGAGAGTATGCATTTCCTTTTTACAAGGGAGTGTTGCTACTGTTTTATGAATAGGCATGAATAGCGGTATGTTGAACACACAAATAACAACAAATAACAAAAAACAATAGAAGATGAGTTGAAAAACACGAGAGAAATTGGTATGATATAGTATGATTTAGTGTACGCATTTTGCTTTGGCTCGGAGGTGAAAAATGATGGATGTCAGTACGGATAAATGGATTAACATTGATGAAGCTGCAGAATATTTAGGCGTGAAGGCTGGGACTATCCGTGGCTGGATTAGAAACAATAAGGGCATTCCGGCACGTAAGGTTGGAAAGCAATGGAAGTTCAAATGTTCTGAGCTGGACAAATGGATTGAGAGTGGGAAAAGCGCAATGGACTGATTCTGCACTGTGTAGTGACAATATAACAATTAGATTGGAGATTTAAGAGGATTATGGCTGTGAAAAAGTCTGAATTATATTCACTCCTGTGGGAGGCCTGTAATAAATTAAGAGGCGGTGTGGAACCGTCACGGTATAAAGATTATGTGTTGGTACTGCTGTTCTTTAAGTATGTATCCGATAGATATAAAGGACAACCATTTGCTGAATTTACGGTAAGTCAGGGAGCATCTTTTGATGATCTGATTGCCGCTAAAGGTAGAAGTGATATTGGTGAACGGGTAGACAAGATTCTTCAAAAGTTTCTGGAGGATAATAGACTGCAGGGTGCTTTGCCGGATGTCAGCTTCAACAATCGTGAAGAGCTTGGTTCCGGCAAGGAACTGGTAGACAGAGTAACCGGCTTGATCGGTGTGTTCCAGAATCCTGCCATCGACTTTAAAAACAACCGTGCCAGCGGTGATGATATCATCGGAGATGCCTACGAGTATTTTATGATGAAGTTCGCTCAGGAATCTGGCAAGAGTAAGGGACAGTTCTATACACCAAGTGAGGTGTCTCGCATCATTGCTCGTCTAATCGGTATTGGTGACATCAAGCAGATGCCAAACAAAAAATGGACTCTGCACGATCCAGCAGCAGGCAGCGGAAGCCTCCTCATCCGGGCAGCAGATGAAGCACCAATGGATGAAAATGGTGATTCTATTGTGACTATTTTCGGACAGGAAAAATATCCAGATACTGCTGGCTTGGCAAAAATGAATTTTGTCTTGCACAATAAGGGAACCGGTGAAATAAAGAGTGGCAATACGCTGGCAGATCCGCAGTACTTGGATGAGTTCGGTGAATTAAAGAAGTTTGATTTTATCGTTATGAATCCACCTTTCTCCGATAAAGATTGGACCGACGGTATTACGACTACAAAGGATAAGTTCAGAAGATTTGATGGCTTCGGCATTCCTCCGGAAAAGAACGGTGACTATGCATGGTTTCTTCATGTCCTAAAAGCACTGGACAGCAACGGAAAGGCAGGTATTATCCTTCCACACGGTGTGTTGTTTAGAGGAAATGCGGAGGAGAGTATCCGTATCGAGGTGTTGAAGAAAAAATACATCAAGGGAATCGTCAGCCTTCCGGGTAACCTGTTTTATGGCACTGGCATTCCGGCCTGCATTATCATCATCGACAAGGAGAATGCAGATGAACGGGATGGTATTTTCCTGATCGATGCCAGTCGTGGATATAAGAAGGATGGAAATAAAAACAGATTGCGGGAACAGGATATTGAAAAGATCGTTCAGACCTTTACCCACAGACTTGAGATCAAGGGGTATTCCCGTTTTGTTAAATACAGCGATATTTTAGAGGGTAACGGCGGTAATCTAAACATTCCGCGTTACATTCAGAAAATAGACGATACTCTGCCGCAGAATATTGCAGCACATCTGAAGGGGGGCATTCCGGGAAAGGATGTGGAATCGTTAAAGCGACTGTGGGCTATCTCCCCTGACTTAAAGTTGCAGATTTTCAAGTGTATCGATGAGACACATGATGTATATAATCTTGCATTGCCTTCTGCTTCCATTGAAACAGTGATTGGGCAGGATGGTAATATCTGCACAGAAAAGCAGACAGAAACCGATGAGATATTTGGACAATGGCGAGAATCCGTAAAGGATATTTTGCTTGGTATTGATTCGAAAACGAATCCGAAAGAGTTGATTCGTACCACCTCGGTTATGTTGCTCCATGCTTATGAGGCTGCAAAACTCCTGGACAATTACGATGTCTATGATTGCCTAATGAATTACTGGAACGCAAAGCTCCAAGATGATGTGTATGTCATCAAGGCCAGCGGCTACGAGGCAGGTAGAGAAATTGAGTATGTATATGCACAGAAGAAAGCAAAGGATGAGAGTGGAGATACTATCACAGTAGATGATACCTCAAAGGTGAAGTCTTTCGATGGTGCACTGATTCCGAGAGAACTGATTGAAAACGTGTATTTCGCTGAAGAATTAACAGCCATCAATGCTTTGTTGGAGCAATCCGCAGCACTGGAGTCTGAACTAGATGAAATGAGGGAAGAAGAATCTGGTGATGATGGGCTGTTAAAGGAAGCACTGAACGATAAAGGAGACAGCATTCCGAAAGCAAAACTGAATGCGCGTATTAAGGAATTAGATGCGAAAAAAACATCGGAGGCCATGAGTGTTTTGGCACAGCTGGTGACTCTTTTTGATGAGGGAAAAACAGCTGAGATGGAAACACTTGTAAAGACTTTACCTAAGGTAGAGAAGTTTGACCTTCGCAATAAAAATGGTACTTTTGGCAAGGCAAAGCTGAAAGCTGCACTGAAAACAGCAGCAGGATCTGCAGCTGTACCGGAAATCTATCAAGATGAATACGCAGCACTGAAAGCTTATGCGGAAAAATCAGCAGAAAAAGATACCGTTGACAAAGAGCTGAAAGAAGCTCGAAATGCACTGGATGACAAGGTTGAAACGAAGTACAGCGAACTTTCCATTGAGGAAATTAAGCATCTGCTGTTTGATCTCAAGTGGATGGAAAAGTTGGAAACTGATATTTGTGATGAAGTTGAGCAGGTACTGAATGCATTGTCTTCCAGAGTGCTGTTGATAGCGAAACGATATGAGCATACGCTTGGAGAAATTGAGGACAGAACTACAAAATCAAAGGCGGCTGTTATGGCAGCACTGGAAAGGATGGGGTACAAATGGTAACTTATCCTAAGGATTGGAGAGAAAAAACATTCAATGCTTTTTTAAAAATTAAGCGCGGAGCTTCACCACGTCCGATTGAAAGCTATCTTACCTCAAACATTGGCGGGGTAAATTGGATTAAAATCGGTGATGCACCAAGATATGGAAAATATATAACTTCGACGGAAGAGAAAATTACAACTATGGGTGCAGCACATTCTGTGAGGGTGTTTCCCGGCGATTTTATACTTTCAAATTCTATGAGTTTTGGAAGACCCTATATCTTGAGTATTGCTGGTTGTATCCATGATGGTTGGTTGCGTCTATATGATTTTCAAGCGGAAGCAGATGACGAGTTTTTGTATTATCTATTATCTTCTTCGTATGTACAAAGACAATATGAATCCTTTGCAGCAGGAAGTGGCGTTCAAAACCTGAATAAAGAAGTTGTAAAAAATGTAGTTGTGTGTATTCCGTCACTGACTGAACAAAAAAAGATTGCTCAAACACTATCGAGTTTCGACACTTACATCGATGATCTCGCTGAACTGATCGAAAAAAAACGTGGCATCCGTGATGGGGCATTGGAAGATTTGGTTGGTGGTCACACAAGATTGAAGGGCTATGATAAAGCTTGGACAACATATTCGTTTGACGATTATTTTTCTCTTTTGCAAACCAACACATATGCGAGGGACCAGTTGACGGATAAAGGCAATATTGGAGATGTTCATTATGGCGATGTACTGGTAAAATATGGTGCCGTTTTAACGGATAAAGATGACATCCCGCGTCTAAAAAACCCATCTTGCGTAAAAGAGAGAAGCTTGTTAAAACAGAAAGATGTTCTGATTGCGGATACGGCAGAGGATGATGCAGTAGGTAAAGTGGTTCAAGTTGGTGCTGTTACTATCCCGTTGGTTGGTGGTTTACACACAGTTGCCTGTCGGCCGAATTATGAGACGGCAGATGGCTTCTTGGGATATTACATGAATTCTACTTCATATCATGACCAGCTGTATCCGTATATTACAGGAATCAAGGTGTCTTCTGTTTCAAAGAAGTCTTTCTCTGAAACAGAGCTATATATTCCAAGCGATATAAAGGAGCAAAAAGCAATTGCGGATACGCTAACAGCAATGGACGAAGAAATCGAAGCATTGGAAAACGAACGAGATAAAATGATTCAAATCAGAGAAGGTGCGATGGATGACCTGTTAACAGGCCGCATCCGTCTGAAAGCATAGGGAGGTATGATGATGGCAACGGTAGATCCTGAGAAAAAATTACAAAGCAGAGTCCTGCATTGGCTCAAAGATGATTTGGGCTACACTTATATCGGAGATTTGCGGGATATCGATAACACTCCAATCAAGGAAGATTTGCTTTCGGCAAATCTGAAAAAGCGTGGCTATACCGATGACCAGATTAAGACAGCTATAGGAGAGCTGGTAAATAAGGCTGGTAATCAGGTGGACTCCTTGTATCAGATCAACCGCAGTGTCTATTCTCTGCTCCGTTATGGGCGTCAAGGTACAAAAGATGCACATGGTCATAGGCCAACGGTTCACTATATCGATTGGTTGAATCCTGAAAACAACGATTTTGCAGTTGCTCAGGAAGTGACGGTATTGTGTGCAAATCATCGAGAACACAAACGTCCGGATGTTGTGCTGTATGTTAACGGCATTGCAATGGGTATGTTTGAACTGAAAAAATCCTGTATCAGCGTTGGAAATGGCATCCGTCAGCTTCTGACAAACCAAAAGCGTGAAAATATCCTGAATTTCTTCAGCACAGCTCAGCTTCTTTTTGCAGGAAATGAGGCGGAAGGATTGCACTATGGTACGGTCAATACCTTGCAGAAATTTTACCTCAAATGGAAAGAAGATAAAAAGGCAACGGATGATCTGTCAGCAGAAATCAAATTGCTACAGGTCAAGGAAGTCAATCGCCTGAGAGATGGCGTGATTTCTATGTGCCAGAAGGAACGTTTCCTTTCGTTGATTCATGATTTCATTATTTTCGATGCAGGAATCAAGAAAATTGCACGGCATAATCAGTATTTTGCAAATCTGGTGGCACGGAAACGAATTCAGGACGGAGAGGGCGGTATTATATGGAATACGCAGGGTTCTGGAAAATCCTTAATCATGGTATGGCTGACAAAGTGGATTATCGAGAATATTGCAGATAGTCGTGTTGTTGTAATCACAGACCGAGAAGAGCTGGACACCCAAATCAGAGATCAGTTTGTTGACGTGGATGAAAAGGTACGCAGAGCAAAGAGCTGCGCAGACCTTCGGACAATCTTGGATAAAAACGAGGATTCTATCATCTGTTCGCTGATTCATAAATATGGACACAATGCAGGAAACCAGTCAGATATCGACCAGTATCGGAAGGAGCTTCTGAAAGACCTGCCGAATGATTTTAAGGCAAAGGGCAATATTGTAGCCTTCATTGACGAATGCCATCGTACAAATTCCGGCAAGCTGCATGAAGCAGTTAAGACGCTTATGCCGGATGCCATACTGATTGGTTTCACCGGGACACCGTTATTGAAAACAGATAAAAAGTCCAGCATCGAAACTTTCGGTACATACATTCACACATATAAATTTGATGAAGGCGTAGAAGATGGAATTGTCCTTGATCTGCGCTATGAAGCACGCGATGTGGATCAAGACCTTTCGAGTCAGGATAAAGTCGACTTGTGGTTTGAAAACAAAACAAGGGGTCTGACAGAACGGGCAAAACAGCAGCTCAAACAGAGTTGGACATCAATCAACAAGCTCTACAGTTCCAAACAGAGGCTTGAAAAAATTGCATCTGATATCGTGTTCGATATGAGCCTAAAGCCGAGACTTAAAGATGACCGCGGAACTGCTATGCTTGTTGCAAACAGTATTTATGAGGCTTGCAGATACTGGGAAATCTTTATGAGCATGGGATTTACTAAGTGTGCCATCGTCACATCATATGAACCGACAACGCAAAGTGTCAGAACGGCAACTTATGATCCTATGCAGGAGAGTGAGGAAGAGTACAAGAAGAAAATATACGAACGAATGCTCAATGGCAAAAAGCTGTCTGAATTCGAAGAAGAAGTAAAGGTTAAATTTATTGATGAGCCGGCGCAGATGAAACTGCTGATTGTAGTGGATAAACTGCTGACTGGCTTTGATGCTCCGAGTGCAACTTATCTATATATTGATAAATCCATGCGCAATCATGACCTTTTCCAGGCTATTTGTCGTGTTAACCGACCGGATGGAGAAGACAAGGATTATGGATACATTGTAGATTATATGGATTTGTTCCGCAATGTGCAGCTTGCTGTAGCGGATTATACCTCAGAGGCGTTTGACGGATATGATAAAGAAGATGTCGAAGGTCTGATTAAAAATCGCTACGATGAGGCAAATTCTGAATTGACAGGAACATTGTCATCATTGGATGCACTGGTCGAAAATGTTCCGGCACCGCAGGCAGATACAGATTACATAGAATATTTTTGTGGCGAGGATAGCGAAAGTGATGAGAAGACTGCTCGGAGGGATACTCTTTATGGGCTGACAGCGTCTCTTTCTCGTTCTTTTGCAAATTGTTGCGATCGACTTGTATCAGATTATGGATATACAGAGGAGGATGTCGAGCATCTGCGCAGAGAGATTTCAGGATATAACAAAATCAAGGAAATGATTAAACTGGCAAGTTGCGATTATATTGATTTGAAGCCTTATGAGGCAGACATGCGCTATATTCTTGATACCTATATTCGTGCAGAGGAAACCAAGGTGGTCAGTGAGCTTGGGAATATGTCCATTGTTGAATTATTGCTTCAGGGCAAGACCACTACACCTGCTGATTTGGTAAAAGACCTCCCAGGAGATAATGAGGCAAAGGCAGAGACCATTGACAATAACCTGCAGCATGAAATCGTCAAGAAGATGAGTTCGAATCCCGTGTATTATGGCAAGCTGTCAGAAATGCTGAAGAAAATCATCATGCAGCGAAAAGTGGCAGCGATGAGCTACCAGGAATATTTGAAACAGGTCGTGGAAATGGCTGAGGCAATCCTTCATCCGGAAGATAATGGAGATTATCCGGATGAAGTGAAGAATAGTGCGGCCAGACGAGCGCTGTTTGATTACTTTGAGGAGGATTTGGAGTTGACCGTTGATGTAGATGGAGCTATTCGCATCGCAATACGACCAGCATGGAAGAAAAATCGGCAGAAACAGCAGAAAATTAGACTTGCTATTTATGAAAAGTTATTGCTTCATAGCTATTGCAAAGACAAAGCTGAAGAGGAAACTAATCAGGTCTTCGATATAGCACAGAGGCAGGAAGAATATGATGCGTAGTGAAAATTTATTGATTGGTGAACTAACAATTGAGGTGACTCGGAAAAAGAATCTGAAGAATCTGTATATTCGAGTGAAACCGCCAGAAGGTGATATTACGGTGAGTGCCCCAACAGGGATTACAATGGATGAAGTCAAGCTGTTTGTATTGGGAAAACTCCAGGAAATTACCAAGGTGCGTGATAGGATGCTGTCACAGGAGAGGCAAAGCAAACGAGAGTATGTATCTGGGGAGTCACATTATTTGTGGGGAAAACCATATCGCCTACAGGTGATATATGAAGGCAAGCAGCGAAAGATTGTGAGAACACCCACTAAAATAATAATGACAGTGCCTGAAGGCACAAGCATTGACTCCAGAGAAAAACTATTTATTGAATGGTATCGACAGGAACTGAAGCGTGTGCTTGAGTCTGTGGTTTCTCAGTGTGAAAAAAAGACAGGTGTTCATGCAAATGAATTCCGTGTAAAAAATATGAGAACCAGATGGGGTACCTGTAACATTGATAAACGCAGGATATGGATCAATCTGCAGCTTGCCAAGAAACCAGCAGAATGCTTGGAATATGTGGTCATCCATGAATTGGTGCATCTGTTGGAAAAGAATCATACACACAGGTTCCGGGCATTGGTAGAGGAATATTGTCCTACCTGGCAGGAGGCAAAAAAACTATTGTCGACCATGCCGCTTGATTATATGGAAAAAGGAGATACGGATATCGATGATGAATAGACCAACATTCAGTGATGTTTATGATATTAACCCTAAGACAGGGGCATTGATCTTAGGGAAGAATCGGCTGGATGATTATGCTACCAAGTTCCTGAATAAATATTGCAAAAAAGCACTGGATACACCTATGCCACTTCCAGTAAATGAAATTCTGAAAACGATGAAGCTGACAGTAATGGAGGCTTCACTATCCAGAAATATGGATATTTTTGGTTGCTGCCTTCTATTGGACAGTGAGGTAGAGGTGTTTGATCGAGAAGAAGGAACATCATCATTGGTTTTTTATCCTGCGGGGACAGTATTGCTTGATCCGGCTTCAGAGGAGATGTACGGAGAAGGTGCAAAACGAAATACACTTATTCACGAGGCACTCCATTGGGAAAAGGATAAAACTTATTTTGAGATTCTGAAAGTTAAAAACGCTTTGGTTGCGGAAAAGTTATATCCGATTATGTGTCGGCACACTGAAACCTTTTATGAGCCACCAGAGGGAAAGAAAACGAAGGAAAATGAAGTCAGATGGTTGGAGTGGCAAGCACACAGACTGGCACCGCGGATATTAATGCCAGTCAAAATGTTCAGAAAAAAAGCATTAGACCTGCTCGAAGTTTACCGTGAACCTCAAAATGATATTTATCCATCTTGCGATAGACTTATTGAGGATTTGAGCGATTTCTTCATTGTATCTCGATCCTCCGTCAAATATCGTCTGACAGAGGTGGGATTAATAGATGAAATCTGCAAACTCGAAGATTACGATGCTGTGTTTGCGGATATTCATGAAAGCAAGGAATTTGTCGCACTAACACCTGTAGAAGCTTACCAGTTGTTAGAAAGTAGTTCTTTGCTGCAGGATTGGGTACAGGGTGGCAGGTTTGTTTTTGCTGACGGTTATTTTGTATTAGCTGATGCAAAATATATTGTGGCAAAAACGGACGGATTGCATCTGACGGCAAAAGCAAAGAAAAGTTTACAGCAGTGCGTGATTAACATACGCGAAAAGAACTACATAGTCTATCAAAATTTTAATAAAGACTTAACAGGTTGTGCTTTCCTTTGTCGTACAGTAGGGATTGATCAGCGTATACTGACTTTTCACCCAGATTATCAAACGAATTTTAAATATGAAGAGGATGACGCATATGTTGCTGCACTTGATGCAATTTTGGAATATGATGAGGATGAAGAAATTGAGTTGCTAAAAATGCTTGCTGATCCAAGAACAACATTATGCCAGTGCTTATGGTTTTTGATGGAAAAAAGAAAATGGAAATATCCGGATAAATTTTCTGAAGAAACAGGCCTACATAAAAATTATCATGGAAAAATAAAGAACGATAAGTATAATAATATGGGAAAAGATGTTTTGATGGCAATCTGTGTGGCTTTAAGATTGAAATTGCGCTTAATTGAAAAGATTTTTGATAAGTCCTCTCAGAAGTTAAATGAATATCAAGAACCGGATAGAACATATATACATATTTTAGAGAATTTTCCCTGTATATCATTAGATGATTTCAATGGATTTTTAAGAGTGAAAAACTTAAAAGAGCTTGGCACGACTATAAAAGAATGAGTAAAAAATTGATAACTTATTAAGTTAGTTTTGGACCCCGAAATGGGGTCCTTTTTTGTGACAAAATTTAAAAAAGACTGATTTTACGGCGATTTGTGACCAACTCAACGAGTTGGTCACGAAAATTTCAAATCCGCGATAATAAAGACATCAGTTGAGAAAGCCTCAGCTGTAGAAATAAATCTCAATTGTCCGAGATGGCCATTAGGACGATGGGATGCATAAGAGTTCCAAACACAGCAATAAAAGCTGTGTTTGAAGCGAAGATGCACCCACCGTTGCTTTTGTGCGCCTATTTCGGCAAACCAGAGACGGTGGTTCATCTTCACCCACCGGCTCTTTTTGTGTCCCACCGTCCTCCACTCGGACGGAAAGGACACTGCAATGAAGAACAATGAAACAAAGAAGCGCATCGTGCATCATAAACTAGAGGTCGGTAAAGCCCTTTCACTTGAACCGACCATCATGCTTGATGTGTACGACCATGAAATGGATTTACAAGATCGATATGAGGATGAACAGCTCAATCCATTGTTTGATACAAAAGTAGTAAATTACAAGGCAAACAATTCTATGGGAAGAGATGACTATAGGGAAGAACGAGTGAAAAGGGCTGTAAAAAAGTATGGAAAAACACTATGGCATTATACAGATATAAATGCATTATGTGGGATTATTGGCAAGAAAGAGATTTGGTTTGGCAGTGCAGAACATATGAATGATCGAGAAGAATTAATAGGGTTTATAAACGATCTGGAAAAAGAAGTATATGCATGTATTGATTCAGCTAATAAGGGAAAAGCCAATGAAGTTTTTTCACAAATCAAAAATAGAATGCAAAAAGAATATCCATATATTTTTTGCGTTTCAAAAGCACGTAATGATGCGGCACAATGGGATAGATATGCACAAGGCGGTCAAGGCGTAGCGATTGTATTTAATACAGAAACGTTATTTAAGCTTATTTTTTACAATCAGATCATTATGAATGAAGAATATTATGGTTATTGTGCCAAGCAACATAAAACGAAAGAACTGTTACGAGATTATATTCAATATGATAAGATGGACGATTTTTCAAATTTAAACGGTTTGATTGATAATTTGTTGCTATGTGCAATGTTTCATAAGCATGAAAGTTTTTCGTCGGAGCAAGAAATTAGAATTTCTCCACTTTTTGTTAATGAAAATGATAAGCATCTTCAATGTAAAGTACTTAATACTATTAGGCAGGTATATATTTTGAATTTAGCAGAATTGTGTGAAAAAGAAAGAATAGACTTTGAAGATTTATTCGACTCTATTGTTATTGGACCTACATCAAAACAAACCATAAGAGATTTACAGATTTATTGTAAAAATAATGGGTTGTTGAAACTTGCAAACAAAGTGAAGAAATCAGATTGTCCATTAAGATAATGGCAAATAAGATGTGCATATATTTAAGGAGCATAGAAAACAAGGCAGATTACTCTAAGTGGGATAAGCTGCCTTGTTTTTTTGAAGTTAGTTTATAATTTTGGATTCCTCCGTCTCAACTTCCGATGCTCCTTTGCCGGTTTGGAACGGGAAAATATTTCTTTTAATGTCTGCTTTTCTTCCACAGAAGGCTGAGTGACTTTCATCTCCGGATTTTTGCAGAAAAGGAGCAAAAGTCCATTTATATAAGCATCATTTGATGACTCTGTATCGTCATCTGCGGTAGTAGGTATTTGAGATGTAAAGTCATCAATGATATTTTTGACCATGCTTTGATAGTCAATGTCGCTGGCGGTATTGCTATCTTTCATATGAATATTTCGCAGGTCGGAGACAATCGGTTTCAAATCTTCTGATAGAATATTCATGTAATATTGCTCTGTTTCAATGTGAGAATTATCAAATACATTTGCAAATGGATCAGTAGAATCGGCACCAAGCTCTGTTAATTTGCATTTCATTACATCAAGAAAAGCATTTGCTATCTGAATTCCCTTATCGTTAAATTCATCAATATAGATTTCCAGATAATTCAAATTGGCTGCCAAAACAAATTATGTACGGAAAGTGGAGCAGAAATGAGAAAGAAGTATTATGAATATGAAAAGTGTTCCTGTATGACAAAATCAAATTGACTAATACTGATTAGCAATATATAATATAGACAAAACGAAAATGACATGAACGGAGGGACAAAGAAGTGGAGAAGGTAATAACACTTGAGAAAGCATTAAAAAGAATTGAAGAATTAGAAAATGAAAACGCCGAGCTGCGCGAAGAACTGGAATATTATAAAAATCGTAAATTAAGCGGAAGGCAGAAGCATAATGCAAAATGGATGGCAATCTACAATGATTTTGTTGCCGGTTATGAAAGTGGAATGACTATGATAGAGATTGCAAGAAGGAATAATGTCAGTGAGAGAACGATTTACAGGTATAAAGCGTATTATGACAAGATGAGGAAAGTGGAAGTTGATGAGTAGATCATTTTCATTGCATAAAGTGGTTGTATGGATTTTGTGGTCACAAATTGTGACCGCAAGACAAGGAAGGAAATCTTATGGCAGAAGAGAAGAAAGAAGAGATTGCAGTAATTGAAATTACAGAAGAGTATATGAAAGAAAGAATTTATGAAATCAGAGGTCAAAGAGTAATCTTAGACTCAGATCTTTCTGAAATATATGGTTATACCACAAAAGCATTCAACCAACAGGTAAAAAATAATATTGAGAAATTTGATGAAGATTTTATGTTCGAATTAACGGATGATGAGGTAGAAGATTTGCGGTCAAATTTTTTGACCGCAAATCTTAACAGTAAGAGTAGATATAATCCTCATGTATTTACAGAGCAAGGACTATATATGCTGATGACTGTTTTAAAAGGGCCATTGGCTGTTAAACAGAGTAAGGCATTAATAAGAACCTTCAAAAGAATGAAAGATTACATATTAGAAAATCGTGATTTAATCGGTCAGAGAGAATTACTT